>Ga0136639_10000020_pt1 | contig 50743 bp, 42 predicted proteins | sample AntDrymUQ8592106_2_FD_113739 | JGI IMG/M metagenome (GOLD analysis project Ga0136639, IMG submission 113739) | Polar desert sand microbial communities from Dry Valleys, Antarctica - metaG UQ859 (21.06) | ecosystem: Environmental > Terrestrial > Soil > Desert | place: Antarctica: Dry Valley...
ATTCGACCGGGGCCTCGCCGTACCCGCAGGTGACCACGTCGTAGTGCTTCGAGAAGTGGCGCACCTGCTTGAGCACGCGCGCGTCGCTGGCTATCGGCGAGAAGGAGAGGATGAGCAGGCGGGGAATGGAAGTCACGGTGTCCATTGTGCCTGCAGGAAGGGCCGCAGGATTTCCGCGGAACGCCTGCCGTCGTGCACCGCACGCACGAAGTCGCGGCCCGCCTGCCCCGCGCTGCCGACGCTGCCGGGATCGGCGATGATGGCGCGCAGCACCTCCTCGAGGGTGTCGAAGGTGGCCTGCACGATCGGAAGTTCGAGCCCGGTTGCCTGCCGCACGTGGTCGCGCACCTGATCGCTCACGTGCGAGACGACGATGCGCCCCGCCGCCATCGCCTCGCAGGCCGCGACGCCGTAGCTGCCAATGCGGAACTGGTCGAGCACGATGTCCGCGGTCGAGTAGATTTCGGGCATCTCGGTCGCCGAACGGCCCTCGATGCGCCGGTACCGAAGGATCCCCTCCTCGTCGAGCCGGCGCAACAGAGGGTCGAGCATGTCGGTGCCCTTTACGATGCCCCGGCTGGGCACGTGGGCGACGACCGGGGGCGTGAGCGAGGCGAGCGGCGCGGCGTCCGACGCCCACGCGTCGATGTCGACGACCACGGGCAGCCACTGAGCGGTCGGCACGTCGATCAGCAGGTCGGGGGTCGACACGAACACCGGCAGGGCGAGGGATCGCAGGATCGCGGCGTTCGCCGCGGTCTGCCGCTCGAGCAGGGCGGTCTTCGCCCACAGGCCGGGCCGGAACGGCGACCATTCGCTCGACCGTGCGTGGCGGCTGGGCAGGCGGATGTCGCTGCCGTGGCACACGAGTGCGACGCGGAGCCCGGCGCGCGTCAGCGTCTCCACCTCGGCGGCCACCGAGCTGGTCGTCTCGTCACCGAAAATGGTGCGCTCCGACTCGATGATGACGTGGGTGAACCCCGACGTCACCGCCTCCCGCTGCCGGGTGGCCCACCGCCGCGACCACGCGTGTACCGTCGCCGGCACCTCAGCGTCGCTCGGGAACGCGAAGTCATTCGTAAGCCGGATTGTCAGGCAGACCGCGCCCGTGCCGTCGAGGTTTCTCTCGGCCGCCCGCGCCCACTGCCAGCCCTGACCGGCGGAGTTGACCGGCCCGATGTAGAGGCGCACCGGCGTCTCCAGCACGGGCAGGGGACCGGCGGCTTCGGGATCGAACCGGTATCTCGACGGAACCACCGCGCGAACGATCCTGTCGGGCAGTAGCCAGAGCGCGCGTGCGGCCAGCCGGTAGATCACGCTCGGCACGACTGCGCCCCCCTCTTGCCGCAGTGAGGCGACCTAGCTGCCCACTTTATAGAGAATGTACCGCGCGAGCGTTCCCTCGCGGTCGATAAGGTGCATCAGGTTGCGGGGCATCAACTGCCGAAACCTGCCGGCGGCGGCGCGCCGCGCGATTGCGGCCTCGATGGAGGCCGGCGTGGCGGCCACGTCGAGGGCCGCGTCGAGCAGGGCACGGTCGGCCATCGCGAAGGGGCGCGGCGCAGCGGGCGCGAGGGCGAGAATTGTCCTCAGGGCCGTCGACAGGTCGGCGAGGTCGGTGCCGTCCCAGTCGGTGCGACGCGGCCGGGAGGTGAGCGCCCCGATGATGTGGATGCGAATCAGCTTGATCGCCAGGGCACGCTTCTGTTGTGGGGCGAGGGGGGCGACCCAGTCCCGTGCGACGAGGTCGAGCAGCGCCGCCATCGCTTCACGGATCGGCCGCTTCTGGGTCGTGACCCTCGACTCGGCGTCGCTGCCGATCACGTAGCACGGCTCGTCGCGCAGGTAGTCGATCCGCGCACCCGAGGTCCAGAACCTGGCCCCGAAGTTGAGGTCGCCGCCGACCGGTGCGCCCTCGATGAAGAGCGGCCCGAGCTCGGCGACCCGGCTTGTCGCCAGCAGGCCGAGCGGCGCGGTGCGGTAGAACAGCCGGTCCCTGACGGCGTCGAGTCGCTCCGTGCGCCTGGCCCTGGGCAGCGGGTTGTCGAGTTTGTCGCCGTTCTGGTAGCGGAGCCGCGCGAGCGCCGCCTCGCTGCCCAGCGACCGCGTCTTGTCAATCCACGACCGCATCGCCCCCGGCTCGAGAAAGTCGTCGGACCCCATGACCGACAGGTAGGGGGCACTCGCGAGGGTGACACCGTGGTTGAATGGCCCGGCCGGGCTCCTCACCCCGTCGGAGAACTCGACGATCCGCAGCATCGACTGGTCAAGGCCGGCGAGCTTCTCGCGCACCGGTTCGGCGGCGAGACCATGGCAGACGATTGTGACCCGCAGGTCTCGGGCGTCGACGCCGTCGAGCGCCGACGCAACGGCGCGACGAATCGGGCGGCTGGCGTCGTGTACGGGGATGATGAGGTCGACGAACGGCACAACGGTCATCAGGTGAGCCCGGCGAGGGCGGCCTGCTCGGCGAAATCGGGCATCGCGCTCACCACCTCGTCGAACGTGCCGCGGGCCGCGATGCCGCCATCGCGCATGAAACACACCTGGTCGTTGTCGCGGATGGTCGAGAGGCGGTGGGCGACCGAGACAATCGTCACGTCGCCGCGGAGCGAGCGGATCGCCTTTGCGACGTCTGACTCTGTCTTCGTGTCGAGGGCGCTCGTGGCCTCGTCCATCACGAGGATGAGCGGGTCGTTGTAGAGCGCGCGGGCAATGCCCAGGCGCTGACGCTGACCGCCCGACAGCGACATGCCCCGGTCGCCGACCCGCGAGTCGATCCCGCCGGGGCGCTGCAGCACGACCTCGAGCAGCTGCGCCCGCTCGAGGGCGCTGCGCACGCGCTGCACGTCGATACCCTTCGACCAGGTCAACGCCACGTTCTGCGCGATGGTGCCGTCGAACAGCGAGACGTCCTGGGGCACGTAGCCGACCCGGGACCGCCAGTCGGCGAGCACGGTGTCGAGGGGCTGGCCATCGATCATGATGGTGCCGCTCGACGGCACGAGAAGGCCAAGAAGGATATCGACGATGGTCGACTTGCCGGCGCCAGACGATCCGACCAGCCCGAGAGTACTGCCCATCGGGATCGTCAGGTCGATGCCGGCGACGGCGGGCGCGGCCGAGCCGGGATAGGTGAATTCGACGTTCTTCAGCTCGAGCACCTTTGGCTCGGACTCGAGCGGCTCGTGGCCGATCTTCTCCGCCCGCTCGAGGTATCCGGCCGCGGCCTCGATATCGAAGATCACAGCGCTGACCTGGGGGATGTTCGCGTGCGTCGTCGTGATGATCGACTGGAAGCCGGTGAGCGACGGCACAAGGCGGAACCCGGCGACGCCGAATAGCGCGACCGCGGCAATCGCCTCGGTCATGCCGCCGACGGCATAGGCCGCACCCCCGACGAGCAGGAACCCGCCGACGAGCGCGGCGTCGAGCACGAACTTCGGCACGACGCCGAGGAAGCTGAGGTTGGCTCTGGCCCGGGTGGTGTGGATGCGGTTGGCGTGCACAACACCGGCCACCTCACCGGCCTTGTTGCGCAGCGTGATCTCCTTGAGCGCCCCGACCATGTCGGTCATGAGCGTCGCGACGCGGAACGAGTAGTCGCGGTTGACGCGGCCCGCCTCGACCGACTTGCGGGAGACCACGAAGTAGAGCACAGCGGCGATGAGCCCGAGGTAGACGACGGTGATGAGCGCCGTGAGGGGCTGGGCGATGACAAGCACACCGACGACCGCGGCGAAAGTGGTGAGAAGGGTGGGGAGGGTGATCACGGGAAGCAGGAATCCCGCGGTCGCGTTGGCGATCCCGACATCCGCCATCCTCACCAGCTGGGCAGTGTTGCGCTTCAGCCGCTCCGTCCAGGGCGCACGGATGTAGGCGGCGAACAGCCGGTCGCCGATCTCGAGCTCGAACCTGGCGAAGCGACGAGTGGCGAGCCACTGCAGGCCGACGCTGAGCAGCGACTTGATGATGATGAGGCCCGACACGGTCGCGAGGATCCACACGTAGCCGTCGGTGTCGATCTCCCCCACCAACGGCATGTTGACCGGGGCGTTCTGCGCCATAGCGGTGAGCGAGATCGCGAGGATTCCGAGGGCCGCGATGTCGAGGATCGCGAGCAGCGACGACGCGACAACGAACAGGATGAGAAACGAGCGCGCCTTAGCCGGCAGCAACGGCATCAACTTGCGCAGGGTGTTCCAGATGAGTGCCACGAGTGCGTTGTTCTCCTGTGTCGGTCGGTCAGCCTCTATGTTCGCATGCGGGACGAGGCGCGCCCCGTGACGACGACCGCCGCGGCCTTTGCCGCGGTCTGCCGCAGAGAGGCGTGCTCATCGACCCAGGCGGCGAGCGCGACCCTCGCGTTCTCGTCGAGCGGGTTCGTGAGGTTCGCGATCATCGCGTCGGCGACGGAATCGACGTCGTAGTCGACGGCGGTGCCGAGCCGACCGCTCCGAACGAGGGCGGCAGCCGGACCCGGGCCGGCGAAAAGCACCGGAGCGCCGGAGGCGAGCGCCGCGTAGATCTTGGTGGGGAACGCGAAGTCGTAACCCTGGTCCGGCTTGAGGCTCACGAGACCGACCGTCGCCGATCTCAGCCACGCGGCCGCTTCTCGCGGCGGCACGACATCCACGAACTCGACCCGGTCAAGCCCGAGCTCCGCCGCCGTTGCAGCGAGCCCCTGCCAGGCACTGCCCTGGCCGACGAACACAATTCGCGCGTCGGGAACAGAGCGGAGCACGCGGGGGAGCGCGCGGATGAAAATGTCGGCGCCCTGCCACTCCGACGTGGTTCCGGCGTACACGGCGACAGGCCCCTCCGCCCGGCGCGCCCCGTCTGGGGTGAAGATGTCGGTGTCGACCCCGTTCGCCACCACCCGCACGTCGGCGTCCTCGGCGATGGCCAGCACCCGCTCGGCCACGCCGTCGGTCACGGCGATAACCCGGGCAGCGGAGCGCAGCGCAGCACGCTCGAGCACCCGCACAAATCGCACGACGGGCGCTGGCGCGCCGGTGCTCTCGGCCGCATCCGACCAGATATCGGCCGCGTAGTACACGTAGGGGATCCGGCGCAGGGCGCAGGCCAGCCGCACGACGAAGCCCGAGGTGGGCGGCGGCTCGACAACCACGACGTCGGGGCGCGACGCGAGCATCAGGCGGAAGAAAAGAGGAATGTCGAAGCTCATGTACTGCAGGTACCCGCGCACGTAACCGGAGCGGTCGCGCAGCACCGGCCAGCGGCGCACCGCCACGCCAGGCTCGGGCGCCGCCCGGCCGCCGACCGGACGGGTGGTCAGCACCGTGACGCGGGCTCCGGTGTCGCGGATCGACCGCGCGAGCGCTGCCAGCCGGAACGACGCCGCTGCGGGTTCCGGCGCGTAGATCCTGGTCGCGATCACGACGCTGCGGGCGTCAAACTGGCTATCCACTTGCTGCTCCCTGCGCCCATGCCGAGTCGGCGACGTTCAAGTCAGACTATCCGCTCTGCGACAATGAGCAGATGAACCCGGTTCCCGGCGATGACGGCGCACTGCCCGCTCGCGATGACGCGTCCTGGATCGTGATCCCGCTGTACAACGAGGCAACCGTTATCGGGCGGGTGATCACCGAGCTGCACGACAGCTTCGACCACATCGTCTGCGTCGATGACGGCAGCACCGACGGGTCGGCGGAGGTCGCCAGAGCCGCCGGCGCACGCGTCGTCAGGCACCCGGTGAACCTCGGCCAAGGCGCCTCGCTGCAGACCGGCATCTCGTACGCCCTCGAGCAGCCGGGAGTGTCCTACATCGTCACGTTCGACGCCGACGGCCAGCACCGGGTCGTCGATGCCGTCTGCATGGTGGAGGATGCCAGGGCCAACGATGCGGCCATCATCTTCGGCTCCCGCTTCCTCGACGACCGCACCAACCCCGGCATCGCCAAGCGGATCATCCTCAAGACTGCCGTGTGGGTCACCAATCGCACCACTGGCCTGCGCCTCACCGACGCGCACAACGGGCTGCGCGTCATCCGCGCCGACGCCGCCCGCCGGCTGCACCTCAAGCAGGACAGGATGGCCCACGCCACCGAGATCGTGCTGCAACTGGGCCGAACCAGACTGCCGTGGCGCGAGTACCCCGTCGAGGTGCTGTACACCGACTATTCGAAGGCCAAGGGACAGTCGGTCCTTAACGCCGTGAACATCCTCGTCGACCTCATCGTCAGGTAAGGGAGCACAAATGTGGATCCAGATTCTCCTGGTTATCTCGATCATCCTGATCGGCCTCACCCTCACCACCTCGGTGGCGAGTGACAGCCACCTCGCCCTGCGGCGGCTGTTCATCTTCGGCGCGATCCTCGTCGCCGTGGTGCTGATCTTCGTGCCGGAGTGGCTGACCGCCATCGCGAACCTGCTGGGCATCGGCCGCGGCACCGACCTGCTCCTCTACGCGCTTGTCATCGCTTTCGGCGGGTACGTGGCATCGGACTACCGCCGCAATGTGAAGGTCAAGCAGGACATGACGAACCTCGCCAGGGAGCTCGCCCTCGCCGAGGCGCGGGCCGAGGACGCATCGGGGCGCGAGCGCCGATAGCCGGGTAAGTCGTGGCGCCCCCGGTGACCGCGCCCGTTCGGTGCGACCGCGCCCGTTTGGTGCGACCGCGCCCGGCCGACCGGGCGCGCATGCGCCGGGCGGGCGCGGGCGCTGCGGGCGGCGCCGGCTCGCCGCGTCAGAGCAATGCGATGTCAGAGAAGCGCGGAGGCCACGGCGAAGCGCAGCGGGCCCTCGATGGCGAACTGTCCCCTGACATCCCGCGCGATGAGGGTCGAGGGCAACCCGAAGCGCCTCCGCGCGGCGCACAGCGCACGAATGTCGTCGCTCGGGGCGCCGCCGCCGGCGAGCGTGTCGAGGAGGCGGCGGTCGGCGAGCGACAGCGGCCTCGCGAACCCGGGTGCCGCCTTCTCGAGCCGCCCGACCAGGCCGGTGAGGAACCACCGGTCAGAGTCGGTCCACTCGTCACGATCGCTGACCCTGGATGCCGCCGAGAACAGGTGCACGCGGGCGAGCTTGACCGCCAGCGCGGCTCGCGACGCCCGCGGAAGGTGGGCGAACCAGGGGTCCCCGATTAGCTCGTCGACGAACCGGAGCTCGTCCGAGAGGGCGCGCGGCGCGAGGGTGACCCTCTCGCCAGCGTCATCGCCCACAACGTAGCGCGGCGCGCGGCGCGCATACGCAATGCGCTCCCCCGAGAACCACAGCTTTGCACTGAAGACCTGATCGTCGCCGGTCGCGAGCCCGGGCGCGAACTCGAGGCCGAGCCGCCCGACGGCCTCACGGCGCACGAGCCCGAGCGGGGCCGTGCGATAGGCGAGGCGGTCCTTGACCCCGTCGAGAAGCCCACGGCGGAACGGGCGAACAGGCGGCGTGCGCACGGTGCGGCCGGAGGCGTGACGTTCCGGCGCAATCAGGGCCGTGAGGGACTCCCGTTCGGCCTTCTCCGCCCACGCGGCGATGGCGCCCGCCTCCAGATAGTCGTCGGAGCCCATGATCGAGACGTAGCTCGCACGTGACGCCGCGATGCCATGGTTGAACGGACCGGCAGCGCTCCTGACGCCGTCGGACAGCTCGAGGAAGCGAACCGCGTCGACGGCGGGGGCCGTCAGGGTCGCGGCGATCTCGGCACGGTCGATGTTGTGGCACACGACGGTGACCGTGACGCCGGGCGTGCCGGTCACCGAGTCGACGGCGCGCTGCAGCGGACGGGATGCGTCGTGCACCGCGATGATGACGTCGACGAGGGCCCCGCCGCCCGTCACTGCCGGCCCTCGCCGCTGCGCCGCGCCCGCTTCCGCGGCGATCGCGGCGATGGCCGCGCTACCGCCTCGTAGATGTCCTCGAACTGCGCTCCGATGCGCTCCAGGCTGAACCGCTCCCGGATCGGCGCGGCGATCTGCTCGGCCGACACACTGGCGAACCGGTCACGTGCCGTCCGGATGGCGGTGCCGAGGCTTTCCGGGGTCGCGATGTCGACGAGAACGCTGTTGGCGGGCTGCGCGTAGTCCTCGAATCCGCCGACCCTCGGCGCGACGACCGGCCGCCCGGCCGACAGCGCCTCGGCTGCGGAGGTGAAGAAGTTCTCCTGCTCGGTCGGCAGGAAGAAGAGCTGGGCCTCGTCGAGGTGGGCGAATACGTCGTCGGGGTTCACGAACCCGGTGATCGTGAAACGGTCCTGAAGCCCGATGCTGCGCGCCTCCGCTTCGATGGCGCCGCGGAGCGGGCCGTCGCCGACCCATGAGATCACGACGTCCTCGCCCGTGCCCACGAGCCAAGCGAGCGTCTGCAGCGCGAGCATGGGCCGCTTCCGCTCGACGAGCCCTCCCACGGCGACAAGGCGGAGTGGGCCGCCGCGTATGCTCTCCCGCACCGGGAGCGGATTCTGCACCACGCACGGCACCACAGAGGTCGTCCACGTGCTGCCGAAGGAGGCGAGGGTCGACGACAACTGGGTGGTGACGCCTGTCAGCCAGTCCGGTAGGCGAAGCACCGTTCGCAGCCCGGCGAGTGCGACCCACGCGCGCGAAACGCTCGCCGGGTTCACCACCCCGTTCCAATGCTCGGTGTGCACCCAGTTCGTGCGGGTGAACGCCGTCGCGAGGGCCGTGACGAGAGCCGAGGAGAATGCCATCGAGTGCACGAGGTCGGCCTGGCGGGCCAGCCTACGCACCGCCAAAAGGGTGGAGACCGCGTTGATGGGGCGCCGAGGGTCGACTCCTGCCCGGATCACGCTCACTCCCGCGTAGCGTTCCCGCCGCGGCTTCATCGCGCTGAGCAGGCGCACGTGCACGACGGTGACGTCGTTGCGGGCCGAGATCGCCTCGACGTGCTTGAGATTGAACGGGGCCTGCGTCGGGATGTCGCAGCTCGGAAACCAGGTGGTCACCACCAGCACGCGCCGACGCCGGCTGCCGGGCGTCACCGGCGGTTCACTCCGTCGCGTCTCCACCCGGCTCAGGCCGACGCCGACCCGATGATGTAGGTCGGGATGGCGTCGCGCAGCGCCTGGCTGGTGACCCCGCGCCCGTCGACGATCGTGCGGGCACCGGGCAGGTGCTCGGCCATGATTGCGCGATACTCGGCATGGTTGGCCTGCACGATGACCGCGTCGACCGGCTGGCCGAACTCGTAGTCGACGAATCCGAGCGCCTCGATCTCGTCCCTGGTGTACATGGGGTCGTTGACGACGGGCGAGGCGCCTGCCGTAGTGAGCTCGGCGACGACGTCGAAGACACCAGAGAACGCGGTCTCCTTCACCCCGCCGCGGTAGCTCGCCCCGAGCACGGCGACCCGCTGGCCGGCGAGGGAGCCGTGGTGGCTCTCGAGCAGTCCGACGGCGTAGCCCGGCATCGAGCGGTTGGCGGCCCGTGCCGAGCGCACGATGGTGGCATCCGGGTCGTTCCAGAGGTACATCTGGGGGTAGATCGGGATGCAATGCCCCCCGACGGCGATCCCCGGGGAGTGCACGTGACTGTAAGGCTGGCTGTTGCACGCCTCGATCACGGCGTAGATATCGATGCCCTGGGTGTCGGCGTAGCGCGCGAACTGGTTGGCGAGACCGATATTCACGTCGCGGTACGTCGTCTCGGCGAGCTTGGCCATCTCGCTGGCCTCGACCGACCCGAGGTCCCAGACGCCGTTGGCCCGGTCGAGGTCGGGGCGGTCGTCGAAGTCGAGGACCGCCTCGTAGAAGTCGATACCGCGCCGCGCAGACGCCTCGTCGAGTCCGCCGACGAGCTTCGGGTAGCGGCGCAGGTCGGCGAAGATGCGCCCGGTGAGCACGCGCTCCGGGCTGAACACGACGTGGAAGTCGGTGCCGGCCACGAGCCCGGACAGCGCCTCGAGCGTCGGGGCGAATCGGTTCCTGGTGGTTCCGACCGGGAGCGTGGTCTCGTATGAGACGAGCGTCCCTCGGCGCAGTCCGCGGCCGATGCTCTTCGTTGCGTTGTCCATCCACCCGAAGTCGGGAACGCCGTCGGCGTCGACGAAGAGCGGCACGACGACGACGACGACGTCGGACTTACTGACGGCCTCCGTCGTGTCGAGGGTGGCGGTGAGGAGGCCTGCTCCGACCACCTGTGCGAGCTTCGCGTCGAGCTCGTCTTCTCCAGGGAATGGTTCCCGCCCCGCGTTGATCAGGTCGACGGTCGCCGCGTTGACATCGGCCCCGAAAACGGTGTGTCCCTTGGCCGCGAATTGCACGGCGAGCGGCAGCCCGATCTTGCCCATGCCTACAACAGTGATGTTCATGTGTGCCCCAGTGGATCAGTTGAGTCGGTGGGTGAGACCATCGGCGACGAGCTGTTCGGCGATGTCGACGACCTTCGCTCCCGCTTCGAGGGTGACGATGGCGCTGGTGTCGCCGGTGAGCACTGCGTCGCGGAACGCCTCGTGCTCGGCGAGGAGCGGTTCCTTCTTGTTCAGAGCGAACCTCGTGACGTCGCCCTCACTCACGCCGCGGAAGGTGGTGATGCCGGCCCATTCGTTGTTGATTACGCCGTTCTCGTAGAACGTCAGGTCGGCCGTCAGGGTGTCGGCGACGAGGGCGCCGTTCTCGCCCGTGACGATCGTGGTGCGCTCCTTGAACGGGGTGAGCCAGTTCACGTTGTGCGTCGCGATGGTGCCGCTGCTCAGGGTCGCGATGGCGATCACCATGTCCTCGTGCTCGCGGCCGCTCCGGAACGTCGTGCGCGCGTTGACGGTGACGTAGCTCTGCTGGCTCACCCACGCGGTGAGGTCGAGGTCATGCGTCGCCAGGTCCTTGATGACGCCCACGTCGGCGATCCGGCCGGGGAATGGCCCCTGGCGGCGCGTCGCGATCTGATAGATCTCGCCCAGTAGGCCCTCCTCGAGCCGGGTGCGCATCGACTGGAGTGCGGGATTGTAGCGTTCGATGTGGCCGACGCCGCCGACGAGCTTCGCGTCAGCAAAGAGCGTGACGAGTTCGCGCGCTGATGCCGAGTCCGACGCCACCGGCTTCTCGATGAGCGCGTGGATGCCGCGCGCGGCGAGCGCCCTCCCCACGTCGAGGTGGTATATGGTCGGCGTCGCAATGACGCAGTAGTCGAGCCCGAGGTCGAGGAACCTGTCGAGTTCCCGGATCACCGGTGCACCCTCGATTCGGTCGGGAACGGTCTCGGCCGGGTCGTAGACCCCGACGAACTCGACCCCGTCGAGCGCGTTGAGCACGCGCGCGTGGTTGCGACCCATCACGCCCAGCCCGAGCACTCCCGCGCGCAGCATCAGCTTCCCGCCTTGGCGACGTCGCTGACGGTGCTTGCAACAGTCTCCAGCTCCGCGTCCGTCAGCGAGGGGTGCACGGGGAGCGACAGCACCTCTGCGGCCGCGATCTCGGTGTTCGGCAGGTCGACATCGAGCGCGAACGACGGCAGCCGGTGGATCGGCGTCGGGTAGTACACGCCGTTGCCGACGCCGCGGCGGGTCAGCTCGGCGGCGAACGCGTCGCGCTCGGCACCGGGAATGCGCACGGTGTATTGGTGGAACACGTGCACGGCGCCGGGCGCGGTGGGTGGGGTGATGACGCCGGTGATGTTGGCGCTCAGGAACGCGGCGTTCGACTGGCGCTTCGCCGTCCAGTCATTGAGCTTTCCGAGCTGGACCCGACCGATCGCGGCGTGGATGTCCGTCATGCGGGTATTGAATCCGATCACCTCGTTTTCGTAGCGGCGCTCCATTCCTTGGTTGCGCAGCAGTCGCATGTGGTGGGCGATCTCGTCGGAGGCGGTCGTGACCATTCCGCCCTCCCCCGCCGTCATGTTCTTGGTGGGGTAGAACGAGAACGATGCGGCGTCGCCCCACGCCCCGACGGGAATCCCGTCGACAGATGCAGCGTGAGCCTGGGCGGCGTCCTCTATCAGCAGCAGGCCGTGCCGGGCGGCGACGTCGGCGAGGGCGGTCATATTGGCAGGGTGTCCGTAGAGGTGCACCGGCATGATGGCCCTTGTGCGCGGGGTGATCGCGGCCTCGACCGCTGTGGCGTCCAGAGCGAAGTAGTCGGTCTCGATGTCGGCGAAGACAGCGGTCGCGCCGGCAAGGTGCACGGCGTTGGCGGTGGCGGCGAAGCTGAACGACGGCACGATCACCTCGTCGCCCGCGCGGATCCCCGCGGCGATCAGGGACAGGTGCAGCGCCGAGGTGCCCGAGTTGACCGCGATGCAGTGACGGCCGTCGACAAAGGCTGAGAACTCGGACTCGAAGGCGGCGACCTCGGGACCCTGCGCGAGCATCCCCGAACGCATGACCCGGTCGACAGCGGCTCTTTCCTCGTCTCCGATGATCGGTTTGGCGGCAGGAATCATAAGGTCTCCAGGTGGATCAGGGTGTCGGTGTTCGTTTGGCGGTAGAGGTCGGACGTGACCGGACAGGACCAGGTCCCGTCGGCCGTCTCGGTGAGAGGGTGGCCGGCCCGGCCGACCCAGCCGATGCGTCGGGCGGGATTGCCGACGACGAGGGCGAAGTCGGGCACGTCGCGCACCACGGTCGATCCGGAGCCCACGAGCGACCAAGCGCCGATCGTGAGGGGCGCGATGCAGACGCTGTTCGCGCCGATCGACGCGCCCTCGCGCACGGTGACGCCAACGGCCTCCCAGTCGGCGCCTGACTTGGGGGTACCGTCGGGGTTCACGGCGCGGGGAAATTGGTCGTTCGTGAACACAACCGCAGGCCCGACGAAGACGCCGGCGGCGAGTGACGCCGGTTCGTAGACCAGAGCATAGTTCTGGATCTTGCAGTTGTCACCGATTTCCACACCGGATCCGACGTAGGCGCCTCGGCCGACGACGCAGTTCTCGCCGATTTGAGCGTTCTCCCGCACCTGCGCGTAGTGCCAGACGGCGGACCCCGCGGCGATCGATGCGGATTCGGCAACATCGGCCGTGTCGTGGATACGTGCGGCAGACGGGTGCATTGCAGGTCCAAATCGTGGGAGGCCGGGAACGACAATACTATTCGAACTGGCCGATCGGCCCGGCCAGTGACGCGGTGCGGGGGTTCTCAGCACGCCGTGATCCGGTAAAGCACCGCGTCGCCCTCGCGGTCGACGGGGGTCACGACCCCCGATGTGGAGAGGTCGGTGAGCCCTGGATAGTCCTGCAGGCCGTCGAACTCCCGTCCGTGACCGACGTCGCCGGCCGCTCGGCCGAAGTCGAGCACGTATTCGACACCGAGTTCCCTGACGGCGTTGCACACGGCCGGGTCGGCGACGGCCTGGTTGAGTCTCTCGTTGATGATGATCTCATTGGGGTCACTCGAGCGGTTGAAGTGCGGGGTGATGACGTCGCGATCGCCGAGTGCATAGGCGTAAGACGTGCCGGTCCAGGCGCTGCCGGCGATCACCGTCGACTCCCCGGTGGTGCTGTCGAGGCGTTCGATCAGCTGGGCCTCGTCTTCGGACAGAATCGCCACGATGCCGTCGAACCCGTATTTCGTGGCCGACTGCCGTATCTCGAAAGCGATTGCGTTGCCCTGCGTGCCGACGACGAGCAGCACGGTGCCCGCGGCCGCCGCCGAGATGGCGACGGTCCTCGCCGGCCGATCGCCGAGTCGCGCGGAGAGGCCAGGCCAGACGACGCGACGCACCAGGGAGCACACCGCCACCGTGCCGACTACCGCGATGGGAACCGAGACGATCGCGATGAGCGCCGCGAGCCGCGGGGCGTCGTTGTAGAAGATGCCCGTGAACGTGTTGCGGAGGGGCAGCGATTCGAGCGTCGAGGCGATGCCGAACAACATCACCATCAGCCCCCAGGAGAAGGCGAGCCACAGCTGCCGGAGGCGCACCACAATGTCGATGAGGCCGATCGCCACGAGCACACTGGCGGCCACCGCGAGGGGATGGCCGGGCGGCGCGTGGCCGACGGCCTCGATGAGCGCCCCGAGGAAAGTGGTGTGCGGCCCCCACGGCGCCGACAGCCCGATGCGTCCGGCGTAGTACCACGCACCGGCGAGTATGACGATGCCCGCGATGACGCCGACGCCGAGCGTAAGCACGAGCCAGAGCCGACGGTCGCGTCGTGCGAAGCCCGCGAACCAGCAGATCGCGATCGGGATCGACAGGGCGCCCCAGGCGAGGGCGACGGCGGGCTGCGCGAGAGCGCACGCCAAGAGCGTGAGCGCGAGGGCGGGCAGATGCCACCACCGCCCGAGCTCGAGGCGCGGGCCGAGGCCCGCAAAGGACACCGTGAGCGCGAGGGCGATCGGCAGCAGCGCGAGACCGAGGAAGTAGGCGTACAGCACGCCGTAGTCGAGCATCAGGAGCGGGAACGCGGGGAACGCGGCGGAGAGGACCCCGGCGGCGACGAGGGCGACCCGGCTGCCGGGGACGATGATCCGGGCCAGCAGCACCGATCCGGAGACCCACACCACGCTCGCGAAGACGAGGTTCACCGCGTTGGCGGCCGCCGGGATCGGCACGTTGACGAGCGGCCAGACGAGCGACGCGACGCCGTGCCATGCCGCAGGATAAAAGCTCGACTCCCCTGCCGCGAGGATGAGCCCGGTGATGTCGAACGACGACGCGCTGCCGGTTTCGGCGATATAGCGCAGCACGTTCTGGTGGAACGGGGCGTCGAACGTCTGCGATACCGCATCGGGCACCACCAGTACGATAACGAGCTGCGTGGCGACGATCACGCCGCCGAGCCCGACCCCGATCAAGAGAAACGGCAGCTCCGGCCGCGACCGCACCCCGTCGAACGGAACCGGCCTCCCTACCCGTCTGGCCAGGTACACGAGCGCCGCAGTGATGAGCGCGATCACCGCGACGACCGGCACCGACCAGTCGACGCCGGCGGCGCCCAGGGCAATGGCGGAGACCGCGATGACCGCGACTGACAGGGCGGGCGCGATCGCAACGAGCGTGAAGCGGCGCGCGCCCATCGCGAACGCGAGCGCGAGGCCGGGCACGTAGACGACCACGAGTGCGACGGCGATCGCCGGCACCATTTCGACCCAGGTCATCGCGTCAGCGTTTCCCCATCGTGGAGGCGGCTCCACTCACGGGCGCTCCACGCGGAGTCGACGATGTCGACGATGCTGCGCTCGGCGACCCACGACAGTTCCTCGCGCATCCGCGAGACATCGGCGATGACCTCGGCCGGATCTCCCTCCCGGCGCTCCGCGACCCGCGGTGTAATCCCGGTCCCGGAGGCTCGCACGAGGGAGTCGAGGAGCGTTTTCACGCTGACGCCGGCACCGGTGCCGACATTGACGACGTCGATCGATCGATGCGCCCGATCGAGGTAGTCGAGCGCCGCGAGGTGGGCCGAGGCAAGGTCGAGCACGTGCACGTAGTCGCGCACCGCAGTACCGTCGGCGGTCGGGTAGTCGTCACCGAACACGACCGGGGCGACGCCTGCCTGGATCGCGTCCATCGCGATCGTGAGCAGGTTGAGCGACCGCGGGTCGCCGAGGTCAGGCCACCCGGCTCCGGCGACGTTGAAGTAGCGCAGGCTCAGTGTGCGCAGTCCAAGGGCGCTGGCGCAATCGCGCACGAGCCACTCCCCTGCGAGCTTGGTCTCCCCGTACGGACTGATGGGAGCGGTCGGATCCCCCTCACCCACCGGCAGTCGCGCGGGGTTCCCGTAGACCGCGGCGGATGACGAGAACACGAATCTCGTAACGGAGGAGCCCTCGATCGCGAGCATCAGGTTGGCGAGGCCGCCCATGTTCTCGGCGTAGTAGCGGGCGGGCTTGTCGACCGATTCGCCCACCTGCTTGAGTGCGGCGAGGTGGATGACGGCCGTCACCGCGTGCTCGGCGAGGATGTCGCGCATCGTCTCGACGGCGTCGGGCGCGCAGAGGTCGACGCCGAGCACAACCGCCTGGCCGGCGATCGGGCCAGCACTTGCGGCGCTGTCGACCACAATCGGGCGCTCACCGCGGCCCTGCAGCAGTCTCACCACGTGCGATCCGATGTACCCGGATCCGCCGGTAACGAGAATTGCCATGGGCTAAGTCTACGGAATCGGGCGGGAACGCCCGGCTGGAGAGGTCAGCCGCACGCCGTGACGCGGTACAGGCGCGCGTCGCCCTCGCTGTCGACCAGCTCGACGGCGGCCGACTCGCCAAGATTCTCAAGGCCGGAATAGTCCACCTCGGCGTCGGGGTCGCCGCCGTTGATCTCGCGGTCGCCAAAGTCGAGAACGTAGTACGCGTCGAGTTCCTCGACGAATCCGCAGACCTCGTCGCCCGGGGCCGCGTCGCGCAGGGACTCCACGATCTCGAGGGTCGCCTCGTCGCGCTCCCCGTAAATGTGCGGAAGGAGGGCTCGGCGATCCGACAGCGCGTAGACGAGGGAGGCACCGGTCCAGGGACTCCCGACGACAGTCGCCTCCTCCGGTACCTCGGAGCTAACCCGCTCGAGCAGGGCGCGTTCGTCCGGTGACAGCAGCGGGGAGCTCGACGTGAACTTGTAGGCATACTGCCCAGTCCTCATCGCGAAGGCGAGAGCCGGGCCCAGCTGGGTGGACAGGCCGAGCGCAACCACGAGCGCGGCGCCGGTGGCCATCGCGAAAGGGGTCAGGGCCACTGTCGAAACGCCCGCACTGTTCCGGTCGCCACGCGCCTGCCGCCAGCGGCCGATAGCCGACGTCAACAGGTCGGTGAGCCGCACGACGCCCAGAGCCGCGAGCGGAAGAACGAGCACCGGCAACATCGCGGCTATGCGGAAGCTGTCGTTGTACCAGACCCCGGTGAAGCCGGTGCGGAGCGGCCCCTGAGGGAAGCTTGCGACGATGATGTAGAGCCCTGCCGCCAGCGCGTAGCTGCCGACGAGCCACAGCGGAAAGCGGCGTCGGACGACCGCGATGACGCCGACGACGAGCAGCACGCCCACAACGTAGTCCGCGGGACGAGCGACGGCCGCCCCCGCGAGCGCGCCGTGCACGGCGACGATCAACGACTCCCGCGGCGGCCAGAACGCTGCGCCAGGCGGCCTGATCAGGAGCAGAGCGACGGCGGCCGCGCCGAACGCGGCCGCCGCGATGACGAACGCCCGCAAATAGTGACTCCGGGGTGCGCGACGGTCGCGCAGCTGCCGCAGGTGCCGCACGACGACCGCGACGCCGATCGGCAGCGAGAATGCCACGAGCGCCATGAGCGTCGTCGGATGCGCGAGGGCGAGCCCCGGCAGCACCCCCACCAGCACAACCCAGCGGACCGGGGCGGTCAGGGTATCGTCGGCCCCTGCCCGCGCGACCAGAACGACGGCCGCGAGAGCGGCCGGGAGCAGGCTGATCGAGAGCAGATTCGGGTAGAGGACTCCGAAGTCCACCATGAGGTAGGGGAATGCGGCGAACGACGCGGACAGCACCCCCGCCGCGAGCAGCGCGACCGGTCGCGGACCGGCGATCTGTCGAACCAGAAACACGCACGCGAGCGGCCAGACGATCCCGGCGATGGCGATGTTGACGACATTGACCGCCACGGGGATCGGAGCGCCCGTGGCCTGCACCGCGAGGGCGACCAGAGCGTGCCACATGTCGGGGTAGAAGGAGATGCGCTCATCGAACTGATAGTTCAGGCTGCCGACTTTGAACGGTGAGACTATTCCAGTGTCGAGAATCCAGCGGATCGCGTTCAGGTGGTACACGTTGTCGAATGTCTGCGAGACGCGGGAGGGAGCTCCGAAGATTGACGCGAAGCGCACGGCAATGGCACCAAAGGCGAAGACCAGCCCGATCAGCGTGGCCAGCGACACGAGGCGACCCGCTGGTCCGACCGCGGGCCGCTGCCAGCGCTTCTGCCAGAGCAACCGCAGCCCGAGGACGAGACCCGAGACCACTGCCGTCGCGACGACGAGGGGCCAGGGGCCCCAGTCGTAGTCGACGAGGTGATTGGCGAGCGACGCCGCTGCGACGACCGTCACGGTGAACGCCGGGGCAAGGGCGACCAGAGCGAAGCCGCGCAGTCCGAGTGCCACGCCGGCGGTGAGTCCCGGCAGAAGGAGGATCGCGACGGCGGCCAAAAATACCGGGGTCTCGGACAGCCAGACTTGCACTTAGCAAGTCTACTGAGGGGCGGCGCGGGATCGGCCCGACCGGGCCGCGGGCGCGGTCTGAGGTACGATTTGGCTGCTGGGAACCCGCCCCGAGCTCACCGAGAGGAACACTTGTGCAGGTTTCGGCGGTCGTGGTGGCCTACAACCGCCGAGAGTTGCTCGTGGAGGCTCTCCGGGCGCTCGGCGCGCAGACCGTGCCGCTCGACTCGATCGTTGTGATCGACAACGCCTCGACAGACGGATCAGCGGATGCTGCACGGGGGGCAGCCCCAGAGGCCGACGTCGTGAGCCTCGAGCGCAACACCGGTGGTGCCGGTGGGTTCGCCGTGGGCATCGAGCGCGCGATCTCGCGGCACTCCGCCGACCTCGTCTGGATCATGGACGACGACACCATCCCGACCGCCGGCGCCCTTGAGGAGCTCCTGCGCGTGCGCGAGGAGCATCCCGCTCGCCCCGTCGTGCTCGCGTCGCGCGTGGTCTGGACCGACGGCACCGACCACCCCATGAACACCCCGCGGCGCAAACCCTTCGCGGGTCGCGCGGAACGACGCGCCGCGGACTCCGTTGGCGCGGTGGCGGTGCGGTCCGCGTCGTTCGTGTCGAGCCTTGTCGACGCTGGCGCGATCCGCCAGAGCGGACTCCCGATCGCCGAGTACTTCATCTGGAATGACGACTTCGAGTTCACCGCCCGCCTGCTGCGTGCTGGCCGCGGCGTCTACTGCCCGGGCAGCGTCGTCACCCACAAGACGCGATTACTCGCGAGTACCGACGTCGACCCGGGTAGCCGCTTCTACTACGAGGTGCGCAACAAGATCTGGCTTTTCCGCCACTCGAACGCGCTCTACGCCGTCGAGAAGCCGCTCTACATCGGCGTCTCGATCGTGCGGTGGGCGAAGACGCTCCTGCGCTCGGCCGACCGATCCACTCTCCTCTACGGCCTTCGGAAGGGAACCCGTGATGGGTTCGCCCGGCCACCAAGCAGCAACTCCGATTTCCTGTCGGGGCTGGGACCGGTGTCTGAGGCGATCGCGCGCTTCGAGAGCCATCGGGCCGGCTGATGGAAACAACGGATCTTCCCCCGTTCTCGCTGCTCCTCCCCGTGTACGCGGGCGATTCGGCCGCGCATCTGGATCGCGCCTTCCGCAGCTCAGTACACCAGCAGAAGCTGCCGCCATCTGAGGTCGTGCTCGTTCAGGACGGCCCGGTCGGCGCCGATCTCGTCGCCAAGATCGCCGAGCTGATCAAGGTCTCCACGGTTCCGGTGCGCCTTGTGCCGATCCCCCAGAACGTCGGGCTCGCCAGGGCCCTCACGATCGGGCTCGCGGAATGCGAGAACGACGTCGTCGCCCGCATGGACGCCGACGACATCTCCCTGCCGGAGCGGTTCGCCGTTCAGATCCCGCTCATCGCCGAGGGTCACGAACTCGTCGGTTCGGGCATGTACGAGTTCACCGAGGACGAGGCCGGGATCGAGACGCTTGGTGCGACCCGCAACCCGCCGACGGAATCCGGGGACATCGCGCGCACCGCCCGCTTCCATGACCCCTTCAACCACCCGACCGTGGTCTATACAAAGACCGCCGTCGTGCGGGCCGGCGGGTATGGACCGCCCGCGCTAATGGAGGACTACTTCCTGTTCGCGCGGATGATCGCCGATGGTGCGCGCACCTGCAATTCGTCCCAGTGGCTTGTCATGTATCGCGTCAGCTCTGGGGCGTACAAGCGTCGGGGCGGGCTAACCCTCCTCGGAAGCGAGCTCAATCTGCAGCGGGAGTTGCGCCGGATCGGTTTCACCTCGAGAAGCCAGTGGCTCCGCAACGTTGTCATCCGCGGCGGCTACCGGCTCATCCCGCAGTCCGTGCGGCGGGCGATCTACGGCAGGTTCATGCTGCGAGGGCGCCGGTCCTGACTGGCTCCGTGGGCTCTATCCGCTATCTTTGAGAGTTGGCGACAGACCGCCGCACCCCCAAATGCAAGGATTTCCAGGTATGTCGGTAGATCTCGTAGTCGTCGGCTCCGGCTTTTTCGGACTCACCATCGCCGAGCGCGCGGCGAGCGAACTCGGCCTCAAGGTGGTCGTGATCGACCGCAGAAATCACATCGGCGGCAACGCATACAGCGCAGCCGAGCCGGAGACGGGTATCGAGGTGCACCAGTACGGCGCCCACCTCTTCCACACGTCGAACAAGCCTGTGTGGGAATATGCCCACAAGTTCACGCGATTCACCGGGTACCAGCACCGCGTCTACACCAACCACGGCGGCGAGGTGTATCCGCTGCCGATCAACCTCGGGACGATCAACCAGTTCTTCCGCGCGGCCTATTCCCCCGACGAGGCGCGTGCGCTGATCGCCGAGCAGGCGAGCGAGTTCATCTCAGGCGACGCGGAGAATCTCGAAGAAAAGGCGATCTCCCTTATCGGCCGCCCTCTTTATGACGCGTTCATCCGCGACTACACGGCGAAGCAGTGGCAGACCGACCCGAGGAACCTGCCGGCGGAGGTCATCGCTCGGCTGCCCGTGCGTTACAACTACGACAACCGCTACTTCAACGACCCGTTCGAGGGACTCCCTGTCGACGGGTACACCGCCTGGATCGAGCGGATGGCTGACCACCCGAATATCGAAGTTCGACTGGGCACCGACTACTTCGACGAAGCCCAGGAGATCAACAAAGCTGCGACCGTGGGCAACGTCCCCGTCGTCTACACCGGCCCGGTGGACCGTTACTTCGACTACCAGGGCGGCGAGCTCAGCTGGCGCACTCTGGACTTCGAGCAGGAGGTCCTTCCCGTCGGCGACTTCCAGGGGATCCCGGTAATGAATTACGCCGACACTTCGGTGCCGTACACGCGGATCCACGAGTTCCGCCACTTCCACCCGGAACGGGACTATCCCACCGACAAGACCGTCATCATGCGCGAGTACTCGCGATTCGCCACCCGCGACGACGAACCGTACTACCCGGTCAACACCGCCGAAGACCGGGAGAGCCTGCTGACCTATCGAGGGCTTCAGTCCGGGGAATCGGGCGTGCTGTTCGGCGGCCGGCTCGGCACCTACAAATACCTCGACATGCACATGGCAATCGGGTCGGCTCTGACGATGTTCGAAAACAAGCTCCGCCCGCTCTTCAGCGGCAGGGCAGTCAAGTGAGGCAGACCGAAATGACCACCCCCATAGTGCTGCAGAAGGTCATCTTCCCGTCGGTCTCCGAGCCCGATGTGGCGCCGCTCTACGTCGACCCCGACGAGTGGACAAACGTCGTGAGCACGAGCCGCCCCGACAAGGCCGACGTGAAACACCGCCGCGGGGCGATCCCCGACGACGTGCGCTCGATGCCCGTTCGCCTCACCCACCACAATGTGATGCCGATGCTCTCCGGTCGTCGTGGGCTCAAGCCGGGGTTCCAGAAGCGCGTGTCGCTCGGGTCATACTTCAACGCGTTCCCCGCCAGTTACTGGCGACGGTGGACCACGATCAACGGCGTGCGGCTAACCGTCACCACCGCCGGCCAGGGCGACATGATCGTCTACCGGTCCAACGCCCGCGGACTCGTGCAGGCCGTCGACTCACGACGGGTCGACTCGGCCGGCACCGTGACCTTCGACCTCGGCTTCGATCACTTCATCGACGGCGGCTGGTATTGGTTCGACCTCGTGTCCCGCAGCGACGACTTCGCGCTCGTGAGCGCCGAGTGGCAGGCACCTCCGTCGACCCCGACGCCGGCGCCGAGCGGTGCGCTCACGATCTCCATCACCACGCTGAACCGCACCGACTACTGCCTGGAGCTGCTCGCGACCCTCGCGACTGACAGTGATGTTCTCGCCGGAACCGACCAGGTCATCGTCGTCGACCAAGGTACGGAGAAGATCCAGGAGCAGGCCCGGTTCGCCGAAGTCGAGGCGGCCCTCGGCGGCCGCCTCCGGGTCATCGAGCAGGTCAACGCCGGCGGATCCGGCGGGTTCTCCCGCGGCATGATCGAAACCCTCACCGCGGGCACATCCGAGTACGTGATGTTGCTCGACGACGACGTCGTGATTGAGCCCGAAAGCATCCGGCGCGCCCTCACTTTCGCCAGGTTCTGCGCCTCGCCGACAATTGTCGGCGGCCACATGTTCGACATGTACGACAAGACCAAGCTGCACGCGTTCGCCGAGACCGTCGACACGTGGACGTTCATGTGGGGGCCGATTACCCCGAGCCGCCACGACTTCACCTCATCGAACCTCCGCCAGACCACGTGGATGCATCAGCGCATCGACGTTGGCTACAACGGCTGGTGGATGAGCCTCATCCCCGTGAAGGTCATCCGTGAGATCGGGTTATCCCTGCCTGTATTCATCAAGTGGGACGACGCCGAGTACTCGCTGCGCGCGAGCGATCACGGCTTCCCGACGGTCAGTCTGCCCGGCGCGGCCATCTGGCACGTCTCCTGGGTCGACAAGGACGACTCGAGGGACTGGCAGGCCTTCTACCACGCCCGAAATCGGCTCGTGGCAGCCCTGCTGCACTCGCCGCACCGCCGAGGCGGCCGGCTTCCCATCAGCAATCTCGCTCAGGATGTGCGCTATCTGCTGACGATGGACTACTACACGGTGGCGCTGCGTCAGCTCGCATATGAGAGCGTGTTGGCCGGGCCAGGCGTGCTCCATGCAGAACTGACCTCGCGCCTCCCGCAGATTCGCGCGATGGCGGCCAGCTACCGCGAGTCCAAGCTCGTGCGCACCCTGTCGCAGTTCGACCGGTTCCCCAGCACCACCTACATCGACGGGAACGACGAGCGTCCGCGCGGGCGCGCCGTCTACAAGTTCCTCGCCCGGAACTTCCTCCGGCACGGGCTGAAGAGGCCCAACGACACGAGCGAAGATCGTCCCGACGTGCACCTGCCCTCGAGCGCACCATGGTGGATCGTGCCGGGCTTCGACAGCGTCGCCGTCACCAACGCCGAGGGCTCCGGGGTGACCTGGCACATTCGGGACCGAGCGCGGTTCCGCAACCTCCTGTGGGCGAGCCTCACAAACCACCTGCGCTACCGCAACGGCTGGGGCCGGCTCAGCCGCGAGTACCGCCGCGACCTGAAACGCCTGACTTCGCCCTCGGCGTGGAAGGCCACCCTGGGGCTCGACGGGACCACGCCGCCGTCCCGCCCAGTCGACAAGCCCGCCACGACCACAACGTAGGATGGAGGGGTTTTGCGGTTGCGCTCCGTGAGAAGACTGCGCCTAGAACCCCAGTCAAGGAGACGTGCCGCAGTGACCCACACCGCATCATCACCCGACTTGGAGGGGTTTGTCAGGCCAGGCAAAGGCGCCGGTTTGGTGGATGTCTTCAACCGGCGCTACCTGCTCTCCCTGCTTGTGCGCAAGGAAGTGCAGGTGCGCTACCGTGGCTCCGCGCTCGGCTGGCTCTGGTCGTACGTCAAGCCGGTCACCCAGTTCCTCGTGTTCTTCATTGCGCTCGGCGTCTTCCTGCAGCTCAACAACTCGATCCCGAACTATCCCATCTACCTGTTTTCTGGGCTTGTCGTCATCAATCTGTTCAGCGAGGCATTCAGCAACGGCACCAAGTCCCTTGTCGACAACGCCCCGCTCATCAAGAAGATCTACCTGCCGCGAGAGCTCTTCCCGGTGTCGTCGACTCTGGTGGCTCTCGTGAACTTCATCCCCCAGGTCATCGTGCTCGGCGCCGTCTGCCTGTTAGTCGGCTGGACGCCGAGCGCCGTGCAACTCGTCGGCGTGCTGCTGGGCATCGTCATCCTCGTCGTGCTCGCCACCGGTCTGAGCATGCTCTTCGGATCGATCAACGTGTCGTTCCGGGACGCACAGAACTTCGTCGAGCTGATCGTGCTCGTCGCGACCTGGGCCTCTCCGGTGCTGTACCGCTGGACCATGGTCGCCGAGATCCTGCCGGATTGGCTCATGGTGCTGTACCAGATCAACCCGCTTACTGCCGCGGTCGAGCTGCTGCATGCCGGATTCTGGTACCCGACGACCGACGGCTCGGCGCCCCTTCCTCCCCACCTGTTGACCTTCGGCGTGATTGCCCTGGTCATCTCGCTCGCGATGCTCGCCTTCGGCCAGTTCATCTTCCGCAAATTGGAGCGCCGTTTTGCCCAAGACCTCTGATCGCCCGCCCGACGCGGTGCCGCGGGCGGCCGTCATCGCCTCGAACCTCAGCAAGCGGTTCCTCCTGCGCCATACCCACTCACTCAAGGAGTCGGTCATTGCGGCGTTTCGCCGCAGACCGCTCTCGACGACGTTCGACGCGCTCAACGATGTGAGCTTCGAGATCTGCGAGGGTGAATCCGTCGCGCTTCTGGGCTTCAACGGGTCTGGCAAGTCCACACTGCTGAAGCTCATCTCCGGGGTGCTTCAGCCCGACGGCGGCGAGGTACTCACCCGGGGCCGCGTCGCCGGCCTCATCGAGGTCGGCGCCGGTTTCCACCCCGACCTCTCCGGGCGCGAGAACATCTACCTCAACGCCGCGATCCTCGGCATGACGCAGAAGGAGATCGACGCGCGCTACGACGAAATCGTCGAGTTCAGCGAGATCGGCCAATTCATCGACACAGAGGTCAAGCACTACTCGTCCGGCATGTTCCTGCGCCTGGCGTTCTCCGTCGCGATCCACACCGAGGTCGACATCCTGCTCGTGGATGAGATCCTCTCCGTCGGCGATGAGCCGTTCCAGCGCAAATGCCTCGAGAAGATCCGCCAGCTTCACGTTGAGGGCAAGACGCTCGTCGTCGTAAGCCACGACCTGCAAATGGTCGCGGACCTGTGCGAGCGGGCGATCCTCATCAACAAGGGGACAGTCGTCTTCGACGGCGAGTCGCACGACGCGGTCGCCCGCCTGCGCGCGCAGTAAGCCCGCCCTGTTCCGGCGCTCAGCGCCTTCCACAGCGGCGACGACAGGTACCCCGGCCGCATCCGCTCTTCTCCAGCACCACGGCGGGCTGTGCGAGCTGCACAGAGGCGATCCGGGTGTTGATGCCGCGCTCACGTGAGGCGATGAAGACGCCGGTCACTGGTGGGACTCCGCCTCGGTAGTCAACAGCGGCCCCCTCGGTAGACTGGAGTTGCCGTCGATTCCGACGGCTCGCCACCCACAGAGAGCCATGTGCCCGTGAGAATCCTCGTGACTGGCGGCGCTGGCTTCATCGGCTCCAACTTCGTGCGGCGCACCCTGGAGGACGCCTACCCGGCACTCGGGAGCGCCGAGGTGCTGGTGCTCGATGCCTTGACATACTCCGGGAACCTGGAGAACCTCGCTCCGGTGGCCGGGTCGCCGCGCTTCGAGTTTGTCAAGGGCGATATCCGGGACGCCGCCCTGCTCGATACCCTGATGCCGACCGCCGACGCCGTGGTGCACTTCGCGGCGGAATCCCACGTCGACCGCTCGGTGCGCGACGCGACAATCTTTGTCGAGACCAACGTTCTCGGAACCCAGCAGCTGCTCGACGCGGCGCTTCGGGCCGGACTGCAGAAGTTCGTCCACGTGTCGACCGACGAGGTCTACGGCTCAATTGCCGAGGGGTCGTGGGACGAGTTGCGCCCGCTCGAGCCGAACTCGCCCTACTCCGCGTCCAAGGCCGGCAGTGACTTACTCGCGCGAAGCTACTTCCGCACCCACGGCCTCAATGTCTCGATCACGCGATGCTCCAACAACTACGGCCCGTACCACTTTCCCGATAAGGTCATCCCGCTCTTCGTGACGAACCTCATCGACAGAAACCACGTTCCCCTCTATGGCGACGGAAACAACATCCGCGACTGGCTTCACGTCGACGACCACTGCCGCGGTATCGCGATGGTGCTCGCGAGCGGACGGGCCGGCGAGATCTACAACATCGGCGGAGGCACCGAGCTCACCAACCGGGAGCTCACGCAGCTGCTGCTCGAGGCGACAGGGAGGGACTGGTCCTTCGTTGACCACGTGCCCGACCGCCCGGGCCACGACCTGCGCTACTCCGTCGACAGCTCCAAGATTCGCGACGAGCTTGGCTACGCACCCCTCGTCCCCTTCGACCGGGGTTTCGCCGACGTTGTGCAGTGGTACCGCGACAACCGGCAGTGGTGGGAGCCCCTCACTTCCGCCGCCTCCTTGCATTGACGCTGCGCTCCCGTACGCCGAGGACAGCCCGCGAAGCCCCGTGCCCGCCTGCGGGCGCACCCAGGCTGAACGCGAGGCTCGACCATGCTGCGGCTCGCGGCGCAGCGCGACGAGGTGACAGTTGACCCTGATAGGGTCAAGCGGACCACTAGCGCTGCCTTCGTCCGGCCCGCCCTGCGGCTCGCCTATTCCGTTCGGGGACACGGGGCGTGGTACGAGGCCGGGATGACTCCCCTCCGCCACTGGCGGGAAGCGCTGAGCGAGGCGATAACCGACAACCTGATGGAGTAAGTAACCGTGACGACAACACTTCGCGTCATCGTGGACGACATCATCGCCCCCGCTTCGGGAGGAGGCGGGCGCTACGCCGAGGAGCTGACCCGCGAGCTCATCCGCACCGCTCCTGCGGGGTGCGAGGTGAGCGGCGTCGTGTCGTCCTCCCCTGAGGTCGACTACGACGCACTGCACACCCTGCTTCCCGGCCTTTCCGACCTGTTCAAGAGCGCGCTGGCACGCCGCGAGCTCCAGCTCGCCTGGCAGCACGGGGTCGTCAGGCTTCCGGGGAACGGAATGGTGCACGCGCCGAGCCTCCTCGCCCCGCTCGCCCGCCGGGACCCGAGCGAATACCCCGGCGCGCAGACCGTCGTGACGATCCACGACGCCGTGGCGTGGACGCATCCCTCCCTCATCAACCCGCGCCGAGCCGCCTGGCAGAAGTCAATGGCCAAGCGCGCGTTCAAGTACGCCGACGCTGTCGTGGTGCCGACCCACGCCGTCGCGCACGACCTCTCCGAGGTCTTCAACTTCGGCGACCGTATCCGTGTCGTCGGCGGCGCTGTCAGCGCGAAGCTCATCGTGCCGGTCGACGCGTCAGATCGCGCCGACCGACTCGATCTCCCGGAGAGATATCTGGTCAGCGCCGGCACGGTTGATGCCCGCAAGGGGCTCGAGCCGCTCATCCGCTCACTTGCGACGGCGGCTGATGCCGGGCTCCCCCTGCTCATCGCGGGGCCGGACGGCTGGGATGGACTCGACGTCGAGGCCATCACCGCGGACGCCGGACTCGACCCCTCGCGTGTGCGCCGACTCGGGCTGCTCTCCGACGCTGACCTCGCCGTCGTCATGAGCCGCGCCGCGGTCTTCGCCTTCCCGAGCCTCGCGGAGGGGTTCGGCTTGCCCCTTGTTGAGGCCTTCAGCCTCGGCACGCCCGTGGTGCACTCCGACGCGCCCGCAGTCATCGAAGTGGCCGCGGGAGCGGGAATTCCAGTGCCGATTGCCGACGAGGGAGGCTACCCGGAGCGACTTGCCGTGGCGATCGCCTCCGTCGTCAATGACGGCTCTCTCGCTGAGCGCCTGCGTTTCTCTGGCCTCGACCGGGCAGCGGCATTCAGCTGGCGCGCCTCCGCAGAACAGGTGTGGCAGCTGCACGCTGACCTGTGACCGTGTCGCGCGCGACGGCCAGAGTCACTCGGCCTCGACAGCTGCCACCGCAGCCGCGAGAGTCGTGGCGACGAGCTCGTGGATGACCGCGAAATCGGGGTACACCGTCTCGACGACGCCGGGTACGAGTTCCAGCTTGGTGATCGGATGCGCCTTGGTCTGTCGCGCCAGATCGACGAAGCGGGGCAGCATGACAGACGGGATGTCTGTCTTGACGACCTGCGCCCCGGCCTTGGCGACCCCCTGGAACTTGCCGATCACGTTAGCCGGCTCGAATTGCGTGATGATCGCTTCCTGCACCTGGCGCTGACGCTCCATGCGGTCGTAATCCAGTGCGTCGAAGCGTGAACGGCCGTACCAGAGGGCCTGCTCCCCGGTGAATTGCTGCTTTCCCGCCTCAACCCAGTAGTCGGGTTCGGTGTTGGTGATGGACCCGATCGGAGTGCGCACCGGCACATCGATTTCCACGCCGCCGAGGGCATCGACGAGCTGCGCGAAGCCGTGCATATCGATCAGCACGAAGTACTGTAACTCGAGTCCCGTGACGCCGGACACGGCATCCCTCGTCGCCTCGATGCCGGGCGTGCTCCCGTCGGCGAGCGCGGCGGGGTACAGCTCCGGATTCTCCTCGCCGTAGGTGTACAGGTAGCTGATCAGGCACTCGTCGCCGCAGTCGTACCCGTTCGGGAACGGTTCCCAGAGCGGCGAGCCCTCGGAGAACGTCGCCCGTTCGAAGTTGCGCGGGATTCCGATCATCGTCGCGGCACCCGTCTCGACGTCGATGCTCGCGACCGAGATGCTGTCGGGCCGCAGACCCGTGCGGTCGGGGCCGGCGTCGCCGCCCAGCAGCAGGATGTTGTAGCGGCCGTCAACGGGGTCCTGATAGCTGCCGTCAGCGAACAGCTCGGTGAGGGTGGTGCGCGCGACTCCCGCGACCATCGCGGCGTAGCTCGCGGTTCCCGCGGTCAGCACGAGCGCGAGAACGGCGAGTCCCGCAATGAACGGGCGCACCTTCGGGCGGGCGCGCACGAGACGCACGATGCGTAACGTGTCGAGGGTCAGCCCGATCCACAGTGCGACGTAGGCGACGAGCACGCCCTGCACGATGGTGAGGGCAACGACATTCGACGCGACCCAGTAGATCGCGGTCGGCCAGGCGAAGAACATGATTGCCGCGACGACGACCATGGCCCACAACACGAAGGTCATTGACACACCGATGCGCCCCAGTCGGCGGCTGCCCGCGAGCAGCTGGGCCGAGCCGGGGATGAGGATGTTCAGCCCGACGAGCCACCAGCCACGCGTGGTCATCATGCCGGGCGAGTTCAGCTCGGGGTGCCTCATCGGGCTGACGGTGCTCACAGGGTGGACTTGAGCGCGGCGTTCTTCTCGGCGACAAGGGCCTCGAGGTCGCGGGCGTGCTGAGCGAGTTTGGCCGTGAGGTCGGCGTCGGACGACGCGAGGATTCGGATCGCGAGGAGGCCGGCGTTGCGCGCCCCGCCGATCGAGACGGTCGCGACGGGAACACCAGCGGGCATCTGCACGATCGAGAGCAGCGAGTCGAGCCCGTCGAGCGTCGACAGCGGAACGGGAACGCCGATTACGGGCAGCGTCGTCACCGACGCGAGCATGCCGGGAAGGTGGGCCGCCCCGCCAGCGCCGGCGATGATGGCCCGGATGCCGCGACCCGCCGCCTCCTTGCCAAAGGCGATCATCCTCTCCGGGGTCCGGTGCGCCGAGACGACCTCCACCTCGCGTGCGACACCGAATTCGGCAAGCACATCGGCGGCGGCGCGCATCACGGTCCAGTCGGAGTCCGACCCCATGACCACGGCAACGAGGGGATCAGGCATGCACACCATCGTAGTTTGCCCCGGCCGGGGCTGCCGCCGCGCCCGAGTGTGCCTCAGCCCGCGGCCTCGCTCCCGAGAAGCGCCGCCGCCGCACGCGCACGCCAGACCACCTCATCGAGGTCGTCTCCGCCTGCTGTGGCATGCCCGATCTTGCGTCCGGGCCGCGGGTCCTTGCCATAGGCGTGCAGCTTGACCGTCGGCTGGTCGGCGAGCGCAGCCGGGTAACGGTCGGTGAGCGAGCCGGTCACCGGACCACCGAGCACGTTGACCATGACCGACCACTCGTCGCGGCACCCGGTGGCTCCCAGCGGGAGGTCGAGGACCGCGCGGAGGTGCTGTTCGAACTGGCTGGTAGTCGACCCGTCGATCGTCCAGTGCCCGGTGTTGTGCGGGCGCATCGCGAGCTCGTTGACCAGCAGTCGGTCGTCGGTCGTCTCGAACAGCTCCACCGCGAGCACCCCCGTGACGTCGAGTTCGCTCGCTACCGTCGTCGCGATGTCGAAGGCGACATCGGAAATCTTGCCTGCGGATGCCGGCGCCGGTGCGATGACCTCGGCGCACACACCGTCGCGCTGCACGCTCTCGACGACCGGCCAGCCCACAATCTCACCGGATGGGCGACGCGCGACGAGCTGGGCGAGCTCCCGCCGAAAGTGGACGAGCTCTTCGACGAGCAGCGGGATGCCCTCGCCGAGCCAGTCGGCCGCATCGGCGGCATCCGTCACGACCCGCACACCCTTGCCGTCGTAGCCGCCGGTTGCGGTCTTGAGCACCGCCCTGCCGCCGTGGCTGTCGAGAAACGCGGCGAGGTCGTCGGCCGTGCCGACGCGGGCCCAGTCCGGCACGGGGAGACCCAGCGCGCTCAGGCGCTCGCGCATCAGGATCTTGTTCTGGGCCAGCAACAGCGCGTGCGGTCCGGGGCGCACCGCGACGCCGCGCTCGACGAGCGTGGACAGGATCGCCTGGGGCACGTGCTCGTGGTCGAACGTGATCACATCGACACCCTCGGCGAACCGGAGCACCGTACCCTCATCGCGGTAGTCCCCGACGGTCGTGGCGGCGAGGCCGGCGGAGCTCCCCTCGATCTCCGCGAGAACCCGGATCTCGATTCCGAGGCCGAGAGCTGCGGGAATCATCATTCTGGCGAGCTGTCCGCCGCCGATTACACCAACGATGGGGGTCATATTTTTCTTTCAGGAAGATTGGGATTGCCGCGATTAGACTGCGGAATCGGCGTGAGTCCATCTTTGCCTATCGACCGGGAGGGCGCATGAGAAGCATCATGGGGCAGTTGACCCGGTTCGGTCTCGTCGGCCTCGTCGGTCTCGTCATCGACATCGGGGTCTTCAATCTCCTTCGAGCCACAGTGCTCTCGCCCGAGGAGTACGGCGAGGGACCCCTCCTGGCGAAGGTCATCTCCGTGTCGCTCGCGATTTCGGCAAACTGGGTCGGCAACCGGTACTGGACGTTTCGACCCCACCGCAGCGCCAAAGCGTTTCGGGAGGGGGTCGCGTTCGCGATTGTGAGCATCGGCGGGATGCTCATCGCCCTCGGCTGCCTCTGGATCTCGCACTACGTGCTCGGGTTCCAGAGCGCCCTCGCCGACAACATCTCCGCCAATGTCATCGGCCTCGGCCTCGGCACCGCGTTCCGCTTCTGGCTCTACCGCGTCTGGGTGTTCGCGCCCGCGAGCGTGTCAGGGGCGTCCGAGGGCCCGATACAGCCATCCGGCCGCACGCCACTGGACGGGATCGAGGCAGTTGCGCCCGTCTACGATGGCGCGAGTCGCAACCGCTGAGCCCAGCACCGTCGGGTCGAGCGCGCGATACGTTTTCCACTCGGTCAGCAGGGCCCAGGCGAGCCGGGCGATTTTCGCCGCTTGGACGTCCGCAGGACCTCGTACCCGAGGTCGGCCATGCTCTCATTCGCTTCGGCGGAAGCCCCAGCATAATCGGGCAATGCTCACCGCACGCCCCACACCGTCGTCTCGTCCGACGCGCCCGACTGCTCGGCCTGACGCCTCGCGGCAATCGGGTTCAGGCTTTTCTCCATGAGGTCGTGCAGGGCACTCTGCACCAGGTCAGCACTGGGCGCATCCCTCATCACCACCGGGTTCTCGAGTCCCGTGTTGATAATCACGTTGCCGCTGCGGAACAGGCTCTGCACAGCGTTCTTGCGCACGGAGACGTCGTAGCCGCGGCTGTGCAAGAGCTCCTGTCTGGTGCGAACGAACAGCCCATAGCGCAGCACGATGCGCCGCGTCGTGATGATGTACCGCTTCGCGAGCCAGAACAGCAACGGAAGCATCCACAGCAGCACGATCACGGCGGCGCCGCCGCCGAGCACGGCGAGGTTCTGCCACTCCTCGTCGAAGCGCCCGTAGAAGTAGGCGATGGCCCCGACCCCGCCGATCAGCACGAGCGAGGGCCAGAACATCGCGCGCCCGTGCGGCCGTAGGCTCGCGACTACACGCTCTGGTTCAGGGCCTGGCTGGCCGGGCTCCGATGACATGCTTCATTCATACCGCAGATGTGTCACGTCGCCGGCGGCGACAGCCTGAACCCGGCCATCCGTCTCCCTTTTAACGCAGAGCCGCCCGGAGCGGTCGATGTCGATCGCCGCGCCGGAGAGCACCTCGCCGCCCGGCAGGTGCACCCGCACTCGCCGCCCGAGCGTGCTGCACGACTCGGAGACCTGCTCGCGGATGCCGCTGCCGTCCGCATCGCCGCCCAGGTGGAGGAACTCCCGGTACAGCGGCCGGAACGCGGCGAGCCATCCGGCGAGGACCGCGTCGGCGAGTTCATCGCCGGACAGGGTCGCCCCCTCGAGGCCCAGCGACGTGGAGGTGGGCGTCGGGAGCCCCTCCGCGGGGATTGCGAGGTTGATGCCGGCACCGAGAACGAGGGCGTCGCCGCTGGGCAGCAGCTCCGCGAGGATCCCGGAGACCTTGCGCCCGTGCACGAGCACGTCGTTGGGCCACTTGAGCCCGGTGCCGTCCGCCGGCAGCAGCGCGGCAATCGATCTCGTCAGGGCGAGGCCCGCAATGAGCGGGATCCAGCCCCAGTGGCTGAGTTCGAGCGACTCCCCCGCGGGAAGCCGCGGGCGCAGCAGCACAGAGGCCGCGAGCGTCTGGCCGGGCGGCGCAATCCACTCGCGTCCGAGACGGCCGCGACCGGCGGTCTGGTTCGCCGTCGCGACGACCGTGAATTCCGGAGCGGAATCGTTGAGCGCGAGCAGCGCATCGTTGGTCGACGGTGTCTCGTCGAGCACGGCGAGGCGGGCGAGGGCCGAGCTGCGTGGAAGATGCATTCCCCAAGGCTACGGTTTCGATGCACGTCGAGCCTCGGATGCTGTCGGGATTCGACAACGTCCCGGCGCTCGGTTCGTCGGTAAGGTGAACGCGTGACTTCTGACGACACTGCCGAGCCTGACCTGTACACAACAGCGGGCAAACTCGCCGACCTCAAGGTCCGATACCACGAAGCGGTGACCGCGAGCGGAGACGCCGCGATTCGAAAGCAGCATGCGAAGGGCAAGAAGACCGCCCGTGAGCGCATCGAGCAGCTCCTCGACCACGGATCCTTCGTCGAGCTCGACGAGTTCGTGCGGCACCGCACCCATGCCTTCGGCATGGAGAAGTCCAGGCCGTATGGTGACGCGGTGGTGACCGGCACCGGCACGATCCACGGCCGCCAGGTCGCGGTGTACTCACAGGACTTCACGATCTTCGGCGGTTCGCTCGGCGAGGTGGCTGGCGAGAAGATCATCAAGGTCATGGATCTGGCCCTCAAGACCGGCGTGCCGATCATCGGCATGCTCGACTCCGGCGGCGCGCGTATCCAGGAGGGCGTTGTCGCCCTCGGCAAGTACGGCGAGATCTTCCGACGCAACACGGCGGCTTCCGGGGTCATCCCGCAGATCTCCATCGTCATGGGTCCCGCCGCGGGAGGCGCCGTGTACTCTCCGGCCCTCACCGACTTCGTGATCATGGTCGATAAGACCAGCCAGATGTTCGTCACGGGGCCCGATGTCATCAAGACCGTGACGGGCGAAGATGTGGGCATGGAGGAGCTCGGCGGCGCTCTCACCCACAATCAGAAGTCCGGCGTCGCGCACTACCTCGCGAGCGACGAGGACGACGCGCTCGACTACGCGCGCGCGCTCCTGAGCTATCTTCCGGACAACAACCTCGCGGAGCATCCGCTCTACGCGAGCGACGTCGAGCTCGAGATCACCGATGCCGACCGCAAGCTCAACACGATCATCCCCGATAGCCCCAACCAGCCCTACGACGTGAAGTTCATCATCGAGCACATCGTCGACGGCGGGGAGTTCCTTGAGACGCAACCGCTCTTCGCGCCCAACATCGTCGTCGGCTTCGGCCGCGTCGAGGGTCGCGCCATCGGAATCGTCGCCAACCAGCCGAGCGCCATGGCTGGCACACTCAACATCGAAGCCGGCGAGAAGGCCGCAAGATTCGTGCGGTTCTGCGACGCCTTCTCGATCCCGATCCTCACGCTCGTGGACGTGCCCGGCTACCTGCCCGGCACGGAGCAGGAATGGACCGGCGTCATCCGCCGCGGGGCCAAGTTGCTGTACGCCTACGCGGAGGCCACGGTTCCCCTGGTGACGGTGATCACCCGCAAGGCCTATGGCGGCGCGTACATCGTCATGGGCTCCAAGCAGCTCGGCGCTGACCTCAACTACGCCTGGCCGACCGCGGAGATCGCCGTGATGGGCGGTCAGGGGGCAGTCAACATCCTCTACCGCGCGGAAATCAAGCAGGCGGAGGCGGATGGTGAGGACGTCGCCGAAGTGCGTGCGCGGCTCGCGAACGAGTACACCTACAACGTGGCATCACCGTTCCTCGCGGCGGAGCGCGGCGAGCTCGACGGCATCATCGAGCCGGCCGCGACGCGCGTCGTGATCGTCAAGGCACTGCGGGCGCTGCGCACGAAGCGTGCGTCGCTGCCGCCCAAGAAGCACGGGAACATACCGCTGTGAGCACCGAGCTCGAGGGCGAGGCCAGTGCCGAGGCCGGTGCCGGTGCCGGTGCCGAAATCACCATCCTTGCCGGTGACCCTTCCGCCGCCGAGCTCGCCGCGATCACCGCCGTTGTCACGGCCCTCGCCGAGGAGCTCTCCGACGATGCGCTGCTCGAGGTCGCCAGTGGCCAGAGCGCGTGGCAGCGGAGCCAGCGAGCCCTGCGCCAGCCGCTCGTGCCGGGACCGGGTGCCTGGCGTTCGTTTTCGAGCTGATGCCCCCCGGAATGGGGGCATTTCCCGTCGATTCCGTAGTTGGGAACGAGCACACCTGCGGATTCCGCACCGTTCGGCACCGATTCCATCGTTGACGGGCGACCCGACGGCGGTAATGCCCTGCCATGGGCGAGGTGTACCCCGTGATCCGCCGTGGCACTCCCCCCGTTAGTGGCCCCAGCGGAGCCTGAGCTGGCGAGCGGGTACAGAATTGTCCCCCAGAAGTCCCCTAAAGAGACGACTTTCCGGGCCCGGTGGTTCGTTGCATGATTGTTCTTGCTAGGTGTTGCTCAATGAGCACACCGCCAATCATTAGCCGACTAGGGTAAGCGGGCTAATGCATTGGGGGCGAGTCAGGGCGGTATTCGGGTTATCGCCCTGACTCGGGGATTTGGATAGGACCGGCCACTGGCCGGTCCTATTCCTCGTTAAGCCCGCCGGCTAGCGAGTGCGCGCAGTGTGCGCGACGACCCGCGGGATCTCGAGCCACAGGTCGATCTCGTCGTCGTCATCGTCGTCGGACTCCTGGCCGAGCGCCGAGCTGGTGCCGTCACTGCCCGAGCTCAGTCCGACGACTGTCACCGCCGTCTCAGAACCGTGCGGCACCGTCCTCGCGATGATCCGGTCAGCTTTCGAGCCGCCGATCGCCTCCGCGAGGTGGTTGAGCACGCGATCCAGCTCACCCTCAGGCAAATCGTCGATTCCGCCCTCGTCGAGCAGCGTCACGGTGGTGCCACGCCTGCGGGAGGCCATGACCTCATGTCGCACCCGATCATTGAGCAGCTTGCGCCCCCTGATCTCATCGCGGATCGCCCCCTCCAGGAGCAGGCACTCCTCGCGCTGGGCATCCGAGAGGTCCCCGCCGCTCGCGACGATCTCCCGCAGCATGGGAACGGCCATCCGGCTGGTCTGGCCGAGTCGGAACTGGCGCTCGAACACGTGCGCCTCCTGCGCCGCGCGCCACTCGGCGGCCTCCCGCTCAGCGAGGGCATAGTGACGAGCGTCGCGGCTAGCCGAGGCGAGCGAGTAGGCGAGCGCGTGGGAGATCGCGACCCAGATGATGCTCCCGAGTGTTCCGACCCCGAGCAGGGCACCGAAGCCCTGCCAGACCACGGTCTGCACGGCGAGGGCGCCGACACCGATCCACGCGAGCGACTGCCGTCGCCTGGTCGAGGTGATAACCATCAGTGTGCCAATCGCAGCGGTATGCCAGGCGGCGTAGCTGTTTCCCGGCCCCTCCGGCAACTGGCTCGTCACGAGAAGTGCGATGGCAAGCGAGACCGCGACGTTGAACGACGCCATCCAGATCGGCATCCGGGTCGATGCCATCGGCCACAGGCTCGCGGTCGTCGCTATCGCGTACAGCACCATCGCCGCGATGTACGGGCCGATCCGCTCCGGGGCATCAATCGACACCGCCGCGAGCAGCAGGTGATAGGCCGAGAACACCGCGGCGAGAATCACAATGAGATAGCGGGGAATCGTGATGCTCACGAGGCCACGCCCTCGCCGGTGGCGACCGGCACGACGCCCTCGCCGGCATCCAGGCCGCTAACGGGCCAGAGGCTCTCAGCGCCCGGCCAGCGGATCGTGATGACAGTGCCCTCGCCGGCTTGGGAAGCCACGTCGACGTGTCCGCCGGCATTGCTGACCCGCTCGAGAATGGAGATCCTCAACCCGATCCGCGCGGTCGGCACCGTCTGAGGGTCGAATCCTGCACCGGTATCGCCGACGACCACGACGACTCCGCCGCCGGGCGCGCAGCGCACCCCGACCCACCTCACTATGCCGGGGTCGGAACCAGCATGCTGGGTGCTGTTGACCATCGACTGCACCGCCGCGGAGTACACGGCCTCCGCGGCCTGCGACGGGAGCTCCCAGTCGCTGATGTCGCCGGATCGGAACTCAAACGGAACCGAGAGGGCGTCGGCCGCCGACCGGATCCGCAGGGCGAGATCGCGCACCCGTACCTTCGTCGCATCATCCGGCGACGACGCTGCGGCATCCCTCAGGTAGCCCATCGCGTTGCTCGCCATGCGCGCGGCGAGCAACTCGGCCTCCGGGGCGTGGGACCGCGCTGCCGAAATGAGGGTGGTGAGCACGCTGTCGTGAACGATCGCGTCGACCTGCACCCGCTCGACCTCGGTCGCGTGCTGGCGCACCGCGTAGGAGTAGCGGTCGATCGCGGCCGACTGGGCGAGGTCGACCGATGCCGCGGCCTGCCGCAGCATCGTGATGATCATGAGGACGGTACCGCCAAGGATGACCGCGTAAATCACGTCGTACGCGGCGAGGTCGAGCGGCGCCGCCCCTCCGGCAGGCGTCACCCGCACAATGCCGTAGGTGAGCGGCGCAACGACGAGCGCCACGACGGCGGCCCACACGGGCCAGGCGACGGCGGCGGCCGCGGTCGCCACGGTGCAGATGAACCACGGCCACGGACGGTCCTCAGACACGACGGCCACATCGGCGACCCCCATGGGCCAGGTGGCCATCACGACAAACCAGGCCACAGCGACGAAACCGTTGACGATCAGCACCCACCTCTTCAGAATCGAGGCGGCGACCGACAGAAGCAGCCCACCGAAGAGCAGCACCTGAGCGAAAACCGACCATTCTGGGATCATGAAAGAGGACTGCGCGAGCAGCACTGGGAGCATCTGAGCGCCGAACACCAGCCCAAAGACCGCCGTTGACCGGGAGATCACCGTTTCGATCTGCCGACGGCTGACCGGATTGCGTGACGATCGCGGCTGTCCGATCCCCCCGCGGGGTGGTTCGTTAGCGGCCATCACCGGCTTCCGGGTCGAGCCCCGGAAGGATGCCGTCTTCGACCGCTCGCCGGAGCAGGTCGACCTTGGTGGGCGCCGGCCGCCCGACCTCCACATACTTCACCCGGATGCGGTCGAGGTATTCCCTGGCCGTCGAGTACCCGATGCCGAGCTGCTGCGCGGCGAGCTTGAGCGGGAATCCCGAGGCATACAGGTGCAGGATCTCGCGTTCGCGGCGGCCCAGCTGGGCTTTGGCGAAGTCGCTGTCGGCGTCGATGGCCGTCGCCCACTCGAGATTGTTGAGCACGTCGCCCCTGGCGACGGTCTCGACAGCGGAAATCACGGTCTTGGTCGCGGACGACTTGGGGATCACGCCTGCCGCGCCCGCTGCGAGGGCCTCGCGCACGGAGGCGACCCGGTCGGCGATGCTGTGGATGAGCACGGCGGAGCCGACGGCCTGCACGCGCTTGACGTTCTCCGTGACGGTCGAGCCGTCGCCCAAGGACAGGTCGAGCACCACAACGTCGCACTCCCGGCCTCCCAGTTGCGCGATCAGTTCGTCGACGGATGCCGCGGCGACGATGAACTCGAAGCCCGCGTCGGTGCAGGCGGCCTTGAGCCCGAGCCGGACCGACTCGTGGTCGTCCACGACGGAGACGCGCACGGTCGTCGCCGGCGCTCCCGCAACGGGAACCTGCGTTGTTGGCTGAGCCATGGTGATCCTTGTCTGCTGCAGACCGTCGTCCGCGACGGCCTCACGGCCCAGCTTAACGCGGGTCGGGCCACGAGCGTGGGTTGCGGCGGCGTGCCGGTTGTAATCCGGGCCCGTCAGCGCCTCACGAGCGTCGCGACGGCCTCAACGTGGTGGGTATTCGGGAACAGGTCGAACGCAACCAGTCGCGACATCTCGTAGCCCTGAGCTGCGAAAAGCGCGACATCGCGCGCCAATGCCACTGGATCGCAGGCGACATAGACGATGTGGGCCGGTTCCAGCCGCACGAGTTCGCTGACGACCGCCTTGCCCGCTCCGGCCCGCGGCGGGTCGAGGATCACGGTCGCGGCGCGCAGCCTGGACCGGTCGGCTCCGCGTGCCTCGGTGCCGACCTGGCGAAGGTACCGCTCGACTCTCGCGGTGACGGCGGTGGCGCCGGCCCAGTCGACGAGATTCTCGGCGGCATGGTCGGTCGCCCCGGCGTCGCTCTCGACGCTCGTGATGCGCACGGACTGTCCGAACCTGTCGCCGACCGCCGCCGCGAGCAGGCCGACCCCGCCGTAGAGGTCGAGGTTGGCGGCCCGCGGGTCGAAAAGGGACTCGTCGATCGCCTGTTGCACCGCCGTGGTCAGCGTCTGGGCCGCGTGCCGGTGTACCTGCCAGAACCCGCGGACATCGAGACGGAAGTCTCGGTCGCCGACCCGTTCGACGATGTGGTTCGAGTGCTTCGCAGGACCGGACGCCGGATCGTCGACCAGCACGAACGGGTTGCCGGTGGACGGCACGACGATGTCAATGAACTCCGCTCCGGCGAACTTCTGGCCGAGCGGAGCAACCTGCCGGGCCTCGAACACGGCAAGCGGAAGGTCGGTGACGGGTATTACCCGATGCGACCTGGCCGCGTACGGGCCGGGCGTGCCGTCCTCGCCGACATGCAGCCGCAGCCGGGTGCGCCATCCTGCGCCGTCCTCATCGGCGAGAGCCTCACCGGCCAGTTCGCCGGACGGGAGTTCCGCGACGTCGACGGTGACATCGAGCTTCGCCATCCGCTTCATCGAATCGACGATCACCTGTCTCTTGAGCTCGCGTTGATGCTCGAGACGGATGTGGCCGAACTCGGCGCCTCCCGCGCGCTGGCCGGGCTCCCGTTCCAGTGCAGCCGAGTCCCAGACGTGGGGGCGGCGGTGCGGCGAGGGGTCGAGCACCGCGACAGTGTCGGCCCGCCAGAACGACGACTTCGCGTCATCCGTGATCTGCGCGACAACGCGCTCGCCGGGGATCGCGTCGCTCACGAAGATCACCCGCCCCTCGTGTCTCGCAACGAAGATTCCGCCATGTGCAACGCCTGTAATCTCGACCTCGACGCGTTCGCCCTGCATGTCACCCATTCATCGAGCATAGGAGCACCGTGCGCCTCTATCTGGCCTCCACCTCTCCCGCGCGGCTCGCGACGCTGCGCGCCGCGGGCATCGAGCCCGTCGTCGTCGGCTCGCTCGTCGACGAGGATGCGGCCGTGGCGGCCTGGGTGGCCGAGCACGGGCCGATCGGGGCCACCGAGATGGTCGAGCTGCTCGCCCGAACCAAGGCCGAGGCCGTCGTGGGGCGCGTGATCGACGGGCAGGACATCGACGGGTTCATCCTCGGTGGGGATTCCGCGTTCGAGCTGGACGGCATCATCTACGGCAAACCCCACCTGCCGCACGTCGCCCGTGAGCGCTGGCTGCTGCAGCGCGGGCGCACCGGCCACCTCCACTCGGGGCACTGGCTGATCGACCACCGGACCGGAGTCGCTGCCCGGGGCGCCGGTTCGGTCACCACGTCGGCGGTCACATTCGCCTCGGACATCACCGATGACGAGATCGATGCCTACATCGCGACCGGTGAGCCGCTCGCCGTCGCCGGTGCCTTTACCATTGACAGCCTCGGTGCTCCCTTCATCACCTCGATCGAAGGCGATCCGCACGCGGTCGTCGGGCTCTCGCTGGCTGCGCTGCGTAGTCTGTTCCGTGGTTTCGGCGTCAGCTGGCCGGCGCTCTGGAACCGCTGAGCCTCACCGCTTTGTAGAGACTCTCGTTGCGACACGCCACTTTTTTGTGGGTCCTGGCCAATTCGACGGTGCTGCCCGGCAATAGAGTTGGGCACTATGCCCCGGATAACTAAGGTTCTGATTGCCAATCGTGGAGAGATAGCCGTCAGGGTCATCCGGGCGGCGCGCGACAGCTCCATCGCCTCGGTGGCCGTCTACGCCGACCAGGATCGCGATGCCCGTCACGTCAAGCTCGCCGACGAGGCGTACGCGCTGAACGGCTCCACCTCGGCGGAGACCTACCTCGTGATCGAGAAGCTTCTGTCGATCGCCCGCCGCTCCGGCGCCGACGCCGTGCACCCCGGCTATGGCTTCCTCGCCGAGAACGCGTCGTTCGCCCGCGCCGTCATCGACGCCGGCCTCACCTGGATCGGACCATCGCCGGAGGCCATCGAGAAGCTCGGCGACAAGGTCTCGGCCCGCCACATCGCCGAGCGCGTCGGCGCCCCGCTCGCACCCGGCACGCTCAACCCGGTCTCCGGCGCATCCGAGGTGCTCGACTTCGTTGACCTGCACGGCCTCCCCGTCGCGATCAAAGCCGCATTCGGCGGTGGCGGGCGCGGACTCAAGGTGGCGCGCACCCGCGAGGAGGTGCCTGAGCTGTTCGACTCCGCGACCCGTGAGGCCGTAGCCGCGTTCGGTCGCGGTGAGTGCTTCGTCGAGAAGTACCTCGACCAGCCACGCCACGTCGAGACCCAGTGTCTCGCCGATGCCTTCGGCACGGTCGTCGTGGTGTCGACCCGCGACTGCTCGCTGCAGCGCCGGCACCAGAAACTCGTCGAGGAGGCGCCCGCACCGTTCCTCACCGACGCACAGAACGAACTGCTCTACACCGCGTCGAAGGCCATCCTGCGCGAGGTCGGCTACGTCGGCGCCGGGACCTGCGAGTTCCTCGTCGCGAAGGACGGCACTGTCTCGTTCCTCGAGGTCAATACGCGGCTGCAGGTCGAGCATCCGGTGTCAGAGGAGGTCACGGGCATCGATCTGGTGCGCGAGCAGTTCCGGCTCGCCGAGGGCCACGCCATCGGCTACGGCGACCCCGTCGCGCAGGGCCACTCGATCGAGTTCCGCATCAACGGCGAGGACCCCGGCCTGAACTTCATGCCCTCCCCCGGGCCCGTGCACGTTCTGCGCTTCCCCGGCGGGCCCGGCGTGCGCGTCGACAGCGGCGTCACGACCGGCGACATCATCAGCGGTGCGTTCGACTCGCTGCTCGCCAAGCTCATCGTCACGGGCTCCTCCCGCGCCGACGCGATCGAGCGTTCGCGCCGAGCGCTCGACGAGTTTGAGATCGCCGGTCTGCCGACCGTGCTGCCGTTCCACCGCGCGATCGTGCGTGACCCCGCGTTCACCTCCGAGCCGTTCAGTATCTACACGCGCTGGATCGAGACGGAATTCGTCAACGACATCGAACCGTGGAGCGGATCGCTCGCCGAGCAGGAGCCCGCCTCCCTGCGCACGAGCGTCGTCGTCGAGGTCGACGGCAAGCGCGTGGAGGTCGGACTGCCGGCCCGCCTCGGTGCCGCCGGCGCCGGGCCGGCCGCGCCGCCCGCCCCGACACGCCGCGGCTCGGGTGCCGTCGTCACCGCGACGGGCGACTCGGTCAAGGCGCCGATGCAGGCGACCATCGTGAAGCTCTCGGTCGAGAATGGGGCGCACGTCGTCAAGGGTGACCTCATCCTCGTGCTCGAGGCGATGAAGATGGAGCAGCCGCTCACCGCCCACAAAGACGGCATGATCGCCAACCTCAACGCGACGGTCGGCCTCACGGTCTCGTCCGGACACCTTCTGCTGGATATCCAGACCTGATCAGCCCTTCCCTTTCATTATTCAGGAGGTGGGGCTGGTGCCGGGCTGTCGCGACTTTCGTTATTCAGGAGGTTGGGCTGAGTTGTGGCGGGAATCGCTGCAATCGGGAACGGATGCTGGGGAAAACAGCATCCGCCGCTCGAATGCTCCTGAGTTCTGAACCTCGCCGGCTGCGGTGTGTCCTGAATTTTGACGACCGCCGACCGGCTGAACTCCTGAATGATGAAAGCTGGCGGTCGGGCAGCGCCCGAGGCGGAGCAGCGCCCGAGGCGGAGCAGCGCCCGAGGCGGAGCGCCGCTACGCTGCGTCCGAGAACTGGGCCATTGCCCCGCGAACCATGCGCACGCACCACGGCCAGTCAGTCCTGATCCTCGTCGTGCTCAGCTGCACTCGCGCGTAGCCCACAGCTGCGAGCTCAGCACCACGTCGGCGATCCTCCTCGACCGCCTCCGGGGTGTCGTGATGCTCGCGGCCGTCGATCTCTACGACCACTCTCGTGCCGGCGATCCGGCCATCCACTCTCCCGACGCCCGGAAGATGGACTTGCTGGATCAGGACGATACCGATCGCCGCCAACCGCTGTCGGACAATCGATTCATATCCTGAATCGCTCCCGGGGCGACACTCGTCGACGACCTGCCGGTGCGCGATTGTCGCGTCCGAGAAGGCCTCGACGAGCGCCTCACTCGGGACGAGTGCCAGCGCCGAGTCCAGGCAGGCCACCGCAGTCTCCCTGTCGCTCCAGGCGACAACCTGCCTGAGCCAGGCGAACAGTGAGACCCACCAGCATTCTGGCCCGAGCTCGGGTACGGCACCGTCCTTGAGCCAGTGCAGCACGATCCGCCGCCGGGAAGTGTCCGGTGTGAGTTCGACCGGACGTCGGCTGAAGCTCGGAGGCAGGTTGGTGCGAAGTCGCGCCGAATTGGCCCCGACCGAAATATGCAGCCGCGTGTCGAATCCTGCCCAGAGGCCGTAGCTCCTCGCGGCGGAGGTGCCAGCGAGGAGTCCGCCGACTCGGGCCGCCGCGAGAGCGTCGAAGCTCGCATCAGCCGTGGCGTAACGGGCCTGGCGGACGCGTCGCACCTCCCCTCGCTTAACCGCGATCGTCAGGTCGAACCCGCCGAGGCCGGCCTCGATAAGTTGCTGCCGGGTGGCAATGCCGCCGAACGCGGCCACTGTTGTCTGGACCGATTGCATGGGGGAAGCTTGGGCCCACAGAAGTGCATTCTGCTCGTGATGTGGGAATTTTGTCGAACCGGATGCTGCGCTGCCGCTGGGGAGGACGGCATCCGCTCACGCGTTCGCCGGCTGCTTTCATCATTCAGGAGTGACGGCGCGAGTCGGCTTCCGTCATTCAGGAGTCAGGGACCAACGGACATCGCATCATTCAGGAGATCTCTACCCGCCCATCCGAAATCAGGCGCTCAGTGGCAATTTCGCGCCGCAATCCGTCATCAATCTCACGAAAAATGGGCCGTGGACATTCAGTGATCCTGAATTCTGAACGGCCCACCCGACCCAGACTCCTGAATTCTGAACGGCCCACCCGACCCAGACTCCTGAATAATGACAGCGAAGAAGCCGCTTACGCGACGATGTGCATCGCGCGCGCGGCATCCGTGATGCTGCCCGACAGCGACGGGTACACCGCGAACGCCTGCGCGATCTGGTCGACGGTCAGACGGTGCTCGATCGCGATCGCGATCGGCAGGATGAGCTCGGAGGCGTGCGGCGCGACGATGACACCGCCGATCACGGTGCCCGACCCGGTGCGAGCGAAGAGCTTCACGAACCCTTCCTTTATGCCCTGCATTTTCGCGCGCGGGTTCGAGGCGAGCGGCAGCTTGTAGATGTCGCCCTGGGCGAGTCCGTCCTCGATCTGCTTCTGAGTCCAGCCGACGGTCGCGATCTCGGGCTGCGTGAAGATGTTCGAGGTCACGTTGCGCAGCTCGGTGGGGTTCACGGCGTCCCCCATCGCGTGGTAGACCGCCGTGCGGCCCTGCATCGATGCGACCGAGGCGAGCGGCAGGAAGTTGGAGCAGTCGCCTGCCGCATAGATGCTCGGCACCGAGGTGCGCGCCACTCGGTTGACCCGGATGTGGCCGGACTCGGTGAGCTGGATGCCGGCCTCCTCGAGTCCGATACCGGCGGTGTTCGGGATCGAGCCGACCGCGAGTAGGCAGTGGGTGCCCTCGACCGTGCGTCCGTCGGAGAGTGTCGCAACGACACCCTCCTTGGTGCGCTCGACCGACTCGGCACGGGACTTCGCGAGCACCGTCATGCCGTTGCGCTTGAAGACGTCCTCGATAACGCGCGCGGCATCGGCATCCTCCCCCGGGAGCACCTGGTCGCGGCTCGAGATGAGCGTGACCTTTGAGCCGAGCGCGGTGTAGGCCGAGGCGAACTCGGCCCCCGTCACGCCGGAGCCGACAACGATGAGGTGCTCGGGGATCGCCTTCAGCGTGTAGAGCTGGGTCCAGGTGAAGATGCGCTCACCGTCGGGCTGCGCGGTGGGAAGGATGCGCGGGCTCGCGCCGACCGAGACGATCACGGTGTCGGCGTTGACCTCGTCGAAGTCCGTCGCGCCCTTTCCTCGTCCGGTGGAGACGATCAGCCGCTGCGGCCCGTCGAGCCGGCCATCGCCCTGCACGACTCGCACGCCTGCCTTGATCAGGCCTGACTTCATGTCCTCCGACTGCTGGCGGGCCAGCCGCAGCAGTCGGGTGTTCACGGCAGAGAGGTTGACCGCTACCTCGGGGCGCACGGGCCGCCCGGAGTCGCCGCGGGTGAAGAACTGCACGCCCAGATCGGCGGCCTCGCCAATGGAGTTGGATGCCTCTGCAGTGGCGATGAGCGTCTTCGACGGCACCACATCGGTGAGCACGGCGGAGCCGCCGACCCCGATTCGTTCGACGAGGGTGACGTCGGCTCCAAGTTGGGCGCCGGCGAGAGCGGCCTCGTATCCGCCTGGGCCTCCCCCGAGAATGGCAATGCGGTGCTTTCGCTCGAACTCATAGGACATGGCTTCATTCTCGCCTACCGCCGCGAACCTCCCAAACGAATGGTGCCGTACGCTGCTCGCAGGGGAACAACGATTTGTCGGGGGACAACACGTGAGAATCATCGCTCTGGGGCCATTTGCCGCGCTCGTAGCCGGGCTGCTTGTGGCCTCGGCGGCCGTGGGAGGGGGCACCGCGACGGCGTCGACCCACCTCGCGGATGCCGCCGGACCGGTGTCGTCAGTCGGGATCACGGTCGAGCGGATGGGCGGCCCTGACCGCTACGCGGTCGCGATCGCGGTCTCCCGACGTGCCTTCCCCGTGCGGGCGCCGATCGTCTTCGTTGCGACCGGCACGAACTATCCCGATGCGCTCAGCGCCGCGCCCGCCGCCGCAAAGCTCGGTGGCCCGCTGCTGCTGACCCACCCCACCGGTCTGTCAGCGGCCGTGCGCGACGAGATCAAGCGGCTCTCCCCCGCGAAAATCGTCGTGGCGGGCGGCCCGGCCGCGGTGCCGGATGCCGTGCTCGCCTCGCTGCGGACGCTTGCCCCGGCGGTCGTGCGCCTCGGCGGCGCCGACCGGTACGCCGTATCGCGCGCGATCGCCGACTACGCGCGCGGCACCGGATCGCCGTTCGCCTATATAGCGACGGGCGCCAACTTCCCCGACGCGCTCTCGGCGGGTTCTGCCGCTGGCCACGCTGGCGCCCCCGTCGTGCTTGTCAGAGGCACTCAGCCGACCCTCGACACACCGACGCGCGAGCTGCTCGGGCGCCTCGGCACGAAGGCAGTGAGGCTCGTCGGAGGGCCCGCCGTGCTGTCGCCCGCGCTGTCCGAGTCGTTCACGCGTAACGGCTTCGCCGTCACACGGCTGTCTGGCGCGGATCGATTCGCGGCATCCGTCTCCGTTAACGCGGATGCCTACTCCCGCTCCTCGACGGTGTACCTGGCCACTGGTCATCAGTTTCCCGACGCGCTCGCCGGGGCGGTGCTCGCCGCCAAGGACCAGGCTCCGCTGTTCATCATCCCCAGCACCTGTGTGCCCTCCGCCGTGCTCGCGCAGATCGGCGCGCTCGGCGCCACCCGCGTCGTGCTGCTCGGCGGGCCGGGTGCGCTCAGCGAGCGCGTCTTCTCGCTGACCTCGTGCGGCCAGGCCGCCGGGCCGCCGACGCCGACACCCACGCCGACACCCGCACCGACACCCGCACCCGCACCCACCGGCGCTCGCGAGCAGGTCGTCTTTCCCGACGAGCAGGTCGCGCCGCTCATCGCCGCCATCCCGACTCGCTCGCCGAAGTCTCTGGGACCCGACCGGCTCTCCGACGGGGCGACCCCTCCTACCAACCGTTGGTTCTCCGGTCTTGTCTTCGGTGCGTCGCCGGAGCCGGTCTTCCCGCTGCCCCTGTCGTTCGCCCTGACCGCGCGTGGCTTCAACTTCGGCGTTCCGAAGGTGAGCGCCGGAGCCGACACTATCTTCGGCGGCCACTCACCCCAGCTCACCGTCGACACCGGTGCAACATCGGCCGTCGTCTCCTCGTACGACGACGCGTCCATCACGATCGAGCAGCGCACCGCAGCTGGCACCCTCGGCACGGTTGTCATCGCGCAGGGCTCCCCCCTCGTCACCTTCACCGCCTACCGCGCCACAACGATCACGCTGGGCCAACCGGTGACGCCCAGCGCCCCCGGTGTCTGGTCGAGCACCGCCGCCGGCAACCAGTTCGGGCTCGTCACCACGGGATCCGTCACCGCGTTGTCGGTCTCGCTCGCGGCGGGCCAGACCGCCGTCTGGGTCGCGGTACCCCGCGACGGCAACCTCGCCTCGCTCGTCAAGTACGCCGGCGGCGTCACCGGCGTCGACCTGTCGTACTCGGTCGACGAGTCGGCGGCCACCACGGCTCTCGATTACCTCGGTGCGGGCGACACCCTCATTGCCGCGATGCCGCACCAGCAGTCCACGCTCGGCTCGATCACCGCCTGCGGACTCGGCAGCTACCCGTCGGTCTACGGCAAGCTGACGCTGTGCGCCGGGCCGGCGATCAGCTGGTCGGTGCCGCGCCTCGCGCCAGCTGCATCCCTCGGCGCAGGCTCGCTCGGCGCCCACGACCGGGCGGCCCTGCTCACGCAGCTCGCGAGGGACGTCGCCGCCACACCGCCCCTCCCCGGCGACACCTACTTCGGCGGCAAGGCGCTCTACCGGCTCGCCAACCTGCTCTCGCTTGCCACCGAGCTCGGAGACGAAACCTCGGCGGCGATCCTGGGCGACCGGCTCGGTCGCGCGCTCACCCAGTGGGCCGAACCGCGCGGCTGCACCGTGCGCGGGGAGCGGTGCTTCGTGTACGACGAGAAGGCGAGGGGAATCGTGGGCCTCGCGGCGTCCTTCGGCTCCGAGGAATTCAACGACCATCACTTTCACTACGGATACTTCCTGCACGCGGCGAGCATCGCCGTGGCGCACGACCCCTCGCTCACACCGAAGATTGCCCCGGTCATAAACCTGCTCGCCGCCGACATCGCCTCGGCCGGATCTCCGGGCTTCTTCCCCGAGCGCAGGGTCTTTGACGCATACGCTGGCCACTCCTGGGCATCCGGCACCTCGCCGTTCGCCGACGGCAACAATCAGGAGTCCAGCTCGGAGGCCGTCACCGCGTGGAATGGCCTCGCGCTGTGGGGCGCCGCCACCGGTAACAAGGCGCTCGTGCAGCAGGCGGAGTGGATGCTCGCGAGCGAAGCCGACTCGGCGCGCGCCTACTGGACCGACTTCGACCTCGATGCTCCGGTCTACGACGGATTCAGCCACACCATCACCTCGCTCAACTGGGGAGGGAAGCGGGACTATGCGACCTGGTTCAGCGGCGAACCGTCGGCGAAGCTCGGGATTCTGGTGCTGCCGATGAGCCCCGTCGCCGGGTACCTCGCCGGCGATGCTGAACGCATCGCGCTTAATCTCGCGCCCGCGACGCCCGCCGGCTTCGACGTCATGTTCGGGGACTACCTGCTCATGTACGCAGCCCTCGGCGGACCCGCTGCGGCCGACGACGCCCTTGTCAGGGCTCGAGTGCTGCCGGGTCATCGCATCGACGACGGGAATTCTCGCAGCTACCTGCTCGCCTTCATCATGACCCGCTGAGCGGACGGGGTGGCGGATCGCTCGACTTTGAGCCGTCTTGAATAAGGTGGGTCCCATGTCGACTACGCATTCCCATGTTCTGGATGATCCGATGACGGATCCCTTCGAGGTCGCCGCCGCCGCGGCCGCCGACATCGCCGAGCTCACGGGAGTCGCACACCACGACATCGCTCTGACGCTCGGCTCCGGCTGGGCGAAGGCGGCGGACCTGATCGGAGAGACCACGGCCACCGTGACGGCGACCGAGGTCACCGGATTCAGCCGCCCGGCGCTTGAGGGCCACGTGGGGTCGCTCCGCTCGATCCTGTTGCCCGGCGGCAAGCGCGCCCTCGTGATCGGCGCGCGCACCCACTACTACGAGGGTCACGGCGTGCGCCGCGTCGTACACAGTGTTCGTACGGCGGCAGCGACCGGCGCGAAGGTCATGATCCTCACCAACGGCGCGGGCGGCATCAAGCCGCACTGGACACCGGGAACGCCCGTGCTCATCAGCGATCACATCAACCTCACCTTCGACTCCCCGCTCGAGGGCGCCACGTTCGTCGACCTCACCGACCTGTACTCGTCGAGGCTCCGGGCCATCGCGAAGGGCATCGATCCGACCCTCGACGAGGGCGTCTACACCCAGTTCCGCGGGCCGCACTATGAGACCCCGGCTGAGGTTCAGATGGCGAAGGCGATCGGCGGGCACATTGTCGGCATGTCGACGGCGCTCGAGGCGATCGCCGCACGTCAGGCGGGCATGGAGGTGCTCGGCATGTCGCTCATCACGAACCTCGCCGCGGGCATCCAGACGTCCCCACTGAGCCACGCCGAGGTACTCGAGGCCGGCCGCGATGCCGAGCCGGTCATCAGCGCTCTCCTCGCCCAGATTGTCGACGCGCTGTGAGCGCCGAGCACGACCTGGTCCGTCTCGCCCGGGACTGGATCGCGCAGGACCCCGACGCCGAGACCCGGGCCGAACTCGAGGCGGCGGTGGCGGATGCCGAGGGCGGCATACCGTCGGCCGTCGCCGACCTGCGCGACCGCTTTAACACGCGCCTCGAGTTCGGTACCGCCGGCCTGCGCGGCGCGATCGGCGCTGGACCGAACCGCATGAACCGCGTGCTCGTCAGCCAAACCGCGGCGGGATTCGCCGCCTGGCTGCTCTCTCGCGAGAGCGCCCCGAGCATCGTGATCGGCTACGACGGTCGGACGAACTCACGGGTCTTCGCGATCGACACGGCGGAGATTATGGCCGGCGCCGGGGTGCGCGCCATCCTGCTCCCCCGTCTCCTGCCGACGCCCGTGCTCGCGTTCGCGGTGCGCCAGCTCGAGGTGAGCGCCGGGGTCATGGTGACCGCGAGCCACAACCCGGCAGCCGACAACGGCTACAAGGTCTATGTGGGCGGCGCGGACGGCGGTGCACAGATCGTCGCCCCCGCGGATGCCGAGATCGCCGAGCGCATCTACGCCGTCGCGTCCGGCTCCCTCGCCACTGACCTGCCCAGAAGCACCGACTTCGAGACCGCGAGCGAGGAGGTCGTTGACGAGTACGTGCGCCTCACCGCGTCCCTCGCCGGGGCGGTCCCAGCGCCGGTCTCCTTCGTCTATACGGCCATGCACGGCGTCGGCTGGCATACGGCCCGCCGGGCCTTCGTCGATGCCGGGTTCGGCGAACCGGTCTCGGTGCGCGAGCAGCAGGAGCCGGATGCCGCGTTCCCTACCGTCGCATTCCCGAACCCGGAGGAGCACGGCGCGCTCGACCTCGCGATGGCGACCGCGACGACGGCAGGCGCCGAGCTCATCATCGCCAACGACCCCGACGCCGACCGGCTCGCGGTCGCGATCCCCGCCCGCGGCGGCTGGCGGCGGCTGAGCGGCAACGAGGTCGGCTCCCTGCTGGGCTGGCGCGCGGCGGACCGGCTCGCAACGGCCGGTGCCGACGGCACTCTCGCCTGTTCCCTCGTGAGCTCCCCCGCCCTGCGGGAGATCGCGCGCGAATACCGCCTCGACTTCGCCGAGACTCTCACCGGATTCAAGTGGATCTCCCGGGCGGGCGGGCTCGCGTTCGGCTACGAGGAGGCCCTCGGCTACCTCGTCGATCCAGACAAGGTGCGTGACAAGGATGGCATCTCGGCCGCCGTCGATTTCCTCACCCTCGTCTCCGAGCTGAAGGCTGCCGGCAAGTCGGTCGAAGACCACCTGCGCGACTTCGCCGAGAAATTCGGTGCGTTCGCGTCGGCGCAGATCTCAGTGCGGGTGACTGACCTCGCGGAGGTTCCGCGCATCATGGCGAGGCTGCGGGATGCCCCGCTGCGCAAGATCGGGTCGATTCGCGTGGACCGTGTCGAGGACTTCGCGGGCGGATTCGGGTCGTTCCCGGCCAGCGACATCCTCCGCTTCTGGACCACGGCCGGCGCGCGCGTGATCGTGCGCCCGAGCGGCACCGAGCCCAAGGTCAAGGTCTACATCGACTCGTCCAGCACCGACGGGACCGGTTGGGAGCGGCAGGCGGCGGCGCAGTCCGTCGTCGATGA
>Ga0136639_10000021_pt1 | contig 50297 bp, 44 predicted proteins | sample AntDrymUQ8592106_2_FD_113739 | JGI IMG/M metagenome (GOLD analysis project Ga0136639, IMG submission 113739) | Polar desert sand microbial communities from Dry Valleys, Antarctica - metaG UQ859 (21.06) | ecosystem: Environmental > Terrestrial > Soil > Desert | place: Antarctica: Dry Valley...
AAGGAGATCACGGCCAAGCTGATGGTGGAGTTTCCTGTTTTGGCGGTGAATGAGCGGTCGGTGCCAGCTAAGGAGAATGGCTTCTTGCTGATGTATCAGAAGAATAGGAATCTGGGGCTTACTCCTGAGTTCAAGAATTGGCTAGAGAAGCATCTCAATGACAAAGTTCTTGATGGGGAGGTTGCCCGCCGGTTGCTGCTGGAGAACGCGGCTGTGGTGACTGAAATTGAACACATAGCAGCTCTCAAGACGCGCTCATCGACCGGCATGCCCGCTGATTTCAGAGGGTTTGTTTCGGCCATGCCCGCCATGGAAGGGAGCCGGATTCTACTCCTTAAAGCACGGCTGGCAGCGGCCAATGGCGACAGTGCTGAGGCTATGGCATATGTTGCTTTGACTATCAATCTCGGGGCGCATTTCTCTGAGATTGAAATGCCCAGCTTGCAGTCTGAAACGGCTGCTATTCTTTGTCAGATTCAGGCGCATCAAATGGTTTTTGATCATCTCCTGCCTGCATTTGGGAAAACTGCTGATTTGTCTGCTTGGCGCCGGCAATTGGCCATTCCAGCACGCACCCCGGCCGATTATGCGCGGCTCGTGCGCGGGGAATGGCAGACAGCCAGCCAGTGTTTCGCTTTGCCAATGCTGCTGGATTCGTCCGATCCCGGTACGCCCCCGGATCCGGAGGCGCTCGCTCATGCCTTTGCGGCCGGAGCGGCAGAGGTCGTGGCCAAAATTCAAAGCCAGAGCTTTAAGGTCACATTTTCTCAGCAGCTTGTTGCTGCCAGCACCGGCCCCGAAAAAGCCAGCCTATCCACCAAGAGCCGAGAGCTGCTGGAAGTCCTTGCTGTTGGAAATTGGCAATGGGCCAAAGGCTATGCTCGCTCGGCAACGGTCTTGGCCCGCAGCGATGCCGCTCTGCAGCTTCTTGAGCTTGAACAGAAATCCCCGCTGGATGGCTCCGCCCTTGGGCTCCTTCCAGTTGATCCGGTCAGCGGGAAGCCATTCATCTTTGACCCGCAGGTACGCACGCTGAGCGCGCCGATAAATCCAAGCATCAAGCCGCTTCGGCTGCCGTGGTAGGATGCTTTGTTGTCAGAAGACCACAAAGGAGTTACACAGCGGGATGGGTCTAAGTCGTCCCCCGCGATTTCTGGTTTTGCTGCTCATGCCGTGGCTCATGGTGGGAGGCGGAGTGATTTGGACATGGCGCAGCGCCAATCCGCCGGAAACCAAGGTGGCGCAGCCCGAGGAAGCCGCTCCGCCAAGTTGGGTGGCCATGGGCACTGAGCAGCGCGAGGCGGCTGCGAAAAACATCATCAAGAAGCTCATGGTGGAGTTTCCGATTTTGGCGAAAAGAAATCCGGTACAGCAGGAGTGGGGAGCAGCGGTTGGTCAAGATCCCGTGGAGCTGGAGTTAAGCAAGGAACTGAATGATATCTCGATCTACACGCAAGAGCTGGATGTCGAGCTTGTTAAGTCCCTGCTAGCCCAGCACGCAGTGGTTGTGACGGAGATTGAGAGGGTTGGTTCATTGACTGGGAGTTCGCACGCCGCTCAAGGCTTCGATGCCCGCGGGACTGTGGAAGATGCTGTCAAGATCCTGCTGCTCAAGGCCCGCATTGCCGCCATCGAGGGCGATCAGGCTGAGGCGCAACGCTGCGTCGCGATGAGTATGGATTTTTCGACGCGGATGTTCCATGGGCAAGAAACTTTCCATGGACAATTCGGCGTGATCTCCAACGAATTTCGCGTTTTGAAGGTGGTAATCAAGCACTTGCTGCCGGCGCTTGGACCCGACGCGGACGTGGCGAGCTGGCGCAAGAAGATGCGGCTGAGGAAATTTTCCGTGGAGGATTATGCGCGGATGGTCCTCGCTGACTGGCAGGCCAGTGGAGATTTGCTGGTGGCGTCACCGGATCCTGAGGCGCTGGCCCGGGCTTATGGGAAGGCGGTCATCCGGTTGCTTGGAAACGCGCCTTCGATGAGTCTCACGGACCTTCGGGATCGAAAGGATCTCCTTGAGATTGATGCGGAAAGGCTTTCCAAAAATGCTCAGAAAACGGCCGCTGCCGTCCGGGAGTTGGGGGTTTTTTACCAGGATCTCTATTTGGGTGCCGCCATCAGGGCTGCCCTCGACGACGCAACTCTCCAACTACTTGAAGCGGAGCAGAAGGGGCCAGTAGATGCGGCTGTGCTGCGGCACCTGCCTGTTAATCCAATCAGCGGGAAGCCCTTTGCCTTTCATCCTGATGAACGCCGTCTGAGCCTGCCGGTGACTGAGAAGTGAGCGTTTTGGCTGCCTTGGTGATTGGAGAGTCGGATACCGCGCCACGGAAAAGCTGGAGTTCTGAAATGAACGGCTAATGCTCGGCGTCTGCTTAAAGTCATGAAAACCCTGCTGAGCGGCGCTTGCCGGGGCGGTGAGCGCATGGCTGGTGGGTGGTTATCTCGGCAACGCGTTGAATGGCCTGCGGAGTGTCGTGGTTGAGCCAAAGCGGTGTGGCGGGGAGTACCCCTTCCCACCGCACTCCAAAGGCGGGCATGGCTGGTGGAGGAGTTGGGCGATTGTTCCCAGGGCGATGCCCGAGTCGGCGAGCTTCCTGCGATCAGGGCTTTACACGCTTAATCATCAGGCAGCCTGCCATGAGATCGTGCAGAGTTTGCCTTCTCTCACTCCCGAGCATCATGAGGAATCCAATCATGAGAATCATGGCGGAAAGAATCTTCCCAAAGTGACGCGCGCTTGCGCGACCAAAGCTGATCCGGTTGCCGTCCAGATCGATCACCTTAAGCCCGAGGGCTAGCTTCCCCCAGCTTGCCTGCACTGAGGAAGATTCAAGCAGTGCATTGTAAAGCCAAGCGACAATGATGCCGATAGCATATCCGGCCAAGGTCAGCGACTCGATACTGCGGTTTCCTGTCAGGCCGGCGATCATTCCCAAACCGAATCCAAAAAATGCCGCGATGAGGTTTATGATGATCAGGTCAATGAATGCTCCCGCGAACCGCCGCCAAAACCCCGCCGGGGTCGAAGTGTAGGGGTCCACCTTAACATTCACTGGGCGTAAACTTGCCTCTGGTGGGCTGTATGGACTTAGTTGGTTCATAGCTAGTGAGGAATCCGTTGATTGCGGCTTGATTCTCCAGAGCCAAGGTTCGTGCGCAAGGCCTTATTCTGGGAGCACACTCAGTTGTTCAAGCTAACCCAGAGATGATTGCTTATTCCCCCGCGGGTAATTGAAGAGGCGGCAGGGAAGGGAGGATCTCTTGGGCTTGATCGCTGCGCTTCATGGCACGTTGCCATTCAAGCGAGTTATCATCCGTAGGCGGCAGGCGCAGTTCGGGCAGTGGGAGGTCGGCGGTGTGCGTAGCGGTCTGCAATTGTCGAAAGATGATCCTCTCTTGCAGCAGGAAGCGCGACCAATCGACATTCGCCAGCAGCGGCCGCGCGGCTTGAGCGTCGCCGTCTACCAATAACGCGGTTCCCAGAAGAGCCGCCCGCATCATGGCAGTCCGATCGGTGGTGGAAATATATTGGATGGATTTGATTGCCTCCTTGGGTTGTTCAGCCATGAGGGCTGCCATGGCCGCGCCGGAGGCGAATGAGGAGATGTCGGGGTTTTCGGCCGCGAGTTGTTGGAATCGCTGCATAGCCTCCTGAGGCGGGTCGACCCCGTGGATCAGGGCGAGGTAGTAGTTGTTCTTTAGTTCGAGATTCTGTGGTTCGAACCTGAGCAGGATGCGGAACAACTCGAGAAGGTCGCCGCTGCGATTTTGCTCGGTGAGGGAGCCAAAGAGCGGCATGAGATCGCGATAGAGCGGCAATCTGCCGAAGGCGGCGCGGATGGCTGCAACCCACGCACGTTCAGCAGGCATCTGCCTTCCGAGGAGTTCGGCACGGTGTGCGATGTCGATGAAGCGGTTGCGGGAGATATCCAGTGGGGCCTGCTGCAGAGCGCGCCCCCATGCCAGGATTTCTGCTTGCTCGTCGTGCTGGAGGAGCGCGAGGTCGATATTAAGAAGCTCCCGGTCAACCAGGTCCACGCCCTGTGTGGGGTTTGCCAAGAGCTTGGCCGCTTCCTCGATGTCATTGGCGGCAAGCAGCGCGCGGGCTTGAGCGACGAAGGCTAAAGGATCGCTCGCCGCGGCTTCACCCAAAACCTTGGCAGCCAACTGCGCCTGACCATTGGCAACCAGCCATGCGCCCAATTCGCTAGGCGAGCGTGCTAAGAATCGATCAATCGCTTGGCTAAAGATTGCGGCGTCCAATTCGCTCGATTTACCCAAGAATGAATTTATCGCCAGCAGGCGGTGGAAATCTTTGGCTTGTGGCTGCTGGTCGACCCAGGCCGTGAGCTCTGGCATGTCGGGGGCCGGCGCCAGACCGCACGGGATGTCGGCGAGCACCACCAGAGCGGCAAGGGCTTCGGTTGAGGCACCGGCAGTGATCAAGCGGGCAAAAATCTGGCGTGCCTCCTGAAGGCGCTCGGGAGTCGGAGGAGCGGCGCATAAGGTTCGTATCAGGGCAACCTGGCTTGGCGGATGGTCCTCGCGGCCCGGCTGCTTGCGCAGAATGTCCTCAAGCATCGTGAGTTGGCCCCGCAGCAGAAGAACCTCGGCAAGCGCGGCAGAGGCATCCGGTGTTTCGCGTTCTTGCTCTTCCAACGTGCCATAGGCAGCTAGCGCCAAGGCCTGGGGCGCTTGTGCACAGAGAGCGTGGAGCGATTCCAAGCGATCCTCGCGGGTGGCGCGTGGATCGCTGAACAAGGAGCCGGAGGCATGGTAGCTGCGCGGATCGTTGGTGGTTGCCAGCGCCTTTTGCCAGATTCGGAAGGCGGCGAATTCATTTGGCCGAACCTGCAGAACACTGCGGGCTAAGTTGCGCGCCTTCGGCCAGTCGTTGGCCGCCGCCGCCGCTTGCGCCGCCTCAAAATTCCGGTCGACTTGCCGGTTGCGGTTCCATGCCATGCCCGCTTTGAAACCAAGAACGGCTGATAATAATATTGTTGCGGTTACAACCGTGAGAATCGCCCGCCGTTGCCAGTGGCATTCGTTCCACCAACGAATGATTCTGTTCGTGGGCTCGGTCACAACGACCTCCGCTTCCACGAGATGGCTGTCTGGTTGCGTGGACATGATCAGGCTGGCAAGGGATTGGCTACACGACGAGCATTCCGGCCCCGAGATCCATTTTCGTCCCACGCCTATTTTTTAGCCGTGGCCAAGAGCGTTTGGAAATGCGGCGGATTTGGCTCCCGATCGACCACGGCGGTCTCGATGGCGGAGAAGCCGGCGGTTTCGAGCATGCGGACAATTTCCACCTCGGGGAACCCAAGCCAGAGGTCCGCGTAGAGTTCATGCGCTTGTTCGAAGGAATGCTGGAGAAGATCAAGAATGATGAGCCGTCCGCCGGGTTTGAGGATGCGGAATGCTTCGGCGATGGCCCGCTGCGGATGCTCCGCGTGGTGCAGGGCCTGCGAGAGGATCGCCAAATCGACGCTGGCGGTTTCGATCGGCGGATTCTCGATGTCGCCAAGCCGGTACTCCAGGTTTGGCAGGCCGTGGTCGAGCGCCAGTTGGGCACCGAATTCCACCATCTTCGGCGAGTTGTCGACCGCGATGACCTTCTCCGCGCGCTGCGCAAGCAGTTGAGACAACGTGCCTTCCCCCGCGCCAAGGTCTGCCACCACGCCGGGTGACATCGCCTTGAACAGCGCTTCGGCCAAGGATTTCCACGACCGGCCGGGGACGTAGTTTTTGCCAAACTTGCCGGCCAACTGGTCAAAATACGCCCGCGCCTTGTCCCGGCGCTTGCGCAGGAGGTGGCTCATGGCCGCGGAATCCGCTGCGGTTTCAGCGATCTCCGCCGCCGCCATGCGCGCCAGATCAATGAGATGCGCCGGCGCTTCAATCGTGTAAATGTTGTTCTTGCCGGACCGCTGGTCAGTCACAAGGCCCTCGGCCTTAAGCTGCGATAGCTGGGTCGAGATCCGGCTCTGGCCCATCCCCAGGATCTCCTGCAGCTCCGCCACCGAGAGCGGCTCGCGCTCCAGCAGCAGCAAAATCCTCAGCCGCGTCGGATCGGCTAATAGCTTAAGTGACTTTAAAATTGACGCCATCGTGGGAGCGGTTATATCAACCCATCGCGATTTGACGATACGAAACATCCAAAACCAAGCATGAGCACGATCTTTTCTTCCGAATCCGTTGGCGAAGGCCATCCCGACAAGGTGTGTGACACGATTTCCGACGCGGTCCTTGACGCCTGTTTGGCTCAGGATCCAGCCAGCCGGGTTGCCTGTGAAACCTTGGTGAAGAGCAATGTGGTGGTGGTTGCCGGGGAAATCACCACGTCGGCCAAGCTCGATTACGAGAAGATCATCCGCGATGCGATCCGCGGCATCGGCTACACCAACGACGACGACATTTTCCACGCCGACAAGGTGTTCATCACCAACCTGCTGACCGCCCAGTCCGCGGACATCGCGCAGGGCGTCGACAGCATCGAGGCGGACGGCAAGGACCACGCTGAGCAGGGCGCCGGCGACCAGGGAATCATGTTTGGCTACGCCTGCGACGAGACGCCCGAGCTGATGCCCGCGCCGATCATGTATGCCCACCGCCTTGGCCGGGAGCTTACCCGCATCCGCAAGAGCGGCAGGGTGAAGTGGTTGCGCCCGGATGCCAAGACCCAGGTCAGCGTCCGCTACGACGAAAATCAGAAACCAATCGGCATCACCAACGTGGTCATCTCCACCCAGCATGCCGCGGACGTAGAACATCCCGAAATCAAGAAGTTCATCATCGAGGAAGTCATCCGCAAGGTGCTTCCCGCCGCGATGCTCAGCGACACGACCGAGTTCCTCATCAACCCGACCGGGCGCTTCGTCATCGGCGGACCCCAGGGCGACAGCGGCCTGACCGGCCGGAAAATCATCGTCGACACCTACGGCGGCATGGGCCGTCACGGTGGCGGCGCCTTCTCCGGCAAGGATCCAAGCAAGGTCGACCGCTCCGCCGCCTACATGGGCCGCTGGGTCGCCAAAAACATTGTCGCCGCCGGCCTCGCCTCCAAGGTGGAACTCCAGTTCGCCTACGCCATCGGCCACCCGCTCCCCGTCAGCGTCCATGTCGACTCCTTCGGCACCGGCACCATCGAGGACTCCAAAATCCTCGCCGCCGTCTTGGAGGTCTTCGGCTTCAAACCGGCCGACATCATCCAACAGCTCGACCTGCTGCGCCCCATCTACTCGAAAAGCACCAACTACGGCCACTTCGGCAAGGACGACGCCGATCTCACCTGGGAACGCACCGACAAGGTCGACGCCCTGCGCCGCGCCGCGGGAATCCTCAGCACCGCCGTTGCCTAATCTAATCAAACCGAAAGATCCCTTACCTAACAAAGAACATGCAAGCCACCCTCGAAGCTCCCAATCTAATCGCGACAGAGGACTTCAAAGTCCGCGACCTCTCGCTGGCCGAGTTTGGCCGCAAGGAAATGGAAATCGCCGAGCACGAGATGCCCGGCCTGATGTCCACGCGGGCCAAGTACGGCCCGTCCAAGCCGCTCCAGGGCGTGCGCATCATGGGCTCGCTGCACATGACGATCCAGACTGCGGTGCTCATCGAGACGCTGCAGGACCTCGGCGCGGAAGTGCGCTGGGTGAGCTGCAATATCTTCTCGACCCAGGACCACGCCGCGGCGGCCATCGCCGAGAAGGGGATTCCGGTCTTCGCCTGGAAGGGCGAAACGTTGGAGGAATACTGGTGGTGCACCTGGAAGGCCTTGGTCAATCCACAGGGCCTCGGTCCGCAGCTCATCGTGGACGATGGCGGTGACGCCACCCTGCTGATCCACAAGGGTTTTGAAATGGAGAACGGCTCCACCTGGATTGACACCCCGTCGGAGAGCGAAGAGGAAGGTGTCATCAAGGACCTCCTGCGCAAGGTCAAGGGCGAGCAGCCCGGCATTTTCGCCACCATAGTCAAGGACTGGAAGGGCGTTTCCGAGGAAACCACCACCGGGGTCCACCGCCTCTATCAGATGGCCAAGGCCGGCACGCTGTTAGTGCCAGCCATCAACGTCAACGACTCGGTCACCAAGTCGAAGTTTGACAACCTCTACGGCTGCCGCGAGTCGCTGTTGGACGGCATCAAGCGTGCCACGGATGTGATGATCTCCGGCAAAGTCGGCGTCGTCTGCGGCTACGGCGATGTCGGCAAGGGCTGCGCTCAAGCGCTGCGCGGGTCCGGCGCCCAGGTCGTCGTCACTGAAGTGGACCCGATCTGCGCCCTGCAGGCGGCCATGGAAGGCTACCGCGTGCTGACCCTCGAGGACACCCTCGGCTGGGGCGACATCTACGTGACGACCACGGGCAACAAGGACATCATCCGCCTTGAGCACATGGAGAAGATGAAGGACCAGGCGATCGTCTGCAACATCGGCCACTTCGACAACGAGATCCAGATCGACAAGCTCAACCGCGCCCCCGGCGTCGTGCGCAAGAACATCAAGCCCCAGGTCGACAAGTACACGTTCCCCACCGGCAACAGCCTTTACATGCTTGCCGAAGGACGCCTCGTAAACCTCGGCTGCGCCACCGGCCACCCGAGCTTCGTGATGAGCAATTCGTTCACCAACCAAACGCTCGCCCAGATCGACCTGTGGAAAAACCGCGACACCTATCAGGCCGGCCAGGTCATGGTGTTGCCCAAGCACCTCGACGAGGAGGTCGCACGCCTCCACCTGGAGAAAATCGGCGCCAAGCTCACCAAGCTCACCCAGGACCAGGCCGACTACATCGGCGTGGCTCCCGAGGGACCGTACAAGGCCGAGGCCTACCGCTACTGAAGAGCGGGGGATTGAAAAGTTAGAAAAACCCCGCGCCGGCAACGGCGCGGGGTTTTTTCGTGCCGGTTCGCGCCTCACCCCGGACTTGTCCCACCCTGGTTGTTAGTTTGTTGGCCAATGGGTTCCGCCGCCATCCTTGTTCTCGTCCTGCTCGTCGTCCTCCTCCTCGGGGTGGCGATCTTCTCGTTCCCGGGGGAGCGCTGAACGGTTGATTATCATCTTGCGGCGATGTCACCGAACTCCAACAATGCATGGGTGAAAGCCCCGCTGACGCCCCTTGTCGCCCTCTGGCTGTTATGCCTTTCCCTGGCCTGTCCCGCGGCGGCCGAGCCTGCGGCGGCCAAGGCGGTGACCCTCAATCTTGTTAGCGGAGACACGCTAACAGGCACGGTGAGCGGCATCCGCGACGGTGAGGTGAGCCTTGCGACCGACTACGGCGTCGTGCGGGTTCCCGCCGAGAAGCTTTCCGCGGAGTCCAAGCGGCTGTTGGGCATCTCCGCGGGAGCCAGCGGCGGGGAGGTGGAAAGCCTGCGCACCCGGGTGCGCGAGCTTGAGTCGCTTGTCGAGCGCCTGCGCGAGGAGAACGCCGCGATGCGCCAGGGACCGGCAGCCGCCGGCACGAACACCCAGGCGGTGCCCGCGGCGCCCCAGTCCGCGCCGGCCGTGCCGAGGACCCAGCCCGCGGCGGGAAGCGCGACGGGGTTTCGGATATCGAGCACCGGGAAGCGCCACAACGCGCGCTGCCGCTATTTTTCTAGCAACGGGCGTGCCTGCGGGCCAAGCGAGGGAGTGGCCTGCAAGGTCTGCGGCGGATGATCCGGATTCTAGCCATCCTCCTTCTCCTCCTGCTAGGTGCGCAGGCCCAGCAGCCAGCCACCCTGCGGGTGGTTAGCTGGAACCTGCAGTGGTTTCCCGGCGGGCGCAATGGTGCGACCAAGGAGGAGCAGGAAAAACAGATTTCCGCGGTGCGGGAGGAGATCCGCAAGCTGCGCCCCGACATTTTGTTGCTCCAGGAGGTTGGTTCCGCCGCCGCGCTGGAGGAAACCCTCAAGCCGCTTGGACCGGAGTGGAGCGTCTCGATTGTTAGCCGCTTCACCCAGGGCAGCTTCCTGTCCGGCCAACAGGTAGCCATCGCCGCGCGGATTCCGGCGGACAGCGCATGGGCGGAGCCATGGACCAACGGTTGGGCCCAGCCGCCGCGCGGCTACGCGTATGCGAGCTTTCTGATAGGCACGAAGCGGCTGGCCATTTACTGTCTGCACCTGAAGTCCAACCTCGGCAACCCGAGCGAGAACACCTCCAAGCGCGAGGACGCGATGGAGCAACTCGTCGCCCACCTCCAGACGCCGCGGCGCGCCGTGCCCACCCCGGACGCGATCATCATCGGCGGCGACTTCAATACCGACGACCCGGACACCCCCACCGGCCAAGCCGCCGCCGAGCGCACTTTCAACCTGCTGCGCGCGCAGAAATTCTCCTGGGCCTTTGACGGCGTGCGCCACGCGGAGCGCATCACCTGCCCGCGCAAGGGCCGCTACCCGGATGCCTCCTTTGACCACTTCTTCACCCGCGGCCTGAACCGCCCGCTCGCCCGCGTCGTCCCGACCCGCGCGTCCGACCACCGCCCGGTCGTCATGGACATCGCGATCCCCTGATGCCGCAAGTGAGCGCCCGGAGTCACAGGCACGGGATTCGGCTCTGGCGGTCCTTCAGGCCGCAAACAGTTTCACCGCTTCGGGTCAAACAATTGCCCGGCGGTGAAGGGGGAGTGAGACGTGGCCGGCGACCGCCGGGGAAGCTGGAGTATGGACGCGATCGCTCGCGCCATGCCTCCACGCGTTCATCCTGCCAGCTTGTCCTGCTCCCAAGTCACCCCTTTGGCTTACGCTTGGCGCGGTAGGGAATCGGGTCCTCGGCGAGGCGGGTGGTGGCTTGCTTGGCGGCTTCGGGCCTCGCGGCGCGCGGATTACCGGCCGATTTGGCTGCCGGGACGAAGTGGATTTCCACGCGGCTGCCGACAGCCCGGGCGGCTTCAACGAGAGTATTGATGGTAAAGTTGTTGGCACCCGAGAGGATGGAGGTGACGCGGGACGGCTGGACGTCCATGCGGCGCGCGAGTTCCGCGCGGCTGATGCCTTGGCTTTCCATGAGGACAAGCAATTCATCCACAATGGCTTGCTTGCGGACTTCCGCCTCGCCCTCGATGGAGAGCGCGGCCGGGAGGATGCCGGCATACGGGTTTTCGCCCTTAACGTATTTGATCTTCATTCTGTACAGTGATGCGGAGCGTAGCCCCGTGGTTCATCAGGCGGTTGAAATCGTCTTGGATGGATTTGGCGCGTTGGATGTCGCGCTGCTGCTCTCTGGAGGTGTTCTTTTTCCCGCCGTTGGTGAGGAGCACCAGCGTTTCGCCCGCCAGAAAGCAGTACAGCCGGAGGCCGGAGGCCGGAGGCCGGAGCGGGTGCGGAACTCATAAAGCTGGCGGATGGCATCCAAGAGCTTGAAAGTCGGTTTGGAGCGGATCGCGGGAGCATTGCAGAGGTGGGTGATTTGGCCCGCCAGGATCTGGTAGCCCTTTGGGTTGGAGCGCCTGAGCTCACGCAGATACTCGAGCCCCGGGCGCTCGTCATGCAGGGCCAGCGCCACGACCTCGCGCACCTCTCCACGATGGACTAAGTAGGCGCAGATTTCAAGCGGCGGCTTCACTTTTAAATGAACACTGGCGGGTCCGCCGCGACTCAGGCGGGGAATCTCCGCGGAAAAGCTAGCATCGCTGTCCAGCCGGCGCGGCATTGGGTCAACAGGTCGCCAAATCCATCTCCCGGAAAAGTCAAAAGCCGGGAGAGGAGGTCGGAAAAGTGAGCGTCTTCAGATTCGCCGGGCAGCTTCTTGGCGTAGCGCTTTGCGTCCCGCAGGAATTGCTCAGTCGCTTCCATCTGCCAGTCCATGCCAAACCGAATCTATTCCCGAATGGAATCCATTTCAACCGCGCAAGGACCGGAGGACTCCAATCAACCAGCCCATGAAATCCCAAGGAGGCGAGGGGGGCATTGACTTTCCATGGTCGGGCGCTTCGGAGATCGCCGCTCGTTGTGGGCCTCAGAACGGGCAGGCTGAGGAACGCATGGCGCGTTCGTGGTGGTCCGCCCATTGTTCCAACAATTGTCGGCGCTGCGCGCTGTTCTGGATGGCGCACAACATCTCGCGATGGCGCTCGATATCCTTGGCCAAGCGGGACCTGGTTTTCCCGGGCGCGGGCGTGGCGAGGAAAATCAGCTCGCTGAAGCGCCGCAGCGGCGCGTATTGCGGCTGGCTTGTGAGCCATGTCGCCTGCTGCTTGATTTCGGCGATCTGCTCCTTGAGGACCGCGCAATAGACCCTGAGTTTCGCGTCCCCGGCGCTGGCGAGATTGCTCGCCTCCTCGCCAAGCCATTCCATTTCAATTTGCAGCAGCTCGCGGAGGTCGCCCCCGGAGTAGGCGCCGGTCAGCCGCTTCATCCATGTCTCCTTGTGCTCCCTGAGTTGCGGATCCGGCTCGAGGTCGGGATGGAGCGCCTTGGCGAGCTGCTTGTAGAGCGACTTCAGATCGCGCTTTCGCACCTCCTCCTGCTCCGCGAGCTTGCGGGCTTTTTCCACCTGCGCCTTCGTTTGCTTGCTCGGCGGCCGTTGACTTGTGCCGGCCGGCTCGGACGCCTCGCTAGCCTCGGTCGCCGCGCGCAGGCGATCCGCCAATTCACGCTCCAGGTCATCCAGATCCATTGTCGGATGGAGGTCCGAGAGATCCAGCTCAACCCCGGCGCCCCGGGCGACATCCTCCATCATCCCGCACATGTAATCAAAAGCCTCCGCGGCTTCCTCGCCGAGGCGCTGTTTCGTCTTCGGCGGCTGGTTTTCATCAAGGATCGTCTCCAGCTTCGCAAGATCCTCATCGCTCAGGCCGCACGGATCGCCCAACAACTCCTCCGCCATCCCGCAGACCAGATCCTTGAGCAAGCCGCGGCGCTTCTTGCTCAACTTCACCTCCCACAGCGCCTCCGCCACCGCAAACACCATGTCGCGATTGGTGCGGTTGAGCTCCTCGACCATCGGCAGCAGGTCCCTGTTCGCAATCGCCAGCAGGTTGTCGAGGTGCGCCTGCCTGCGCTGCAGTTTCGCGCGCTCGCTCTCCAGCCGCTTCATCACCCGGTTGAACTCAACCTGCGCCCCACTCAGCGCCTCCCCGCTGGATCCCGTGATCATCAAAGCGGATTGGCTTTCTGGCTTCGTGGCGCGTTTCCTGGACATCACGCTCGATACCCGGCCCGGCATTCCCCGTCAACCGGAGACGCTCCGGGGCCGCCCTCACCGCCATCAGCTGGATTCCCAATCCCCGAATTGCGCCTCCGATCCGCCTCAAGGAGCGGCGGACTCCGATCCGCCAGTGCCTGAGAGAGCCAATGGTAAGAGGAATCCGCCTTTCATTGTCCTCCCAGGGCCGGGCGATTCGGAGATCGCCTCTCCTTGGCCCTACCGGGCTGTGGTTCGTGCCCAGGCGCAGCGGGCGGCCTCGTCGCCGAGGTTCCAGATAGTGCGGAATGAGCTGCACCCCCAGCTCCCGCCCGTGCGATCCATGCCGTCTCGTTCAGAAGTTCCTTCACCATCTCACGAGTCACCGCGCGCCCTCATCTTGACTCGCACCCGTAAAGCCATAGCGTCTCCCATGTGAAGACGACCCTTGATCTTCCTGACGATTTGCTCATTGAGGCCAAGTCGCCTGCGGCGCGGCGAAAAACCACTCTCAGAGCGCTTGTGGAAAGCGCGCTGCGCCGCGAACTCCGGCCCGTCGCCGAGATGGAAAACCCCGACCCGGAGAAGCTCGAAGTCGGACCGATCGGGTTCTTCGTCCTTGAACGCCAACCAGGTGAGACCATCACTCTGGAGCAGCTCAAGGCGATCCAGAACCGTCTCGAGGAGGAATATTTGCAACGCGCCATCCGCCCGCGCAAGGCATGATCTATCTTCTTGATGTCAATGTCCCCATTGCCCTCTGCGTGGCGCGCAAGCACCCGCCCTTTTCATCAGCCCGGTCTGATCACTGATCCGCCACTTTGTCCGGGCGGCGGGGAAAATTGGCTGTCTTCGCCGCAACCGGTGGTGAAGCCGCGCCGCTACTTCTTGTGCGGCTGAAGTCGTGTCCAGGCTTTGGCGGTGGGAGGTGGGAGGGTTTTTGTGGATTCGGGCGTTGTGGTGGCAGGCGGTTTACCCCGCCGAACTTTTCACAAAGTTCGCTACGGGGACAGGGTTCGCTTCGGGGAGTGGGGGGCTGGCGAAGCTGGGGGGCTGGCGAAGCTGGGGGGGATTTTTCCGGCGATTTCCTCGAGCGGATAGCTGATGATTTCCGCGAGGGTGGGGTGATACCAATGCACGTTGAGCAGGTCGAAGACGCTCGCCTTCATGGTGAGTGCGACGGCGAGGCAGTGGATGAGCTCGCCGGCATGGCGGCCGACGATTTGCGCGCCGAGGATTTCGCCGCTGCGGGCATCGGCGATGATGTGGACAAAGCCATATCTCGCCTCCATCAGGATGGATTTTCCGTGGTCTGAGAAAGGGTAGGATGCGGAAACAAACGGCCTGCCGCGGGAGGTGAGTTCGTCTTCGGAAAGGCCGGCGGTCGCCACTTGCGGGTCGGTGAAGATCACTTGCAACAGGTGGTCGTAATGGATCGGCTCCACGGCGGCGGCGAAGGCATGGCGCGCGGCGATTTCGCCTTGGCGCACGGCAATGTGGACCAGGTCGTGGGGGCTGCAGCAGTCTCCGGCGGCGTAGATGTTGGGGTTGGAGGTTTGCTGATAGGCCGAGGTGATGATTTGGCCGTTGGGCTCGGTGCGCACCCCAGCAGCCTCCAGGCCGAGCGATGCGGTGTTTGGGATGCGTCCCAGCGCGTTGAGGCAGTGGGCGGCGCGGCGGCGCACCGTTGCGCCGCGGGATCGGTAAGTAACCTCCACCTCGTTGCCGATCCGGCGGACGGCTTGCACCTCTGCCCCGGTGATGAGTTCCATGCCCTCGTCGGCAAATGCCTGTTCGACCACGCGTGACACCCTTTCGGGCACGCCGGTCAGGATGCGCGGGCCACGCTGGATCAGGGTGACGCGGCTGCCGATGCGGCAAAGAAGCTGCGCCAACTCACAGCCGACCGGCCCGGCACCGAGCACGATCACGGACTCCGGGATGGCATCCAGGGCCATCACCTCGTCGCTGGTCCACGCCGCCGCCTCCGCCAGGCCGGGGATGTCGGGCACGTTCACCTTCGAGCCGCTGGCGATGAGAAACTTTTTCCCGCGCAGGCGGGTGCCGTCGGCCAGCTCCACCATGTTCGGGCTGGTGAAGCGGGCGGAGCTGCGGTGGAGGGTGAACTTGCTTTCCTCCAATCCCTTGCGGCGGTAGTTGGCGAACTCCCCGATGATCCGCTGCTTGCGGGCGGCGACGGCGGCCATGTCGACCCGGGCCTGCGGAATGTCCAGCCCGAGGGCCGCGGCGTTTTGGGCTTGATGCAGGACATCGGCCACGTGGATGAGCGTCTTTGAAGGCATGCAACCATCAAGGATGCAAAGCCCGCCGAGTTCCTCCGCGCCGTCGATGATGGCCACTTTCTCAGTGTGGGCGAGCGCGCTGCGGGCTGCGGCATACCCTCCGCTGCCGCCACCAATGACAATAAAATCGTAGTCCATGAGAATCAACATGGGACAAGGGCGGAGCTTTCGAAAGGTGGAATGTCAGGCGCGCTTTCCTACCCTCTGAAGGGGGGGCGGCTTTGGGTTGGGATTTAAGGGATTCTCGAAGTCGGCTTGCGCGCCGTCCGGCCATTCGACGCCCCCTCCGCCGGCAGCGCTTGGAATGCCAGATAACAGGCGGGAAAAGAATGGGCGAGAGCCCTGGGGTGAGCGTACTTCGGAATTTTCCGCAGCGAATTTCAGAGTAGCCTGAGGCGGTTCCGCTGAGCGCGGCACCAAACGAGGCCGTGAAAAGGCTCGCGGGTGACTCGAAGAAGGACCAACGATCAACGATGTTTGTTCGGGCCTCAGCGACCGTTGCGCCAGTGGGAGGGGAGGAGGGCGGCGGGGCCGTGGTTGGTGAGTTGGTAGTAGCACCACGCGAGGCCTGCGCCGAGGAGGAGGAGGAAGAGGATTTCGCCGAGGCGGCCGCCGCGGCGGCGGCTGCCGCGGTGCAGGGACTTCACGGCGGTGGTCACGGCGGGGGCCAGGACAAAGGCGACAAGCGAGGCACCGCAGAGGACCAGGAAGATGACGACGCCGGTCCGTAGGAATGGGTTGGCGATGGTTTCGGATTTGTAGCCGATGAGGCTGTTGACCAGGTTGAGCAAGAGAAGGCAGCAGGGAAGAACGTAGAAGTTCCTGACGAGGGCGGTGGTTTTGCGCATGGGGGGCGAAGCGGGGATGATGAAACGCCTTAGTGGAAAGTGACAAGTGACAAGTGACAAATGGGGAGACGGTCACCCCGGTCAATCCGGTTACTCAGGTCACTCAGGTCACTCAGGTCACTCAGGTCACTCAGGTCACTCAGGTCACTCAGGTCAACCCGGTCAACCCGGTCCAACCCGGTCCAACCCGGTCCAACCCGGTCCAACCCGGACGTTCAACGTTCAACGTTCAACGTTCAACGTTCAACGTTCAACGCGCGCTGTGGTGGCGCAGTGGCGCTCGATGAGGTCGAGGACGGTGTTGAGGTCGACGGGTTTGACGAGGTGGGCATCGAAGGATGCTTGTTGGGAGAGTGCGCGGTCGTGGGGTTGTCCGTAGCCGGTGATGGCGACGATGAGGGTATCGCGGAGGCCGGCGTGGCGGATGGCTTGGCAGGCGTCGTAGCCATTGAGTTTGGGGAGGCCGATGTCCATGAGGATGACCTCTGGGCGATCCTTGATGGCCATTTCGACAGCTTGCTGGCCATTGGTGGCGGTTTGGACTTGGTGTCCTTTGAGGCGCAGGAGGTGGGTCATGCCGTTGGCGAGATCCGGGTTGTCATCGACGACAAGGATGCGGCTGGAGCGGGCGGCGGCGACGGGAAGCGGGACGGGCAGGGCGGGAAGATTGAGTTCAGCGGCAAGGGGAAGGCGGACAATGAACTCACTGCCATGGCCAAGGCCGGCGCTGTGGGCCTCGACGCTGCCGCCGTGGAGGGTGAGGAGGCTCTGGACCAGGGAGAGGCCAAGGCCAAGGCCGCCCTCGGAGCGATCCAGGGTGCGGCCGTCTTGGAAGAAGAGAGTGAAGATGTGCGGGATGGAATCCGGATCCATGCCGCGGCCGTTATCGCGGACACGCAGGACTGCGGATGGGATGGAGCCGGCGGGGGATTCGGTTTCGACGATGAGGTCGATGCGGCTGTTTGGCTCGGAGTATTTGGCGGCGTTGTTGAGGAGGTTGCCGATGATTTGGGAGATGCGGACCGAGTCGCCGAGGATGGGGACCGGCTCGGCGGGGAGGACCAGGGTGAGCTGGTGGCGGCGCGCGGTGATGAACGGTTGGTGGGTTTCCACGGCTTGCTCGATGGCGGTGACGAGGTCCAGCGGGGCCTTGTGCAGTTGGATCTTGCCGGTCGAGACGCGCGAGACGTCCAGGAGGTCATCGACGAGGAGGGAAAGGTGGCGGACTTGGCGCTCGATGACATCGTGGAAGGCGTCCGGAGGGTGGCCCGCGGCGTGGGTGAGGCGCAGGATTTCCACGGCGTTGAGGATGGGTGCCAGCGGGTTGCGCAGCTCATGGGCAAGCATGGCGAGGAACTGGTCCTTGCGCCGGTCGGCGGCGCGCAGGGCGTTTTCCGCGCGCACGAGGTCATCGACATTCAACGCGCCGCCAAACCAGCGGACAATTTTTCCGGCGGAATCCCGGATCGTGGTGCCGCGGACTTTGAACCATTCATGGTTGCCGTCGTGTCGGCGGACGCGGTACTGCAAGTCGTAGGCTGCGAGGTTCTCCACGGCGGCCTGCCATGCTGCGGCGGTGGGTTGGCGGTCCTCGGGGTGGAGGAACTCCATCCATCCGTGGCCTAGGTGATCTTCAAATGGCGCGCCGGTGAATTCGATCCACTGGTGGCTGATGAAGTCACAGTATCCTTCCGGGGTGCAGGTAAAGCTGGTGCCGGGGACGGACTCGATGGTTTGGCGGTAGAACGATTCGCTTTCGCGCAGGCGCTCCTCGACTTCCTTTTGCGCGGTGATGTCGGTGTTCATGCCGACCCACTTGGTGAGGTGTCCATCGGCATCCCGGAGGGGGGCGGCAAGGATGCGCGTCCAGCGCCACGCGCCGTCTTTGCGGCGCATCCGGAAGGTGTCCGAATGAATGGCCTCGGCATGCACGGAGGCCTGCCATGCGCTGTAGGCGGCCTCCAGGTCAGCCGGGTGAACCAGGCGGGTCCAGCCATCGACCATGGCTTCCTCGATGGATTGGCCGCTGAACTCCCGCCATGATGGGGAATCGGCGTTGACCAAGCCATCCGGGGATGCTTCCCAAACGGCCAGGGATGCGGACTCAACCAGCAGGCGGAAACGTTCCTCGCTTTCCCGCAGGCTTTCCTCGGCTTGCTTGCGCGGAGTGATATCGGAATGGGTGCCGAGGGCGCGGATGGGATTGCCATCGGCGTCGCGCTGGACGACTTGGCCGCGGTCCAGGACCCAGCGCCATGAGCCATCCTTGTGGCGTAGGCGGTGTTCGCACTCGTAGAACTCTGTGCGGCCTTCCAGATGAGCGGTGAGAATGCCGATGACTGTATCGGCTTCATCCGGATGCAGGAGCCGCTCCCAACTGGTGACCGTCGGTTGGATCTCCTCCTCCGAGTAGCCGAGGATCTTTGCCCAGTGGCCGCCGTACATCACCGCGCCCGATGGGACATGCCAGTCCCAGAAGCCGAGTTGGCCGGCATCAAGGGTGAGGGCAAGGCGCTTTTCATCCTCGCGCTGGCGCTCCTCGGCCTGCTTGCGCGGGGTGATGTTGTCGGTGATGTACGAGAAGCGCGCGCGGCCGTTGCTGGAAGTGCCGACATGGGCAACGATGGTGGCAAGCCAGAGCGGGTTTGTCCCGAGGTGGAGGGATTCAAAGCGCACGGGGCTGCCGGACCGCTGGCTCTGGCGGTAGTGCTGGATCCAAATATCCTGGATGGTCTGCGGGATGCCGCGCTCGTCGGTGGTCTGTACCTTGCCCTCGTAGTGGAGGACATCGGCATGGAGGGCAAGAAACGCTGCGGTCGCCGGGTTGTCGAAGATATGGATGATGTCCGAATCGTCATCCGCGAGTTCAACGACGCCCATCATGAGCTCGGAACTATCGTAAAATGCGCGCAGCGTGGGTTCACACGGTTCGTTATGAGCCGATGGGAAAGCGCCGGCATGCACCGAGTGGCGCTCAATGGCGGTGCCAACGGTCTGAACCAGAAGCTCCGGGGTGAGCGAGAATCCGGATAGGAGCTCGGTTGCTCCCGCGTGCAGGAGCTTGCGCACCATTTCCCGTGGGGGAGGGACCGCGGTGATCACTACCGTGGCGAGCCGATTCTGCGGCAAGGCTTTGAGCACCGCCAGAGCACCTGTGTCGGCGATTTCCCCGCTGAGGATCAGGCAATCCATCCCCGCGCTGCGGGACACTGCGGACTCCCCGCTGCTGGCTTCAAAAACCACCCACGCGTCCGCCAGCAATTCCCTGAGGGCCGCCAGCTGGCTCGCATCGGCTTCAGCAATGAGAATTTTCCAAGCTTCTTGGCGCATCCGGGTCCGGGGAGCGGTTTGGCAGAGACGGATCTCCTGAAAACGATACCACTCCGGGGGAAAGTGGGAAATCGAAGGTTTTGCTGATGAGGCGGTTGTTATCGGACAAATTCAGACAAGGCTTTTATGAAGGGATTACCTCAAAGCTTGCACGCCGAAAAAGCAAAAACCGGAAAAAGTTGCAGGAGGTGCAAGTGGCAAGTGGCGGGGAGCTCTGCAAGGAGTGGCGACTTCAGTCGCGTTTCGGGTTCTTGTGGGAGATGCAGGTGCCAAGCCATGCCCGGAGGACTCTCGGGCCATAGGGCAGGATTTTTTAAGCACGGCCCCAGGGAGTAGACGTTGCGCCTTTGGGGGAAGTGGCGTTGAGGGGGAAGGCGGCGTTCCTTCGGCGCCCAATTCGGCATTCTGGTTTCGGTTGCCAGTTGCGGCTGAAGGATCGCCAGAGGGTGCCGAATCTCCGCGCGTGTGATCTGCCGGGGTCCTATTGCGGCCATTCAGGCCGCGATTTTTTGGGTGCCTCACCCGGGGCATCGGAGTCTCCGCCCCCGTTGAGGGCATTGCGGGACTTCCCGATGAGCACGCATGATGTGTGGCGGGGGTGACGTCGGGTGTCGGACGGAGGTTTTAAGCCCTATGGCAAAAGCCCGTTAGGGTCGATCTCGTGGGTGATTTGGGCGAAGGAATCGAGGATGAGTTTTTTGGCTTTATCCCAGCGCCAGGGAGTGCCTTCCAGGAAGAGGGATTGGGAGGCGGTGATGGTGATGGCGGCGTAGGAGGGGTCGGGGAATTCCTCGCGGAGTTGGTGGAGGAGGCCGAAGTGGTCGCCGCTGTCCGGTTCGTTGGCGGTGATGCGCAGGTCGGGTGCGGCATGGCGCATGCCATCGATCCACCTGGTGGCGAAGGCGCGCTCGGCGCTGCGCAGCGGTTGGTAGATCAGGCCGATGTCGGGGATGGGGATGGGCCCGCCGCGAAGCCCGCCGTGGGTACGCACCGAGACATGGAGCACCTGCGCATTGCGCTTGAGAGCGTCGGTGATGCGCTGGCGCAGCGTGTTGAGGTGGGGCGCGAACTGGCGGTCGTGGAGTTGCTCGCGCTGTTGGTCGGTCAGGGTGGCGGCGATGTCACTCCAGCGCTGTGGGTCGTTGGCGCGGCGGGAAATATCGATGAGCAGGCGGGAAACGTGGGCATCGCACAAGGGGGTGCGGAATTTCATCGCCATCCCTTGGGCAAGGTTGAGGGAGCCGGGTTCCCATCCTTCAGGCGAGGTCAGGCGCTCGGTATGACTGGCAAACAGCGCGCGGTGCTGCTCAGGAACGGCGCAAGTGGCCGCTTCGCAGCTAAGAATGAGAGAAGTCATTGAAAGAGAAGGGGGGTCAGAACGAAACGCCGATCACAAAATGGAACGCGCCGCCGGGCTCGCCGGGATCACGGGTCATATTGCGACCATATTCAAGCCGGATCGGGCCAATCGGCAAATCAAGCCGCAGCCCAGCACCGAGAGCAAGTTCGACGTTATCCATCCCAAAGCCATCGAAAGTACGGCTTAAAGTACCCACATCGGAGAAAACCACGGCCTGGAGGGGGCCGGCGAGTTTCCGGACGAATTCGGCATTGGCGGTCCAGTAGGCCTCGCCGCCAAGCGGATCGCCGGAGGCGGAAAGGTCGCCCATTTCACGCAGGGGGAAGCTGCGGACGCTGTCGGGTCCGCCCTGGAAGAAGCGCAAGTCAATGGGCAGGCGATTGCCGGACTCGGAGGGGAGGATGATCCCGTTGCGCAAACTCAGCGCCACGTGGTGATCGCTGCCGACAGGGATGTAATAGCTCGCGCGTGCCTGGGTGCTGAAATAGCTCGTCGTCTCCGATGCGACGGCGGCGCCGATTTCACCGGTGAACTCGACAAAATATCCGCTCCTAGGGCTAAGCGGGTTATCCCGGTGTTCAAGTTTTTGGACCAAGCGCAGATAGTTATGCGAGTAGCTTGTGGTGCCGGTTTCCTCGCGTGGAATGCCGGCGGGGATGATGTCGACGTAGGAGGTTCCGCCGCTCAGGGCGAGTTGGTTGTGGTCGTTGAGTTCCCATGTGAGAGTGCCGGAGATGCCGACTTCGCGCTTGTCGTAGCCGTCGAAGTCGCGGGTGACGCCAAAGAGGCGAGCGGTCCCGTGGGTGTCGCCGCCAATCATCCAGGGGTTGGTCAGGCGCACCTCGCCAAGCAGGCCGCGCGCGGTGATTTCGCCGCCGATGTTGAGGTTGAGCAGCTTGCCAGCGTAGTTGCGGTCGAAGTAGGTGGCACCGAGGATATAGCCCTCAAAGCTGCCAACCCCGGCGTAGACGGAAACGCCGCGGGCACGGCCTTCCTTGAACTCCATGACCAGGTCGATGTGGCCGTCATCGCGCAGCACTTGATGGGTGCGAATGGAGGTGAAGGCACCCGTGGCCAGGAGGTCCGAGACCGGCTTGGTGAGGGCGGTTTCGTCAAACAAGGTTCCCTGCAATCCGGCAAAACGCGCCCCGACCCGGCTCGGATCCGTGCGCTGAAGGCCGAGGATGGTCAGATCGCCGACGCGCAACTGCGGACCGGCATCGATTTGGAAAACCATCGTGTAGGTGCTGCCGATGCGTGCGGCGCCGACCTCGATAACCGCCCGGGCATAGCCGTTGGCTTGGAAATAGTTTTCCACGGCATCGCGTGCGCCATCAATGGAAGGAGTGTCGGCCACCAGCCCGACGAAGGGAGCAATCAGGGCGCGCACTGCCGAATCGTGGCCGGCAAGATTTCCGCCCATCAGCGGGTTGCCTAAAACAAACAGCGGCCCGGAGCGTGCATCGAGGACCAGGTTGACCTTGCCAGTCGGAGCAACAACTTGGCGCTCAGTGATGGAGACTTGTGGTTCCCAATAGCCGCGGGATTGGAATTCAGCCGTCACACTCTCCAAGGCGGCAATGACATCCTCTTCTAGAAACGGAACCTCGCGGCCAAATCCCGAGGCGCGCTTGGTTGCCGGTTGGTAGAAGGCTTCGACGATGATTTTTTTGAACTCCTCGTCCTCAACTCCGACGACTTGGATGTCGCCCAGGCTGAGCCGGATGCCTTCCTTTACGCTCAGCACGATCACCCCGCCGGTGATGGCCCAGGAGACTTGGGCATTGCTGAAACCGTCCCGCACCAGGATCCGGCGCAGGAAGAACGCGGCGTCATCGGCGCGGGCGGGATTGGGCGGGCGGGATTCCACGTAGGTCAGGCGCCCCTCCATCATCTCAAGCGCGCGGGCTTCCGGGATTTGCGTCAGGCCAAGGATCCGCACGTGGCCAGCGCCCGCGGGCATGGCGGCAAGTAAAAGAAGCAAAACAATAGCAACAAGTCGGGGCATCAGCGAAAGCGGAAAAGGTACATGAGCACACCACGGGAATTTCCTTCCTCATCGATGGCGACGGAAATCAGCAAACGGTCGCTGAGTCCGATGGTGGCGGAGGAAAGCTTGCGCCCTGTGTACGGGTCATTGGCGCCGACCCGGATGTCGATTTCTTCAAGGATGCCAAAGAACTCGCCGAGTTGTTTGCCAAATGGCAGGCGGCTGCGCCGGATTTGTTCGATGAAAAGTTGCACCGCCTTGAGTGTGAGCGCCTGGGTGCCGAGTTCGCGGGTAGTGGAACCGGTGGCCAAGAGGGCGAGGATTTCATTTTCCGGCAGCGGCGGGTCGGCGGTGAGAAGCACTTCTGGGTCGGATGCGGAGCCGGAAATGAAAATCGTCACGTCATACGGGCTGATTCGCGAGGTGCCGCGCAAGTCCAGGACCGGGTCGAACCCGCGCTCGGGAGAAAAGGTCAAGGTGCCCCGCGGCACTTGCAAGGTGCTGAATGGCAGGCGCACCTTGGCGTCGCTCAGCTCGGCCGAGCCGCTGAGCTGCGGATCTCCTAGAGTGCCGCGGGCGCGGATATCACCGATCAATTGTCCGCCAATCCGGTCGCCGCGCAAAAGAATCGCGTCCTGAGTGACGATGCGCACATCGACGAGCCAGTTGTTGAGCGGCACGGGGATGTTCCAACGATTGGCGGCCTTTTCTGGATTGATGATTTGGTCCACGCGTGCGACCACCGCCCGCTTGCGCGGGGCGCGGAATGGCGAAGCGGGGATGACTTCCAGATCCCGGTAGTAGAGGGTTTCAACAATCGCCAAAGTGCCGCTAAGGGTGGCCGCATCATAGGGGCCGACCAATCGCAGCGCGGCATTGGCGCGGACGTTCATCGAATCATCCCGCCAGAGCAGCGCTTGGTTGCCCGTCAGGGTCAAATCCAAGATCGGGTTGGCCAGGGTGGCGAATTCCGCGGTGCCACGCAGGCTCACGGTGCCGCCGGCGTGGGTCATGTGCAGGTCGGTGAGGGTGGCCTTGCGCCCCTCGAAGCTAAGGTTCATCTGCAGGCCGGTGATTGTTGGCAGCGAGTCATTTTTCGGTTGCAGGCGGCCCTCGCGAGCGGTGAGCGAGCCGCGCAAGTCAGGCGCGTTGAGGCGCCCGGTGACGCTCACATCGGCATCAAGAAGAACCGAAAAGTCCGTCACGCCTGGGAGATTGGTCGTGAAGTGGCGGGCGTTGAGTCCTTGGATCTGGACCCTGAGGTCGATGGTTTCCTCCGCAATCGATTGCGGGTTATCCAGCCAGCGCTGGGGACGAAACCCCATGCTGCCGCTCAGTCGGGCCGGCGGAGCGTTTGCTTGGGTGGCGGTGCCATTGATGTTGAGTCGGCTATCGGTGCTGGTGAGGGTGATGTTGAGATCCGTCGGCGGTGTTGCCCCGAGCGGGCCGCCGCTCAGTCCAGCGGCATCCATCGTTGCGGTGATTGACGGGGTTTCAAATGACCCGCTAACAGCGATGTTACTCGTAATGAAGCCGGCTTCCGGCAGCGCAGCATTTGGGAAAAGCGGGCGGATTTGGCCAATTGCGAGCCGCGACGACTGGAGGTTGAAAACGATGTCACCTTTTTGTGCAACCACGTCCTTGAGGGACCGGACCGAGATGGCAAGTGGCACGCTGGCCTCCAAGTTGAAGATGGTGGCGTCCTGCTGGACAATCCTGCTCTCTGCGCTCAACTGCCCATCGCTGTGGTGCAACGTGGCGAGCACATCCATGGGCGCGACGCCGGGCAGATCCGTCGCGGTGAGACTGCGGATTTCGATGCTGGCATCCGTCGTCGGGGCAACCAGAGTGCCGGAGACAGTGAGTTTGCCAAAGATGCTTCCCTCACCCCTAAAATCCAGAGCCGGAACGAGGTCACGGACTTGGGCGAAGGTCAGGTTGTCGGCCGCGAGGGCGGCGGAGATGTCGCCCTGCTGGGCAAGGAACTCATCCACGGAGCGCACCTCTGGACCCAGCGGGACGCTGGCGCTGCCGCTAAGCAAGGTCAGATCGCCGGCGCTGAGGGTGATGTTGTCCAGCGACAACTGATTGGCTTTCCAGGCCGCGGCCATGCCGAGGGTGCGGCCATTTTGCGTGACTCGCAGCTCGGTGAGCTCCACGGTGCCCGGCCAGAGGTAGCTTCCCTGGACGTTGCCGGTCAGCGGCGGGCGGTTCGCTAGGTTGAGCGTGCTTTCATTGAGGGCAACGGTTCCGTTGTGGGTTGGCGTCTCGCCAAACACGCCGCCGCCTTGCCATGAGCCACTCACGACTCCGGTGGGAATCTCAATCCCGTAAGCGGGCAGAAAGTTGCTAAGCGGACCCAAGTCATAGTGATCAAACTGCGCCGCTCCGCGGTAGGCCCTGGTTTTGAAATCCCAAGCACCCTCGACGTTCAATCCGTCGCCCTCGGTGGACGTTTTTTGGGTGGCGGTGATGGCCACCTTCAAGCCCTCAAGATCCCAAGCGGCGTGGCCCGCCAGTGGCGGCAGGGTGCGCTCGCCAAGCGCCACATCCTCAAGCTGGTAGTCGCCGGTCACGAGCTGCATGAGCGCTCCCTTGAGGTTGGCGGTGAAATCCAGCTTGAGCCGCGCTTGCGGCACGGGGATGGTGAGGGGCTCCGGGCTGAGGGCGCGGCGGATTTCCACGATGGCCGGGTGCACGTTGCCCGTCTGGAGGGTGCCGGCGAAGGTCGCATCGTGCCACCAGCGAAACGGGTCGTTGGCCAGGGCAGGGGGGAACTTTGCCTGGCCGAGCAAGGTGAAGGGCGTGCCGAGCAAACTGGCGCGCAGGTCGAGATCGCCGATGCCGGGGGTTTTGTTGAGCTTGAGCTCAACGCCATCCAGCGCCCACTCGCGGAATCTCAGCACTGCCGCGCCGACCGTCCCGGTGGCGCGCCACTGGCCGTGTGGCTTGAAGATGTCTTCAATTGTGAGGTTCAAGCTCTCCACGGATCCGGCAAGAACCGTGTCCCGGTTGAACTGGCGCATCAGCCTGGCCACATCCAGCGGACCCTTCTCCAACTCGAAATGGGCGTTGCGCAGGTCATCCTCCAGACGGACGCTCACCCGCGAGGCGTCGATCTCCACCACGGTTTCAGTTCTCAGCGGCTCGCCGGCGACGTGGTTGAGCTTGAGGTTCTCCAGGAAGATCCCCGGGAGAATCTCGATCCGGTCAATCATCAGGCCGGCTGGGCTCCAGATGATTTCCACCTGCTGGCCGGGGACCAATTCGATCGCCTTCTCGGCCACGTCCTGGACGAGGAAAAAGAGCGGTTCGCCGAAATCCAGAAACCCTTGGTCCGGGTCCGGCGCTGGCGGCGCGGGCTCGCCAATCGGCGGTTGCTCCACCGCGGTGATGGTCCGGAATCTCAGGGTAAACCGGTCAGTGTTAGGGGTGTGGATGATGTCCGCCCCTTTGATGGTGGCCACCGCCTGCTTGCCGCGGACCACATTGAGCGAAACATTCCGGCCTTCCAAGGCCACCGGGCCGAGCTTTTCTTGGACAGCCCGCAGCGTCGCGCCCAAGGCGTTGGCGTCAAACGGCGTAGTCGCATCTTCCTGCCGCTTGGGCGCGGCATCGAGATCGAGCTCGACTTCCAGGTCGGTGCCGTCAAACGCGCGAATTTTGCCGCGGCGCAGCTCATCGATGCGATACTCCACCTTGAGCGTCTCGCCACGGATCGAGCGGATCAGCCCAGGGCCTTCAATGTCGACGTTGCCAAGGGTGACGCCGTTGGCCCCGATCGACTTGATGGTGAAATCCCCGGTGAGCCCGGCCTTCTCCAACTGGCCGCGCAGTACGTGACTGCCGATCATCCTCCCACCCGGGCCAGCCAGCCACAAGCCCAAGAGGGCAAGGAGGATCGCCAAGACAAGCAGCACCCTGAGCCAACGCCGCCGCTTTTTGGCGGGGACTTCGGCGGGCGGTTGGTTGGGTGATTCGGCGGCCATGGATAGGTGCGGAGTAGGCGCATCGGGGGCGCTGCGCGGCTAACATGGCGCAAGATTCCCAAATGTCCAACCGCGGTAGCATCGGCAACCGGTGCCGTTTTCCCTGACTTCCACCCAGTTACACGCTATGGCTGGTCCCGTGGAACCGCCAAGCAGCCGAATCAACTCCCGCCGTGAGCGCTGGCGGGAGATTATTTTTGAGTCCGATACGCCCGCCGGGCGACTGTTTGACATCATCCTTCTCTGGATCATCGGCTTGAGCGTGGCCGTGGTGATGCTGGAGAGCGTGGCGGCGGTACGGCTGCGATATTTATCGACCCTGCGGCTGCTAGAGTGGATTTTAACCTCGCTGTTTATCATCGAGTATATTGCCCGGCTGTGGGTCAGTTGGCGGCCGCTGCGATACGCGCGGAGTTTTTACGGGCTGGTTGACCTATTGTCGTTTTTGCCGAGCTTTGTGAGCCTGATGGTCCCGGGAGCCCATCAATTGGCGGTCGTGCGTGTCCTTCGCCTGCTGCGGGTGTTCCGGATTCTCAAGATGGTCCGGCATGTCAGTGGCGCGGAACTTTTAATGCGCGGGCTTATCGCCAGTCGCGCGCGGATCACGGTGTTTTTCATGGCCATCCTGATGTTCACCATCGTGGCCGGCACTGTCATGTATCTCATTGAAGGACCTGCGTCGGGCTTCACCAGCATCCCGATGGGCGTCTACTGGGCCATCACCACGGTCAGTACCGTTGGCTTTGGCGATATTACTCCAATCACCCCGCTTGGGCGGGCGGTCGCCTCGCTGTGCATGCTTATGGGCTACGCAATCATCGCGGTGCCGGCCGGCATCGTCACTGCGGAAATCATGCGTCCCGATCCCACTTCCAGCGTCGCCTGCCCGTCCTGCGGCGTCCAAGGACACCTTTCGGATGCGGCTTATTGCCGTCGCTGTGGCAGTCAGATGGAGTAGTAAGTCTTAGCCATGACCAGAAAACGGATCATTGTCGTCATAATTGCCTCGGTTGCCGGGTTATTCGGGGGCGGGTATTGGCTGGGCTTGCCGAATAAGCGGATTGCCATGCTGCAGACCCGCTATGAGCAGGTCGCACCGGGAATGAGTTTCGATCAGGTGATCAGGCTGATGGGCAGGGAGGGGATGCAGGAGTATGACGGCGCTGGCGCGTGGTGGAATGACGCCCGTCTGGCACCCAATGAGGACTTGCGAATCCGCAGGGCCATCCGCTACCCAACGCAGACCTTCTTCCTGCCGGTGACTTTCGAGATCTCTTTTGATGCCAATGGCAAGGTCGTCGGCCGCCACCGGTTTGATTAGCGTGGCCGGTGGGTAAGTTACCCGGCAAGCGGTTAAATCCTGCGGAGCGTCGGGATTGCGCCAATCTTCCCGCGGTATGATTTTGGCTGGCAGTTTGCTTGTTCATGGCTGATTTTCCAAGCCACTTAGACGGCCATGAAAACCCTCGGCACCCTTCTCGCCTGTGCGCTACTTGTCTGCTCTTCGGCGCTGGCCGCCCCCGCGAAGCAAAAGGTCACGCTAATGAAGCAGTGGACCGGCAAGGGGCTTGAAGAAGTCCTCAAGGCCTATCCCGGCACACCGTCGTTGAACGACGAGTATCCTGCCATCAACGCTGTGAGCGAACTTCGCGCGGCGGTGGCTTCGACCTATCCAGCGGCCGGTCCGGCAAGCCATGCGGTGCGCATCCGCGAGTTATGGTGGCCTCAGGGGGACTATATCCTGACCTTCCTGCTGCACTTCAAGGAGGGGAAGTGGGTGGTCTTGGGGGCCACCAAATGGCACAAGGATGTGGTTTTCTAAGGCCCGAAAATTCGCTGCTAGAGGGGTTGCATTATCGCGGAGGCCAGCATAGAAGGCGCCTCCCCCACAGAATGAAGCATCACGGTCCACCTATGAACCTCGCCGCCATGCGTGCGATGGCGGCCGGCTTTTCTGCCGCCAGGCGGAGTGTTCAAAAGCGCCATGCGTGTCCCGTGTTGCCCCTGCACCTCCGTAACCCGGGAGGGTTTCCCGGGTGCGACGACTAATTCCACCGCCGTTGCCCGAGTTAATCGAGCAATCGCCACATTCTCCCCCCAATGACAACCGCGACAAAACATTTCCACCTTATCCGAAACGGTAAGCAAATCGGCGAATTCCCCGAAACAGCAATCCGGTTAATGCTGGATTCCGGCCGGCTTGAGCCCGAGGACCTCTGCTGGGCCGAGGGGATGCCCGAGTGGATGCCGGTTGCCGCCAGAATGAACGATCTGGCGGTTCGGCCGATGGCACCGGCGAAACGCTCCGCGTGGGCAATCTTTGGCCTGGTGATGGTGCTCCTCTGCAGCATCACGCTGCTCGTCTTGATCCTCAAACTGCTTATTGGATGACGCCCCACGCGTCCTGCCGATGCGCTGGAGCGACGACATCCTGTCGTCCAAGGTCCGCCGACATTCTTTCGTAGGGCCTTGTGCTGTCGGGCTCGCCCGAATCTATCGTGGTAGGTCTTCAGCGCGCGCGCGCGCTTGAAGGCTTTGTCCGCGGGATTGGTCCTTTCCTGATAACCCTTAGCCGCCTAAGGATGGGGCCGATGAAAGTGACCTGCCCGGTTTGCAATGGGGTTGTGCCGGCGGCGCAGCTGAATGTGGCGACCGATGTGGGGGTTTGTCCCGGATGCGACGAGGCGTTTTCGATCTCCGAGGTCGTCGACGCGGGCGGGGAGGAGGGCACGGTGGACTTGAAGGCGGCGCCGGGCGGGAGTTGGTATCAAAGCACGATGAACGGCTGGGAGGTCGGGGCGTCGACGCGCTCGCCGGTGGCCTTCATCCTGGTGCCGTTCATGTGCGTGTGGTCGGGCGGGTCGCTTGGAGGGATTTACGGCGGCCAACTCGTCAAGGGTGAGTTCAATCTGGCGATTTCGCTGTTTGGGATTCCGTTTTTGCTGGGCTCGCTGCTGTTTGGGGCGATTGCGCTGATGACGGTGTGCGGCAAGGTGGTTGTCTCGGTGGACCGCAACCGTGGGCGGGTGTTCGCGGGAGTCGGGCGGCTCGGGTGGACCCGGCGGTTTGACTGGGCGGCGATCACTTCTGTGGCCGAAACGACCACCCACATCCGTAGCCCGGGGAACACCGGCATGGCCATCGCCCTCACCGGCACCTCGCGGCTCACCTTCGGATCCAACCTCAACGAGAAGCGCCGCTATTTCCTCCTCCAGGCACTCCGGAAAATGCTCGCCCAGCGCGGGAAGTGACCGCGATGGGCCCCGCTGCCGCGGCAGAAAGTTGAATCCAGCGGCCTGTTTCTCACGAAATCCTAGCCGAGCCCTTGCAGTCCGCCGCCCAGATGGAACCCATCGCCCATGATTCTCCCCATCCAGCCGCGGCCCCACCTTGGGTCTTCTCCGCCGCCGTGCCGCCGCGCGCCCCATGGCGGCTGAGGCTGGTGAAAAATCTTTCCCTCCGCAGGGAAGTAAATGTTCGTTTGCATTCTAACAGTACTGGATTATCTCACGCTGTGCCTGCCTCCGGATCGCCCCCTTTCAACCACCTTGCCGGCGTGGCGCGTGGGGATGCGGGGGCGATGGACGCGTGCATTGATGCGCACGGCGGGCTGGTGTGGAGCATTGTCTTGAAGCGTGTGAGGGATCGCACGGCGGCCGAAGACCTGACGCAGGAGATATTCACCGAGATCTGGAAGACGTCGGGTCGCTATGATCCGGCGATTGCGAGCGAAAGCGGCTTTATCGCGATGATTGCGCGTCGGCGGGCGATCGACTGGACGCGCAAGCAGCAGCGGCTGCCGGAGATGGAAAGCCTGACGGAAAAGGCGGATTTTCCGGCGCCCGGCGAGGATCCCGGATCGGCGATGGATCGGGACTCGCTCTGGAAGGCGCTTGAAACCCTGCCGGACGAGACCCGCAGTTTGTTCACCTTGCATTTTGAACAAGGACTCACCCACAGCGAAATTGCCGAATCCACCGGACTGCCGCTCGGCAGCGTGAAAACCCGCCTGCGCCGCGGGCTCCTTGAGGCCCGGGCGCTGCTCGGCCGCCTCGGTGGCCGCCTTAACCCCAACCTCGAAGCACGGTCATGAACTTCGAGGAGCGCTGGTCACGATTTGAAGAGCTGGATGCCGGGCGGGCGCTCGGGGATTTGGATGCCGCAGAGCTCGCTGAGTGGCAGGAATTGTCGCGTGATTTCGGCAGCGATGTTGGGCTTGACCACCTTGCGGGTGAGATGGAGGCGCTGCTGACCATGGAAAAACCGCAGGCCCTTCCGCCTGAGCTGGCCGCGGGCCTGAAGCAGCAATTCTCCCCAACTCCAGTGGTAGAGGAAAAGCGCGGCAAGGTGATGCTTGGTCCCTGGCTTGGCTGGGCAGTTGCCGCCTGTTTGCTCGGGCTGCTGATGGTGAACAATCTTCTCCCCGACAAGGCCCCCCCCGCCGAGCAGCTCCTCAGCGCACTTCTCGCCGCGGCACCAGACGCCAAGCGCCTTTCTTTTTCACCGGCAGGAGACGCCTACGCCGCCACCACGGGAGAAGTGGTATGGAGCGATTCGCGCCAAGAGGGCTACATGACTCTCTCAAAAATCCCGGCCAACGATCCGACCAAGCGTCAGTATCAGCTATGGATCGTCGATCCCGCCCGCGATGAAATCCCCGTCGACGGCGGCGTCTTCAATATTCCCGCCGGGCCTGGCCCGGTGGTCGTGCCAATCGATGCCAAGCTTGCCGTCCACAACCCGGCCGCCTTTGTCATCACCCTCGAACAACCCGGCGGCGTGGTGAAGTCAAAGCAGGAAGTCGTCGTCGCCCTGGCGAAATTCTAGGCAGCGCGGGATACCGGGGATGACCCGGCCCGCAGGCCGTGTCCGTGGACTGCTGTAGCTTGCTACCGCTTTAAGTGGTCCAGCTTGCTGGCGGGAATACGCTCGGTTCGCCCATTGAGCGCCCCCTCCACCAACTGCGCTGAAGAGCAATGGGAAGAGCAATGGGAAGAGCAATGGGAAGAGCAATGGGAAGAGCAATGGGAAGAGCAATGGGAACCCAACGCCCCTTGTGAACCCGCTCCGCCCATTCCCGAATCGAAATGCTCTTCGAGCGAATTTGAGAAAAATCCAGAAAACCTGAATCCAAGTTCCCGGTGCTGACGAACTCCATCATGAAGTCACCAATGGCTTCTACGAACCACAGCAAACCACTACTATTATTATGAAGAAACTCATCGCATCGTTTATCGGACTTGTTGCCCTCAGCTCGATCTCCTTCGCTGGAGAAAAGAAGGACATCGTCGACACCGCGGTTGCCGCCGGAAGCTTCAAGACCCTCGTTGCCGCCGTGCAGGCCGCCGGACTGGTCGAGACCCTTAAAGGCGAAGGCCCTTTCACCGTGTTCGCCCCAACCGATGAGGCCTTCGCCAAGCTCCCTGCCGGCACCGTGGAAGAACTCCTCAAGCCAGAGAACAAGCAAAAGCTTGTCGACATCCTCACCTACCACGTGGTCGCCGGCAAGGTGATGGCCGCCGATGTGAAGACCATGGAAGCCAAGACCGTCCAAGGCTCCAGTGCCGCGGTCAAGGTGGCTGACGGCAAGGTCACCATCGACAAGGCCAACGTCGTCAAAACCGACATCGAAGCCACCAACGGCGTCATCCACGTCATCGACGCCGTGATCATGCCCGCCGCCAAGTAAACATCCCGAGAACCTGTCTTCCGGGCGTCCGGCATCCACTCTGGTGGTGCTCGGGTGCCCGGAATTTTTTTTCCCCACGTGGAAGGCCCACACCTGCGCAGCGCCGCTCGCCGCCTTGCCGGGGAAATCACCCGCCTGCCATTGGTCCCGCGCCAGCCCCGCGCAGAAACAGCGTTTGTTTGGAGTGCGGTGGGAAGGGGTACTCCCCGCCACACCGCTTTGGCTCAATCCCACAGCTGCGCAGGCCGCTCGCCGCCTTGCCGGAGAAATCACTCGCCTACCATTGATCCCGCGCAGCCCCGGCAAGCGCCGCGAAGACTTCCCTCTTAAATGGACGAGCCAAAGCGGTGTGGCGGGGAGTACCCCTTCCCACCGCACTCCAAACAGCGCCGCGACAATGGCTCTCTCGGCACTTCCAAACCACTTGTCAAAATCTCTGTCACCGCACGGGCCGCGTTTGGGACGTCAGCCGTGGTTGCGAAGGTCCTTAAGCGCCTCGAGTTGGTGGCGCGGCCAGTCGATAGCTGGGCCGCGGCGGAATTTGGCTTCCAGCAGGCCCGCGGACGGCCTAACAAGCCAGGTGTCGCCCGCGTCCAATGAAACGAAAATTCGTGAAACTAATTGCTGGGGCGTTCTTGCTAGCAGCGGGGTTCAGTGTTGGATTATGGGCTGATCGGAGCGACGTTTGGGTGCGACTTTTTTCTCCCTCGGCTGAGACGGCCCGCGAGCGTGTGGAGGCATTTATTCGAGCTGACCTTTCAGACGCCGAGTGGAGCGACTCAGGATCCATCGGGCGATTTTGCACCGTCGAATTGCAGCAGCTCATCAAGATCGAATTGGCCCGTGGAGCCGCTTTCGACGAGGGATTCAAAGAGGCAAACGCCGATCCCATGCACATCCTCAAGCCGCCGTTTGCGGACACGGGCCACTTTATCGATGTGACGCGCGAGGGCGAGATGAGCGCGCTGGCGGGCCAAGCAATTAAACGGGATGGATATTTGGAAGTTCCCATCGCGTTCAAGTCAGTCGTTGGCGGGAACACCTACGATCTGGGGACTCAGACCGCCATTGTTCAGATGGAGGCCGGAGAGTGGCGCATCGCCGACATGATCTATGCGGATGGAGTTTCCCTTGTAGGCCTTCTGCGACGCCCGAAATTCATGCAGTTTCCGTCTCGGTAACAAGCCAATGATCCGTATTCCCCTCCGACTGCCGATACCGCTGTGCCAGCACCTCGGTGCCCGAAGTGTGCGCAGCCGATGGATGCCGGATTGCTCCGCTCCAGCACAAGGATCACGTGGGTGGGTGCAACGACCGCCAAGTTTCGAAGGTGGTTTTTTGGAGGAACGCCGATTGGCCGGCTGACAACAGGTCTTGGCTGTAGGCACAGCGCCCACCATTGCCCATCCTGTCGACTCTATATTCTCGCCGAAGCGTGGGTGCCAGCCACAGGCTCCAAACAGCATTGATTCACCGGAATGAACAACAAGCCAACGATGTCTCGTACGGTTCTCGTCCTTGCGTTTACGGCGGCTCTCGCCTGCACATCAGTCTTTGCCAGCCAGGCGGGGAAGGAGTACAACGAGACCAACAAGGAACTTGATGCCACCTATCAAAAGGTGCTGGCGATCATCACCGATCCAGAGGGTAAGCGCTTATTTGTGGAGGCGCAGAGCTCTTGGGCTCGGTTCCGCGACAGCAATCTGGCATTCCATGCACGGTATTTCCCTGGCAGCAAGGGGGGGCTTTTTGTCGGCACGGAGATGAATCAAGAGCGCACAAAGGAACTCAAAGCCCTCCTTTCACCCGAAGCAAACGAGGAGCATAAACCTCACGAGTAGCGGGGAGCTCCTGCTGTGCCGCTTGTTTGCGGGGGCGTCTTCTCTGGCTTTCCTGACATTGGTGCATGATTGAGCTAATTTCCTACCAGCAAGTAAACGGTGTGGCGTTTGGGAGCGGAGCGACTGCGATCCTTGAGGCATTCGGCGAGCCCGCCGCCCGGCGTGTTAATCTCGAAGGAGAGTTCGAATTTCATTACCCAACCCACATTACCCGCTTTGAAACTGGTTCAGGACGGTTCCGGGAGTTCACGCTTTTACCGGGATGTGAAGCTTGTGTGAACGGAATTGAGGTGGCGTGGATGCCGTCCTTTCTCGCTGTGGTTGAAGTTTCTGATCAGCAACTCGTCGAGGCACTTGGTTTCATCCTGAGCTTGAAGCTCGGGTTGGCCTTCTCTGGGTTTCATGATGAGGACCCTTCGCAAAGGGCAATTCATGCCTTCCGGAAGGGCGACTGGGACATTTTCCATGAGCGAATGAAGCCCTTCCGTCATTCGTCTTGATGCGGATGCTGCCAAGCTCGGGCCCATGCCTCTAGACCGGTAGGTACATGGCCTGACATGCCTCACGCGTCCCTCCAGCGCCCATATCCGGCTTTGCCGGAGCTGTCCTACGGGGAAGTTGGGATGACGCATGTCGATCGTCTGAATGCCCCCAATGGGGCGGAGATTCCAGCCCGGGGCTGAGGTACTCCCAAGGAGAGGCGATCTCTGAATCGCCTCAGGGAGAGGCGATCTCTGAATCGCCCGGCCCTGGGAGGACAATGAAAGGCGGATTCCTCTTACCATTGGCTCTCTCAGGCACTGGCGGATCGGAGTCCGCCGCTCCAGCGTCCATAACTGGCTTTTGCCCGGAAAAAATCATGCGCCCCCATCGGTTCTGGTGTCCCTCCGGGACGTGACATCCCGACTCCCGACTCCCGACTCCCGGCTCCCGGCTCCCGGCTCCCGGCTCCCGGCTCCCGGCTCCCGGCTCCCTAGCCCGCCGCGTTTGTTAGAATCTGTTTGAGGACGTAGGGGAGGATGCCCCCGGCGCGGTAGTAGTCGATTTCCACGGGGGTATCGAGGCGGACCTTGAGGGGGATTTCGAAGTGTCCGCCCGAGGAGGTGCGGACCATGAGGGTGGCGGGGCCGCCGGGGCGCAGGGAGTTGTCGAGGCCGAGGACGGAGAAGGTGGCCTCGGCGAGTTCCTTGACGCGCTCGTAGTCGGTGGGGTTGACGAAGTTGAGGGGAAGGACGCCCATGCCGATGAGGTTGGAGCGGTGGATGCGCTCGAAGGACTTGGTGACGACGGCCTTGACGCCTAACAGCAGGGTGCCCTTGGCGGCCCAGTCGCGGCTGCTGCCCATGCCGTAGTCCTCGCCGCCGATGACGATGAGGGGAGTGCCTGCGGCCTGATAGGCTTGCGAGGCATCATAGATGTCGAGTTGGTCGCCGGACGGGAAGACGCGGGTGACGCCGCCCTCGACGCCGGGGACCATGAGGTTTTTGATGCGGACGTTGGCGAAGGTGCCGCGGGTCATGATGCGGTCGTTGCCGCGGCGGCTGCCGTAGGAATTGAACTCTGCGGGCTTGACGTCCTTGCTGGCCAGGAAGCGTCCGGCCGGGCTGTCGGCCTTGATGGCGCCGGCGGGGGAGATGTGGTCGGTTGTCACCGAGTCGCCAAACAGTCCAAGCGGACGGGCATCGCGGATCTCGGTGATGTCCAAGGGGTCCATCGAGAAGTTCTCAAAGAACGGCGGGTTCTGGATGTAGGTGGAGTTTTCGTCCCACTGATAGACCGAGCCGCTAGAAGTGGAAATGTCGTTCCACTTAGGGTTGTGGGCCGAGAAGTCGGTGTAGAGGCGGTTGAACACCTCGGGCTTGAGCGCGGCGGCCATGACCTCGCGGATCTCCGCCTGGCTTGGCCACAGGTCCTTGAGGAAGACCGGGTCCCCATGGGTGTCGTTGCCTAACGGTTCGGTGCTCAGGTCCAGGTCGACGCGGCCGGCCAGGGCGTAGGCGACGACCAGCGGGGGTGACATGAGGAAGTTAGCCTTGATGGACCCGTGGATGCGGGCCTCGAAGTTGCGGTTGCCGGAGAGGACCGAGGCGCAGACCAGGTCGCCCTTCTTGATGGCGTTTTCGATTGCCGGATGGAGCGGGCCGGAGTTGCCGATGCACGTCGTGCAGCCGTAGCCGACGGTCTGGAAGCCGAGCTGGTCGAGCTCGCTGGAAAGGCCGGTCTGGTCAAGGTAGTCGGTGACGACGCGCGAGCCGGGGGCCAGCGAGGTCTTGACGTAGGGTGCGACGGTTAGGCCGCGGGCGTTGGCCTTCTTCGCCAACAGTCCGGCGGCCAGCATGACGCTCGGGTTGCTGGTGTTGGTGCACGAGGTGATGGCGGCGATGAGGACCGCGCCGTGGCAGAGGTCGGCCTCGATCGGGTCAAAGGCGACCCGCGCCGGCACGCGGTCGGCGGTTGGGCGATTTGCGGTCATTTCAACCTCGTGGCGGGCGGTGCCGATGTCGTCGCCTTCGTCCGTGGAAAGTAGAGAGTCAACGGCCATGCCGGCGGGCTCAAGCATTCGCATTCTAACACGAGTGTTGCGGGCGGCAGGATTTTGGCCGAAGCCGCCGGCGCTAACAGGGGCGGAGAAAAGATTCTCGAAGGATTCGCGCAGGGCGGGCACATCGATCCGGTCCTGCGGGCGCTTGGGGCCGGCCACGGCGGGCACGATGGTTGTTAGGTCGAGCTCCAGCACATCGGTGTAGTCGATTTCGCCGGCGCCGGGGATGCCGAAGAGGTCTTGGGCGCGGTAATAACTCTCGACGGTGGCGCAGAGCTCGGGTGGGCGTCCGGTGCCGCGGAGGTAGGCGATGGTTTCCTCGTCGACGGGGAAGAAGCCCATGGTGGCGCCGTATTCCGGGGCCATGTTGGCGATGGTGGCGCGGTCGGGCAGCGAGAGGGCGCGGGCGCCATCGCCGAAGAACTCGACGAATTTCCCGACCACGCCGTGTTTGCGGAGGATCTGGGTGATGCGCAGGGTCATGTCCGTGGCGGTGACGCCCTCGGGCAGCGAGCCTGTTAGGTGGACGCCAACCACCTCGGGAACCAGGAAGGTGACCGGCTGGCCAAGCATGCCGGCTTCCGCCTCAATGCCGCCGACGCCCCAGCCAACGACGCCGAGGCCATTGATCATGGTGGTGTGGGAGTCCGTGCCGACCAGGGTGTCCGGGTAGTAGACGCCATCCTTGGAGAGCACGCCCTTGGCCAAGAACTCAAGGTTGACCTGGTGGACAATGCCGATGCCGGGAGGCACCACCGAAAAGGTCTCAAAGGCCTGCTGGCCCCACTTGAGGAACTCGTAGCGCTCGCGGTTGCGGATGAACTCGATGGTTAGGTTGCGGTCTAACGCCTGTTGGGAGCCGGCGAAATCCACCTGGACCGAGTGGTCCACGACCAGGTCGACGGGCACCAACGGTTCGATCATGGCCGGGTCCTTGCCCATGGCGGCGACCGCGGAGCGCATGGCGGCGAGGTCGACTAAGAGCGGCACGCCGGTGAAGTCCTGCAGGACGATGCGCGCGACGGTGAAGGGGATTTCGTATTCGCCGGGGCTGGCCGCGTTGTAGTTGGCGAGGTTGGAGATGTCCTGGTTGCGGACTTTCTTGCCGTCGCAGTTGCGCAGGACCGACTCGAGGACGATGCGGATGGACACCGGCAGGCGCTTGAGCTGGGGAAATCCCTGGTCGGCGAGGGCTGGCAGGGAAAATAGGCTGGCGGATTCGCCGGTGCCGGTGGTGAAGGTGCGGAGCGTGTCGAAGGCCATCGGTGTGCGTCGTTGGTGGGAAAAAAGTTGGGGGAATCGCGGCGCAAGGTAGGGAGTAGGACGCGGCTTTCAAGTTCCGAGTGATGCCTTGGGCCTTAAAGGTTCCAGTGGGTGGGGCGGGGGGGGCGATCGGACGGATCGGCTTTGGAAGCGGTCGGATCGGTCGGATCGGCCGGATCGAGCTTAGAATGTTTGAGCTGCCCGCGGTTGTTGGCGGAGTTGACTGCGTGTTTGAGCGGGTTAGGCTTTGGTTATGACGGTGAAAGTGATCATCGAACCGGGGGATGACGGATATTTTGTCGCTCGATGCCCGTCGCTGAAGAGCTGTTGGTCACAGGGGCGGACACGTGACGAGGCGCTTGCGAACATCCGTGAGGCGATCGAAGTCTATCTTGAACCGGCACCCCACGAGCTCACCATCAAGGAGGATGCGGAACTCGTCGAGTTGTCGTGAAGCTTCCGCTGCGGTCGGGGCGCGAGATTCATGGGGCGCTGGAACGGCTTGGATTCCAGGAAATCCATCGGAAGGGAAGCCACGTGAAGATGGAACATGGTGATGGCAGGCGCATTGTGTTCCCATTTCATCCCGAAGTTGACCGCCACACGCTGCGAGGTGCCCTACGAGATGCCGGAATTTCGGAGGAGGAGTTCATTGCCCAACTAAGATGAGGGGATGAGCTGGTTGGCACCCTTGGCCCATTGTCCGTTGAGGTTCTCGTTGCCTGTGGTGGCGGGTTTGGGTATGTCGGTGGGATGAGATTGCCCCGAGTAGCCGCCGCCGCCCTTGCCATGGTCTTTGCCTTTGGTTGTGCCAGTCAGGATGAGGGGATTCCGGGCGCGGCGCGGCCCACGGCGGCGCTGGCGCGCCAGAGCGGCACGTCCAAGGCGGAAATTGAGCAGGGATACTCGGTCTACATGCTCAAGTGCGGCGAGTGCCATGAACGCAAGCTGCCAAGCCAAATCACCGACTTGCGCTGGCACAAGGTGGTGCCCGGCATGGCGTGGAATGCCGGCTTGAATGCTACGGATGAGAAGGCGCTGCTGAGCTACCTGGTGGCGGCGCGGGGGGCGCAGTAGGGCGGATTGAGGAATCAGGATCGGCCGGCCGGTCGGATCCATTCCTTGGAGACAAAAAAAGCCCCGGCGCGAACCAGGGCTTCTGGGGAATTTCAAGCGTTGATTAGTCGCTCGGCTTACTGGAACTTCACCGGGTTGTGGTGGGTGAAGTACTGGTTGCCAAGGTAGTAGGATGAGCTGAAGTCCGGCAGCGGGCCAGCGTCCGGAGCCAGGGCGACGCCCTTGCCGATGGTGGCGTCTTCCGGTTGCGACTGGGCGATGGAAACCGGGGTGCCGTTAGAGACAAGGCGGAAGAACTTCGGCGCGACGTTGTGGTGCATGCGGATGCAGCCGTGGGTGCTTGGGTAGGGCTTGAGCCAGCCGGTGTGGAAGCCGTAGTGAGTCTTGAACTCGGCCCAATAGGGCATTGGCGTGCCTTTGAACTTCCAGCCGGCCGGCTTGGCGGAGAGCATGAGCTTGCGGGATTCCGTGCCGTTAGTGGCGTAGCCGTGGGAGTTGGCGCGGTGGAGGTGCTCCTTTTTGAAGATCCGGAAGGTGCCCGAAGGCGTCGGAGTGCTGGGAGTGCCGATGCCAACGGGCATGATGAGCAGCGCCTTGTCGCCTTCCATGACGTAGGCAAGCTTGGCACTGAGGGAAACCTTGACGCGCACGTTGGACGGGTTGGTCGGCAGGGTCGCGGGGCGGTCGTAGGCATTGTAGGCGGCCATGGAGCTGCCGCCGCCGCCGGACTTGGTGTTAGAGCAGGAGGCGAGGAGGCCGGCAGCGGCGGCGAGGATGAGAGGAGCGTATTTCATGGATGAGGACGGGTAGGTGAGGGCGAGAAGCCGATTGTGTCGGCAGGATGGTTAGCGGGAAATGGAATTCAAGGTGGAAGTCGTCTTAGCGGAGGCGTTCCCAACTGGTGACGCGGTTGCTTTCAAACCAGACGGTGGCGGTGCGGTAGGGGACATAGGTGATTTCCGGACCGACGCCAAGGCCGTAGCCGCGGCCGTAGCGGCCAAAGCCGCCGTAGGAGCCAAAGAAGCCCATGGTCTGGACCGGGCGGGTGGCGCTGTAGTCCCAACGCTGAACCGGGGTGGCGCCGCGGCTGCCTTCATAGACGCTCTCGGCCTTGCCCCAGGCAAGAAACACGGCCTCCGGAGCCATGCCGCGATCAATCTGCCCCTGGCTAACCATGGCCTGCTGTTGGGGTGGAAGGGCGGCGAAAAGTTGGGGATTGCTCTGGATGCGAGCTTGCGGGGTCATCGGGGTGCAGGCCGAGAGGGCCAAGGCGGCGGCGGAGGCGAGCAGGAAAACAACGGGGTATTTCATGGTTCGAGGCGTTAAGGGAGAGTGTGGAGCGAATCTGTGAGGGGGGCAATCTAACCCATTTGCAAAAAAAAGAATCTGAAAGGTGTGGGAAACTTGCTTGCCAAGCAAGAAGCAGGCGCACCAGTCTCGCCGCCGAACCCCTTTTAGCACCCTCACACATGTCCGACCTGATTCCCGAAGACGAACTCAATGCCGCCCTCAAGAAATGCCCCGAGTGGGATGTTGAGAAGAACACTATCACGCGCACCATCGAGTTTGAGGAATTCATGGAAGCGATTGATTTCGTCAACGATCTTGCCGAGATCGCCGAGGAGGCTCAGCACCATCCGAAGATCGAGATCCGCTACACCAAGGTGAAGCTCACCCTGACGACCCACGACATGGGCGGCATCACCAATCTGGACATCGAACTGGCCAACCGCGTCGACAATCTCGTCGACTAATTGGAGGGGATTGCCTGGCTTGGCCAAGTCCAAGCGGGCACGGCGGGTGTTCCATAGATTTCCGGGAACCGGCGCTGCTGGTCAAAAGGCGCAGGCACGCGGTTCTGGCTTCCAGCGCCGCATCGCGGTGATTAATTTGGGCGAGTTTTTCACTCTGCCCGCATGAAGCCCACCGACGACTCCAGCACCGACAACTCCAACACCGCCGCGAACCCCGCGAACCCCGCGTCCGCCGCGAATTCTCATCTGTCTTCCGCCAGCGGGTGGAAGCGGCGCAGCTTCCTCGGAGGCATGCTTGCCGGTGGAGCGACCTTTGCGCTGCCGCAGATCTGGGTCCGGGCGGCGGAGGCCAAGCGCACCCAAGGCTGCGTCTTTCACGACAAGGACGGCGACGGGCGCAAGGGCGCGGGTGACCCGGGCCTCGCGGGAATCATGGTTTCCAACGGCCGCGAGGTCGTGCTAACCGACGAGGCGGGCCGGTGGGAGCTTCCTGTGTTAGACGGTCCGGCGACGTCGTTTTTCGTCGTCAAGCCGAAGGGGTATGCGCCGCCGACGAGCGCGGACATGCTGCCGCGCCACTTTTATCTGCACCAGCCGGAAGGGTCGCCGAAACAGAAGTTCGCGGGGGTGAAGCCAAGCGGGCCGCTGCCGGCGAGCATCGATTTTCCGCTGCTGGCAGTCGACGAGTCCACCAAGTTCCGCATGCTCATCTGCGGGGACCCGCAGCCGCGCAACCTGCGCGAGGTCGACTATCTGGCGCGTTCGGCCCCGGCGGCGATGCGCGAGGCCAACGCGGTGCTGGGTCTAACACTCGGGGATGTGGCGTTCGACAACTTGGCCATCTACCCGGCGATCAACCGGGTGTTTGCCTCGACGGGGATGCCGTGGCGCCACGTGATAGGCAACCACGACCTGAATGCGGATTCGGCGGACGACGGGTTTGCGAGCGAGACGTTCCGCAGCACGTATGGTCCGACGTATTACAGCTTTGACCAGGGGGAGGTGCATTTTGTGGTGCTCGACAACGTGCGCTGGAAGATTCTCGATCCGAAGACGGGCAAGCCGCAGCGCGGGTACAGCGGCGGGTTGGGCGAGCGGCAGCTGCAGTGGCTGCGTGCGGACCTGGGGCATGTGGCGAAGGACCGGATGGTGGTGCTCTTCATGCATATTCCGCTGCGCGGGGAAGGTGGGGATACCTCGTGGAGCGCCACGGCGGACCGGCGGGAACTCTACAAATTGTTGGAAGGACGGCGCAACACGCTGTCGTTTGCGGCCCACCGGCACTACCACCGGCACGATTTCATCGGCGCGGAAGACGGCTGGACGGGGGCGGAGGCGCACCACCACCTTGTGGTTGGGACCTTGTGCGGCAGTTGGTTCCAAGGGGTGCCGGACGCGTCTGGGGTTCCCCACGCGACGATGAGCGATGGGACGCCGCGCGGGTTTCTGGCGGCGGACTTTGACGGCAACACGTGCAAGATGGACGGCTTCCATGTCATTGGTGGTCCTAGCGGTCGGCAGATGCACATTGCCCTGCCGAGTGACGAGCCGGCGGCCAAGGACGCGGACGGGATGCCGTTTCACGTGAACTTTTACAATGGCAGCGAACGCAGCACGGTGCGCTACCGGGTGGGGCAGCAGCAGGAGTGGCTTGAGCTGAAGCGCGTGATTGAGCCGGATCCGCATTACCTTGAGCTGCTTGCGCGGGAGGGTGAGCTGGCGGCGCCGTTCATTCACCTTGGCAAAAATCCCGATCCGTGTTCGCACCTGTGGAAAGGAAGCCTGCCGGCAGGGCTGGGCGAGGGCGAGCATGTGCTGGAAATCATGGCCGAGGATGGGTTCGGGCACAGCGCCACGGACCTGCGGATTCTGCGGATCAAGGGGTGACCCGTCTGGGCGGGTGAAAACGTTTGATCCTTAGCAGCTCAAGCGTCACGCTTGGGCATGGTGCGAGGGGTCATGGTGGTTTTCTTGGCGGTTTTCCTGGGGTGGGCGGTGCCGGTTTGGGCGCAGCCCCAGGGGGAGCTGAACGCCACCGCAGCGGCCGAGCTGGGAGCCGCTGATGCGGTGCTCAACGCACTCTACCAGAAGATATTGGCGGATCGTGCGGAGGATCCCGGTTTCTGCGCTGACCTGCGCGAGGCACAGCGGGCGTGGTTGAAATTTGTCGACTACCACCTGAAGACGGTTTTTCCGCTCAAGGCCGGGGAGAATCTGCGGGAGGTTTACGGATCGATGTATTCCTTGGACTTCGCAGTCATGAAGACTGTGTTGCTCAACCAGCGGGTTGAGCAGCTTAAGGCACTGGTAAAGCTCGCAGAAGAGAGATGAATTTAGCCGCCACAGACCGCTTAAGCTTTGCTGCCGGCTTACGGGTCTTGCCGCAGGCGTGCGCAGTGCTTTGGCGGATTCCGCGGGTGGTCCTGTGGTTGTTGCCGCCGTTGCTGATCACTCTGGGGCTCAACGTGCTGGCGTTCTACCTCGGATTCGGCTGGGTGCAGGGGCTGTTGGACGGCTTCTTCGCTGGCGACGGCTGGCTGCGGGGAGGTTTTGAATTCATCGGCGCGGCCTTGGTCGTGTTGGTGTTGGGGTGGATGTTTATCTGGGTGTTTTTGGCGGTCGCAGGGCCGTTTCAGGATTTCATTTCCGTGGCCGTTGAGAGGGAGGTGCGGGGGTTTTCCGGGCCTGACCCGGCCGGGCTGCGGGGGTTTTTCCGCAGTCTGGGCAAGTCGCTGGTCCAGGCGCTGGGTTTTCTTCTGCTGACGCTGGTTTTCCTGGTGCTGGCCTTGGTGCCGGTGGCTGGCCAGGTTCTTGTGTTTCTGTGGGGCGCGTTTTCGCTGGGTTATGCGTTTGCGACGATTCCCTCGGGACGCATGGCGCAGCGGCTCCGGGACCGTGTGGCCTTTTTCCGGCGCCACATCCGCGGCGTGATGGGCCTGGGCTGCGTCATTTCCTTGGTCTCGCTGGTGCCCGTGCTCAATGTGCTGTTCTTGCCGGTCTTTGTCGTCGCCGGGACCCTGCTCTATCTTGAGGGGCAGCGGTTGGCGGGCCGGGCCGAAGAAACTTCGCGCTTCCCCGGGTTTGGCCGCTCGGCTAGTTGAGGGGCGTGAGTGAAGTGATGATCGAAGCGCGCGGGTTGTTTTTGGGCTATACTGTCGGTGGCAAGCGCGTCGAGGTGCTGCGCGGCATCGACCTGAAAATCCTCCCGGGTGAGAAGGTCTTCCTGTGCGGACCCAGCGGCGCGGGCAAAACCACCCTCATGTACACCCTGGCCGGCCTGGAGCGTCCAGAGCAGGGCGAGATCCTCTATAACGGCAAGAACTTCTACAACCTGGGCCGCAACGCGCAGGCGGAAATCCGCAATGCACGGATCGGCTACGTCTTCCAAAACTACTTCCTCCTGCCTGAGTTGACCGCCTTGGAGAACGTTCTGGTTCCTGCGGCCATCGGCGGCAAGGATGGCGAGGCGGCGGCCCGCCTCGCGCTCGAGCGCGTCGGGCTCTCGGAGCGCGCCGACCACTTGCCCGCCGAGCTCAGCGGCGGCGAGCAGCAGCGCGTCGCCATTGCCCGGGCGATCGTCAACAAGCCGGACATCATTTTTGCCGATGAGCCAACTGGCAACCTCGACTCGCGCAAGGGCGAGGAAATCATGCGCATTCTTACCGAGCTGACCGGTGATCACGGCATGGCTCTGGTGGTTGTCACTCACGACGAGCATCTGGCGGAAACTGGCGACCGCATGTTGATCATTCGCGACGGAGTCATCGTGGGCGAAGAGCAACCGCTCCCAGCAGGTTGAGCGTCATCCGGCAACATCAGGATTGCACTCGCCGGGGTTCCCTCTAACCTCCGCTTCCGAAGCATGAAAATTTGGTTAGACGGCGAGTTGGTGGATAAATCCGAGGCGAAAGTGTCCGTGTTCGATCACGGTCTGCTCTACGGCGACGGGGTTTTTGAAGGCATCCGCTTTTATAACGGGCGGGTGTTCCGGCTCGAGCAGCACATCCGTCGGCTATTCTTTTCGGCCCGGGCAATTGTCCTGAAGATGATCTGGAGCGAGGAGGAGGTCTGCCGCTACGTGCGTGAGACGATCGCCGCCAACGGATTGCAGGACGGCTACGTGCGCCTGGTGGTGACCCGCGGCGCTGGCGGTCTGGGGCTCAATCCCTATCTTTGCGAGACGCCGAGCATGTTCATCATCGCTGGCACCATCACCCTCTACCCTGAGGAACACTACACCAAGGGCCTTGAGCTGGTAACCTGCTCGACGCGGCGCCCGACTCCGGGATCGCTCAGCCCGCAGGTGAAATCCCTCAACTACCTCAACAACGTCATGGCCAAGGTCGAGGCGATCAAGGGCGGGGCGGTTGAGGGTCTGATGCTCAACGAGCAGGGCTACGTCGCCGAGTGCACCGGGGACAACATTTTCATCATCAAGGATGGGTCGGTGCTGACCCCGCCAATCAGCGATGGTGCCCTTGACGGGGTCACCCGGCAGGTTATTTTCGAGCTGTGCGCAGGCCTAGGGATTCCGATGACGGCTCAAACGATGACCCGCTATGACATTTTCACCGCCGACGAGTGCTTTTTGACGGGCACTGCCGCGGAAGTCATTCCGGTGGTCGCGCTGGACACCCGGGCCATTGGCGAGGGCGTTCCTGGGCCACTGACGCTCCAGATTATCAAGGCATTCCGCAATCTGGTCGGGACCACCGGCACCCCGGTAAACTAGGCTGGAATGGGCCGCGGTGGAAATTCTCGGGATTGCGTTGCTTTTCCGTTTCGCTTTCGTCGCATTGCCGTCTAGTTTTGGGCAAATGGAGTGCGATTTCTGCGATAAGAAGGCAACCGTCTTCCTGACGCAGCTGGTTGACGGACAGATGAAGAAGGTCTGTCTGTGCGAAGAGTGCGCAGCTGAAAAAGGAGTGACGGATCCCACCGGGTTCTCGTTGGCGGATTTGTTGCTCAGCGGCTTGCCCGAGGGGTCAAACGCGGCGCCCACGGCGGTGGCCACCACGCGGGGCAAGGCGTGCCCGTCCTGTGGGTTTACCTTGGACGATCTGAAGCGGGTGCGTCGCTTTGGCTGCAGTGAGTGCTACACGACCTTCCATGATGAAGTCCTCTCGATGCTCCGCGGGCTGCACGCGGGCACAGGTCACAGCGGCAAGGTGCCCAAGGGCTTGATGCAGGACTACGAACGGACCCAGCGGCTTGAGCAATTGCGCTCGCGCTTGGACCAGGCAATTTCCGCTGAGAACTACGAGGAAGCCGCCGGGCTGCGCGATGAGATTCGCGAAATCGAGGTCAATGTGGCAAGTTCATGAGGCGACTTCGGCGCTGCAACAATTTTTGGCTATGATGCGATTCACCACATTGATCAAATACCCTGCCGACTGGATGGTCGGCAACGGCTGTGACAACGCCGTGGTGCTGACCTCGCGCATCCGCTTGGCCCGCAACCTTCGCGGCGTGCCGTTTCCGGGCTGGGCGAAAAAGGAGAAGCGCGCCGAAGCGCTTGCCACCATGCGCCCGGCCATCGAAGCGCTTGGCCCGATGAAGGACGCGTTTTCCCAGGAGCTTTCCGACCTGACCTCGGTGCAGAAGCAGGTGCTTGTCGAGCGCCACCTGATCAGCCGCGAGCATGCCGCGCGCGGCGAGGGCAGCGCCATGGTGGTTGACCGGCGCCAGTCGTTGAGTTTAATGATCAACGAGGAGGACCACCTGCGCATGCAGGCGATCCGGCCCGGCTTGAACCTGCAGGAGGCCTATGACTCGCTTGTGGAGGTCGACGAGGAGCTTGAGGAGAACCTTGAGTTCGCCTTTGACCACGACCTCGGCTACCTGACGACCTGCCCGACGAACCTCGGAACCGGCATGCGTGCCTCCGCGATGCTGCATTTGCCGGGCCTGGTGCTCAGCGATCAGATTGGCCAAGTCCTTCAAGCGGTCGGCAAGATTGGCCTGGCGGTGCGCGGGCTATACGGTGAGGGCACCGAGTCGCTGGCCAACCTGTACCAGATTTCCAACCAGTCGACCCTTGGCGAGAGCGAGGAGACGATCATCCGACGGCTTGAGCGGGTCATCGGGCAAGTGGCCAACCACGAGCGCAATGCCCGGCTCAAACTCGTTGAGGATGATCCGGACATGGTGTGCGACAAGATCGGTCGCGCCTACGGCGTGCTGCGCCACGCCTACATCATCGACTCCAAGGAGGCCCTGAACCACATTTCGCTTCTGCGCCTTGGCGGCGATTTAGGATTTTTTCCTGACGACACCGTCAAAACCTGTGATTCATTGTTCTTAGATATTCAGCCGGCTCACCTGCAATTGCACACCGGCAAAAAACTCTCGCCCGAAGCGCGTGACGCGACAAGGGCTGAAATCATCCGCTCCCGGTTGCAAAGCCTTGCCGCCCCTGATATTGGTAAGGTAATTGATTCCAATGAAACCGAAGAGCCCCCGTCGAACCCTCTAGATTCATGAATAATTTCACTCCAAGAGCGCAACAGGTCCTCGCTCTCGCCCGAAAGGAAGCGGACCGGTTCAACCACAATTACGTCGGCACCGAGCACTTGCTGCTCGGGCTCATCAAGCTTGGCCAGGGCGTTGCCGTCAATGTGCTTGAGCGCATGGGCTTGGAGCTTGAGGCGGTGCGCGTCGAGGTGGAGAAGCAGGTTGGATCCGGTCCGGAACAGAAGAGCGTTGGCAACATCCCGTACACCCCGCGGGTGAAGAAGGTGCTTGCCCTTGCCAACAAGGAGGCCAAGGCGCTCAACCACTCCTACGTCGGCACCGAGCACATCCTGCTTGGCCTGCTGCGCGAGGGGGAGGGGGTTGCCGCACGGGTGCTGCAGAGCCTTGAGGTCGACATCCAGCGGACCCGCAACGAGATTTTGGCTGAGATTGATCCGAACTTCACCCCTGAGGACGAGGACGAGGATGAATTTGAAGCCTTTGAAGACGAAGCCACGCCACCTGAGTCGGAGTCCGAGGGGAAAACCAAGACCCCCGCACTGCGCGCGTTTGGCCGCGACCTGACGAAGCTGGCCCGCGATGGCGGACTTGATCCGGTCATTGGCCGCGAAAGCGAGATTGAGCGAGTCATTCAGATCCTTTGCCGCCGGACGAAGAACAACCCGGTGCTTGTCGGTGAGGCCGGCGTGGGCAAGACGGCTATTGTTGAAGGCCTGGCCCAGGAAATCGCCTCGGGCAACGTGCCGGAGATCCTGCGCGACAAGCGCGTGGTTACCTTGGACCTGGCGCTCATGGTGGCCGGCACAAAGTACCGCGGCCAGTTTGAAGAGCGCATCAAGGCGGTCATGGACGAGATCCGCAAGGTGAAGAACGTCATCCTGTTCATTGACGAGCTGCACACCATCGTGGGTGCCGGTTCGGCCGAAGGCGCGATGGATGCTTCCAACATCATCAAGCCGGCCCTGAGCCGCTCCGAACTCCAGTGCGTGGGTGCCACCACGCTCAACGAGTTCCGCAAGTACATCGAGAAGGATGCGGCGCTTGAGCGGCGCTTCCAGCAGGTCAAGGTTGAGGAGCCCTCGGTGGATGATGCCATCGCCATTTTGCGCGGACTCCAGGAGAAGTACGAAACCCACCACAAGGCGCGCTACTCGCCTGAGGCGGTTGTCGCCTCGGTAAAGCTTACTGCGCGCTACCTCACCGGCCGGTTTTTGCCCGACAAGGCAATCGACGTTCTGGACGAAGCGGGTGCCCGCGCCCGGATTGGCCAGATGACCCGTCCACCTGCCATCAAGGCCTTGGAAGCGCGGATCGAGGAGATCAACAAGAACAAGGTTGCGGCAATCGGCGAGCAGGACTTCGAGAAGGCAGCCGCGCTGCGTGATCAGGAAAAGCAGGCGAAGAAGGACCTTGAGGAAGTGCTCACCACGTGGCGCGCAAGCTCCGAGGAGACCATCGTGGATGTCAGCGAAGATGACATCATGGGGGTCGTTTCCAAATGGACCGGCGTGCCGCTGCAGCGCATGGAGGAGAAGGAAACCGCCAAGCTGCTTAAGATGGAGGACGAGCTCCAGACCCGCGTCATCGGTCAGGCCGAGGCGGTGAGAGCGATCTCCAAGGCGCTGCGCCGCTCGCGTGCGGACTTGAAGGATCCGCGGCGGCCGATCGGCTCGTTCCTCTTCCTGGGTCCGACCGGGGTGGGCAAGACCTACCTGGCGCGCAACTTGGCGGAGTTCATGTTTGGGGACGCCGAGGCGCTTATCCAGATCGACATGTCCGAGTACATGGAGAAGTTCACCTCGAGTCGCCTGATCGGTTCGCCTCCTGGATACGTCGGTCACGACGAAGGTGGCCAGCTCTCCGAAGCGGTCCGCCGTCGGCCGTACTCGGTGGTGCTTTTCGACGAAGTCGAGAAGGCCCACCCGGACGTGATGAACCTGCTGCTGCAGATTCTTGAAGAGGGAACTGTGACCGACTCGCTGGGGCGCAAGATCGACTTCCGCAACACCATCATTATTCTCACCTCCAACGTCGGAGCCACCACCATCAAGCGTCAGACGACGCTTGGGTTTGGTGCCATGTCGGCCGGCGAAGGTGACTTTGAGGCGATGAAGGAAAAGATCCTTGAGGAGGCCAAGCGCCACTTCAAGCCGGAGTTTCTCAACCGCTTGGATGACCTCATCGTCTTCCACATGCTTGAGAAGAACGACCTTTCCACGATCGTGGATCTGGAAATCTCCAAGTTGCTTGGCCGCCTGCGTGAGAAGGACATCGAGATCTCGCTCGATACCACCGCACGGGATCTTCTCATCACCAAGGGCTTTGACCCAAGCTACGGTGCCCGGCCGATGCGCCGCGCCGTGGAGCGCTATCTTGAGGACCCGCTGGCTGAAGCGCTGCTTCGTGGGGACATCAAGGCGGGAGACATCGTCAAGGTTAGCCGCAAGGAGGAAACCGAGGAGGTCATCTTTACACCGGTGGAAACCAAGGCGCCGGATGAGGCTGGGGTGTGATTTAGAAAGTGCTCAGTGATCACTGAACAGAATTGAGAGGGGCGAAGCGAGAGGGGGAATCCTCAAGCTTCGCCTCTTTCTGCTTTGGTGGGAGTTGGCGCTGGAGGCGCTGGAGGCGCGGGTGACGCGGGTGACGCGGGTGACGCGGGTGACGCGGGTGACGCGGGTGACGCGGGTGACGCGGGTGACGCGGGTGACGCGGGT
>Ga0136639_10000022_pt1 | contig 48307 bp, 33 predicted proteins | sample AntDrymUQ8592106_2_FD_113739 | JGI IMG/M metagenome (GOLD analysis project Ga0136639, IMG submission 113739) | Polar desert sand microbial communities from Dry Valleys, Antarctica - metaG UQ859 (21.06) | ecosystem: Environmental > Terrestrial > Soil > Desert | place: Antarctica: Dry Valley...
GGTTGGTCAGCTCAGCGGGCCGCAGATGCACCTGCAGGCAATCGCCTGCGGCCTGGACTCGGCCTTCATCCGGCGCATCAGCAACCCGTGGCCGGCGCTATTGCTGCTAGGATCTGGGGGATTCTGCCTGGCCTGCTTTGTTAGTCGGCCGCTGTTGTCGCTGCTGGGCCTGTTATTGACGCTGGCGCTCGTTGGCGTGCTGGTGCTGTGGCTGGGTGCGGGGCGCGGGCTGATCGTGCCGGTGACCGGCGGGGTGGTGGCGATGGTTGTGGGGTGGGTTTTTGCGCAGACCTATGATCTTGTCATTGAGCGGCTTGAGCGTCAGCGGATGCGTCATCAATTGCGCCGGTTTGTGTCCCGTGATGTGGCCGACGCGCTGGTGGAGAATCCAGCAGAGTGGGAGAAATCCGCCAGCGGGGTGAAGCGGCGGGTGGTGGTGTTGTTTTCCGACGTGCGGGATTTCACCGCGCGTGCCGAGGGGGCAGATCCCCAGGCACTTGTCGGCCAACTCAACGAGTATCTGAGCGCGATGGTCGAGGTGGTGTTTAGCCACGGCGGCACGCTTGACAAGTTTATCGGCGACGCGGTGATGGCGCACTGGGGGGCGCTTGGGGGCGGGGATGTTAGCCAGCATGCGGGCAATGCGTTGAAAGCCGCCGAGGAGATGCTCGCGGCGCTGGGGCGGCTCAACGCCAACTGGCGTGAGCGCGGACTGAAGCCATTTCAGATAGGCATCGGGGTGCACGTGGGCGTGGTGGTTGCCGGCGAGATTGGCTCGAGTGATCGCACGGAATTCAGTGTCATTGGGGACGCGGTGAACCTGGCCTCCCGGATCGAGGGGCTAACCAAGGTGTTTGGCTGTGAGGTTGTGTTTTCCGCCGAGGTGGGTGAGGCGGCAAAGTTTGCCGCGGCGGCGGTCGATCTGGGGGCGGTGAGTGTCAAAGGTCGCGCGGCGCCGGTGCGGCTCTTTGCCCTTGGCGAGCCAAGAAAAATTCACGAGCACCTAGCCCGGCTCGAGCGCGACGCCAAGGGCGTCATCACCATGCACAGCAAGTAGAGCAGGAAGCGGCTAGCGGATCTGCAGTTGCATCTGGAAGCGCTGGTTGCGCTCGTGCTGCGGTGTCTGGACGGGGGCCGGCGCGTCCAACACCTCTGGGATGGTCTTGGCCCACTTCTGGATGGCCTTGTCGATTTCGCTGCGCTGTTGGGGAGTGGCATTGGCCTGGGAAAGTCCAAGGACAAGCGGTTGGAGACTCGCGGCGGTCTGGTTCTCGGGATTGATGGTGGCGAGCAGTTGCGGGTTTTCGGCGAGCAGGCCGCCGAGTTGGACGACCGCCTTGGGCTGGCCTGAGAGGCGCTTGGCGAGCATTTGGTCGAGCTCGCCGGTGAGGAGGATGTGCAGGCAGAGAAGGCGCAGGCTCTCGCCGCGGACCGACGCGTCGAGCCATTCAGGGGTGTCGAGGAGTATTTTGAGGGCGGCCATTTGATTGGGATGGACATCGCACTCGGCAAGCGTGCGGTAGGGGGCGAGGGAGCCGAGCAGTGCGTCGCAGTGTGGCCGCGGGTGGTTGCCGATGAAAGGCAGGGTGAGCGGCTTTTCTAGCGCTGCGGGGTTTTCGTTGAGCCACTCGCCAACCCAGGCGGCCGCCACGGTGGAGTCCTGAAGCATGGAGAGGGCGAAGGCCTTGTCAGGCTGCTTGGCGTCCAGATAGATGAGAGCCTCGAGCGGCAGGCTCTCCTGTTCGGGCGGCAGCTCGGTGAAGCGCTTGCGGAATGCCCTGTAGCGCTCGGCGTAGGTGTTCTTGGCCTCGGGAGTGGAGCCGAAGGTGCTGAAGAACAGGTAGCCTTCCTCTGCGGTTAGCTTGGTGGTGGCGAAAGTCAGCGCCTCCTCGGGATAGCGTTTGATGGAGCGCAGCAACACGCCAAGCGCGGGGTTTTGAGGTGCGCCGTGGTCGGGGGCTGGTTTTGCATTCGGGTACTTGGTGGCCAGGCTGAGCAACTTGTGGAGCGCCTCGGTGCGATTGGCGGCCATGCTTTCAATGCGTGGGATTTCGAAGCGGAAAGCATCGGTTTTCCACATGTCCGGGTAGAGTTTGACCCATTCGTCGGCGTGGGTGAAGAGCACCTCTGCGACCGCGGTGGGCAGCGGCTGCTCGAGCATGCCCAAGAGGATGCGCTGGAGGTCCAGCGGGCTCTGGTGGGCCGGGTTGATCAAGGCCATGGAATCGGGCTTGGTGACGAGCAAGCGGCCGAGGGCGCGCAGGCGGTCTGTGCTGCCGGTAAGGTGCTTGGGGATGGCGGCGTCGAGGGTGGCGTCGCGGATCCACTGGAAGTAGACGAGGCGTCCGACGTTGGCTTGGAGGGCGGTGTCTATCCACTCGTCGTTGCGGAGGAGGGCCTCGAAAGCGGCCATGGCTTTCGGATTGGAGTCCATTTCATTGAGGTCGCGCAACGGCACCATGGCGTTGAGGAAGGGGCTGGTGTGGGCGTGGCGGCGCTGGTCTTTTTTGAACGGGGGGATGACCAGCGGGTTGGGAATGCTCTCCGGGTTGGCCTGCAGGTAGGTGCCGAGCCAGACCGCGGCGCGGTCGTTAGGTTGGTTGAGGGCGAGGGCAAGGGAGGCGTTGACGCCCTCTTTTTCCATCAGATAGATTGCCTCCAGGGTGCTGGACTCCGGGTTGGGATGGGCGTCGGGGAAGCGCTGGCGGAACTTCCGATAGGAGCTGACATCCATCTGCGGGTCCCAGTTTTCCTCGAGAGCGGCAAAGAGGGTGTAGCCGTCGTCGCGGTTGAGGGAGTCGATGGGGAAGCCCGGGTTGGAGCGCAGCAGATGGGTTACGCGAGCGGAGACGGCCTTGCGCTGTGGCGAGATGCTGGGGAAGGTGCGGGCCAGGGTGAGGAGCTGCGGGATCTGCGTGTTAGGCTCGGGGGCCTCGGTCTGGATGCGGGCGAGTTCGAGCGGGACGGCGGCGCCTGTGAGCATGGGGAGCATCTGGGGGCGCTGTGCGAGCCAGGAAGCGTAGACTGCGACGATGGGCTCCAGGTTGCTGCCTTGGCGCTTGGCGAAACCGTCCGCCAACAGGGCGAGGGTTTCATCGCGGTAGAGCTGGGGACGGACCTCGGCGATTTGGAGGGATTGGGCTTTGGCGCTGGCCGTGAAGATGATGGCCTCAGCGAGGGCCTTGAGGGATTCGCCTGCGACGCGGGAGTAGAGGTGGGGATTGGCGAGGATTTCGCTGTGCAGGCCGGCCAGAGTGAGGAGGGGGAGTGGCTGGAGGCCAAGGAGTTGATCGATGGTGGCGCGGGTTTCGCGGCGGTTGGTCTCGGGCAGGATGGCAATTTTCTTGGCGAGATCTTGAGGGAAGGGGTCGATCAAGCGCAGGCGCACGAAGAGCAGTGCGCGGCGGGCGCGGAAGGCGACCTCGGGGTCGGGGGAGAGCATGAGGGCCTCGAGGCGCGGGATGTCATCCAGCGAGAGGGTGCGAAGGAAGTCCTCGCCGGCTTCCCGCAGGGTGAAATCCTCGTTGGCCATGTTGGCGAGTGCTTCCTCAAAGGTCAGCGCGCTGGCGGCAGCGGGCATGGCTGTGAAGGCGAGAACGGCAACGAGAGGGAGGCGCAAGGCGCGCAGGACGCTGGATGTTGGCCAGGCAGTGGCGGTTGAGGACTCAGGATGCGTGTTCACCGGCGGAGGATAGTAACTAAGCATGTTGGAGTCAATTGCGCGAGCGGGTGGGGACCCGCTGGGTCTAGCAGGCCGCGGCGGGATACGCGGGCGAGACGGGGAACTTATCGCTAACTAGCAGAAACCAACAGAAACCAACGGAAACCAACGGAAACCAACGGAAACCAACAGAAGCGTCTGTTGGGTCAGGCTGCCCGAGCGCCGGGGGGCTAGCAGCCCCGGCGGCGCTGGCGGCGAAGTACAGCGGCGGCGAAAAGTCCTGCCAGAGGAAGGATGGAGGAAGGTTCTGGGATTGCGGTGGAGGTGGTGCCTGCGATCTCGAGATTCCAGGAATCGAGATTGGCGACATCGCCGCCGGAAAGGTCTGCGACGAAGAGCTCCCAGAGGCCGCTGCCGGCCAAGCCGGTGAAGGAGGAGAGGAAGGCGGTGCGGCTGCTGTTGTCGGTCACGCTGAAGGGCGAGACATTGCGGCCGTCCGGGGAGAAGTATCCGACAATTGGGTCGCCGTCGCTGAAGGAAGCGGTGTGGATGTCATCCCAGTCATCGCCGAAGGTGACGTTGAAGCCTGAGGAGCCGGATCCAAAGGCATCATCGGAGGTGGATCCAATGCGGTTGAGCAGGACGGTGAAGCCGCTGTCATGGGCGAGGTAGGCGTAGAGGTCGCCGTTCCAGCCGCCGGACATGTTCAAGGTGACTTGGACGGAGGAGATCGAGGTGATGTCCGAGTTGATCGTCTGGGAGCTGGTGAGTCCGGTGGTGGAGTTGTCCGGAACGAGCTTGTTGACGGTAAAGAGCTGGGAGAAGAAAAGCTCCGCGGAGGCCGCCGGGGCGGAGAGGAGGAGCAAGAGAAGCGAGCGCATAAGGGAATTCAAAAAGTTATGGCTGACGGAAGCGGTAGAAGGCGCTGGGGTAGGTGCCGGGGTCCGACCAGTTGATCAAGCCGGTGGAATCGGCTTGGAGAGTTTCGACGTCGTCCCATGTGGCCATGCCGTCGACGGAGCGCTGGAGGAGGTAGCTGGTCCCTGGGATGGCGCGGAAGCGCAAGGTGGAGTGGCCCTCGACGATGGTCACGGTTGGGGAGTTGGTGCCCTGGGTGCCGCCGCCATTGGGGTCGGCACCCACGTTGAGGGTGACGGTGCCGAGGGTGAAAGCGCCGCGGGCATCGGTGATGGTGACGCTGAAGGTGTCTGTTCCTGAAAAAGCCGCTTGCGGGGTGTAGAGGATAGCCTTGGAGCCGAGAGCGACCGTGCCGCCCTGGCTGGAGGCCGGACCCGCGGCCGTGACGCTGAAGGAGTCTCCATCGAAATCCGAGGCACCGGCAAGCATCTTGGAAAGGGAGATGCTAACGGCAGTTTGGTAGGCGGTGCTCACGGTGTAGCCGGTGAAAGTGGGCGGGGTGTTGGGAATCGGCGTGTAGACGACCTCGAGGTTTTTCCCCGAGGCGCTGATCTGAGCGGACCAGGTGCCGGTGCCGGGCATGGCGCTGGCATTGATGGAGACCGCGTTGGCGGCAAAGCCGGTGATGTTGCTCACGGAGGTGGCGAGGGTGAAAGATGTCTGGGTTTCCGAGAAATTGACCAGGGCAAGGGGGAGGAGTTTCAGGACCACCGGGTTTGCCTGGGTGCCGGCAAAGGCCAGGCTGGTGCAGTTGAGCACATCCCAGTGGGTGCCCGGGGTGGTGCCAGCCCAGTTGGCAAACTCGGTTTCAAGGACTGATCCGGCCGCCATGGTCGTGGCACCGACATCGAGGGATTCGATCGCCGCGCCGGGAGCGATCGTCCCGCTGTTGCTGACGCTGCCATTGACCGTGCCGGTGCCGCCGAGCGTGCCGTTTGCCTGCACGGTCACGTCGCTGGCGGCGGCCAATGAGCCGTTGATACGCAGGATCCCGCCGGAGATCAGGGTCGCTCCGGTGTAGCCCTGGGTGGTGGTCAGGACTTGGGTGCCGGTGCCGGATTTGGTCAGGGCGATTTTGCGGGTGGCGCCGTCGTTGATCTGGCCGGTGAAGGTTTTGATGCCAGCGGTGGAGGCGAAGTTCAGGGTGAGGCTGGTGGTGCTGGAGTTGGTCGTTGAAGTGCTTGTGTCGGTGATGCTGCTGCCGTTGGCACCGTCGCCGAGACCGCCCACTGTCTGGTTGAAGATCAGCAGGTCAAGGCGTACCTTGTTGAGCTCCAGGGTGCCGGTGCCGAAGGCGTTGGTCTTGGCCGCGCGGAACGGGAAGTTGGCCGTAGTCACCGTGCCGGCACTCAAAACCAGGCGAGTGCCGCCAGTGTGGGTGCTGGCCGCGTCGCTGGCCGTGCCGACCAGGCAATAGCCGCCGGTTTGGCTACTGTTAACGTTGTTGAAGTAATCAACCGTGAGCTTGCCGCTTCCGCTCACGATGCCGCCAAAGTTGCTTTCCTTGGATCCTTGGTGGGATAACTTTACGTACAGGTCGGTGTTGAGAAGCGAATTGGCATTGAAGTAGTTGCGCAGCGGATTGCCGCTGGATCGGATAAAATCCAGCGTGGCGGTCTCCGCTCCGCGCGCCGCCCAGGTGATCGTTCGCCGAGTGCCGGTGGTGATGCCGAGACGATAATCAACGGTGCCCGCCATGTTTAGCGTGATCCGGTTTAAGTTGAGATTCTGATTGAAGTCGACGAAGTAGCTGCCCGAGGTGGAACTGGAGGTTAAGTTGACGGTCGCCCTGTCCGGATTTGTGCTGATCCCAGGAGTGCTTCCTGACCAAGTCAGAAGCGGAGTGCCCGCTACCCAGTTGACCGTGCGGGCGGTTGTTCCGGTGTCCGCTGAGCTCGAGTCGACGAAATTCTCTTCTACATTGGCCGTGGTGGCCACCGTGTTGACCGTCACGCTGGTGGCGGCGACATCCTGGGCGCCATCGACGGAGAGGCCGATGTTGACGACTCCCGGGCCGGTGTAGTTGGCGGGAACCTGGAAGTGGAGGGTGACATCCTTGCCGATGAAGCCGGTTTCCTTGTACCAGGTGATGTCAATGCGGTTGGTCGCGGTGGGGAAGGTTTGGATGTAGGGGGTGTCCGCGTAGGTGCCAAAGCCGGCGTTGAATGTCCGGCCGGTGAGGATGAGTTGGCTGGTGTTGAGGGTGACGGCGTAATCGGCGCCAGCCACCGGGGGATCGCCGGTCCAGGTGAGTTCCACGGCAAAGGTGGCACCCGGTTGGAGCACGGTGCTGCCGGAGGTAGACACCGCGGTGAGGGTGACCTGCGCGGTGGCACTGGCGGCAAGGCCAAGGCCCACGGCAATCGCGGCGAGAGCAAGGCGAAGGCGACAAAGGGTAAAATTCATGTCCTACAGGTTAAGCGGGGGTCCCCAGGGTGTCGGTGCGGCTGCTGCGGTTGGCCCAGGCCACGGCCACATCGGCGGTGCCGATGGTGGCGTCGCAATCCACATCGGCGCGCAGACAGTCAACGATGGCTGCGTCAAAGGCGGTGGTGCGCGAGATGCTGTTGGCGTCGCGTCCGGTGACCCGGCCGTTGGCGTCAAAGTCCCCGACCAGGCCGCAGAAGACCCGGTTGGTGGAAGTGCTCGAGGTCAATACCGCGCCGCTTGTCCCGGAAATCACGGCGGTGTTGAGAGTGAAGCGCCACTTTGAGGCGTCCGGCAGGGCGGTTGAGTTGCCGCCGCTGGTGAAGGTGACTACCAACGAAGTGCCGCCGGAAATGGCCACTTGGGCAGTGATGCCCAGGCCAGCCAGGGTCACCGCGCCGGTGCTGCGCAAGCCGGTGATGGTCACCGCGGTGGCCGGGTTGCTCACGGCAATCGGTTCGGCAAAGAGGATCTCGATCCGCCGAATTCCAGGCTGGCGCGGCTCGACGAAGGTGTTGCCGCTTTCGATCGGCAAGCCGTAGGCGGTTGCGCCGTGGGAGTTGACCGATTGCCACTGAAGCACAAGGAGTCCCGTTGGATTCGGGTCCGGGTCGGGGACGTCCGGGTTGTACGTGACGTTGATTTCGCGGGAGGTCGACAGCCCCCAGGTGTTGTTGAGGAGCCGCTGGGAGGTGTAGATGATCGCCTTGGTCGGGTCCCCGACTTTTTCAAGAATCCTGAAGGCGGTGAAGATCCCCTGGGTGTTCCCCCTGTGGTGGATGGCGTCTACCTGATAGACGGTGATCGGCACCGCGCCGGTGCCACCCGGCCCGCGCCACTGGGTGTAGCCGTAGCCGTGGGTGTGGCCGTTGAGGATGCCAACGGTGTTGTATTTAATGATCAGGTCGTAGAAGGCCTGGCGGTCGGCCAGCGGCCAGTCAGCCTCGGCTCCGGTGGCGGGCGGCAAGTGGACGGTGACAAAAACCGGATCGCCACTGGTGCCGACGGTGTTCTCCAAATACGCCTTGAGGAACGCGTAGCTGCCACCGCAAGGATAGCGCTTGGAGTCGTTGCCGACGCGCATGTTGGTGTTGATGAAATGGAACGGACCCCATTTCCAAGCAAAGTGGACGCCGTTGACCGTGATGTTGCCGTAGGCGTTGACGTAGGTGAATGCTCCCGAGCGCGCGGTGACGTTGGGCAGCCCGGAGCCGACCGCCGCACGCGCCGCAATCCGGTCGCAGGCCTGCTTTAGAAACCCGTTCTGGTCGTGGTTGCCGTAGCTCTCGTAGATTGGATACTTTACGATGCTGTCTGCCTCGTTGCCAATTAGGCCGCACTCTTTGATGTAGTTGGCCCACTGGAGCTCACAGGTCGGCACGGTACCCAAAGCGGTACCCGTGTCCGGGTTGGTCTCGCTGCCACCCTCAATGAGGTCGCCCACGTTGATTACCCCAAGCGGGGTACCGAGCGTGCCCGCGCCCGGCATCGTCGAAGTGGGCGTGAGAGCCATCATCTTCTGCAGGTTGCTGCGCACGACCAGGTTGTGGCTGGTGCTGGTCGTGTCGTAGGCGCGGTAGTGCGGATCGCCAATCAGGAGGAAGCTGATGTTCAAGGGCGTCGCCGCGGCGTTGGCCCTGCCCGAAAGTGCCGGCATCAAGCCCGCCGCTCCGATGGCGGTGCCGATCCCGCTGCCCAAAAAACGCCGCCGGCTCCAGTCGCCACGCGCCGGAACATTGGGATCGCCGTCTGGCGACGGCCCGGAGGGTTCTGCTGGAGAGGGATTCATAATGAGAGACAGCGCCGCAGCTTTCTAATTTCCGTTATGGTTGGCGATGAATTTTCCGGGCGATCCTGCAAGAAATGCAAAGGAGGAGCGTAGGGCGCGCCGCGGGCCGACGCCAGATGGGGCACCGCGCTGGTTGTTTTAGCCGCTCAGTACAAGGAAATTGCGACCCTATCAAGATCGCCGCCAGCGCACCTGGATCGCAAAACAAACAAAATCGTTAAAATTGCGAAGCCTCCCCTGGGCGTGGCCGCGCGATCTAACATCCACCCCTTGCGGCCGGCGGATGGTGTTGCTAGACTGGCCGATGATTTCTTCCCCCAAGAAAACCAGGGTGTTGGCAGCCGCATTTTTGCTAGGAGGGGTGCTGGCGTGCGAGCGTGGCGAGGCGCAGGATTTTTCGTTGCGTGTGGCGGAGTCGGACTGGGTGTTTAGGGACGGGGTATTAGCGGAAGGATTGGGCGGGATACTGGATCCTAGCTTTGGCGGGGTGGTGAAGGGGGATGTGGGGTTGTCGCTTTCAGCCGCAGCGTCCTACGATTCGAACATCAACCTGAGTTCGGAAGGCGGGGAGGAGGACGACGTGATTTTCTCGCTCACGCCGTCGATTTTCTACACGAGCGATCCAGAGGGCGGGGCGATGTGGGTGGCCGAGGCGTACTACGCGCCGAGCTACCAGACGTACTTGGACCAGAGCGAGCTAGGGCGTCTGAACCACTCCGGCGGGGTGTCGCTGCGGACCAGCGGGGCGCGGACCACGCTGAGCGGGTTTTTCAACCTTGCGCAGGCCTCGGGTGCGGACCGGCTCACGGAGGGCTACTCGGAGGCGACGATTGTGACGACTGGTGTGGCGGCGACCTACGAGTTGGCACCGCGGACCTCGGTGTTTGCCCGGGTGAGCTACGGGACGTCGAGCTACGCGACGGATCAAGAGGGCAGTGATCGCTACTCGTTGCAGGTGGGCGGTAGGTGGGCGGCCACCGAGTTGCTCAAGATCGGACCCGCCCTGCGCTACAGCTGGGTCGTCTCGGACGGCACCGGGACGCGCACGGCCATCGGCGCGCTCATGCATGTCTCCTACGTGGCTAGCGAGCGGATTGACCTGAGTTCCACCTTCGGATTTGAATCGGTGGAAAACTCGCGCAGCTCAGGCAGCAGCCAAGTGCGGGCCACCGGCGACCTGCGCCTGAGCTACATGATTGACGAGCGCTGGTCGTCGCGCGCGTCTATCCGTTATGCCAACGTCCCCTCGCCGGAATCGCGCAACTATCTGGTCAACGATCTAACAATCCAAGCGGCGCTCACCCGCGCGCTTACCTACGGCTCGCTCAGCGCCGGGGCGTCCTACGGCATCGAGGAGTACCAGGAGGTTGGCCCGGTGAGCCAGGACCTCCGCAGCGAGAACTTCATGAGCGTGTTCCTTTCCTATCAGCGCCCGGTCTTCAACGACCGAGCCGGGTTTTTCTCGTCCATCAACTACTCGCGCTCGGAGGGCAATCGCGAGTGGAGCCGCTGGCTGGTGAGCACCGGGCTGAGCATCCATTTCTAGGAACGTAAAGGGTCTCGGGAAACAGGCTCTACCGAGATTTTGGTGAGAGCCGTAAGGCATTCAAGCAAGCGCCGGCGTTGGCGTGGGTGCTAGGAAATGTTAGGGCCTGATAACAGTCAACCATGCGGTGCGTTTCATGCCGGGTCGCAGCCGCCCGGGCGCGCGGCCAAACTTTTTTCGGTGCTCTGGTTTGTGCCTGCGGCGCGCCGGTGTGCGGTGTTTGTTGGTGTAAGCGGCTACCGGTCAGATCATTGATGTGGGACGGCCGGGGTGAGGATGAGTTAACAGTTAACATATCTTCGGTGAGTCTGCAAAAAACCCATTTGTTCATGGGTGAAACGTGGGGTAAATCCATGTCATCCCGGGAGAGGATGGGATATCCAAGGTGGCGGGGCGCGGGTGCCCGGCTGTCCTTCTTACCAAGAAATTGTCAGGAAAGGGTGACTTGGTCAACCACGGGCGGCAGCGTGAGAAGATAGAGGGTGTTGGGCCCGCTGCTGCGCTTTTGCATGGTCCGTGGATGAACGGGGGCGGTGGCGGAATTGTTAGGTTGGGTGTCCAGATTTTTTTTAATTTGATGAGTCTTCCATATTTCATGGGTCGCTTTCCGCTGCGTGGCGGGATGTCGTCGCGGGTGGGTAAGAGGGGGGGCAAGGGGGTGGTGGTGCCGTGGTGGAAGCGGGCGGTGGATTTGGGTTTGTTGGTGTCGCTGGCGCCGGTGGTATTGGTCGTCGGGTTGCTGATTGGGTGTTGGATTCGGGCGGTATCGCCCGGTGAGGTGCTGTTTTGCCAGCAGCGACTTGGCCGCGGTGGGAAGCCGTTTACGATGTACAAGTTTCGCAGCATGCACGTGGGTGCGCAGACCGAGTGTCATGAGAGGCATGTAAGGAAGTTGGCGCGCAGCAACCGTCCTTTGCGCAAGCTGGACGCGCTGGGGGATCCGCGCTTGATTGTTGGCGGGGGCGTGCTGAGGAGGTCGGGGCTTGATGAGCTTCCCCAGTTGATCAATGTGCTGCGTGGCGAGATGAGTTTGATAGGGCCGCGGCCGTGTCTGCCGTGCGAGGAGTGTTTCTATAACTTGTGCAGTTGTCGGCGCTTTGACCTGCTGCCGGGGATCACGGGTCTTTGGCAGGTTGAGCGCGACGAGCGGACGACGTTCTGTGAGATGTTGGAGATGGACGAGAGATATGTCAGGGAGCTCTCCATTGCGCTGGACCTGAGGATTCTGGTGCGCACGCCGGTAGCCTTGTTAGGGCAAATCCGCCCGGCCCGTGATGCTGTGCGGCAGATGAAGTCCCACTCCTGAAACCCGTCGATGAAGCGAAAACTTTCCATTGGAGTTGTTGGTCTCGGGTACTGGGGGCCGAATCTGGCGCGCAACTTCAGCTTGTCGTCCGCGGCGCGGGTGGCGGGTCTGTGTGATCTTGACGCAGGACGTTTGGAGAAGGTGCGGGCGCTCTATCCGGAGGCGGCGCGGTTCAACAATTTTTGCGAGATGCTTAGTGATGTTAGTCTGGACGCGGTGGTTGTCGCCACGCCAGTTAGGCAGCACTACCATTTGGCGCGCGCGGCATTGCTGGCGGGCAAGCATGTTTTGGTAGAGAAGCCGCTGGCAGCGAGCGTGGCGGAGTGCGAGGACCTGGTGAGTCTTGCGGCGGCGCGCGGGCTGACGCTGATGGTGGGGCACACGTTTCTGTACTCGGCGCCTATTGAGTTGATCGCGAGCCTGATTGCCTCGGGTGATTTGGGGGAGATTCGCTACATCAACAGCCAGCGGCTCAACCTTGGGTTGTTTCAGAAGGACATCAACGTGGTGTGGGATTTGGCGCCGCACGACCTGTCGATTTTGCTTCACTTGCTGGGCTCTGAGCCGAAGTCGCTGAACTGCCAGGGGCATGCGCACATCACCCCGGGGATTGAGGATGTGGCGAATCTGTCGATGGCGTTTGCGCACGGGCAGTTTGCGACGATCCAGAGCAGCTGGCTGGAGCCGCGGAAGGTCAGGCAAATGACGATTGTCGGGAGCCGCAAGATGGTGGTGTACGATGATATTGCGCCGATTGAGAAGATTCGGATTTACGATGTGCGGGTGGAGCGGCCGCCGCACTACGGGAGCTTTGGGGAGTTTCACTATGCCTACCATTACGGCGACAGCTACATTCCGCGCATGGAGCAGCGCGAGCCGCTGCGGCGGATGTGCGAGCATTTTCTTGAGAGCATATTGTCCGGGACGCGCCCGCTGAGTTGCGGTCAGAGCGGGCTGGAGGTGGTGCGGATTTTGGAGGCCTGCACGCGGTCGCTGCGGAGCAACGGGGCGGCGGTTTCACTGGCTCCGGTGGTTTCCGAGGAGCGGGTGTTGGCGCTGGAGGTGGGAATGGATGAAAGGAGAATTGATGGATCCTACATTGCGAATGTCGGCTGACGTGGTCTTGGGCAAGGACGTGCGGGTGTGTGGATTCTGCAACCTTTACGGGTGTAGGATTGGGGATGAGACGCGGATTGGGCCATTTGTCGAGGTTCAGAAGGGGGTGCGGATTGGGGCGCGCTGCAAGATTTCGAGCCACAGCTTTATTTGCGAGGGCGTGAGGATTGAGGACCGGGTGTTCATCGGTCACGGGGTGATTTTTGTGAATGACCGGCGGCCACGGGCAACCACGGCCGATGGGCGGATGCAGGAGGACGCCGACTGGCTGTGTGAGCCGACGGTTGTGCGTGAGGGAGCATCAATCGGGTCAGGCGCCACCCTGCTGGCGGGCATCACGATTGGAGAGAACTCGATGGTGGGTGCGGGCAGCGTGGTCACCAAGGATGTCGCGGCAGGTACGACGGTGGCCGGGAATCCGGCGCGGGAGATATAGATGATTAAGTTTATGAAGGTACCATATCTCGATTTGCATGCGGAGCACGCGCCCCTGAGGGGTGAGTTGTCCGGGGCCATTGAGGAGGTGATCGATGCGGTCGCCTTTGCTGGCGGGCCATTTGTGGGTGAATTTGAAGAGCGCTTTGCGGAGTTTTGTCATGTGGAACACGCAGTGGGGGTGGGCAGCGGCACGGATGCGCTGTGGCTGGCCCTGCTGGCGCTGGGAATCGGCCCGGGCGATGAGGTCATCACGGTGCCGATGACTTTCATTGCCACGGCGGCGGCCATCAGCCGTACGGGTGCGAGGCCGGTGTTTGTGGATATTGATGCGACGACCTACACGATGGATCCCGCCGGGCTTGAGGAGGCGCTAAGCCCGCGGACCAAGGCGATTTTGCCGGTGCATTTGTTTGGCCAGATGGCGGACATGAAGCCGATTCTGGAGATTGCGCGGCGGCGGCGGCTGGCGGTCATTGAGGATGCGGCCCAGGCGCATGGGGCGGAGTACGAGGGTTGTCGGGCGGGCAGTCTGGGGGATGCGGGCTGCTTTAGTTTTTATCCCGGGAAAAACCTCGGTGCGTTTGGTGAGGCGGGCGTGGTGGTGACCCAAAGTTCCAAAGTTGCCGACAAAGTCCGGATGCTGCGCGACCACGGGCAGGTGCGCAAATACCAGCATGAAACGCTGGGGTGGAACTCCCGGATGGACGGAATTCAGGCTGCAGTGTTACAGGTGAAGCTCCGCGCCTTGGAGCGCAACAACCAACGCCGGCGCGACCATGCGGCACGCTACAGCGCCAGCCTGCAGGGGATCGCGGGCCTCGGCCTGCCCGCTTGTGACCCGCGCTGCTCGCATGTGCACCACATTTACGCGGTGCGTGTGCCGATGCGTAACGAATTCATGCGGCGGCTGCAGGCAAGTGGGATTGGCTGCGCGATCCACTATCCGGTGCCGGTCCATTTGCAGCAAGCGTACGCGGGATATGGCTTGCGGCGTGGTTCGTTTCCCGTGGCGGAACGCTGCGCGGACGAGTTTGTGTCGCTGCCGATGTATCCGGAGCTCACTGAGGGGCAGCTAGCGGCGGTGGTTGAGGCGGTGGGCGAGGCGGTCGAGGTGGGGCAACCGATATGATGGCTGAGCATTTCAAGTCAGATGGGAATTTCCCTCCAAATGATACCCGTTGCCGAAACGGTAGGGTCGCGGCTGGCAATTGACCGGATTGATCCGCTCGTCGGGGAAACCTGGGACTCGCTGGTGGCCGTGCGGGGTGAGCATTCGGTGTTTCATCGCTCCGCCTGGGCCAAGGTGCTGGCGGAAACCTACGGCCACCGACCGGTCTACCTGCGCATCTTGAGGGACGGTCTGGAGGTGGCCCTGGTGCCGCTGATGGAGGTAAGCAGCTGTCTGACCGGTCGGCGCGGGGTCTCGCTGCCATTTGCGGATTTTGGCGGCCCGCTGTGGGACCATCCTGGATTGGCCGCATCGGTCTACTCGGTGGTCCTTGAGGTGGCCGCCGAACGAAAGTGGAAGCACGTGGAGATCCGTGGTAGCAGCGTTCCGCCGGACGCCTGTCGGCCGTGGCAAGTCTATGAGGCCCATCAGCTTGACCTGCGCCCGGGGCTGGAGGCGATCGAGCAGGGATTCAGCTCCGCAGTGCGCCGCGCGATCCGCAAGGGGCAACGCAGCAACCTGATGGTCAGCATTGAGCGCGGCGACGAGGCAATGGAGTCATTCTATGCCCTGCATTGCCGGACGCGCCGGCGCCATGGTCTGCCGCCGCAGCCAATCAGGTTCTTCCGCGCCATCTCAAACCACCTGATCGGGTGTGGGCTAGGAGAGGTGGTGCTGGCGCGCCTGGGTTCCGAGGCGGTCGCCGGAGCGGTGTTCCTGCGCTCGGGGCGCAGCGCGGTCTACAAGTTTGGCGCGTCGGATCCTGAGCACTGGCCGTGTCGACCCAACCAACTGGTGATGTGGTGCGCGATCCGGTTTCTCTGCGAGTTGGGTTGCGACCATCTGAGCTTTGGCCGCACGTCGCTAGCCGACCTTGGGCTGTCGCGCTTCAAGCTGTCCTGGGGGAGCGCGGCGAACCCGCTGAACTATCAGCGCTACAACACCCGCTCGGACACCTGGTTGAGCACCGGCCCGGTACGCGCTGAGAGCTATCCAATGGTTTTCAAACATCTTCCGATTGCGATCAACCAAATTGCCGGCCGCCTGATCTATCCCCACCTCGACTAATTGACCTGCATCCCTCCTATGAAAGCAACACCGCCACCGCGCAACAACCCGACCCAGAGTGGAATCAACATCCATGATATTCTCTATGTCATGTTTAAGCATAAGTGGAAGATCATGCTTCTTTCCCTGCTGGGATTGTTGGCGGCAGGCGCACTTGCCTACAAAGACTCACAGACGCCGAGCTATGAGACGCAGGCGAAGCTATTAGTCCGCTATGTGGTTGAGCGCAGTGCGGCGGACCCGGATGCGCCGATGCGCTCCAAGGGTGGCGGCGGATCCGCAGTGATGGATACCGAGCTGCAAATCCTCAAGAGCTTCGACTTGGCCATCGACACCGCGACGCGGGTCGGCCCGGCAAAGCTGGTGCCAGGGCGCCCTGAGGATGCGACCGCGGTGGGTGCTGCGGGGAAGATCCTCGGCAGCCTGAGCGCGGGGATCGGCAATGACAGCAACGTGATTCAACTCAGCTATCGCGATACGGACCCGCAGCGCGGGGTTGAGGTGCTTGGCCAGCTGATCCAAAGCTACTTTGCGCGGCACCTTGAGATTCACCGGTCAAGTGAGGCATTCAACCAAGTGGCGGTGCAGACCGACCAGGCACGCAATGCGTTGCGCACGACCGAGGACGAGATCAACCGGCTGAAGTCCGAATCGGGGGTGCTTTCCATTGACGTGACCATCCAAGAGTTTGAGTCACGCCGTCAGATGGTTCGAGAAACGTTGATGGCATCTCAAGCGGCACTTTCCGAGCAACGCGCCAAGGTGAAGGCCTTGGGAAACTCATTCGTCGCTGCGGGACATGAAAAACCCGCCGCGGCGGATGACGTTCCCGCGCCCGAGGACGCGTCACGCCGCGAAAGTGCCGGGGCCGTGGCTGACTATCAGGACCTTTCCTCGCGGCTCGAAATCCTGCGGCAATCGCGCAACCAGATTCTCCTGCGCCGGCCAGCGCACGACCCGACGGTCTCCAGCCTTGACCGCCAAATTGCCGATGTTCAGTCCCGGCGCCTTGATCTGGTCGAACGCTATCCGCAACTGGCTGCAGTCGTGGAATCCAAGGAGGGTAGTGCGGCGGCTACCGTAACGAGCCTTGAGGATGAGCGGGCCCTGCAGGCAGCCTTGGAAGCCAAGGTGGTCACCATCGCCGAGCAGGCAAAAGCCGTTGAGGCCGAGGTGGCTGGCTTGTCGGCGCTCGGGTTCCGGCTCGCGGGACTCGAGCGCCGCCGGCAAATGGCCGAGGAGAAGTTCCGCTACTACCAGTCGAGCCTGGAGAAGGCGCGCATCGACGAAACGCTGGATCCGACGAAGATTCCAAACATCAGCATTGTCCAGAACCCATCGGCGCCGATGAGGTCGATTGACGCGAAGACGCGCAAGCTCATCCTCGGGATTGCCGCCTCCGGAATTGGCGCCGGCTTGATGCTCGCTTTCCTCATCGAGTGGGTGGTTGACCGCCGGGTGTCGCGCCCAACGGAGATTCAATCGCGCCTGCATCTGCCGCTGATGCTGTCCATTCCGTTCATGCGCTCCAAGGATGGGGTGGCCAAGATCCTCAATAAAACCGGTAAAAGCGGCGGGGTTGGGCTTATCGACGACAGCACTGAGGCGACCTTTCCACCCGCGTTGGCCTTACGGCAGCAGGGGAAGCTCATGGTTCAGGAGAAGGAGCACTTCATCACTCCCTATGCCTGTGCCATCAGAGACCGGATCATGTTTAATTTTGAGCTCAACAACATCACCCACAAACCGAAGCTCATTGCCCTGACCGGATTATCGGGCGGCGCGGGGACTTCCACGATCGCCGCCGGGCTGGCCAAAGCGTTTGCGGAAACCAACAACCGCAAGGTGCTGCTAGTGGACTTCAATCCGGCCATGAGCGGCTTGGTTTTCCCCGACCATCCAGCCGAATCCCTGCGCCTCGCCTTGGAAGCCTCTCGCGAGGAACGCTTCCGCCGCAGCTCGCAGAACCTCTACTTCGCCATCGCTGCCACCCGGGGCGACGGCAAGGGGGGCAATTTCCTCGCCCCGGCGACCTTGCATCAAATGATGCCGCACATCGAAGCCAGCGGGTTTGACTACATCCTCTTTGACATGCCGCCAGTTGGGCCAACCAGCCCGACGCTCTCGATGGCCGGTTTCATGGACAAGATCCTGCTCATCCTGGATGCGGACAACACCAACCGGGATTGCCTCAGTTGGGGATTTGCGGAGCTCCAACGCGGCCGCGCCGATGTCTCGTGCATCTTCAACAAGGCCAAGTCCCATGCTCCCAGGTGGGTTGCGGGTGATTTCTGAGCCGCTTTGACACGTCCGTCACCACGTTTTGCACGAGGCTATGAATGGACATGTTCGCAAGCTGCTGACGCGCCTCTACTATCAGCTCAAACCCTTGGTCCCGCCACAGGTCCGCTGGTCGCTGCGACGCCGCCGCGCGAAGGTCGTGCGCCGACGCAACCTCGAAACCTGGCCCATCGACGAGGCCGCCGGAGCGACTCCGGCCGGTTGGCCGGGCTGGCCTGAGGGCAAGCGCTTCGGCCTCGTTCTGACCCACGATGTGGAAAGCGCCAACGGCCTCGGCAAGGTGCGCAACCTCGCCGAGATGGAGATGAAGATGAACCTGCGGTCCGCGTTCAATTTCATCCCGAAAGGAAGCTATCCGGTTCCAGATGACCTGCGCGGCTGGCTAACCACCCGCGGGTTTGAAGTGGGCGTGCATGACCTCCACCACGACGGGAAACTCTACCACTCCCGCCGAGCGTTCACCGCCAAGGCGAAGCAGATCAACCACCACCTCCGCAGCTGGGATGCCTGCGGGTTTCGATCCGGGTTCATGCTGCGCCAGCTCGATTGGCTGCATAATTTGGAAATCGACTATGACGCCTCGACGTTTGATACGGATCCCTTTGAGCCCCAGCCACAAGGGTGCGGGACGATCTTCCCGTTCTTGGTCGCCAATCAAGCCCGCGGCGCAACTTCCGGCTATGTCGAGATCCCCTATACCTTGCCCCAGGATTCTACGCTCTACCTGCTTCTTGGCGAGCGCTCGCCGGAAATCTGGCTGCGCAAGCTCGATTGGATCGTCCAACGCGGCGGCCTTGCGCTGGTTAACATCCATCCTGACTACATGGACTTTGAACGCTCTGATTTCACCTCGCGGCGGTACCCGGCGGCGATGGTTGCGGATTTGTTAGCCTACGTTTGCAGCCGCTATCGGGACGAGTTTTGGAACCCGCTGCCCAAGGAGTTGGCGCAGTGGTATCGCCAGAGCTGCAGCAAGATGGAGGCGGGCATCGATAACCCCGGGGGGAATCCAAGTTTTCTATGATTCGGCTTCGTCATAAAATGTTGATCCGTGCGACGCGCTTGCTGGATCAAGCGGTATTGGTCGGCACGGCGTTGGTGGTCATTGACCATGATGCGCTAGCCGAGGGGGTGGGCGCGGCACGGTTGGTCGGGGCCCCGAATTTCGTAAGCGAGTCGGTGGGGATGTTGATCCTTGCGCTGGGCTGGGTGGGGATTTTTGACCACTATGTGCGGTATCGGGCGGACCGGTTTGTGGAGTTCCACGTGCAGCTGCGAAATTTGCTCAAGGCGGTGACGGTGGGGACGCTGGCGTTGTTGGGCATCAGTGCGTTGTTTCTGCCGCATACCGTTGAGCTGCTTGGCTTGCTGACGTTCTGGGGGGTGGTGTCGGTAATTGTGGTGGCAAGCCGGGTGGCCCTGACGGGGCTTTTGATGGGTGCCCGGAGGTTTGGCTACAACTACCGGTACTTGTTGATGGTTGGGACCAATCAGCACGCTGCGGAGTTTGCTGGGAAAATCACGCGGCGCTCGGAGCTTGGCTACAAGGTGGTCGGATTTATTGCCGAGTCGGCGGAATCCCGGCACGCCTGGGAGGCCAGCGGTGGCCAGGGGAAGGTGCTGGGCACGCTGGCTGACATCCGGCGGGTGCTTGAGCGCGAGAGGGTGGATGAGATGCTCGTGTGCCTATCGGTGGAGGCGAGATTTCGCACGATGAACGAGATCATCACCATCGCCAGGGAGCTCGGAATTGTCCTGCGTATCGCGCCGGAAGCGGCCGATGGGGCGATGCTCGAGAAGCTGCACATTGAGGAGTTTGATAATGAATATGTCATTACCTTGTTCCGGGAGCAGATGCTGCTGCAGTTGTTGGTGAAGCGTGTGGTGGATGTGGTGGTTTCAGCGATTGCGCTGCTGGTGCTAGCTGCGGGGATGGGGGTGGTGGCGATTCTCATCAAGCTGACGAGTCCGGGTCCGGTGTTGTTTGCCCAGGACCGAGTGGGGATGAACCAGAGGCGGTTCAAGCTGTACAAGTTTCGCTCGATGGTGGCGGACGCCGACGAGCGCAAGAGCGCGCTGGCGCACCTCAACGAAGTCGATGGTCCGGTGTTCAAGATTGAGAACGACCCGCGGGTCACCCGGATTGGGCGCTTCATCCGGCGCACGAGCATCGACGAGTTGCCCCAGCTTTTCAACGTGTTGCGAGGAGAAATGAGCCTCGTCGGGCCGCGCCCGCCGCTGCCCGATGAGGTGATTCGCTACGAGTGGATGTTTCGCAAGCGGCTCTCTGTGAAGCCTGGGATCACCTGCGTATGGCAGGTAAGCGGGCGCAACCACATCACGTTCGAGCGCTGGATGCAGATGGACCACGACTACATCGAGAACTGGTCGCTGTGGCTGGACCTGAAGATTTTGATGAAGACCATTCCGGCGGTTTTTCTGGGCCGCGGAGCATCCTGAAATTTGATCATGACGAGGCCTCCGAAGATCTTGGCGCTGTCATCCGGCGGCGGCCACTGGGTGCAAATGCTGCGGCTGCGGCCAGCGTTTGAGGGTTGCGAAGTGGTCTTTGCGACCGTCAAGGATGGCTACCGGGAGGATGTCCCGGAGGCGGAATTCAGGGTGGTGCCGGATTCCAACCGCTGGAACAAGATCGCCTTGGTACGGACCGCGTGGGCTATCTTCCTGCTGCTGGTTCGCGAGCGGCCGGATGTGGTCATCTCGACTGGCGCGGCACCGGGGTATTTTGCCATCCGGCTTGGTGGCTGGATGGGCGCGCGAACGATCTGGGTCGATAGCGTGGCCAATGCCGAGGAACTCTCGCTCTCAGGGCAAAAAGCCGGTGCCTGCGCCGACCTCTGGCTGACCCAGTGGCCGCACCTGGCCAAAGGCGACAAGCGCCTGAGGTGCCTCGGGAGTGTTCTCTAAGAATGAGGGCTTCGGGCGGGACTGGGCTCCCAGCCCAAGACTGAAATACTCCGATGCCCCGAGTGAAACACCAAAAAACCGCGGCCTAAATGGCCGCAATAGAGCGCCCGCAGATCACACGCGCGTCGCAAGCGGCAAGGAGCGGCGGACTCCAATCCGCCTCAAGGAGCGGCGGACTCCGATCCGCCCCAAGGAGCGGCGGACTCCGATCCGCCAGTGCCTGAGAGAGCCAATGGTAAGAGGAATCCGCTTTTCATTGTCCTCCCAGGGCCGGGCGATTCGGAGATCGCCTCTCCTTGGGGCGATTCGGAGATCGCTTCTCCTTGGGGCGATTCGGAGATCGCCTCATGCCCCGGCGCTCGGCCCTTCCCACGGCATTCCAAACAGCGCCGCATCAATGGTGCCAACCACGGCAAGCGCCGTGGAGACTTCCAGCGCGAATGGTTAAGCCAAAGCGCTGTGGCGGGGAGTATCCCTTCCCACCGCACTCCAAACAGCGCCGCGTCAATGGCGTCAATGGCGTCAATGGCGTCAATGGCGTCAATGGCGTCAATGGCGTCAATGGCGTCAATGGCGTCAATGGCGTCAATGGCGCCAATGGCGCCAACGTCGCGAGTATTTTAACTTTTTCCCTCAAGATATGATCTTTGTCACAGTTGGGACTGATCTTCCTTTCGACCGGATGATGCGCATCGTGGATCACTGGGCCAGCGAGACCCAGCGGCTCGATGTGTTTGCCCAGATCGGCCAGGGCGGATGGGTGCCGGAATTCATTCCTTCGGCTGAATTTTTGGAACCCAATGAGTTCAAAAGTTACTTCAGTCGCGCGAGTGTGATCATTGCCCACGCGGGCATGGGAACCATTCTCTCGGCGCTTAACTTGGGCAAGCCGATCGTGGTCATGCCAAAGCGCGCTAGCCTCGGCGAGCAGCGCAACGAGCACCAGCTGGCCACGGCCAAAAGGATGAAGGCCTTGGGTAAGATCAACGTGGCCTTTGATGAAACCGAGCTGAGGCAATGCTTGGATCTCATCGATGACCTGCCATCCCGCGCGGTCATCGCGCCACGGGCAAGCGCAAGTTTGTTGCGCGGGATTCACGACTTCATCCATTCGCCGGGAAAGCGGCAGCCATCCAAATGAACGCCACCCCACCAAAAGAGCTGCTGATTCTTGGCGCGGACTACTCGACCGGGAACATGGGCGTCGATGCCCTCCTCTCCGGCTCAGTGGCATCCGCGCAAAACGCGGCACCATCGATGCGGATCCGCCTGCTGACCTATGGCCGCGGCGATGGGCAGGGCAGGGGAGGCATCGAGCAGGTGAACCTGCGGTTTTCCTGGAAGCTGTTCCTGCCTAACAACGTGCTGCGGTTGTTGATGGTCGCGTGGCTGGTGCGGGTGATTCCGTGGGTGCCGATGCGCCAGCGCATGTGGGACCTCCATCCGGTGTTGCGGGAAATCGAGGGCACGACGATGTGCGCGGCGATCGCTGGCGGAGATAGCTTTAGCGATATCTATGGGTTGAGGCGCTTTGCCTACATTTGCCTGCCGCAGTTGCTGGTCTTGGCGGTTGGTCGGCCACTGGTCTTGCTGCCGCAAACCTTGGGGCCGTTCAGAAGCAAGATTTCCCAGTTGGTTGCCGGGCTGATCATGCGCCAGGCAAGTGTTGTGTTCTCCCGTGACCTTGAGGGACTTGAGGTGGCCAGGGAGCTGGCCGGACCCAGCAGCGACGTGCGGTTTTCCTGCGATATGGGCTTTGCGATGCAGCCGCAGCCGCCCGCGGGCGGCATCCCTCCCTGGCTCACCTCTGGAGATGGGCCGTTGGTTGGCCTGAATATCAGCGGGCTGCTCTATGCGGATCCGGAGCGTGCGGCAAAGTCGTTTGGCCTTAAAGGTAACTACCGGTATGTCTTGGAATCGCTGGTTATCTGGTTGACCAACGAAATGGAGGCCCGGGTGATCCTTGTCACCCATGTGACCGGAGCGGGCGAGAGCGATGCGCTTGCCTGCCAGGAGTTCTTTGCCGCGCTCAACGGACGCTGTGCCGGGCGCCTGCACATGGCCGACCCGGATTATAACCACCGGGAAATCAAGCACCTCATCGGCCAGTGTGAGTTCTTCGTTGGAGCCCGCATGCACGCCTGCATCGCCGCACTTTCCCAGGGGATCCCCGCGGTCGGCATGGCCTACAGCAGGAAGTTTGCCGGGGTCTATGAGTCAATCGACGTCAGCGCGCTGGTGGTCGACCTCAGGCGCAACGATGACGCGGCAGTGCTTGAGCAACTCAAGAGCAACTTCTTACTGCGCGAGGTGCTTGCCGCCCGGCTCGTCCGTCAGGCCGGAATTGCCCGCAGCAGTGCGCTCGGCTTGTTCAGCCATCTGGCAGCCAACCCGAAGCGTCCACTTTCCCCACCCTTCTCAAGCCATGCTCGGATTAATCAGCGCACGATTGCGGAGTAACCTTGGCAAGCTGCCGCAGGTGGCAGTGACGCGCGGGGTGTCGCCAGCCTTGTTTGGCTACCGCTATCTTCAACGGGAGACGGTTGAGGATTATTGTACCCGCGCCCCCGCGGCGGCATCGTTCCAACAAATCCACCCGGAAGAAAAGGCCACCCACCGGCTGCCGTGCAACGTGGCCGATCGGGACCTGCTGCCAAAGTCCCGAGGCTGGTGGGGCTACTCGTTCCACGATGTTCCCGAACGCACCAGCAGCCCGACGTTTCTCGCAACCCTGCCGGACTGCAGAGTGGTTCCCTCCTTCGATTCAAAGGGCCAGTTTTGGGCAACCATCGTTAACCGCGACAAGCGCGCGTTTGAACTCCGCGAGCTGTCCTTCCGCCGCTGGCAGGCGCGATTTCTCCGCAACCGGCAAAGCCGCCACCTCGCAAAGGCAACCTGGCTGGTGGAGCGAGTCTACGACAACTACTCGCACTGGCTCACGGCGCATCTTCCGAAGCTCTTGATGCTGCGTGACCTCGGCCTGGAGGGAAAGGTCCTGCTGCCAACCGTGCTGTCGCCGCTGGTGCACCAGTCGTTGGACTTCTTTGGCCTCCCGGCCGAGCGATTTCCAGCATTTGACCCGACCGTTCCGCTTAGGGTCGATGAATTAACCGTCGTTGGCACGGACCGGTTCCGGCCGGAATTGCTACGCTTGGTTGCCCGCCACTGCCCGATCCCGCCGGCCGAGCGCCCGACGCGCCGGATTTTCATCAGCCGGGCCGGGGCAACCCGACGGAAGCTGCTCAACGAGGACGAGCTATGGCCAATCCTTGAGCATGCGGGATTTGAGCGCGTGCGGATGGAGGCACTCACATTTTGCGAGCAGGTTACGTTGATGCGTCAGACCTCGCTGCTGGTTGCCCCCCACGGTGCCGGACTGACCAACATGATCTTCTGCCCGGAAGCGACCCAGGTGGTGGAGATCGCCGACATGGAATTCCCGAATCCAAATTTTTACGCAGTCGCCTCGGCCATGGGTCACCACTACTGGCTGGTTGAGGCGAAGGCACATGGGGCCGTCCGGCCGCTTGATCGGGACCTCTGGGTCGATCCGCAGGCGCTGGTCAGCGTGCTCGAACAACTTGTCTAAGAGGGATGAAGAATCTGGACCAAGCGAGCGCATCGGCGGTGACGGAGATCATCGGCCCGTGGCTACTCAACAAGGGAAATGAGATGACCTTGCGAGCTGTCATCAACCAGCTTGGCAAAGCGCAGACCTTGGCCGTCTCCTCCAATCTCGGCTTGGAAGCATTGCCTGAAGACCTGCCCATCCAAAAGCTGGCGTGGCGTCCGAGCCTCTGGGAGGCGATCGGCAGCGGGTCCGTTCAGCAACTGGCGCGCGGCCTGCGCGATCAGGTGGCCACGCGCAAAGGCGTTTTGCCAGCCAAGTCGGTGACTCGCCTCGTTGATTGCTCAGGATTTGCCTATGGTGATCGCTGGCCGTTGCGGCGAATCCGCGCCCGTGCTGAGTATTTCTCCAAGTTGAAGAGCCACGGCGTCATCTTGGTGATGCTGCCGCAGGCATTTGGCCCGTTCGAGAACGAGCAAATAAAAAGGTCCGCGCGGGAGGTTCTGGTAAAATTTGACCTTGTTTTTGCCCGCGATGAAGTCTCCGCCGTTCATCTTCTTGAGCTCGGATTGGATCCGGGCATTCTCTATATCGCACCGGATATCACCCATCTTATCGGCGGGCGATCGCCGCGGGACCCGGCGCTGTGGGCGTCGCGGGTTGGTATTTTCCCCAATGCCCGGATGGTTGACCGGACAGATGTGAAGACCAGCGCGCACTATGTCGCCTTTCTGGCCGGGTGCATCCGCGCCGTTAGCCGCAGCGGTTATGAACCATGGATTCTGCTGCATGAAAGCAACGATTTGGCCCTGGCGCGGGAGGTCCGAATGGCCTCCGGGATCCACGTGCATATCGATGATTATGATGCCCTTTCCGCCAAGGGAATCATCGGGGTTTGCCGGGCGGTGATCAGCTCGCGCTATCAGCCGTTGGTGGCGGCCCTGTCGCAGGGAGTTCCCGTGATGGCCACCGAGTGGACCCACAAGTTTAGCGGCTTGTTGGATGATTACGAATCTTCCGAATGGCTTGTCTCGCCGCGCATCAACGACATGCAGGCCGCCGAACAGGTCGCCGCGCTTCTTGCGCCTGCCACCCAAAGGGCAAAGCGCCAACGCCTTGCGCAGTTGGCGGCGGAGCAGAAGCAGAAGGTAGGGGTGATGTGGCAGTGGGTTGAGAAGTGTTTTCAAAGAACCAAAGCCGCCATTGCGCAATGAACCCACTTGGATTGATCAAAGCCGCCGCCGCGTTCTGCGACCCGCGCTGCTACCTCCACCTGGCGCGGATGATCCGCTTCTACAGCTACAGTTACGTCCGTCCGCGGGCGGCCATGCAGCTTGGATTGGCCAGTGCGATGGCACCAAATGTCTCGTTGCGCAATGGCGAGCGGATCGTCGTTGGCAGCCACTGCCACATCGGCGAAAGCTGCTATCTCTGGGCCGGCGACTCATCCGGGCGGATTGAGCTCGGCGACCGGGTCTCGCTGGCACCCGGGGTTTTCATCACCGCCTCGGACTACCAGTTTATTGCCGGCATTCCGTTCCGCGAACAACCGAAGCGCGAGAGGGATGTGCGCATCGGCGACGATGTCTGGCTCGGTGCCGGCGTGGTGGTGACCGCCGGGGTGGTCATCGGTGACGGTTGCATCGTCGGTGCTGGAGCGGTTGTCACCAAGGACCTTCCGGCGGGCAGCATCGCCGCGGGAGTTCCCGCACGAGTGATCGGCCAGCGGCCGGAAAGCCAATCCTGCAAATCATGAAAGCCAACGTCGCCATTGTTATCGTTACGTATAATTCCGCCGGCCAGATCCGCGAGTGCCTGACAAGCGTGTTCAGCCAGCGCAAGCAGGTCAACCAGCAGGTCATTGTGGTGGATAATGAATCGCGCGACGGGACCGTGGCGCTCATCCGCGATGAGTTTCCGCAGGTGAAGCTCATCCTTCCGGGCGAAAACCTCGGGTTTGCCAAAGGGGTCAACCTGGGTGCGAGTCACGCGGATGCGGAGTTCATCCTGCTGCTCAATCCGGACACTGTGATCTTGAATCACGCGGTGGATACAATCGTGGATTTTGCCCGCGCCCACCGGACCAAGGGGATCTTTGGCGGGCGAACCCTGCGGCCCGATGGATCGCTTGAGCCATCCTCCTGCTGGGGCGCGCCGACGCTGTGGAGCATGACACTCTTCGCTCTTGGGCTCACGACCTTGGCGCCGCGCAACCGTTGGCTCGATCCCGAATCGCTCGGGAGCTGGCAACGCGACACCGTTCGCGAGGTGGGCGTGGTGACTGGATGCTTCCTCCTCGCGTCCAGCGAGTTGTGGGAAGAACTCGGTGGCTTTGACGAGCGCTATTTTATGTACGGCGAGGATGTTGACCTGGCGCTGCGGGCGCGGGCGGCCGGTTGCCGGTTGGTGATTTGCCCCGAGGCGAAATTGATTCACGAGGTTGGCCAGAGTTCCGCGACGCCGGTGCATAAGACGCTGCTGCTGTATCGCGGGAAGGCGTCGCTGGTGCGCACTCACTGGCGCGGCGTCGGTCAATCGCTGGGACTCTCTCTTTTAGTCGTAGGAATCGGTCTGCGCGCGGCGGCAAGTGCGGCGTTTGCCTCCGGGAGTTTGCCCGAGGCGGCCGGCCGCTGGCAATCGCTGTGGAAGCGCCGCAGCGAGTGGCTGCAAGGATACGCTCCCGCCGAGCCGACGCCGCCCCTGATGGCGGAAACCCCAAGCTCATACCCATGATCAGTGTTGTTATCCCGTCGTACAACCGACGGTCGTGTATCTTCAACTTGTTGCGTGACATTTTTGCGCAGTCGGCGACGGACTTTGAAGTCATTGTCGTGGACGACTGCTCATCGGATGGCTCGGCCGCGATGGTCAGCCGGGATTTCCCTCGGGCGACCTTGCTGGTCAACGAGAAGAACGGCGGACCGTGTGTGACGCGCAACCGCGGGATCCGCGCCGCGCGGGGGGAAATCATTGTCGGCTTCGACAGCGATGTCAGCGTGCCCGACCGTCACCTGCTTAGCAAGGTGGCCTGCGCCTTTGCCGAGTCACCCCAGGCAAGCGGCTTTGCCTTCAGGATTTTTGACCGCTATCAGCAGGGCGACGACGCGCCGCGCTGGTGGCACCCGGTGGCGCTCGCGGCCGGCAGTGAGCGGACGTTTGAGACGAATTATTTCAGCGGCACCGCGTATGCCTTCCGGCGCGATGCGATGTTTCGTGGCGGACTATTTCCGGAGATCTTCTACATGCATTATGAGGAGGTTGAGCTTGCGCTGCGGATTCTTGATGACTGCGGGTCGATTTTTTACCGGCCGGATCTTGCGGCGGTTCACCACGCCAATCCGGTTTCGCGGCGCAGTGAGATCAAGGTGTTCTATAAGCCGCGCAACCAGGTCTTGCTGGCCATGCGCTGCTATCCGTGGCCACGCGCACTTGCCTACCTGACACCGAGAATTGGCAAGGGCCTCCTCGATGGGGTCAGAAATCGCAGCATGCGCGAGTGGTGGCGGGCCATGCAGTCCGCCGCTGACCTTGGAGCTCAGTGCCTTGAGGAACGAAAGGGCATCGCCACCACGACCTGGAAACGCATCGCCGCGATGCGCAATCAAAACCTCCAAGCCCTGCTGGTTGCTCCGAAAGTTGTCTCCCCAACGAGATGCCGCATGAGTGTTCAACACCGGCATAGGGTCCTGCTCATAGCGCCCTACATGGACCGCAACGAGCCTGGAGAAAGCTGGAGCACGTACCAATGGGTGGCTGGCATCAGCGCAAGTTGTGAGACCACCGTGCTCACCTGCCACAAGCCGGGGTGGAATCCTGACCACTCGCCAACTGGGGCCGCGCGCTTGATTGATTGGCCCGAGCCGCGGATTCCGGGAATGCGCGGGCGGCTCGCCTGGGAGCTGAAGCCGGGCTATGGATTTTTCTACTTTCAAGCGCGGCGCTGGATCAAGGAGGCGCTGCGGCGGGGGGAGCGTTTTGACCTCGTTCATCAAATCAACCCCCTGGCGTTGCGCTATCCATCACCTGCTCACGACCTCGGCCTGCGCTGGATCATCGGACCGCTGGCCGGCAGTTTGCCAACACCGGAGGGTTTTGCCGAGGCGTCGCGGGAGAAGGTGTGGTTTCGCAAGCTGCGCGGACTCGACCAGTTCCGGTTGCGCCATGATCCATGGCTTCGAGGCACTTACGCCAAGGCAGCGGCGGTCATTGGGGTCGCTCCGTATGTCGGCGAGTTGCTCGCGCCCTGTAAGCCGGCCCGCTTTGAGATCATGGCGGAGACTGGGGTGGAGGCAGTTGCCGAGGTTGCCAAAGTGGCCCCGGCACCCGGCAGCCCGCTGCGCCTGCTTTTTGTCGGACGCATCATCCGCACCAAGGGGATTCTGGATGCCATCCGTGCGATTGCCATGGTTGGTCGTCGGGGGCTCGTTCGGCTCGATGTGGTGGGCGATGGCGACCTCCTTGAAACCTGTCGCGACCAGGTCACCAAACTCGGACTTGGCAGTCAGGTGACCTTCCATGGCCGGTTAAGCCGCAGCGAGGTGTTCGATTGGTACGGCCGTTCACACGTGTTCCTGTTTCCAAGCTTCCGCGAACCGAGTGGCAACGTGGTCTTTGAGGCAATGAGCCAAGGACTACCGGTCATTGCCTGCGAAAATGGCGGACCCGGGTATGTTGTTGACTCCAGCTGCGGGTTGAAAGTGGCACCCAGCGATCCGGACGAGTTCGCCCACCAGCTCGCCGAGCGGATTGTCACGCTGGCCAGCCAGCCGGACCTCTTCGCCTCGCTCTCCGCCGGTGCCCTCAAGCGCATGCGCTCCATGGCCCTCTGGCCGGCCAAGATTGAGCTCATGCTTGATCTCTACGACGACCTCATCACCCCGAAAATCACCGTCCCCGCCAGCGAGACCTTGCTGAAAGGAGCCTGCGAAAATGAATAAGTATTCCATCGTCATCGCCACGCGCAATCGGCCGGCGGCCTTGAAGTTGTCCATCCCGCGGATGCTCAACCAGTCGCGGCCCCCGGCCCAGCTCGTGGTGGTGGATTCCAGTGACGACCATGCCGCCACGGTGAAGGTTGTCCGTGAGGCCGTTGGCTCCCACCCGGTGGATCTCTCGATTCTGCCGTGCGAACGCGGGCTGACCCGCCAGCGCAATGCCTCGCTTCCTCTCATCAAGCATTCCGTGGTTTTCTTTCCGGACGACGACTCGATCTGGTTCCCCGGCGTGGCCGCAGCTCAACTTGATGTTTATGAACGGGATCTGGATGGCCAGATCGCCGCCGTCTGCGGCGCCGAGGAGATGTCCCCGCCACTCGACTGGCAACTGCCAGCCAGCGGAAGCTATCAGATGCGCCCAAGCCATCGCCTGCAGCAACGCGTTGCCCGTCTTCGCGCAAAGATTGAGAACCGCTTCTTCCCCGACCCGGCAAGAATTCTTGGACGCAGCCTCTATCCTCCCGCAAGCGCCTGGCCAAAGTGGTTTGCCGAGCTGGATGTCGTTCCGGTTGAATGGATGACCGGGTTTCGAATGTCCTTCCGCACCGAGGTGATCCGCAAGGTGAAGTTCGATGAGGCCTTCGCCCGCTACTCCTTGTTTGAGGACATCGATGCCTCGTTTGGTGCCTGGCACCACGGCTGGGTTGTCGGCGCACGCAAGGCCAGGATCTACCACTACCGGTCCCCCGAGCTGCGCGACCACGGAATGCGACTCGGGTTTGAACAAGTCATCAACAAGGCGTATCTTGTCGCCAAACACGCACCCCCAGGGCATCCCGCCCACCTCGCCGTTGCCAAGTTCGCCCGCTACAAAGCCATGCAGTACCGAATCGGTCGCGCCGGTGAGTTCGGCAAGCAGCGCTACGCCGGCGCTCAAGCTGCTCTCAAGGAGCTTGAGCAGCTCGCTCATGCACTTCCCGCGGAGCTCCCGCGGACCTACCAAGGCACCATGGAGCGCTGCCTTGGAAGCTAGCGGGACCCTAAGGCCAAGCGATTGGCGCAACCGCGGAGTTGTTATATTTAAGTTAGTATTGAAGCCGATCGTGATCCCCAAATAGGGTCTTGGCCCTTTCATGGAGGCCTGCCTTTCCGGCGTGCCTGCAGGGAGGAGTGAACCAGAATATTCACCATCACGATGACTTTAAAAAACCACATAAAAAGCAAGTCGGGACCGGCGCCATTGATGCGTCGAGCGGCGCTCCTGCTTATGGCGGCTGGCTCGCTCGGCAACTTGGCGCGGGGCGCTGACAGCGAGCTGGTCAACTACCGCAGCGGCATCGACTTGAACTTTGGCAACTCAGCTGGCACGGCCACCGACAAGGGGAGCGCCTACTGCGAGGAGTACCTGTATTTTGACAAGATCATTGATGACCGAAAGGTTGTTTACATCAAGGACAGCACGCTCATCTCGATGGGTCACAACGCAAGGAACAACGCCGGGTCGGCTGGCGGTGGAGACTCTTACGAAGGAGTTGGAACCAACGTTGGGGCGATCAAGTACAAGGTGGACGGGGACCTTCGGTTCAGCATGTACCCGCAGAATTGGACCGGCTATTCCGCTCCTTTCGCGTTTCGGAGCTTGAACTACGGGCTTTATGGCGCGGCTGGGATCCCCGTCGTGGGATCCACCGGCAGCAATGGTCAGGCGCTCACGGTAGCCAACCAGACGACCTACTACCACAAGGGGATAGCCGATTCGGTTGGGGATGAATGGCATACGCTCACGGTGGCGGACGATGACATTGCTGTGACGAGCAATGCGGAGTTTCGCTCCTCAGACGGCAAGGTGTTCACCTTTGTGGTGAACCCGAAAACTCCCTGCCTCACCTGGCGGGCGACCGGTACCGGGCAATTTTACACCACCCCGGCGAAGGTTTACTTCCAGCCGTACATTTACAACCAGACGACGTACTTTGACCCGCGCGGCGGGGGGGGCAGCGTGGAGATCAGGGACATCAACGGCAACAAGGTGTTTTACCGCATCGTGAGCGATCCGAACGACACGACGACGCGCTACACGGACGCCGGATCGTCCTCGACCACCCTTGATCAATCGAAGTTCGCAACCGGTAAAAGCTATCTGCAATATTACTATTTAGGTCGGGAGGGGAATAAGAAGACCCGCGTGGTGGTGAAGTCGCCGGGGTATCCAAGTGCTTCGGAGGTCCATGGCGACCGCCTGTGGGTGAACCTCACGGAGTGGAACAACAAAATGGCCAATTCGTTGAAGAACGATTGGTGGATGACGCAGTGGAAAACCAAGGATGTCCGCAACGGTCACACCTCGATTGTTGCCAACCGCCGGAAGGGACGGCGCGCCACCGGAACCGAGTTTGCGTTTGTGAATGCCTTGGTTGCCCGTACTTTTGGGATGGGTGCTGATAGTCCTGTGGTTCCGGGGACAACGTTCGCGGAATTCGCCAAGCAGATGCTCATCGAGTCAGCTCTGGTCCTTGACCCGATGGGTGCCGAGTTGAACCTGTCAAATAACCCGATTCCCTGCCGGGAACTGCTCTACCGCGGGTATTACGATGTGCGCAAGGTCTACAACTATGCCGCAGCCTATGACATCCTCATCGGCTACTATCGGGAAAACCAGGGCAATCCGAAAGGGATCACCCCGATCGAAGACTACTTCATCCGTGATACTCTGGCGCGTTGGACAACCGTGACGGGAATGGCCACCGGCAGCTGGACATCGCCACCGTGGCAGCGCTTCAATTCCGGCGGGATGTGGGAAACCGCCCACAAGACGGGTGCCGCGTTTATTGCCGCGATGATGCCGAACTATTCCACGCCGTATTTCGGGACCGCCGGGCTTAATGGCAATTCCAAGACCTACAACCACATTGTGTTCCCGACGTTGAACCACACCTGGTTCAACCTTTACTTGGCGAACAATGTCGTCCCGGTGGGGTTCCCTGGCGTTGCCACCCGCATGGGTGTTGATGATTATCTTTTCATCGCCAAGGATGGAACCACCAAGTGGGCTGACCGGATCAGCTATGCGGACACCCCGCTGATGGGGCAGTGCATCGGAACCTATTACAACCTGCTAAAGTTGTTTCATCCGACCAAGACGATGCCGCGGGTGGATGCGGCCATGGCGGTGGCGGCCAAGGGTCAGTTGTTCGGGGATAAGTTTATTTCCGACTCGGACCGCAATGCCCGCTTCTTTGCCTGGAGCATCATGTGCAACTCGTGGCATGCATCGTTCCGCTCGGTGGCCCAGCCGAAGTCGCTGGCGCTGCCTACGACGGATTCGCAGAATCCTGCCAAGCAGATGAACACAGGCGGTATCTTCTACGTGCTCTGGTATAACCGTGACCTGCCACTGGGTCAGGCGGCGACCACCACGCCGCCGCCGACAACGGAACCCACGATCCTGACTGCGCCGAAGAATCTGAAAAAGCTTCGATAAGGGGGATCGCTGGAGCCCCAGCCTGAACCATTCCGTGGTCGCCGAGCGTTTTACTGCTAGGCGGCCACTTTCCTCCTTCACGGAGTGCCGCGCTCTGCGTTGGCTGCTGAGTTTGTCTAAGCCGAGCGCAGCTCGGTCATTGTTTGTCCGGGCGCCGCTGGAGGTGCTGCCTCCATGGCTCGACCGCCCTTTGCGCGCGATTCTTCCAAACACTTATGATCCTCGTCTATCTCGTCACGGTGGTGTTGTTGGTTGCCCAGTTGGCGCTTCCGCGGCGGTTGGCATTTTTACCGCTTCTTATTGCGCTGCTCCACCTTGGGAATGTTTCATTGATTAGCGAGTTCACCCCGATGCGGTTGGTCATCATGGTGGGGATCGCTCGTGCCTTCGCCGGCGGGTTTGTCCGCTGGTCGGCAAATAACCGGCTTGACCAATTGGTTGCGATCTTCGCGGTGGTCGCGCTTTTGAGTTCGCTCGGGCACGCCGCGAGTATTCATGTGCCCAGCCCGCTGATTGAGCGCTGCGGTCTGGTTCTTAATGTGGTTGGTGCTTATCTCTATTCCCGCGCGTATACCGGTGCGGATGACTTCGTTGTGACCTTTTCGCGTTGGTTGGCTTTCATCCTCATTCCGCTCAGCGCGTTGCTTTTGCTGGAGCAGACGACCGGGCGAAATGCGTACTACGTCCTCGGTGCCCGCTCTGACACGGCGGGGATTCGCAATGACGGGTTCCGTGCCAAGGGACCGTTTGGCCACGCGATTATCGCCGGCACGGCCGCCGCCGTTGCTCTGCCATTCATGGTTTTCCTGTGGCGGCGACAGAAGGCCCTTGGCTTGGCTGGTGCGCTGGCCGCCGTCGGGGGGGCGGTGGCGACTGCTTCAAGCGGGCCGCTTGCGGCCTTGGCCGTGATCGCTGCCTGCCTGTGCCTATGGCGCTGGCGTGAGCACCTGCGACGACTTCGAATAGGCGGCTACATCGCTTTGGTTTTTCTGCACTTCACGATGTCGCGACCGGTGTGGTATCTTATTGCGCGCATTGACCTAGTGGGTGGGAGTACCGGTTGGCACCGCTCGTCATTGATCGACCGGGCAATAAGAAACCTCGATGAGTGGTGGTTAGTGGGCACCGATTACACCCGTCACTGGATGCACTCCGGGGTAACCTGGAACCCGAACCACACTGACATCACCAATTACTATCTGCAGTTAGGGGTGCTTGGCGGATTGCCGCTGCTGCTGACGTTGGTTGCGATGATTGCCGTGGCGCTCGGGTTTTTAGAGCAGAGTCTGCCGCTTGATCGTGCCGAGGAGACCGACTTGGACTTTGGGACGTGGTGCGTGTGGACCGCGATTATTGCCCACAGTGTTTCGTTTCTCTCGATTGCCTACTTTGACCAGTCGTACGCCGGCTTTTTCCTGCTGATTGGAGCCACTCCAGCGATTCTTCAGGCGGCGCGCCGTGGTGCCGAAGTCGATGATGATGAGGCCTGTGAATCAGGCGCCTGGGGCGATCGCCTACCCAGCCACTAGAAATCCGGCCGGCCCGAATGGCACGTGGGCATAACCACCCCGGGGCTGGTATGCGTTGACCCTTTTGGGGCTGGGATGGGTTTGTCACGTGCCGCCCGTCTCACCCGTCCTCGCCCAATTGTTTCTTCAGCGCATCAGGCCGTTCCTGCCAGCAAGCTGCCACACTGGTTAGACAGAGCGACTAGACCTTCATCAGGGTAAATATGTCCGGATTTCGATCGATTGACGATGTTGTCGCGTGGCGCGCCTGCGTCGGTTGTGGCGCCTGCGCGCATCTCGCGGGAAGCAAGGGGCTGGTCATGCGGGATGTGCCGGAGTGCGGGCATCGGCCGGTGCGCACTGGCGGGGCGCTTGAGTGTAGCGAGGCGGAGTTGCTTGCAGCCTGCCCTGGAGCGGCCACCGCGTTGCCAATCAATGAATCATCCTCGCCGGTCCACGCCGCCAATGGCCCGACAATGGAAATTTGGGAAGGCCACGCTGTTGACCCTGAGATGCGTTTCAGCGGCGCGTCGGGCGGTGCCTTGACGGCGTTGGCCGCCTTCTGTCTTGAGCGCGGTGGAATGGACGGAGTTTTGCATTTGGGTGGCGATCCTGACCACGTCTTGCAGAACCGGACCGTCTTGAGTCGCAGCCGCAAGCAGTTGCGTGAGAATGCGGGATCTCGCTACTCGCCGGGATCGGTCTGCGCCGGCTTGCATCTGGTCAACGAGGTGGCCGGCCCGTGCCTGTTTATTGGCCAGCCGTCGGAAGTCGCTGGCTTGCGGAAGCTTCAAGACCTGCGTCCGCAACTCCGCGAAAAGATCGGTCTGGCGGTATCGTTTTTCTGCGCCGGCTCGCCGCCAAGCCAAGCAACGCTCGATCTGCTTAAGGAGCACCAAATCAACCCGCGGCAGGTCACCGCACTGCGCTATCGTGGGCGCGGCTGGCCCGGGAACTTCGCGGTCTGGGTCAAAGGGGTGGCTGACCCGGTTGTCGAACTCACTTATGCTGAGTCATGGGCATTCCTGCAGCGCTATCGGCCGTGGTCCGTGCAAATCTGGCCGGATGGCAGTGGCGAGCACGCCGACATCACCTGTGGCGATCCATGGTACCGCCAAGTCAATCCGGGTGAAAGTGGATCATCGTTGATCATTGCCAGGACTGAGGCCGGTTGCAGGACCATCCGCGCCGCCATGGAGGCAGGCTATCTTGAGTTGCTTCCCCTGAACGCTGAGTGCCTCATGGCATCCCAGAAAAACCTCATCAGCAAAAAAGGTGCCGTCTGGGGGCGTCTGCTGACCATGCGCTTGCTGGGCATTCCGACCCCGCGCCATGACGGATATTCCTTATTCCCAATGTGGCGGCGCCTACCGCTGCGCGAAAAAATCGCCTCCATTGCCGGCACCGCGCGGCGGATTCTGCAACGCGGGTACCGCAAGCCCTTACCCGCACCCGCTGTTATTGAACCTAAAGGATCTGCATGCGCCATTCCGCCAACCCCCAACCTGATTGACCGATGAATCACGACATCCTCATGATCACCTACAACCGGCCCGACTACACCCGCCTGGCACTCACCCGGTTGTTGGATACCTGTGATGAATACATGCGTGTCTGGGTTTGGCATAATGGCGATCACCGTGAAACTCTCGCCGTGGTGCGTGAGTTGGCGCGCCACCCGCAATTCTATCACCTTGAGGTAAGCCCGGAGAATAAGCGGCTGCGTGAGCCGACCAATTGGTTTTGGGCCAACTCAACCGGCGAGTATATCTCAAAAGTCGATGACGATTGCCTTGAGCCGGATAACTGGGGTGCCGTGCTCCGGGCTGCCCACGTGGAAAATCCACAGCTTGGGGTGATCGGGACATGGCGTTTCTACGATGAGGATTTTGTCCCGGAACTTGCCGGCAAGAAGATAAGAACCCTTAACGGCGGCACCCAGCTGTTGGAGAACTGTTGGGTTCAAGGAAGCGGCTATGTGATGAAGCGCACCTGTGTTGACCAGCTTGGCTTGCTTGGCGAGAACGAATCCTTCCCCGGCTACTGCATCCGCGCGGCCCTTGGTGGCTGGAAAAACGGCTGGGCCTTCCCGCTTCTCCATGAGGAGCACATGGATGACCCGCGGTCGGAATTTTGCGCCATCAAAACCGACGCGGAGTTCATACAGCAACGGCCGCTTAGCGCCATCCACGATAACGTCACTTCCCTTAGCGACTGGGGCGGGCGGATCAAACACATGGCCCACATCGTTCAAGCCGCCGACCCGGATCCGCGGCAACACGTCGGCTGGCGCAAACGCCTCCAGCACCTGAACATGCGGGCTGCCAAACTGATTGGCCGCCATGAGGAATGGCGCCGCGCCAAGCCGGTTTGATGATTTCCTTTTCCTAACTTTAACTTGAGGGCTGCCTCGGACCATGCAAGCGATGAAAAAGCTCCGGACCCTGCACGTGCCGGTGGATCGGAGGAACCCGTACCAGCGTGCCCTTGGGCTGGCGCTCCACCCGCTGGGGGTGCGCGTCCGGCGTCTGCCGCTGCGGTGGAACGTGCTCAGGCTCATGCGTGGATTGGACGTCCTGCACATTCATTGGACCTCGGCGGTGGTGAACAATCCGCTGTGGAAGGTCTCCCTCGGCTACCCGCTTCTGGCCATGCAGTTCCTCATCCTGCGCCTCAGCGGGAGAAAAATCATCTGGACCGTGCATAACCTTGAGGGCCACGAATGTCACCGTCCGATCCAGAATTGGGTGGGATCCGTATTGATCGGAGTCTTGGCCAATGTCGTCATTGTTCATGGCAAGAATGCCCGGGAAATTGTTGCTGAAAGGTTTTTAATCAAGCGCAGCAAGATTGCGGTCATCCCGCATGCGAATTTCATCGGGCTCTATCCTGAAACAAGCAGCCGTGGCTCGGCCCGCGATGGGTTCAAGCTCTCACCGGAAAAAAAGGTAGTCCTGTTTCTTGGCCATATCCGGCCCTACAAGGGAGTTGAGAATCTAATCCGCGCCTTCAATTCGGTCGCGGATCCGAAGGCGGTTCTGTTGGTTGCGGGTCGACCGCTCGACGACGACTATCAAGAGCGCATCGAGCGACTTACCGCCGGCAACCCGAGGGTCAAATTTCTCCCCGGATATGTGGCCGACGATCGGATTCAAGAGTTCATGCTTGCGGCTGATGTGGTGGTCTTTCCGTACAAGGAGATCTTAACCTCCGGATCGGTTTTGCTGGCGATGTCGTTTGGTAAAGCATGCATCGCTCCGAAGCTCGGGTGCATCTGTGACGTGCTGGATGACGTGGGTGCCTTTCTTTATGAGGAACGTGGAGTGACTGGCCTGGAGCGTGCCCTGCGTGACGCGCTGAGCGCTCCCAAACGCCTGGATTTGATGGGGAAGCACAATAAGGCCAAGGCCCAGCAGTGGTCGTGGGACCGGGTAGCCGAGGCGACCGCGCAGACCTACGAGGGAAAGGTTCCTGTGGTTGAAATCATTCCGCCGAGTTTTTTTCCCCTTGGTGGCCAGGTTGAGCTCGCGGCGGCACGAGAAGAAGAAGGGAGGCACTATGCACCTTGAGCAATCAGTTGAGAAAGTGCATCTCTCCGGCTACCAGCGGAGGGATTATGAAGTGGTCGATTATCAATTGGCCAAGTTGGAGGGAACCGGGCTGTACTTCCGGGGAGCGGCTAGTGCGTCATTTGCGGGTGAGGATTATTTCACCTGCGTTGGTGCGGCGCAGACGCTGGGTTGCTTTTGTAAGGAACCGTATCCCGCCTTGCTAAGCGCGCGCCTCGGCATGCGCTCAGTGAATCTCGGCTATGGCGGTGCAGGGCCGGAATTCTTTGTCCGTCAAGGGCAACTCCACGAAGTCATTAACCGCGGAAAGTTTGCCGTCATCCAGGTGATGTCAGGCCGCAGCCAAAGCAACTCGGTATTTGAGTGCGATGGCTTGGAGTTTCTTACCCGGCGTGCGGATGGTCGTCAGCTTGGGAGCAACGAGGCCTACGGCGACTTGCTGGCTGGCAATCCGCTGATGCGCAAAGGCGGGCCGCTCGGGCGCAAACTGGCCCGGCTGCTTGCCCGCCCGAAGATGAGGGACTTGGTCGCGGAGACGCGTCATGCTTGGATTGAGAGCTATCGGACACTGTTGCAGGAAATCATCTGTCCGACAGTGCTCCTCTGGTTTTCAACCCGCTCGCCTGATTACCAAGAGGATCCGCGAACCCTTCGCGGCTTGTTCGGAGATTTTCCGCAATTGGTGAACCGTGCCATGGTTGCCGAGATCGCGCAGATGTGCGGCGCGTACGTCGAGTGCACAAGCGCACGGGGAACCCCCCAGCCATTGTTCAGCCGGTTTACCGGTGCGCCGGTAAGCGTCGATCCTACCGCTGACCGGCGGGATCTGGGGGTCGGCAGGCCATGGACTCACAACCGATACTATCCATCCCCCGAGATGCACGAGGATGCCGCTGAGGCTCTGCTGCCCGCGCTTGCCGCCCCAAGGAGTGGCGGACTCTGATCCGCCAGCTCATGAAATGCCGGTGCCAAGAGGAATTCTCGCTTCATTGTCCCCTCATGGCTGGGCGATTCGGAGGTTGCCACTCCTTGTCGAGAACGCGTTCCAAGGGGGCGAGGCTTTCTTAAGTTCGTGCCATTCCGCCTGACCTGATGAACGTCGCTTCTCGAGATCCCAGAAAGGTGGTGATGCTTAATGGGGCAAGCTCATTGGTTACTATCCTATTGCGAATCTCGGTGTTGGTTTGGGTGAACCAGTATTTAATCCGGCGGATTTCTCCGGAGGAATATGGGCTCTTCCCCTTGGTGAGTTCGCTTGTGGTCTTCGGCGACTTCTTCAAAAACATCTTCACCGGCGGACTTGGTCGCTACATCGTTGAAGAGGATGCGCGCGGGAATAACGAAGGGGTATCCAAGGTGGTCTCCTCAATGTTTCCCTTCCTCCTAGGAGGGTCGCTTCTTATCGGTTTGGTGGCCGGGGCGGCCATTTGGAAGATTGACTACTTGTTGGATATTGCCGTCGCCCAGGTAGCCGATGCGCGGGTGATGTTCGGGTTGTTAATCGCTATGCTTTTGGTTGGAATGGTCTCCGGCCCGTTCACCATCGGGCCCTATGTGAAGCAACGGTTTGTCATGATCAATGGCGTGAGCCTGGCGGAGGAGGCTCTGCGGATCACCATTCTTCTGTGCTTGTTGTTCGGTGTGAGCACCCGGGTGATGTGGCTGGTGGTTGCCTCGGTGATCGCCGGATTGGTTCGCACCGCGGTGCTTTGGGGGATGACCCGCAGGATGTTGCCGGCGGTGGTCGTGAAATGGCGGATGACGAGCATAAGCACGGCTAGGCGGATGATGGAGTTCGGCGCATGGACATCGGTTCAGGGGCTCACCAATCTTATGTCAAACACCGTTCCATTCCTTCTGCTTAACCGCTTTGGGTCTGCAATGGACGTTAGTTCATTCCACCTCGGGCGTCTGCCTGACGTGCAGTTTCGGCGTCTGGCGTTGGCGGCCATCACGCCGGTGCAGCCGGCGCTTACCTGCACGTTTGCCACTGCCGGCGAGGGGGCAATGCAGGAAAGCTACATTCGCGGCGGCCGCTACCACCTCTGGCTTACGCTGATAGGGATTGCGCCGCTTCTGGTTTTTGCCAAACCGATTGCCACTCTTTATGCGGGTGAGCGATACCAAGGGGTCGGGCTGATCATGATCGCAACGCTGGGCTGTTATCCCGCCATCTGGGCAAGTGCAATGTTCTACCGAGTTGCCCACGCCATCGGGCGGGTTCGCAAGTACTATGTCTGTGACATTGCCGTTCAGGGAGTGGCGCTGTTGGCGATGTATTTCGTGGTTGCCTGGCTCGGCTGGGGGGCGGCCGGGGCTGCCATGGCCATGTCACTCACCCTGATCCTCATGCACTTCGTCTTGATTTGGCCGATGGGTTTGCGGCTCGTGGGTGGCACATGGTCGCAGTTCATCCGATCCTCGTTGCTGCCCGGCATGTCCCCATTTGTGGTCGCTATTTTGCTCTGCGTCGGGTTCGACGGACTGGTGAGCGTCAACAACTGGTGGCTGCTCGGGGCCGCGGCTGCTGTGGCGGTCGCCGGCTACCTGGGCACGCTTTTTGGCCTCTGCCTGGATGAATCCGACCGCGCATTTTTAGCGAGTGTGGGAACCGGTTTGCGCAAGAGGGCGAAGATTCTCAAGTCCTCGAAAGTTCGCGCCGCTACCCCGACAAACCTCCCCTAACAGCATGAGCCAGTTGCCAAACTTCGTGATCATAGGTGCAGCCAAGTCAGGCACCTCATCGCTCTGGGCGTATCTTAACCAGCACCCAGAGATATTTCTATCCCGCAACAAGGAGCCAAACTACTTTGCCCTGGCCGGTAAATCGTTGCCTGAGCCGGGTCCGGCACCGCCAGAGCGACTGCATGAACTGCTCTACTCGTACACCCTCACCGAGCTCCGGGAATATCTTGAATTATTCCGGCCCGCCGCTGGGTTTAAAGCAATTGGCGAGGCATCGGTGCGCTACCTTTACACCCCGGGAACTGCCGCGAGGATCCACGCGGCCCTGCCAAATGCGCGCCTTGTCGTGATGTTGCGGGATCCAGTCAAGCGGCTGTATTCTCACTATTGCATGAACCGCCAGTTTGGCCTCGAGCCGCTGTCGCTCATGGAAGCGGTTGAAGGTGAGGCGGAGCGGGTCGAGGCTGGCTGGGGGTATGACTGGCACTATGCCGGGGTCAGCCGCTATTCCGGCCAGCTTGGGGAGTATTTCAAATTCTTCTCGCACGAGCAGTTGGGGGTCTTTCTATTCGAGGATTTTGCCAAGAATCCGGTAAGGGTGGTTCAGCAGATTTGCGCGTTTCTTGAGGTGGATTCTGATTTCACCCCCGACGTTTCTCTGCGCATGAAGGGTGCCTGCCGGCCGCGCAGTTTTGCTCTTGATGGGTGGGCGAATCCGCCGGGGCGAGAGGGCATCAAGCGGCGTGAAAAGCAGCTTGGATTCCTCCCGACTAAGATGAGGAAGCGCCTGATCGGTGGCGTCAATCTACTCAATCGCGCACCCGTCAAGACGCTGGCTATGCATGAACAGGTGGATCTGCGGAAATTGCTAGCTGACGAGATAGCGGCGACCAGCGATCTGCTTGGCACCAATCCGGCTTGGTAATCAGATCATAGATCATGAGTGCTTCTGCTACATTGGTAATCTCGCGCTTTGGTCCTGACCAAGCAGGAGGTGCGGCTCTTCGCAACCTCCAGAACATCCGCGGGCTTGGCCGCCTTGGGCCGGTCGACGTACTCACCCTCAGCGAGGAATCCCGTGAAGGAGTAATTTCCTCTTTCGAGGGGGTGAGAGAGTGGGAGTGTCTTTCAATCAAGAGTAAGAGGTCATCAATGCGTGATCGACTGATGGGCAACAGGTGGCTGTGGCGCCCTAGGATCCATCCGTTGCTCGACCGTTACCGGCTTCAATCGGCAGAAAAATGGCTTCGCGCGCGCATTCAGAAACACTCCTATCGTTGCATAGTGATCGAGGAGCTTGCGCTTGCCCGCTATGGTGAGTTTTGCCGTGCGCTTGGATGCCGGGTGATTTTTGATGCTCATAACATCGAGGGTGCGCTGCGTGCTGAACTTGCCGGTGCCGATCGCGGCAAGGGGGCGGGTTGGTTTCAGCGGGCCAAAAGCGGAGTGCTTGCGGCGCGCTTAAGCCATGAGGAACAACGAGCGGTGCGCAGCGCGGATTTGGTTTGGGCGTGCAGCCCGATGGATGCCAATGTCATGGCGGACCTTTATGGCAAACGCGCCACGGTGGTGCCAAATGCGGTGGATGTGGATGCCTATCGACCTCGGCCTACGGCGGCGGTGGGTGATTGGCACGCGCGCCCGCTGACGATCTTGTTTACCGGGTCGTTTAGCTACTTTCCCAACGCTGAGGCAGCAATGCGCCTGATCCGAGAAATCCTTCCCATCCTGCGCCGCAGCTATCCGACTACGCGGCTCTGCCTGGTTGGGCGCAATCCGAGTGAAGCCATGCTTGCCTCGGCCAAAGCCGACCCGGCCATCGTGGTCACTGGCGAGGTCCCGAGCGTGCTGCCATACTTTCACGTGGAATCCGTTGCCGTGGTTCCGCTGATCTTTGGGAGCGGCACGCGGTTAAAGATCTTGGAGGCGTTTGCTGCCGGCATCCCGGTGGTGAGCACAGCCAAGGGCGCGGAAGGCATTGATGCCACGGATGGCTATCACTTGCTGTTGCGCGAGGATCCAATTGCGATCGCCAAAGCCGCGGTGCAACTCTGGGAGGATGCGGCCCTGCGCTGGCGCATCGTGGTGAATGCCGGGTTGTTGGTTGAAAGCCAATACTCATGGCCAGTTGCCGCAGCGCGGATTGCCAGCAGCCTTACGGTTGGTGCCAGAGACGGCGACGAGGCCGCCATGGGCGCTCAACGGCAGGCTTCTTCCTAGCGGGCGTTGGCCATAGGCCAACCGTGGACTGCTGTAGTAAAGCTACCGCTGTGATGCTCGCAGCCCGCCTGCTCACCCGCGGCGGTCCCTTGCTTTTTCCGCGCTGCCGCGGAGGGAGCGTTGAATGAGTGAGCCGAGCGAGTTCCCGCCAGCAAGCTGGACCGCTCACAGCGGTAGCAAGCTACAGCAGTCCACGGTGGCCTGCGGCTCACGCTCAATTTAACTAACTCATCATATGAATATTAAATCATGGGGTAAGGGCAGTTGTTTGCGGTTGGGGGTCAATTTGGTTTGGTTTGTTGTGCTGCTGGGTTTGGCGCGGGCAGCGCCTCCGGAGCGCTTTGCCTTGGAGAACGTGTTGGCCAACATTGACCAGCCGATGAGTATGCGATTCTTGCCGGACGGGCGGATGGTGCTGGTGCAGAAGAAGGGGCGGATCCAAATATGCAATGTGGCGGCCAAGCCGGCGACCACCGGGGACTACGGAAATATGGCCGATCCAGCGCATGTTTTGGGCATTGATTTCAATCAAGAGCGCGGCATTTTGGACCTTGCAATTGATCCGGCGTTCCCAGCGTCGCCATATATTTACATCCTCTACACGCCGGCAAATGCGCCGGGTGGGGCAAAAATGCGGGTGGCGCGCTTTACCCACGTGGAGAATGCCGGGGGGGTGACGAGTCGTCTGGACATGGCCAGCGAGGTGGCAATCTGGACCGACACTCAGGGGTATGACTCGTGCTGCCATTTTGGCGGCGGACTGGATTTTGGACCCGACGGCAATCTTTGGATTACGACTGGTGATCACTTCCAAGGGTCCTACGCTGTGAGTCTTGCGCATGCGGGCGGCAAGGTTCACCGGATCCGTAAGGACGGCACGATTCCGCCAGGAAACCCTTATGCCGACGGTGCGGGTCCCAACGTCGATTCGGTGTTTGCCATCGGGTTGCGTAACCCGTTCCGAGCCCGCTGGGACCTCCAAGGGAAGCGCTTCTTTATTGCTGAGGTTGGCGGTAATGTCCAAACCACCGCGTGGGAGGATCTGCATTACATTGATTATAACAGCGCGTCCGGGCGCTTTGTGGATTCCGACTTCGGCAAGGCCAATGATAATGGTCGCTATGACGGGATTGACTTTGGTTGGCCCGCCGCCGAAGGGCTTCCCCCCTACACCGATTTCCCCGGGGCCAACGTGGATCCGGCGGGCACGCCGATCTTCGCATACAAGCACAACAAGGTTACCGCTGCTGTCAACGGCGGGGTTGTCTATCGCGGATCCAAGTTTCCCGCCGAATATGTTGGGGCCTACTTTTACGCCGATTCCACCCGCGATTTCGTGCGCTACATCAAGTTCAAGGCGGATGGTACCGTCGCGCCCAATCCCGCACCAGTGCCGCTAGACCCGATGAATCCCGACCTGCTGAGCCGGCCATTTGACCTCGCCCCAGTCGGGCGGATTGTCTCATTGGAAGTTGGGCCCGACGGAGCGCTGTACTTCGTGAGTTTCAGCGATTCAGGTGGGGCGTATGGCAAGACCGACCCCTCGGTGCTCGGCGCGGTGCGGCGGTACGTTTATGACAGTGGTAATTCCCGTCCAGAGATCACCACGTATAGTGTGTCGCCCGCATCGGGACCAGCGCCCTTGGCGGTAAGCTTCTCTATAGCGGCGCGAGATGGGGACAATGATTCGTTGACTTACAGGCTCGATCCGGGTGACGGGTCGGCGCTGCTGTCCGGGTCGCTGACGGCAGGGCAGACGGTGGCACGCGGATACACCTATACCGCATCGGGCGTCCGCACGGCCACCGTGACGGTATCCGATGGCAAGTCGGAGACCACGGCGGCGTTGACGGTCCAGGCAGGCAATCCGGCAATCATCACGTCGTTCAAAGCAACGAACAACAATCCGGTGCCGCCGGTTAATTATTTTCGGTATGGTGATACCTACACATTCAGTGCGACGGCCACCTCTGCCAATGGACCCCCTTTGGCACCGGAGTCCTTCTCTTGGTCGGTGGTGTTCATTCGTCCGGGGAATACTCACCCGGTTGTTGGGCCGCTAACGGGAGTAGCCAACCTGAAATTTCCGATTCCGTCACAAGGCCAGGGATTTAGCGGGCCGGTATTTTATCGCTGCTTTGTCACCGTGCGCGATGGGGATTCGCCGGCTACCACCGCGAGCATTGATATTTTCCCCGATAAGGCGCTGATTCATTTCACCTCGCAACCGGCCGGGGTGGTGATTCAGGTGGATGGCAACACGGCCGTGCCGACACCTTTCACGCTCGATAGTTTGATTAACTTTGAACACGTGATCACGGTGCCGGCGACGGTCTGCTCCGGCACCGGGCAACAAAAATTCAGTGCGTGGACGGACGGTCCGGCCACCGCGCAGCGGAAGTTTTTGGTGCCTCCGCGGGAATCTTTTCTGGGTGCCAGCTATGTTGCTGACGGTCCGTGCTTGAACAGCGGGTTGGTGTTGAGTGGTCTGGTCGTTCACCTTGAGTCGGACTTGAATGTTGGCCTGCAATCCGGCACCCAAGTGGCTACCTGGCTTGACCAATCGGGTCTTGGAAATGACCTGCAAGCCTATGGCGATCCGCAGCTTGCTGCTGGTCTAACGCCGTCGGGGAAGCCTGCCCTGCGGCTTGACGGGGTGGGTGACAAGCTTGAGCGGGTGCATGCGAGTAAACCGCTTGCCGGCTTGCCGGCGGGCTATGCGAATCGAGCAATGTTCATGGTCGTCAGGTACCCGGGCGGATCCTCCGCGTGGGCCGGTGCGGCGTACGGAACCGGTGCGAACAACCGCGCATTTGGCCTGCTGGCCAAGCACCCGACGGGTGAGCTTGTCCTGCAAGGGTGGGGGAGCGGCAACGACTTGGTCACCGCCGAGCGTGGCATCGGTGCTGGCTGGATGGTCCAAAGCGGCATGGTCAGCGGGGGCGCCGGTCGCTTGTTCAAGGATGGCCTGCAGGTTGGCCAGTTCTTCCACACGTATGACACGTTGGTGACCAAGTTGGTGATCGGCGAGGAGATCAATAACCTTGGGTTTATGCCGATGGATATTGCTGCCCTGCTAATCTATGACCGGGCATTAACCAACGAGGAACTTGTTCGCATCAACACGTACCTGCGGAAGAAATATCTGGATGCCGCCGCGCCAAACACCGCGCCAATGATTGCAATAACGGCCCCAGCCAACAACCTTGTGGTTGACCAAGGCCAGAGCGTGACGTTTACCGCCACCACCAATGATGTAGAGAATGGCGACCTTGGGGCGGCCGTTACCTGGGCATCCAACCTCGACGGACCGCTCGGCACGGGCGCAAGCATCTCCACCTCAGCCCTCAAGACCGGAAACCACATCATCACCGCCAGCGTGCGCGACAACGGGAGTCCAGCGCTGCAAGCGTCCGCCAGCGTCAATGTCTCAGTCCTTGTCGCGGGCGCGGCGGGCGCGGTGCCGTTGCCAGGTGCCTTGGTCCTGCGACTTGAGGCCGACGAAGGAGTTGGGAAATCAGGAAGCACCGTGGGGGGGTGGACGGACCTGTCCGGCCGTGGGAACTCCCTGGCCGCCTCCGGCGGGGTTCAACTGGTTGCAGGGCAGACGCCCTCCGGCCGCCCCGCGCTGCGTCTTGATGGCACCGACGACAAGCTTGAGCGGGTGAATGCAACCCAGGTGATCACCGGACTTCCTGCCGGCAATGCTGAGCGGACGATGTTCATGGTGGTCAATTATCCGGGCGCCTCAACAGCTTGGGCAGGCGCGGTCTACGGCACCGGCACGAGCAATCGCGCGTTTGGCTTGATCAAACACCCGACTGGCCAACTTGGTCTGCAGGGCTGGGGCAAGGGCAATGATTTGATCAGCGCGACGCCGGGCATCGGGGCGGGATGGATGGTCCAGAGCGGCATGCTCAGCGCCAGCACCGCCACCCTTTTCAAGGACGGGACGCAAATTGCGCAGTTCACCCACACGTATGACACCCTGGTGTCCAAGGTGGTAGTCGGTGAGGAGATCAAGGGTCTTGGGTTTGTGGCCATGGACGTCGCCGCGCTGCTTGTCTACAATCGTGCGCTGTCAAATGCGGAACGTGCCAGCGTCGAAGCCTACCTGCGGAAAAAGTACTTGGATCGCAACTCGGGACCGGTGGTGGCGATCACGGCGCCGTCGGCGGGCACAACAATCAATCAGGGTCAAAGCGTTACCTTCAGCGGTACGGCCAGCGACCCTGAGGATGGCAACCTTGCCGCTGCCATCAAATGGACATCGAACCTAAGCGGTTCCTTGGGAACTGGCGCAAGCATCTCGACCACAGGCCTTTCCGTCGGAAACCACATCGTCACCGCAAGCGTCAGCGACAGCAGTGGCCAGCAATCCACCGCCACGCTTGGCGTGGCGGTCCAACCCGCGACCAGCGTGCCGCTTCCAACCGCGCTGGTGTTGCGCTTGGAGGCGGATGAAGGCATCGGCAAGGCGGGAACCACAGTGAGTTCGTGGACCGACCTGTCGGGCCGGGGCAACTCGCTGATGGCCTATGGGGATCCGCAGCTTGGGGTGGCTCCTTCGGGCAAGCCGGCGTTGATTTTCGATGGCACCGGGGACAAGCTTGAACGCATCCATGCGAGCCAGCCGCTCAACGGTCTGCCCATCGGCATTGCGGACCGGACGATGTTCATGGTTGTCAACCAGCGCGCGGGCACCAAAGCTTGGGTTGGAGCGGCGTATGGCACGGGCGCTGCCAACCAGGCGTTTGGCCTTGTGGTGATACCAAGCGGTCCGATTGCCCTGCAAGGGTGGGGGACGGGCAACGATCTGGTCAGCAATGTATCAGGGATTGGTGCCGGTTGGCTCGTCCAGAGCGCGATGCTCAGCGGAGGCACCGCCAGCCTCTATAAGAACGGCAGCCAAATCGCGCAGTTTGCCCACGCATACAACACTGTCCTTTCGAAACTGGTGATCGGCGAGGAGATCAAAAACCTTGGCTTCGGCGTGATGGATGTCGCTGCCGTGTTAATTTACAACCGTGCGCTTACGGCGGATGAACGCAACAGCGTGGAAACCTACCTGCGGGTTAAGTACCTTAGCCCACCTGCCGGGACGAACCTTGCGGCGACGCCGCTGGCCGAACCGGAAGTTCTCCCTGCGCGCATCGAGCCGACTTATATCGTGGCCGGGTATCAGGTGGCCGATGAGAGGAAAGAGGAGGATGTCGATCGTTCCAATGAGTCTGTGGCGGTCGTCGAGGAGGATCCTTCGTTGCAGCTTCAACTCATGATGAGCAACGGGAAGTTAATGATCGTCTTTCCCGAGCTTAAGCCTACCGGTGATTACCATTTGCATCAATCAGGCTCGCTGTTGGATATCGATGACCCCGGTATGCGGATCTATTCGATTTATCGCGAGGAGATTCTCCTGATGGACCCGTTCACCCGCTTGCACACGAGGGTGGAGATTGAGCCGCCGTCACAGCCCGGGTTCTTCCGCTTGTTCTTTGAGGAGGCGATCACTCCTTGAGCGAATGTTTGGAGTGCGGTGGGAAGGGGTACTCCCCGCCACACCGCTTTGGCTCAATCCCGGAACTCCGCAGGCCGCCCACTGGAAGCCCTCACCGGTTATTTTTATTCAACGGATACCCCGGAAGCAGCGCAGAGGCTTCCCTGGTGAATGATTGA
>Ga0136639_10000023_pt1 | contig 47961 bp, 37 predicted proteins | sample AntDrymUQ8592106_2_FD_113739 | JGI IMG/M metagenome (GOLD analysis project Ga0136639, IMG submission 113739) | Polar desert sand microbial communities from Dry Valleys, Antarctica - metaG UQ859 (21.06) | ecosystem: Environmental > Terrestrial > Soil > Desert | place: Antarctica: Dry Valley...
AAGCTCGCTTCGTGGAGCGGCACCACGCCGCTCTTGGTTTCGTTGACGATCAGCTTGAGCTTGTCCCGCAGGAAGCGGGTGATACTTGTGAGGATGCGCTCGCCCGCACGCGGGCTTTCGCAGCCGTGGGCGGACGCTTACGCGAGGTGCGTTTTGCCTTTGGGACTAAGGGTCAATCGATTGCGGGCACGATTGGACGCGGACGGGCCTTTCAGGCGGGATTGCGGGGGCTGTCGAGGTCCTCCGCGTCAAAGGCCTCGCCCGCCTCTCAGGCACTGAAATGGCCTACTTTAGCCGCACCGACGGACCCTTCGAAGAGCCCCGCATCATCAAAACCACCAACCATAATCACATGGAACCCTGCGTCGTCTTCATCGGCCCCGGACTTTCAGACTCGAGACAACCTGATAAAGTTGGCTTTGGCCCGGTGCCAATGCATCGCCAGCACGACGGAAGCAACTCCACACCACGAGCCGATCGCGCGAATCATTTACCAACTCGTGCGCCACCGCCAACCCGACGACGAATCAATCTTCGCACGCATGGAGGAGGAACATGCCCAGCGACAACACCGCCGACTTCAAAAATAAGCCCACTCCATGGGCTTCCAACTCATACGATTCCAGCCCGGGGCTGAGGTACGCCCAAGGAGAGGCGATCTCCGAATCGCCCGGCCCTGGGAGGACAATGAAAGGCGGATTCCTCTTACCATTGGCTCTCTCAGGCACTGGCGGATCGCAGTCCGCCGCTCCTTGCCGCTTGCGACGCGCGAGTGATCTGCGGGCGCTCTATTGCGGGCATTCAGGCCGCGATCTTTTCGGTGCCTCACCCGGGGCATCGGCGTACCTCAGCCCCGGGCTGGAATCTCCGCCCCCGCTGGGGCATGGCGGTCTCGCTTTGGACTACTTCCCGATGGGGGCGCCATGGCTTTTGGGTTTGAATTCCGGGGGCTGTGCGTGAGTACACGCTGACCCCCGACTAAGTTCTTATGTCCCGCAGGGATGTGGGGATCGGCTCTTGTTGCGCAGGGGCGGAGGATCGGCTCTTGCGTCCTGGAGGGACAGCAGAACTTAGCCGGGGGTCAGCGTGTACCCACGCGCAGCCCCCGGAATAGGATCCAAAAAAAGATCCCGAGGGGATTGGCGGCTAACCGTTGTTTGACGGATCGCGGCCTCATGCTACCTTAATGCTATGAAATCCCACATCAGTGCCACCCTGGACGAGAAACTCCTTGAGGACTTGAACCGCTTTGGGCAACAGGAGCGCCGGTCGCGGAGTCAGATTATTGAGATGGCCTTGGAGGAGTTCTTGCGCGCGCGCAGGGCGACGGATGAAACCATTGTGACCTCCGACGGCCGCTTTGAGGGTCGCTTCACCCGGGAGGAAACCTATGCGCGCTGAGGACTTCAGCGGGCGGGTGCTCGTCGACACGAACGTGCTCATTTACGCCACGCTCAAGGCGGACCCGCGCCACCAGATGGCACAGAGCGTGCTGGCCCAGCGCCACCGCCCCGGGGTGGAGATGTTCGTTTCCGTGCAAAACCTCGCCGAGATGTATCCCAACCTCACCGGCCCGAAAAACCAGCCACCTGACACCCCCGCGCTGGCACGCGACAAGATCCTTTCCCTGTCGCGCCTGCGCGGCCTGACGGTTCTTCCGCTCACCTTGGAGGGCGTCGATCACGCGCTGGACCTTTGCCTCGAGGGCGGCGTCACCCGGCAGTGCTATTTCGACCGCCAACTCGCGGCTCTGATGCTGCGTGAAGCGATCCCGGTCATCGTCACGGAGAATGTAAGAGACTTCGCATCCATTCCCGGCATCACCGCTCTGGATCCGTTCGCCTGAGCCGGATCGGCGGCGCCACTCTCCTCAGAAATCAACCGTGTTGATTTTTCAGGGGGGGGATGGGCGGGGCGGCTGCCGCGGTGTTAGAGACTGTTAAGCACCTTGATGGACGCCTCGGGTCCCTTTTTCGGGTCGGTCCACTTGTGCAGGACCTTGCCGTCCGCGCCGATGACGACAATCAGATAGGAGTGGGTGAAGTCCACGCCGTTAGGCAGGCGGTTGAACCTAACACCCAAGGCCACGGCCAGTTCCAACAACCCGTCGTCGTCACCGATGAGGAGTTCCCAGCGAGCGGGATCGAGCTTGTGATTGGCGGCGAGGGCCTGCATCTGCGCCTCGCGGTCGTTTTTCGGATCAAGAGTGACAAAGGTGAAACGGACCTTGGAGGGATCGGTGAGGCCCTTTTCGATGCGCTGCATGTCGGCGATGATGCGCGGGCATATCCCCTTGCAGGTGGCGTAGCCAAGCGCAATGACCCTGGGGGTGCCGGCGACCCAGGGGAGAGCCTTGCCGTTCTGGTCGATCCACTTTGACTCCAAGGCATACAGGGATCCGGCTGGAATACTTGGATCCGCCGCAGGCGTCGGATGGACGGCCGGATCAGGCTCCGCGGCGCGGACGGCTAGAAACGGCAGGATGGTTAGCATGGCGGCTAGCGGAAGATTCTTCATGGTTGTTTGGCAGGTTGATCAACGGCTGGTGGCACCGGCATGTCGCGGGCACCGCGAAAGCCCAGGCCGGGGAGGCAGAAGTCCCCTTGCAGGGACGAGCGCACCGCGATGCGCATGAAGTTGGCGTACTCGATTGCCTGGTTTGGGTCGGCCCCGCCGCCCCCGCAAAACAGCTGCGCGTCGGGCGACCCGTCGCTGCGCCCCTCGCCGCTGCTCATTGCCGAGACGAAGTCACCCGTCCACTCCCAGACGAGCCCGTGCATTCCGCTAACACCATAAAAGTTTGGCGGCTGCGAGCTAACGGGTGGCAGCACCGCGGGGTTGGGTTTGGAATACCAGTCGAGGATTTTCCGGCGGAAGGCGGGTTCGGAGCTCGCGTCGGGTTTGAACTCGTCGGCGCGGGCGGCAAACTCCCATTCGTCAACAGTGGGAAGGCGCTTGCCGGCAGCTTTGAGGAAGGCTCTCGCGGCGTGCCAGGAAACACTCACAACAGGAGAGTCCGCAGGGGCACCGGGACCCAGCTCGGTGTCGCCGGCCCAGTGGCTGAGGTAGCTCTTCTCGGCGAAGAGCCGGTTGATGTTAGACCGTCGCCACTGCGGGTGGGCAATGACGAAGGCCAAAAACTCGGCGTTGGTGGTCTGGCGCACATCCAAGAAGAACGAGGCGACCACCCGCGGCGTGGCGCCTTTTTCCAATGGGCGGAGGTACTCGCCACCGGGGATGGGCACCATAGGGGAGCCGGGGATCTCCCCGGCTCCCGCCATGACACAGCCGCAGGCAGCAGCCGCAATGACTAGCAAGGATTTCATTTCTTCGTGGCGCGAACCTTGGCAACATCCTCGGGAGTCACTTCCTTGCCGTTGTTTTCCCAGGCGCTGTAGACGTAGCTCAGCACGTTGGCTACATCCTCATCATTAAGGGCCATGGCCGGCATCACGCTGTTGAACTTGTTGTTGTTGACGGTGATCTCGCCGGTAAGTCCGTGGATGACGGCCGCGATGGCGCGCGGCGTGTCCGCATTTAGATAGTCGGACTTGGCCAAGGGCGGGAAGGCCGAAGGAATCCCCTGACCCTCAGCCTGGTGGCAGGCGACGCAGTTGGAGGCGTAGACGTTGGCACCGCGCTGGACCCGCTCAGCCTTGTTAGAGGCAGCGGCTAGAACGACTCCCTGATCGGGCATGGTCTGCGGGGTGCTGCCTTCCGGCAGGTAGACCTTGTCAAACTGCTTGCCGGAGTAAACCAACTCGTCGACCTCGCCTTCCACCTTGAGCATGCCCAAGGCGCCCTTGTTGAAGGCGCGGGTTAGGGCATGGTCGACGAGGATCAGGGTTCCAGGAACTTCACACTTGAACTCAAGGATCGCCGAGCCACCGGCCGGCACCATCGTGGTTTGAACGTCGTGGTTGATCATCCGGCCGCCCTCCACGTGGACCTTGTCGAAAATCTCCCCAATTACGTGGAACGAGGACGACAGGTTTGGGCCGCCGTTGCCGAAGAAGATCCGCACTGTCTCGCCCTTCTTGGCGAGCATCGCCTTGTCGCCGGCGATGGCCCCAACCGAGCCGTTGAAAACCACGTAGTCGGGCTTCTCATCGATGGCCTTTTCCATGCTGAAGGGCTGAAGGCCCTGTTCGCCAAAGCGTCCCTTGGTGTAGAAGTCGCCCTGCATCACGTAGAACTCGTGGTCCACCTTGGGCAGCCCGTCCTCCGGCTCCACGTAGATGAGTCCGTACATCCCGTTGGCCACGTGCATCCCCACCGGCGCCACCGCGCAGTGATAGACATACAGCCCGGGGTTGAGCACCTGGAAGGAAAACGTCGAACTGTGCCCCGGTGCCGTAAACGACGCCGCCGCTCCCCCGCCCTGCCCAGTCACCGCGTGTAGGTCGATGTTGTGCGGCATCTTGCTTGTCGGGTGGTTCATCAATTCGAACTCAACAAAATCCCCCTGCCGCACCCGGATGAACTTCCCGGGCACGCACCCGCCAAAGGTCCAAAACGTATAGTCCACCCCGTCGGTCATCTTCATGACCTTCTCCACCACCTCAAGCTTCACGATGACCTTCGTCGGATGCTTGCGCGTGATCGGCGGCGGCACCAGCGGCGGCGTCGTCAAGATCGCCACCTCCTCGCCCTTGATGTTCGCTGGCAGCGTCACCGGCCCCTTCCCTTGCACCGGCTCCTCACCACGCGCCGTCATCGCTAACATCCCCATGGCTGGAAGCATCGCCGCCATCGTCGCTATCTGGCTTATTTTACTCTTCATAATTTTCTTCTTCAGGTTCCCTCACACCTTGCCATCCGACACCACGGGGAATCAAGAAATATCTTTCGTTAATTGTTGGGCAGCGCCGGGTTCGTGGCCGATTAGGCAGGGCGGAAGACGGCGGGAGCGCGCCAACAGGCGAGCCTAGCGGGTTTTCCGCTGGGCCTGCCTGACCTAGCAGCGAGGCCTTGCGCCCAAACGTTGGCGCGTGGTTGGAGAACCGGGGACTCCCTCAACCGGCGGCGGGGCGCAGGACGACCTTGATGCAGCCGTCCTTTTTGTCGCGGAACGCCTCGTAGGCGGCGGGCGCGTCATCCAGGGCAAGGCTGTGGGTGATGACAAAGGAGGGGTCGATCTTTCCCTCCTCGATCATGTTGAGAAGGGGCTGGAGGTAGCGCTGGACGTGGGTTTGGCCAGTTTTGACGGTGAGGCCCTTGTTCATGACCTGGCCAAGCGGGAACTTGTCGGGGAAGCCGATGTAGACGCCGGGGATGGAGACGGTGCCGCCCTTGCGGCAGCAGTAGATGGCCTGGCGCAGGGCGTGGATGCGATCGGTGGTGAGCATCATGGTTTCCTTCACCTTGTCCCAGACCGCATCAATGGTGCCAATGCCGTGGGACTCGGCGCCGACGGCATCGATGCAGCGGTCCGGGCCGCGGCCCTTGGTCATGACCATGAGCTCGTCATAGATCTTCACCTGGTCGAAGTTGAGGATTTCCGCGCGGCCGTGGTTGGCGGCCATGGCAAGCCGCTCGGGCACCCGGTCAATGGCAATGACCCGGCCCGCGCCAAACATCCAGGCACTCTGGATGGCAAATTGGCCAACCGGCCCGCAGCCCCAGACGGCCACCGTGTCCCCCGGCTCGATGTCGGCATTCTCCGCGGCCATGTAGCCGGTCGGGAAGATGTCGGAGAGGAACAACACCTTGTCGTCCGACAGGTTGGACTCAATCTTGATCGGCCCGACGTCGGCACACGGGACGCGCAAAAACTCGGCCTGGCCGCCAGCGTAGCCGCCAAGCATGTGCGAGTAGCCAAACAGGCCCGCGGGCGAGTGGCCCATCACCTTGGCCGCGATCTCGGCGTTCGGGTTGGTCGTGTCACACAGCGAGAACAAGGACTTCTGACAGAAAAAACAACTCCCGCAGGCAATCACAAAGGGGACCACGACCCGGTCGCCGGGCTGGAACTTACGCACCGCGCTGCCAACCTCGGTGACAATGCCCATCGGCTCATGGCCAATGATGTCGCCCTCCTTCATGGTGGCCATCATGCCGTCGTAAAGGTGCAGGTCGCTGCCACAGATGCCCGTGGCGGTCACCTGAATGATGATGTCTGTCGGCTCAATGAGCGACGGATCCGGAACCTGATCGACGCGCACGTCGCTTTTACCATGCCAGCAGAGTGCTTTCATTGGAAACGGGGGGTGGGAGTTGAACCTCATTTCGCAGTCCGGATGCCGAGTCCCCCCGGCCCGACGAAGCACCTTGAACCCACAACAAATCCGCCCCCTCCCCGGCTCATGCGTCCAAAGTGCTTCGGCGCATTCTGCATCGCCACGCCCATCCGCCTGGGGCGCTTTGCGACCGATGCCCGCGATCCCGCGCGGCGAAGAAATCCGGGCCGGCCCGGCCGAGGAAGACACCACGCCAATCACTCCCTCTATCATTTACCAACGATTGGCCCCGGAATGACGTCAGGAGAAGCGCTGCAGGAACTCGACGAGCACCGCGTTGGTCCAGCCGAAGCGATGTTCGTTGGTCACTTAGCCAAAGGTGATCTGGTCGTGCAGGCGCGCCGTGCATTGGTCAGCGTCATATTTCTCCGACAAGAACCCGTCGCGGCGGAACGACGCGGCGACCATGGCGGTGAAGCGCCGCGCAATGTCACGCGCCTCAGCCTGAAACCCATAGCGCTCAAGCCCATCAACCGCCAGCAACTGCAGCGGCGCCAGCTCGGTTAGACTGTCGCTTTCCCGGTCGTAGAAAAGCGCGCTGTCATAGTCCTCAACCTGCTCGTCGCGGAGGAAATTCCGCACCCGCTCATAGTGGGTGAGTCCCTGTTTGTCGCGCTCCGAGGAGACCACCTCGGGAGCGGGTCCGGAGCCGAGGTCGTAGTAGCGCGACAGGCCGGTGGCCTGGTTGAGGTGCGGCGGGACGCGCCAGTAATAATAGAACTTTTCCACCAGCGGGAGGTTGCGCGCCAGCCAGTCGCGGTCGCCATGGAGGGCGTGGACCTGCCTAACCATCATGGAGAGCACCGGCGGGTGGGCGCGGGTTAGATAGTAGGTACGGTTGGCGTTGATGACCGCGCCGTAGTGCTCGACCTCGTAAATCGCCTGGTCGGTTAGGCTGAGCGCCAGGTCGAGGTGGCCGCCGCGCAGCAGCCCGCGCTGGATGAAGTAGGAGTCGCAGCCGTAGAATTCGCTGAAGCGGCCGCCGGGGAGGACGTAGCGCCCGGGCAGGTAGAGCAGCCCGTGATCGGTTATCTGTTCAAACTCGTTTGTGGCAGGCGGCGCAGCGCCACCTTGTCAAAGCTCAGGTCGCCAAGGAGTCCGCGGAGCTTCTCCTCGCCGGCACCGATGTCCTCGCGCGCCGAGACGTAGAGGTTGAGCCGGCCGCTCGCGTCGTGGTACTCGAGCTTCGGGTCGGCCAGGGCGTCGAGCAGGTTGCGCGGGCTGCGGGTGAGGGTTTTCCAGGTCGCGTCGATGTAGGCGAGCAGTTCCTCGCGGGCGGCTTCAGATGGATATGGCGGCGCGGTGAGCATCAATGGTGCGGGGCTAATCGATTCGTTCCAGCAGCGCTACCGGAACGGGATCCAGCAGCGTGGCTAGGGAGACGGCTCCGCCGTGGCGAGTGCCATCCAACAGGTTGGTCCACCTCCCCTCACCCAGCTCAACGGCGGTATCCTCCCAGTCGCCGGCAAGGCGCAGGGTGAGCCGCGGGGCGACCGCCGCGACCCGCTCGCCGCGGCGGAAGGCAAGGACATGCCGGAGCCGGCCGCCACTCACACTAAGAGGACAATAGGCCCCCGCCTCCCCCGGTTGGAAGGCCGCGGGAATGCGCCGGCGCAGGCCAAGGGCGACGCGCATGAGGTGGAGCTTCGGCAGTCCCTCGTCCGCGCGCGCCATGATCCGGGCGGCATCCATGGCCGCGATGCTCGCAAGCAGGGCGCGCCGCAGAGCGTAATCGACGGGCCGGCGGTTGTCGGGATCTACCAAACTGTTATCCCACAGCTCGCAGCCCTGGTAGGTGTCGGGAATCCCCGGGGTTGTTAGCTTGAGCAGCGTCTGGGTGAGCGAGTTGATCCGGCCTGGCGCGATCAACGGCGCGATAAAGCCATCCAACATGTCAACAAACCCCGGATCCCCCAGCACATTGGCGACAAAGTCGCCGATGCGCTCCTCATACTCAGGGTCCGGATCGGTCCATGAGGTGAACGTCTTGGACTCGCGGCAGGCCTTGAGCATGTAGCCGGCCACCCGCTCGGTGGCGATCGGCCAGGCGCCTACCAGCGTCTGATAGAGAAGGTGCTCAACATTGCGGTCCGGCACGCGGCCCAGCCATGCGGGGGCGTTGTGCTCCGCCCAGCGGTGGACTTCCTCGGCCCATGCGTCGGGCATCTCGGAGAGCAGCGAGATGCGCGCGCGCACGTCCTCGCTGCGCTTGGTGTCGTGGGTGGAAAGCGCCAGCATGCCACACGGCCAGTCGCGCTGCGCGTGGGTGGACGCCTCGTGGAAAACCGCCGGGGAAACCCCGAAGCGCGCCGGATCACAGCCAACCTCGTTGAGCGCCAGCAGCCGGTCGTAGGTGTAGAAGGTCGTGTCCTCGACGCCCTTGGCCATCACCGGACTTGTTAGTTGTTGGAAGCGGGCGACGAACTCATCCCCGAGCTCGCCGAGGTCGCGCATCCCGGTTAGAAGTTGTTCGAGGAAATCCACCAGGCAGGCGTCCACCGGAACGCTGCGGCGGCGGGCGGAGGCGATTGCCTGCCTGACCGCATCGCGGTCCTCGTCGCTGACCTCGCCGCGCGGCGGATGCACGTAGGTGCGATAGACCGGGAAGCTAGCGACGACTTCCGCGAGCGCTTCGCGCAGTTGGCGGCGCGAAAAATCCAGCCGCACGTCGGGATGGCGGCATGCCGCATGGAGCGTTTCGCCCAGCCGCCGGAGATCGCCATCGAATCCGAGTTCCAGGACGCTGCGCTTCTTGCCGCGGACCAGCGCGCCGAACGGCTCGGCGTGGCCGGTGAAGTCGGCATAGAAATCCGAGATGGATTTCTCGCCCTCGCCATCGATGCACAGACCGCCGGCGCGCTGGAGAAAATCATAGCCAGTGGTGCCGTCCACCGGCCAGTCGGCGCGCAGCCGCTCGCCAGGCACGAGGATCTTCTCGACTACCAGCCACAAATCCGGCGCGCTTTCGCGCAGGCGCAGAAAATATCCGCGCGGGTCGCGCAGGCCGTCGGGGTGGTCAATGCGCAAGCCGTCGACCGGACCGCGGGCCACCAGTTCTAGCAGTTTTGCGTGCACCGCGGCAAACACCTCGGGCCGCTCGACCCTCACGCTAACAAGCGTGGCGATGTCGAAGAACCGCCGATAGTTGATCTCCTCCGCGCCGGCGCGCCAGAAGGCGAGGCGGAAATGTTGGGCGTCGAGCACCTCGGCGATCGCGCCGCCCGCGTGATAGGTTTCCACGCCTTTGGAGTTGACCGGAAAGCGCTGGTCGAAATACGCCAGCTGCGGCTCGCCCGCACGCTCAAGCCAAGTGATTTCGCCCCGCACGAGCACCGCGCCGAGATGGTCGCCAAGGACCGGCAGCAGCACCTTGCCGTGGAGTTCCGGATCCGGCGGCGACCAGTCGATATCGAGGCTCGCGGCAAACCTGCTGGACTCGCCGTGTTTCAGGACGTCCCACCACCACGGGTTGTCCTGGCTGGCCGACATGTGGTTAGGGACGATGTCGACCACAGCCCCCATCTGATAGGTCCGCAGTTGGTCAAACAAGCGGTCCAATGCCTCCTCGCCGCCCAGCGCCGCACTCACTCTTGTTGGGTCGCAGACGTCATAGCCATGGCTGCTGCCCGGCGCCGGCTCGAGCAGCGGGGAGAGGTAGACGTGGCTGGTGCCGAGCTCGGCGAGATACGGGACGACCGCCGCGGCGGCATCCAAGTCGAATCCGGCGTGGAGTTGGAGCCGGTAGGTGGCGACAAGCTCAGCGTGCATGACGCAGCAGGACCAGTGAGCGAGGCTGAAGCGTTATCGGCAGGCAGGCGACGGGCTCCACGCCATCCCCCGCCGCCGGATCCGCGGTGTCGACGGCAATGGTCCACTGCCGGCGGAGATCCTCGGGAAGGTAAAAATCCACCTCCTCATGGTGGATGTTGAAGAGGATAATCAAATCATCATCCTCCTGGTGCTCGCCCGTGAGGCTGCGGATCTCGAGCGCCTGGCCATTGAGGTAGAAGCCGAAGGTCCACATCGATGGTTGGTCCCAATCCTTGCCGGCCATCCGCCGTCCATCGGAGCGGATCCAGTCGAGGCTCTGCTCGCCCGGGCCGGCCATTGGATCGCTCTCGGCGAAGCTGTGGCGGCGCAGGTTGGGATGGTTGCGGCGGAGTTGGCCGAGCTTGCGGGCGAAGGCGAGGAAGTCGCGGTCCTCGGCGCCGAGGCCCCACGGATACCAGCTCAAGGGGTTGTCCTGGCAGTAGGCGTTGTTGTTGCCGCCCTGGGTGCGGCCAAGCTCGTCGCCGCCGCTGATCATCGGCACGCCTTGGGATAGCAGCAGGGTGGCGTAGAGGTTGCGCCGCTGGCGCAGGCGCAGTTCGCGGATCTCCGGATCATCCGTCTCGCCTTCCACGCCGCAGTTCCACGAGTGATTGTGGTCGGCACCGTCGCGGTTCTCCTCACCATTGGCCTCGTTGTGCTTGGTGTTATAGGAAACCAAATCCCGCAGGGTGAAGCCGTCATGGGCGGTGACAAAATTGATGCTCGCAGACGGCCGGCGGCGGCTCGACTCGTAGAGATCGGCACTGCCGGCCAGGCGCGTGGCGGTTTCTCCGCAGGTGCTCGGCTCACCTTTCCAAAAGCGCCGGATCGTGTCGCGGTACATCCCGTTCCACTCGGTCCAGCCAAGCGGGAAGTTGCCGACCTGGTAGCCGCCCTCGCCAAGGTCCCACGGCTCGGCGATGAGCTTCACGGTGGCCAGCGTCGGGTCCTGGTAGATGGTGTCAAAGAACGCGCCAAGCTGGTCAACCTCATGGAGTTCGCGAGCCAGGGCGGAAGCCAGGTCGAAGCGAAACCCGTCGACGTGCATCTCGGTGACCCAGTAGCGCAGCGAGTCCATCAACAGGCGCAGCGAGTGCGGGTGGACCATGTTGAGCGTGTTGCCGCAACCGGTGTAATCCATGTAATAGCGCGGTGCCCCAGCCATGAGTCGATAGTATGCGGTGTTGTCGATCCCGCGGAACGACAGCGACGGGCCCATCTGGTCGCCCTCCGCAGTATGGTTGTAAACAACATCCAAAATCACCTCGATGCCCGCCGCGTGGATCCGCTTGACCATTTCCTTGAACTCGCGAACCACCCCGCCGGGGGTCTTGCGCGACGCGTAGCCGGGCTCCGGAATGAAGAAACCGAGCGTGTTATATCCCCAGTAGTTGGACAGCCCGGCCTGCGCGAGGTGGCGGTCATGGAGGAAATGGTGCACCGGCATCAGCTCAATGGCCGTCACACCCAGTTTCTGCAGGTGCTCAAGGATGGCCTTGGAGGCCACCCCGGCATAGGTGCCACGCAGGTGCGGAAGCACTTGGGGATGGAGCATGGTAAGCCCCTTCACATGCGCCTCATAGATGATCGTGTCATGCCACGGCCGCTTGAGCTGGCTATCACCCTGCCAGTCAAAGGTCTCGTCCACCACGCAGCCCAACGGCGCAAAGGCCGCGCTGTCGCGCCGGTCAAACGACAGGTCGTGCTGGCGGTTGGCCACCTCATAGCCAAACACCGAGTCATCCCAGCGCAGGCTGCGGCCAATTGCCTTGGTGTACGGGTCCAGCAGAATCTTGTTCGGGTTGTAGCGCAGCCCCTTCTCGGGCTTGTACGGCCCGTGGACCCGGTAGCCGTAAAGCTGGCCAGGCCCGAGGCCCGGCAGGTAACAGTGCCACACGTCCGCCGTGCGGTGCTTCAGGCGGATCCGCTCATACTCGCGCCGCGAGCGCGCGGAGCGGAACAGGCACAGGTCCACCGCATCCGCCGAGGCGGCAAAAATCGCGAAGTTCACCCCGCGGCCATCCCAGGTGGCCCCCTGCGGAAATGGCGCGCCAGGAGCAAGGTCCTGCGTATCAACAGTCTTCAGGGCGGGAACGCGGCGCGCAGGCATGGGGGAAATCAATTAGTTGGCTGGGATACGACCCAAAAGTTTCCCTGACGCTAGGCGGGTGAGCCACGCGTCCATCTCGCGCTCCTCGTTGAGCGAGCGGCCTAACATCTCCGCCTCGGCGTGCAGGCCGATCTGGCGGGCCAAGGCCACGGCCACTCCGTAGGCGGCGATTTCATAATGCTCAATCCGGTGGCTGTGGGCGATGATGAGGAAGTCACGGGCGTACGGGTCGTCAGCCTCGCTCAAGTGGGCGCGCCCGCCGACGATGAGGCCCTCCATGGCCCTGGACGGATCCCCTTCCAGGTCAAAGCCATGGGCGCGGCCGATGTCGACGAGACGTTGTTTGTGGCGGCGGGTTTCCGCGCCGTGCTCGCGCAGGCGCCCCTGCAGGTGCGCGCCGTTGGCCAGCGCGGCCAGTTCGGCCTGCGCGGCGACCAGCTGGCACTCGACGCTGTAAATGTCGCGCAGCTGGTCAATAAAGAGGTCTTGGAGGGTGTGGATAGGCACGGGGTGGGAGATGGCGGTGAGTCATCTTGTTTCGCAGCCAGCGGGCCAACCGGACGGAGTTCCGCGCCGGGTTGTTAGTTGGGCGTTTCACAGCGTTGTGAGGCGGGCGGGGCGGCGGAGGCCGCAGCAGAATGCACCGCGGCGGGCGGGCTTGTTGCTATTTGCATGTTTGGTGGGCGTGCTGGCCGCGCCGAGATGCCGCGCCTGTTCGGCCACGAGCGCGGGAAGCAATTGGCACAGGCGATGCGAGACAGCCATGCATGGGGCAACAATTCACTCTTGGGCGCAACCTCTCGGCGTGGGAAAACGACGTGACGTTGCCAGAGCCTGCCCCGCTGAGCGGGCCGGTCACGGCGGATGTGTGCGTGATTGGCGCGGGCATCACCGGGCTGACCACCGCCTTCCTGCTGGCCAAGGAAGGCAAGTCGGTGGTGGTGCTTGAGCGCGGCGAGCTGGTGGCGGGCGAGACGAAACACACCACGGCCCACCTGTCGTGCGTGTTGGACGACAGGTTCACCGAGCTGGAACGCATCCGGGGCACGGCGGCCGCGCGGCTGGCGGTCGAAAGCCACCAGGCGGCCATCGAGTGCATTGGCGAGATTGCCGGCGAGGAGGGGATTGACTGCGACTACGAGCGGCTTGACGCGTTCCTGCTGCTGGCGCCCGGCGACCATGAAAGCCTTCTTGACGAGGAACTTCTCGCAGCCCACCGGGCCGGCCTGCGCGACGCGGAGGAGCTTGCCGAGGCACCCTTTCCCGGGTTTTCGGCTCGCCCGTGCCTGCGCTTCCCGGACCAGGGGCAGTTCCACCCGCTGTTTTACACCCAGGGGCTTATTGCCCGCTGCCGGACGGTGGGGGTGCGCTTCTTTAGCCACACCGCGGTCACCTCGGTGACGGGCGGCAAGGAGGTAAGGGTCCAGACCCAGGAGGGTCCGATGGTCACGGTCGGCGCCGCGGTGGTGGCCACCAATTCGCCGATCAACGAGCGCTTCATTTTGCACACCAAGCTCTTTCCGTACCGGACCTATGTCATCGCCGCACGCGTGCCGCGCGACTCGATTGACCACTGCCTGTATTGGGACACGGCCGACCCGTACCACTACGTGCGCCTGCAGCCGTGGCGCTGCTTTGACGATGTGCCCTCGGACCGCAACTGCGACCTGCTCATTGTCGGGGGCGAGGACCACAAGACCGGCCAGGCCAACGATGCCGAGGTGCGCTTTGAGCAACTTGAAGCGTGGGCGCGCGGGCACTTCCCGGCGATGGGGGAAATCGTCCACCGCTGGAGCGGCCAAGTGCTCGAAACCCTCGATGGCCTTGCCTACATTGGCCGTGATCCGGGTGGCGAGGAGAACGTCTACGTCTCCACCGGGGATTCCGGCATGGGCATGACCCACGGCACCGTTGCCGGCATGCTCCTCAACGACCTCATCCACGGCCGCTCCAATCCGTGGGAGGACCTCTATGACCCGTCCCGCAAGCCGACCCGCGCGCTTGGCGAGTTTTCCAAGGAGAACCTCAATGTGGTTGCCCAGTTCCGCGACTACCTGACGCCCGGCGACGTCTCGGAAGTGGCTGACATCGCCCCGGGCTGCGGCGCGGTGGTGCGCCGCGGCCTAAGCAAGGTGGCCGCCTTCCGCGACCCCGACGGCGTCCTGCATGAATACTCGCCAGTCTGTCCGCACCTTGGCTGCGTGGTCTCGTGGAATTCCCAAACTGCCACCTTTGACTGCCCATGCCACGGCTCGCGCTTCGGACCGCATGGGCACGTCCTTAGCGGCCCCGCCACCAGCGACCTCGATCCCCTCTAAGGCCAGCGCCACCATCCACTGCAAACACCCGCGCAACCACCAAGTGCCTAACCTGCAATCCCTAGACTTGCCAAAAATTTACCAGCCTCGAATCGATGATCTTCTGGTCCCTCGTCGCGAGGGAAAGCTGATGAAACCTAGCCGCCGCCACAATCAGGCGGTCTGCCGGATCCGGATGGAAAATTTGCCGGCAAGCAATTCATCTCCGCTACGATCCCCGGGGAGTGCGTCAATATCACTTTGCCCAACTGCCGGGGCGAACGGGTCACCGATAAAACCCCCTTTGCCCCGCAGCGCCAGCCAAGGCATGCCCGTGCGCTCCGCGACCACCCGGGCCACCGGCTTGCCGCGCTTGGAGATAATCAATTCCTCACCGCTGCGCTGAACCTCCTCTAGCAGCTGCAGGCACTTCGCCTTGAACTCGGTGGCTGTGATTGTGCGCATGTGCCAGGATCGATGACCAGTCATCCACCCGCAAGCAGCAGTCCCAAAGCGTGGGCTACTTCTTGATCTTCGCCAGCAACTCCTTGAGCTTTTCGACAAACTCCGCCGGGCCGACCTTCAGTTCGCCGAGGTCCTCGGAAACCTTTTTCCCGTCAGCATCCAGCACGTACATCGTCGGATAGCCGCCATTGAGGTACTCCTTCTTGAGCAACGCGTTTTGCTCTTTCAGCGGGGCTGGGAGCTCTTTTTTGCGGGGGAAATCCGCCTCCACGAGAACAAAATTAGCGCTGGCAAAGTCCATGAACTCCTTCTGCGTGAGGACCTCCTTGTCCATTTTAATGCACCACGTGCACCAGTCCGACCCGGTCAGGTAGATCAGGATCGGCTTGTTCTCCGCCTTGGCCCGGGTCTTGGCCCCCTCCCAGTCGGTGCTCCATGCGGCATCGCTAGCCAGACTGAGGGTGGCGGTGGCAAACATCAGGGACAGGACGCACAGGATGGATTTCATTGAGGTGGTTTGAGGTGAATGCAGGCGCTTTATTTCAAAGAAGATTCCCGCGCCTGTCGAGTCGCCGGTGGCCGCGGGCTTGACGAAACATCCCGAGCGCCGCTAATCGGCCATCCATGCCGGTCTTCCTGCTAATCGTTGCCTGCGCGCTGTGGGGGCTGAGCTTCCCCTTGGTGCGTGCGCTGCACCTTGAGCAGGAACATCGGCTGCCGGGCACCTCAAGCGAGTTCTTTGCCGCCTGGCTCCAAGTCGTCCGCTTCTCGCTCGCCGCACTTTTGCTCACCCTCCCGCTGCTGCGCCGCAGCCGGATCACTTGGCTCGAGGTGCGCCAGGGCTTGATGTTAGCTCTGTGGGGCGGGCTCGGGATGGGCCTGCAAGCCGACGCGCTGGCACACACCGATGCATCCACCTCGGCATTCCTCACCCAGGCCTACTGCGTGTTTCTGCCGCTCTGGCTGTGCCTGCGGCTGCGCGTCGCGCCCAACCGGCGCACGGTGTTAGCGACGCTGATGGTTCTGCTAGGCGGGGCCATCCTCTCCGGCCTGCGACCCGACAACCTGAAGCTGGGCCGCGGCGAAGTTGAAACCCTCATCGCGGCCCTGCTCTTCACCTTCCAGATTCTGACCCTGGAGAACCCGCGCTATGCGCCCAACCGCGGCCTGGCGGTGACCTTCATGATGTGCGTCGGCGTTGTTGGGCTCTTCATCCCCATCACCCTGGCGCTCGCTCCGCGGGCCGGCGCGGTGCTTGCCGCGGGCGCCTCGCCCACGGCCATGTTCCTCGTCCTGCTGCTGGCGGTATTGTGCACCGTGGGGGCCTATCTGCTGATGAACATCTATCAACGCAGGATCTCCGCGACCGAGGCCGGACTCATCTACACCACCGAGCCGCTCTTCACCGGCATCTACGTCCTGTTCCTCCCAGCCCTGCTAGGCACCATGGTCGGCGCGCGCTACCCCAACGAGAGCCTAACGATACCGATGCTCCTCGGCGCCGGCCTGATCATCGCCGCAAACCTCGCCATGCAGTGGAAACGCAAGCCGCACCCGCCGGCGATCGCCCCGGCACCCTGAGCTAACGGCGCTTGCTAACTGTTTGGCGGTAGAGATTGTCCAATTTGAAGCTGTTGCCCGAGTCGAAGTGCCACGGGCGTTTGGCGCCATTGACGGGGAAGGCGATGAGGTGCCCCCCCTTTTCCCACGGGTCCAGGACCAGGCCATCGTTGAAGGAGCCGCCCTTGGGAACGGCCACGACGCAATGGTGCTCGCGAAACAGGCGGCCGGTATCGCGCACCGCACAGACAAAATCAAAATCCTTCACCTTCAGGCTGCGCATCCGCGGGTAGAGGTCCTCCATCCACTGCCAGCACAGGCCACGCTCGCGCCGCTTGGTGTTGACCAGGGAGTTGTGAAGGCCAGCGGGGCGCACGATGCGGTACTCCCGCGCCAACTGCTGAGAAACACTCACCGCCTCACTGGCCACCCGGCGGGCGTCGGAGCGGGTCTTCTCGCCAGCCCCTGGCAGAGCGACAAGCTTCTCGGTCACCTCGGCAGCCACCATGTCGGCGTCATAGGCCCGTGCGCCCGTCATGGGGGTACCGCTCCAACCGCCGACACAGGAGGGCAGCAGCATGACCGCGGCTATTCCAAGCGCCGCGCCGCGCCGCGCGACCAACAAACTAACCAAGGCACTCATCGGCTTCATGCGGGTACCCTTACCATCAACCTAGCAACTGTCCACCCGGCGATGCGCTGAATCTAGCAGCGCGGGCCGGTGCCGGTTGAGCGGCGGGATTTTGTTCTCTCTCAAACAAAAAAAACCCGCTGCCGGCGCCGCATGACGCGGTGGGCCTGGCAGCGGGGTTGGAAGCTTGGTCTCGACGCTTACTGGGTGAGCTCCTTAAGCTTGGGCGTGATTGCCTTGACCCAGATGTCGTAGCCCTTCGGGCTGAGGTGGAGGGCGTCGGGCATGACCTCCTTGGAAAGCGACTTGTCGGCCTCGAGGAAGTCGTCGCCGAAGTCGAGGAAGTGGATGTACTTGCCGTCGTCGAGCTTGGCGACGATGGCGTTGATGGCGGCGAGTTTTTCGCGCTGCGGGTTAGGCGCGGTGCCGCGCGGGAAGATGCCGAGGACGAGGAGCTTGGTGTCCTTGAGTTCGGCGCGCAGCTTGGTGACGATGGCGGTGATGCCCGCGGCGATTTCCTCGGCTGTGTTGTCGTTGCCGTTGGAATTGTTGGTGCCGATCATGATGACGGCGGCCTTTGGCTTGAGGCCTGCGATGTTGCCATTTTCCAGCCGCCACAGGACGTGCTGGGTGCGATCGCCGCCAATGCCGAGGTTGAGCGGCTTGTACTCGGCGAAGGATTCCCATGCCTGCTTGCCCGCCCCTTCCCATCCTTGGGTGATCGAATCGCCGATGAAGAGCACCTGGGAGTCCTGGGTTTCCTTCACCCGGGTGTTGATCAGGTCGTGGCGCTTCATCCAGTTAGCGTCACGCGGCACGGCCACCACCGCGGCGTTGGCCTTGTCCTGGGCATTGAGCGATGCTGGCAATAACAGCCCGCTGACCAACAAACTGATGGAAAGTAAGGAACGTAACATGACGGGTACTAGATCCCGCCCGCGCCATGACGTCACGCAATTTCCCAGCGCCGGCCTAGCGACTTCAGTCGCTAGGCCGGCGCTGGGACGCGACTGAAGTCGCGGCTCCTTGCGTGTTCTCTGCCTTCGCCAAGGAGTAGCGACTTCAGTCGCTTCTTCCTTCCCGGGACGCGACTGAAGTCGCGGCTCCTTACGTGTTCTCTGCCATCGCCAAGGAGTAGCGACTTCAGTCGCTTCTTCCGCCCTGAAACGCGACTGAAGTCGCGGCTCCTTGCGGCTCTAACGACTTCAGTCGCTTCTTCCTCCCCGGGACGCGACTGAAGTCGCGGCTCCTTGCGGCTCTAACGGCTTCAGTCGCTCCTTCCTCCCCGGGAACGCGACCGGCTTACTGGGCGCGGAAGCGCTCGGGGACGAAGCCGATGTCGGTGGCCTCGGCGACGGCGAGTTGGATTTGGGCGTGGATGACCGAGACGGGGACGGGCGGCTGATAGTCCCGCAGGGCGGAGGTGAGGGCGTCTTCCGGGTTGGTGGCACCGGTTTTCAGGGCGCGGTAGAGTTTGACGGAAAGCGCCTCGGCGGCACCCGGGGTGAGGAGGTCGGGGATGGAATTGCGGAAGGAATCCGCGAGGGCCTCCTCAAGGGCGACGCCGCGGCGTTTGGCCAGGGCGCGGATGAGCTGATAGCCCTCCTCGGGCGTGGCCGTCGGAAAAATCGGGATCTTCACATCCACGCGGCCCGGGCGTTTGAGGTCCACTTCAATCAGGTCGGGCCGGCTGGTGGCCAGGGCCCAGATGATGCGCCCGCGCTTGCGTGAGTCGCTCATGCGTTCGGCGATCATGCCATAAACGCGCCCGGAAACCCCGGAGTCGCCCGAGTCCGCATTGCGCCGGCCCAGCGCCTGGTCGGCCTCGTCAACAAACACAATGCAGCGGCCAAGCGCGTCTAACAACCGGAAGATCTTCTCCAGGTTGCTTTCCGTGGAGCCGACCCATTTGTCGCGGAAGTTTTTCATTTTCACGACCGGGACGCCGGCCTCGCCAGCGAGGCACTCGACCATGAAGGTCTTGCCGGTGCCGACCGGTCCGCAGAACAGGTAGCCCATCGGCAGGGCAGCGAGGTCGCCTGATTTCCAGAGCGCAATGTCCTGGCGCAGCCAGGCCTTGATGGCCTCCTGGCCGTGGAGATCGTCGAGGGAACGGTCGGGTTTGATGAACTCGATGAGCCCCTGGGCGTCCTTCTCGACGAGGTTCTTTTTCAAGCCAACCAGGTCTAACGGCGTGAGCTCCTTGCCGTGGTGCTGGCGGGTTTGCAGCAGGGTTTCGATGGAGCTCAGGGTGGCGCCGGCCAGCGCGGCGGCGGGTTGGGCAAAGTCCCCGCAGAAGGGTTTGAGCGGAAGCGGATAGATTTCGGCCAAGTGGCCGAGCGCAGGTAGCAGTTCGGCCGCTTCGGGCAGTGGCACCGCGATACAGGTGGCCTGCGGGTTGCGAGAAACCAGCGGGTGGAGGTCGTTGAGGTTCTCCGCTAACAGGAAGCTGGCGCAATGGTGTTCGGCAATGGTGGAGTCCGCCGCCCAGTCCCTGAGCTGGCTGGCAATGGCGCTGAGTTCGTAGTTCGCGCCGCCACCGGAGGGCGGGACGATCAGGCCCACGTTCTTCACGATCACGGCGACCCGGGTGGCGCGCTGGGGATTCAGGCGCGCGATGTTAGCGCAGAACCGGAGGTAGTGGGTGAGGACGATGATTGCCTCCCGCGGAGCTTTTGGCAGCGCGTTCTCCTTGGTCGCCGCCGGCCATTCGGAGAATCGATCGCCGCCCTTTTCCACCCGGATGCCGTTGCCCAAATCATAACTGATGACGACGTCAAAGCGGGCTAACAGACGGTCGCGCAAAAATCCTTCCAGCGAAACAAGCCGCGCCGACCCGGGCAAAAGCACCAGGTCGTCCACGTTGCCATGCAGGATGAACTGGGCGCAGGCACCGGATTCGTAGAGATCGATGACTTCCGTCGCCCAGAGCGGGAGGTCGGATTGGGTGGGCGTGCTCATTTCTGTTTGGGCGGCGCGCGGGTCGATGAGCGCGTTGATCTCGGAATTGCGGAAGCTGCCTTACTCCGGGTTCATTTCCTTCTTGATCTCCGCGGCAGGTGCGGGAGTTGCCGCGCCGGGAATGGCCATCCCGAGCTCGGCCGCGAGGTCGGCCAGGGCGATGTCTTCAAGCGCCTCGCGCTCAACGGCTTTCTCTTGGAAGCGGCTCGTGTCGATGCTGTCGCGGGCGACGCGGGCGCGGCCGGCGGCCTTGGTGTTTTCCTCCTCGACCATCTGGTGAAGCCGATTGAGCGTATCGCCCGAGCCGCCGATCTGGGTGAGCATCCCGCTGGCCATCTCGTTCATTTCCGCGAGCGCCTTGTTCATCTTCATGCTGTCGAGGTCCTTGCGCAGCGCCTCGATTTTTTCGCGGGCAGTCTTCATGGCGATGTCGCGCGAGCCGACGAGCTCCTTGTAGGTTTTTTCCGCGTCGCCGAGTTGCGAGCGGTTGTCAGCGAGCTCCTTGCGGACGCGCTGGAGTTCCACGGCGATTTCCCCGGCGAGGCGCTGATTGCCGGCCCGCAAGTTGGCCACGGCTTTGGCCTTGAGATCCTGCTCGGAGACTTCCTGGCGCTTCACCTGGGCAATCAGCTTCTCGCACAACCCCGCGTGGGCGGCCAGACCCTGGTTGAACTGCGCGATCTGTTTGCGCAGGTTTTCCTTTTCCAACTCTAGCAGGGCCTCCGGGTTGCGCTTTTCTAGGCCGGAAACGAAGAGTCCGAGGATTCCACGGAAAATGTTGGAGATGCGGCGGAACATGGCTGTTGGGTTCTGTTAGTTTGGGTTGGAGTCGTGGTTCCTGTTCCTATTCCGGAACGGCGGAGCGTGGCGGTGGCAGCGCGCCTGATAGAAGTGGTGGCGCGGGTTCGTCGTCGAAGATCTGGGAGAAGGAGCCCTGGGAGAAGATTTTTTCCGAGGACTGGAGGGACTCTGAGATGGAGTCGATCTGTGTGCTGAGTCCGGCGGAGTCGCTGGTGGTCATGCCGACTTCGCAGAGGTGGGTGATTTGCTGCTCGGTTTTGTCGATTTCGGCGGTGACCAATTCGAGGCCAGCGGAGTAGTCCTGAAACACGAAGCCGCGGTCAGGGCCGGGCTCGCCGACCGGTGCGCCGTGGACCGTCACGCTGCCGGAGGTGGCCGGAAACTGCGGGGCAAGGCCGGCAATGAGGCGCAGCATCGTGCTTTTGCCGCAGCCGCTCGGGCCTAACACGCCGACAAACTCACCAATTTTGGGAACATTTTCCACCGAGAACGTGACTTCCTTGATGGCGGTGAATTCCCGCGGCGTGCCGGCGTTGAAGGACTTCGTGACCACTTGGAAATCCACCACGGTGGGAACTGCGGCCGCCGGAGGCGCGGCTTCCTTCAGCTCGCACGGGTGCTCGGATGCTCTTAGTTCAGTTTTCGCCATGCTTGATGTGAGGGAAAAGATGGCGCTGGAGCAGCATGATCGAGCGCTCGATGGCCCAGCCAAGCAGGGTGATGATGAACAGGCAGAGGTAGATGTGTTCCCAGCTTTTCGCTTGGCTTGAAAACGTATTCCTTCACCGTCTTCGGCACGTTCGCGTCGGCCGCCTCCACACCCTTCGCATCACTCAACTCCTGCAGGGAAATCGTCTCCGTTCTGGCCCCCTGATCCTTCGGAAACAGCACACCGCGGAAACCATAGGCAACCAGCCCCAGGATCACGCAGCCAAGGACAAGAAAAAACAACGGCTTGGGTCGGGATTCACCACTCATGCGGCTGTTAGGGTGGGAGGCGCCTAACAAAACAGCAAGCTCGTACTGCCCGCCTTACAAACTTCCCGCCGGATTCCACCCCCAAGGAGAGGCGATCTCCGAATCGCCCGACCATGGGAGGACAATGAAAAGCGGATTCCTCATCGCATTGCCATCTCATGGGCTGGCGGATCGGCCTCGGATTCCAGAATTTTCAGATCGCGCGTGAGTTCTGCGGTTGAAATTCCATTTCGACCCAAAAGCCTATATCAATTGATGAAGGCAAGCGCCTCGAATGAAAATGCCGACGGCGACGCCCCATTCTGGTCCGATCCGAATGGCGCGTGATTAAGCCCCATCCCCGCCCCAAAGGGGCAGACGCATACCAGCCATGGCCAACGCCCTGGGACCATCAATTGTGTAGCATCGAAAATGGGACATTGGAGAATTTCTGGTCGTGCTAAGTTCATTGCCGAGCAAGGGCGGGACGCCGGCTTGATCTCTCCAGCATCCGGGTTACTTCATCTGGCACCGCCTTGTTCTGCTTTGTTCGTTGCGGCGTTGGATACTCAGCGAAGGGATCAATCGATGGCTGCGGCTGGGGGCCGCCGTGCTGTTCTGCCTTGGGTGGCGCATCGTGTTCAAGATGGATTCCCCTGCCCGCACCCAATCCCTGCTGAATGACAATTTTCTTGTAGCCCCTTGCCACAAAGTAGTCACGGAGCTTCAGGACGTTTTTCTGGAACTCCTCGTCGGTCCAGACGTTCTTTGCGACCACGACCACGATCAAATTCTTGTGTCGCTGGTTGTTGAAGAATTTTTCCAGTTCCTCGAGGGGGAAATAAATCGGGTGGTGGAGACTCTGCGCCTTGTCGGTTCTTCCAATCCCGATGTCGAGCTTCCCAGCAGTCGAGTAGTTCGCCACCAAATCAGCCTTCTCTTCCAGCTCAAATGCGCGCAGCGTCTCGGCTGCGCCATCGCTATGAGCGTCCTCTGGCTCCGCAGTACAAACGGGCGAAATCAGAACCAGTGTCATTAGCCAAATGATGTTCATACTGCGGAAAGTGAAGCGCGCGCGCGCCATGGGGAATTGATGGTTGTAGTGACGGGAAGGAATCAAAATCTAGCGGCCGATGACTCGCTCGGCTTCTTTTGGTGGTTCCGGGAGATATTCCTGAACCTTGGTCCTGAAAGAGTGAGGAATTGGAGATCCATTCTCGTCGGGCCGTGTGCCTGGGAAGACGTCAAAACGATCAGGTATCGGCAGCTTGGCCACACGATCGAATCTGTATTCGTGCATGGTCAGATGGCTAGCTTCGAGTGCAATCGGGACATACTCGGCTGCGGCCCACAGAGATCTCGCCGTTTTACCCAGCGGGTAGCGCAGAATCCCATCTTCATGAGGCCAATATTGAAACCACGCGATCATCATCCCCATTTCCGTGCGGTGTTCATAGACGCAGGTGCAGCCATCAATGACGTGCCATTTCCATTCGGGTGTGGCATCAGATGAGCTGAAACCCGCGGGCTGGCTAGCCCACGTTCCAACTAAAGATAGTGGCGGGTTCATCATCGTGGAGAACTGGTGCGCTTGCTCGCACACTCGTATGCCGGCGATCGCTATTGGGAGCGCCCCTCCGATTCTGGCTTGGGTTTCTCTTCACCCTCCGGCTTTGACTTCGGAGCGGTAGCGGATTGGTCAACGTCGGCTTGTTTGTTCTTGGTATTCCCAGCGACGTCCTCCCCAAAGTCTGGAGTTCCGTCCTGCTTCCGATATACGGCGGCGTAGCGCTCGATGAGCCTATCAGCCTTCTCCGTCTCGCCGATGATGTAGTACGCACGGATGCGCGCCAGCCTGCACCCGCTGGCTATATACATTGGTGATGCGCAATCCGGTTCATGCTCCAAATCCTTTATGGCCACCTCCAGTGCCGCAACGAGTTCTTCGTAGGTTTTACACGCAAACAATGCATCATGCGATTTGCGTGTGATACTTCTCGGCTCTCCACGATAATCCCAAGGGCTCTTGCTGTCTGCCGGAATCGGATGGTCGGCATAGACACTTATTAGACTCCCAATCAGCGTCATGAGTATCATTCCTGTCTTCATCTTAATGCCGAACGTTAAAGGTGATGGGAGCATCCGTTGCCCGGCTTCATCTGTCCAGCATCCGTTTGGCTCGGAACCGGGTCGAGGATCCCCGCGCGTGTGATCTGCGGGCGCTCTCTAGCGGCCATTCAGGCCGCGATTCTTTTGGGTGCATCACCCGGGGCATCGGAGTAACTCAGCCCCGGGCTGGAGTCTCCGCCCCCGTTGGGGGCATGGCAGTCCCGCCTCGGATGGCTGCGGTACAATTTACCTGCGGCGGCATCGCCGCAGCCGTGGACTGCTGCAGCTTGCTGCCGCTGTGATGCTCGCAGCTTGCTGCGGCATGCCCGGGGGTGCGCGCCGCCCAGCTCACCCGCGCTGTCCAATTGCTTTTTCAGCGCAGTCGGCGGAGGGAACATTGAATGGGCGGGCGGAGCGGGGTCCCGCCAGCAAGCTGGACAGCCTACAGCGGCAGCGAGCTGCAGCAGTCCACGGACACGGCCTGCGGCCGTGTCACCGGCGGCGTCACGCCCGCCTGCGGCGCCCTCTGGCGTCCCTTCAGCGCCCTGATCCGCGAGCGCTCTTTTGCGGCCATTCAGGCCGCGATGCCTTTGGGTGCCTCACCCGGGGCATCGGAGCACCTCAGCCCCGGGCTGGAGTCTCCGCCCGCGTTGGGGGCATTGGCGCGGGTCAGAAGCTTGATCCGGCTCTGGGAAATTTGGCGTAGGGGAGGCGTGCGCGGCCGTAGACCATGTCGTCGGCGCGGCTGCCGGTGGGGGGTGGGAAGGATTGTGCGCCGGCGGCGGCGATCATATCGTCTTGTTCGATGCCGTCGCCGGAGACGCCGATGGCGCCGATGAGGACGCCGCCGCGGAAGAGTGGGAAGCCACCGGGGAAAATGGTGATGCCGTTGGGGACGTTGAGGTTGACGGGTGTGGATGGCACCTGGGGGCCGAGGGATCCGCCGAAGTCCTTCAAGGAGAAGAGGACTTGGAAGTCTTCCAGCGGGCCTTCCGGGGTTCCATCGATGCCCGGGGGGTACAAGGACTGGGCAAGGAAGCCGACGGCGCGGGAGGAGAATGCCCGCGGAGTGCCGCGCTCAAGGCCACGGGAAAAGAACAGGCATGTCCTGGCTTTTTGGACGGCAACATCCCAGCTGAACATGGTGGCGTCAGGGGTGCGGTAGGTTCCCAAAACAACCGGCTTCACCCCGGCTGCGGCGGGGTTGTTGACCACCGAGATCCAAACTCTGGCGACGCGTCCGCGCGGCAGGCGAATGCCGGCACGGGTGATCGCGGCGCGTTCGGCGGCGAGGCGCAGGATGCTGGTCACCTCCGCCGCGGTCAGCCGGGCAGCGCCGGCGATGGTGCCGGTAAGCGGATCCGCGCGGATCGCCGAGCGCAGTTCCCCGGGAGTGGCCGCGACGATGCCGAACGGATTGGGATAGACAACAGGTGCTGGGGAAGCCTTGGGCGAGTAATCAACCGGGCTGTCATCCGAGGAGCCGGCCATGCCGTCGATGTCGGCAAGTACCACCGGTTGACCGTTGGCGGAGTTGGCGAGGTAGGCGGCGGGACTGGCCGAGAGGACGTTCGAGCCGGTATTGACGAGGTAGGCTAGGCGGATGCCGTCGATGAGCACGTTGCTGCCGGCCAGCGCTTGGGCGGGCCGGAACCCCGCTTGACCGCTCAGGGCGATGCGCTCGTTGTCGCTGGCAAGGGTGCTGGTAGAGAATCCCGTAATAACCGGATCCGAATAGCCGACCACGCCAATGCCGCCGACGAGGATACCATTTTTGAAAAGCGGCACACCGCCGGGATTTCCCGACAGCGCCAGCGCCGTGAACGGAACGCTGCGGAAGGCATCCGCGGGAGTTGCGCTGGCAAGGTTGTTCACGCCCGGGACCGGCGGGGAGGGGAACAAGTTGTTGGAGAGCGGCGCCTTGTATTTGTTTGTGTCGGAAAACGCCATGCTCGAGAAATTCACCCCGACGAGTGGACCATTCGGCCGATTTGCCACCGCCGGTGGAAAATGCTGCTGGATGATGAACCCCGCCGTCCGGGTGGTGAAGGCATGCTCGTTGCTGCTCAAGAATGCTGCCGCGCCCGCCGTGGCAACCGCCCTGGCAACATCCTTGGCCGCGGGCTGCGCGCCACCGTTGACATCCCAAACCGCCAGCACAAATCCCTCACGGTCCACCACCGCGACCAAGCGGTTCGGCGAAAACGTCAGTGAGTCCTTCACCGCTTGGGCGACAACGGTCTGCACATCCAATTTACTCATCCCCTGCCCGGCCACCCATGAGGCAGGGCAAAGCAGCAGGGCGGTGAGTAACCAGCGCATTTTTGAGCTCGGTCGCATGGCAGGAAAATTTGATCAGAATCCCAGCAACAGGATCCGGTAAAGGGTGGTGGGATTGGCGGGCAGGGGAAAACTGACGCTGGAAACCGCACCTGTTGCACGGATTGGCGCAATTGCCGAGTTCCCCCAGCCATTGGTGCCGAGCACCTGCAACTGGTAATCGCGGCCGGCCAAGCTGTCCCAGGTGATGGCCATCTGCTTGTTATGGCCGGTTTGGGAGATGGTTATTCCGAACTTGGCGATGACCAGGCGGATTTGCTGGCTGAAGGTGTCGGCGACAAAAACATTGCCCGACGGGTCACAGACCGCGGAACTCGGGTTGCCAAGAGTATTGGCTTGCGGCTCGGCACCTCCGGAAAGCACGGAAACCATGCCACTGGCTTGGATCCGGAAGAGCGTGTTGGAGAATGAATCGCAAACAATGAATCCACCATCCGGGTGGACGCAGATATCGGCGGGGGCAGAATAGCGGGCATCGAGACGAAAGCCAGGTTTGCAGCCGTGCTGGCCTGCCCTGCCGGAATAGGTGGTGACCGCGCCGCTCGGAGTCATGCAGCGGATCGTGTGGTTTTCCGAATCGGCGATGTAGATATTCCCGTCTGCGCCGATGCACATTCCCATCGGGGCATTAAGGCGGGCGGTTGCGCCGGTGCCATCGGCGGCCCCCCAGGCACCGGGCTTTCCGGCCATGGTGGTGACCGAGTTATTTAAATCGATGCGGCGGATGAGGTGGTTGCCCGTATCGCTGACGTAGAGGAAGCCCCCCGCATAGGCGATCCCGCACGGGCCGTTGAATCGCGCGGCGGTCCCCTTGCCATCAAGCACAGGGGCGACCACCGTGTAGGCGGTGGTGCCATAGTCGACGGTGATGTCGTTGGCGCTGCCGAGCATGCCGGCAACGGTGGTGACGGTGCCGTCCGCTTTCACCTTGCGGATGCAGTGGTTGCCGCTGTCTGCGACATAGAGGTCTCCGGCCGGGGACACGGCGATGTCGGCCGGAAAGCGGAACCGGGCATTTCCCCCCACCCCATCGACGGCACCTTCCACCCCGGGTTGTCCGGCCAAGGTCGAGACGACGCCCGCGGAAGTGATTTTGCGGATCACGTGGTTGCGCGCATCGCAGATAAAGACATTCCCCTGCGAATCGCGGGCCAGCCCCATCGGATCGTTGAAAATCGCTGCTGATCCCTTCCCGTCCATAAAGCCGGCTTCGCCGTTGGAGCCTGAGACGGGCGCGACAACCTCAGCGGAGAGGATGCCGATGGTTGCCAGGAAAAACGGGATGGTTAACAGGCGGCGTTTCATCGTTTCAGATCCTCCGGGGCCCTGCGTTGCCGCAACCGGCCGGTGTAGGGGGATTCCTTATTGTCAGCGGCCTCCGGGCTAAGGAAATCCTCCGTCGGGACCAGGAGGTTGCCGCGGGCATTGAGGAGCTCGCCGTTTTTGCCGGTTTTCACGTCGGCCACCGTATAGATCGGGCCGTTGCGCAGGAGCGAGCCGGTGCCGTACTCGCCGGAGCTGGCCTTGCGGTAAAAAGGTTTCATTTCCTCCAGGGAGAACGGTCGCGAGCCGCGTCGGCCGAAAACCACCGATTGGTTGCCGCTCTCATCGACCACGCGGTCGCGGTCAAGTCCGCGGGAAACGCTCACCGCGGCACCCTTGGTCGGGTAGCTGGCGATGAGCTTCGGATTCGGGACCGGGGAAAAACCCATGTGGCCTGGGACGTTTTCGGGAGAAATCATCTGGATAACGCGCATGCCGTTTTTCCCGTCGGCGACAAGCGCATACATTGAGGCGCTCACCGAGCCGATCTGCACATCCCGCGCGTCGTTGAGCTGGCCGCCCGCATCGAAGTGCTTGCTGAAAACCGGTTTCGCCGGATTCTTGATGTCGATCATCGCCAGCCCCTTGGAGCCGTTGGCGACATACAGGTAGGTGCGCGCGGCGTAGAGTCCGTTCGCCTCGCCCAGCGCCACAACCGCCCCGGGGATGGGGCGCGGGTTGGCAGGCTCGGAAACATCGAAGACCTTCACGCCCTCCGCATCGGTGACGAAGAGATAGCGCCACTGCAGGGTGGACTGGCGCGCGCCGTGCAGCGCGGGACCCGAGTAGCCGCCCGCCAGCACCGGCGCAAGCGGATTGGCAACATCAACAACAACAATACCTTGCGCCGTGGTGATGTAGATCCACTGGCCGGCCATGTAGGCATGCTGTGCGCCGGCGAGCGCGCCGCCCGGGTTGAAGACAACGTCCTTTTTGATGAAATTGTTGTCCGGATTGCCGTCGAGCATCGTGGCCACGTTGGTGACGATGAGGCCCTCCTCAAGATCGGTGACAAAGGCGAAGCCGTGGTAGCGGGCAATCGGCTGTTCCTCGTTCTCCGGCAGGTGCTTGCGGTTCGGATCGTTGATCAGCGTGCTGGGCAGCGCCACGGAGGTGGCGTTCGGCGTGGCGAAAAATGTGTCGTGCCCAAGCGGCGAGAACGGGGTCGCGACGATGCGTTCGGAGAAGTTCTTGTTATCGATGTTGGCGATGTCAAAAATCCCGAAGCCATTTTTCCCGAGAGCGGCGTAGAGGTATTCCCCGCGGTGCTGGAGGTCGGTCACGCCGCCGCCCTTGGCCGGGTGGTGGTGGGAGGTTTTGAGGATCGAGTGATTGTCGAGGTGCTGCTTGAAGAAATCCGGGTAGGCGAAGCGCTGCAAGTGGCTGCCGATGACCGCCTGCGGCTCGGTCCGCTCGGTCCAAACGACGCCGGTCAACCCGTGGCGGTCGGTTCCCACAAAGGCAAAGCGGCCAAAGAAGTTCACCGTCCCGGTCCCGAAGCCCAGCAGCTGGGTCATGATCGCATTGTTGTCCCCCGTGTCGGAAACATGGCAGTCGGTGCAATTTTTTGTCGTCCCGACGCCGCTGGTGGTGTGGGCGAAATGCGGGTTGAATGCCTGGCCGGAGTAGCCTTCCGCGGAGACCGTCTGCTGCTGGGTGTAAAACCACTCGCGGTTCGCCCCTTGGGAGCCGACCAGCATGGCGCTGGATGAGCGCAACACCGCCAAGCGGTTGCCCTTCACCGTGCTGTCCTTGCCGAGCATGAAGACATCGTCGCGAACCACCTGCGGGTTGTAGGAGGAATAGTTCCGCGTCGTGGTCCCCTCGAATTTGTTTCCAGCCATCTTGTAATTGGCCTCCATCGGGATGTGGCAGCCGAAGCAGCTGGTTGCCCAGGCGGTGTGGCAGGTCTGGCAATCCATATCCTCATTGCTGTGGGCGAGCTCCTTGCGGCAATTTTTCGGATCCGCCGGGAGGGTGCCCCATGATTTGCCATCGCGTTTGAGGGTTTTCGCGTAGGCGCTCATGGCGTTATAGTGGTCGGATCCGGGCGTGACGGTGTCGAGCGTCTGCGGGATTTCCCAGACGAGGTCTTTCTCCATCGAGGATTGCTGGAAGAGCCGCTTGCCATCCGGGCTGCGGCGGAACCGCGGGCCAAACGGTGTGTTGCTTTCGCTCAGGTCGATCGGCGTGACTTTCCGGTCCTTCAATTCGCCGCCGGTGCCCGAAGTGACCAGGGTGGGGCGGGCGGTGGCGGTGCCGTGGCAATCGATGCAGGTGATCGCCGTGGCGGCGCGCGGCTCGACATACAGCAGGCCGTTGCCATGGACATCGTTGAGGAAATGGCAGTCAACGCACTGCATGCCGAGCGCGAGGTGGACGTCCTTCATGTGGACCGCCTTCTTAAACTTGTCCTTGTCGTCGTGGGAAATCTTCTCGCCAGTCGCAGTGAGGAGATTCCCCTCGCGGTCTTTCTTAAAGATGGCGCGGAACACCCAGCCGTGGCCGTGGTAATCGGCGAACTGGGTCTCCTTGAGCTTTGGGTTGAGCTCCGCGACCTTTTCCAGAAAATTCACATCTCCCCAGAGCCCGCGTGCGGCGGCGGCTTCCGGGTTGCGCCGCAGGGATTCGGCCATCTCCTTGTCGGTCGGGTACTTCTGCTTTGCCGGATACATGTGCTCCGCATCCGATTCCTGATCCCACCAAGTGTAGCCGAGGTACGGGTTCACGAACATGTTCCCCTGGTGCATGTGGCAGGTCATGCACTGGCTCGACGGGATGCTGCGGGTGAACTTGTGCTCGATCGGGTGGCCCTTCTCCTTTTTGGAGATCATCGGATCCGGATTGAAAGATAGCCCCTGGTTCCCGTAGGCGCTGTACCAGCCGGAGTTCGTCGGCGAGCGGTCGTTGGCATAGACGACGTGGCAGGCGGTGCAACCGCTTGACCGGTAATCGCCAGGCCGGTCATTGGACCCGAAAAAATCCAACAGCGGGTCATGTAGCCGGGTCTTGTGCGCCCCAATGATCACCGGATCGACCCGCAGAAGAGTCCCGAGGCCACGCTCGCCGAGGCGCCGCAACGGTCGCCCGGGCGGCTCAAGTGGATCCGGATTTCCGATCTCGGGCAACTTGGTGCCGCCTTTTTCAAAAATGCGGTAAATGTTGCCCGGCTGCGCGACGTTGAACCGGGGCAGGGGGAAAATTTCATCCACGATGCCCAGTTTCTGCATTTCCTCCTTCGAGAATTTCGCCGGGCTCTTCAGAGCAAGGGAGACCCCATTGGCCCCGTACGCCTGGCCGAAGATCGAGTCCTTCACCGGATAGGCCCCGTTGTTGTAGGCGGCCGCGCCCCAGAGCATCGCGCCGTGGCGCATCATGCTGTGCCCGACGTTGTCGACTTCCTTGGCATGGCAGTCGCCGCAGGTTTTCTTGGCCACCCGCAGGTCGCCGGGGTTCACAAACTGGATGAACTCCTCGCTCTCGTGGTTGAGCAGCACCGTGCTGTCGCTCGGGTTGGCCGAGCTCTCGAAGAACACCGGATTGCGTGGCGCAACGTGCGCCTGGCGCATCGTCAGCCCCGGCGTCGGGTCGCCTCCATGGCAATCGATGCAGCCCAGCCGCACAAACTCGCTGCCGTGTGGATCGTGGGAGTTCTCGTGGCAGTCGATGCACCCCCGGCTCTTCGCCATCTGCGTCGCCTTCGATTGGTCAACCCGGTTCGCCTTGGGGATCGCCACCGCACCCGGTGCCACCTCCCGCGCCGCCGTCCGCGGACCAAACAGGCTGCGGGTTTCGGACTCCTGCGCACCGCTGGCCACAATCAAGCCCGCCGCCACCAAAATGGCCGCCACCAAAATCCGTATGCCTTGCCCGATCATTATTTCATCAAAATTGTGCCGAAGAGTCCGCTGTAGACCACATGGTCAATATCAGTAGATAGCTCAAGTTCAAGCTCTCGTAGCGCCACGCCCCGCAGCGCATCCCCACAAGTAGCGAATTCTCTCACGTAGCGAACTTTGTAAAAAGTTCGGCGGGGCGAACCACCTGCCGCCAGCCCCCCCCGAACGCGCAACGAACTTCCCCCCTCCCCCAACCGAAGCTCTCACGAGCTTCGCTACATTGGACGTCGCGCAATGGGCGACGCACGTAGCGAACTTTGTGAAAAGTTCGGCGGGGCCAACCGCCTGCCGCCAGAACGCTCGAACGCGCAAAGGACCTCCCCCCTCCCCCAGCCGAAGCTCTCACGAGCTTCGCTACATTCCTCCTCAGCGGGCGCGGATTCTTGGCCCCAATGGGGCAAATGGAGATAGCACAGGGCCAGCGCAGCGCAGCCCTGTCGCATTCTTGTCATTGGGCGGTCTAGAAGTCAGTAGAGGACGGGGTTGCAGGTGGTTGAACTTCTGGCCAAGCGAGGGATTTGACGTCTTCGAAATGGGAGAGCGGGCGGGCATCGGGTTTCGCGGTGGTCATGCGGACGTTGGTCGCTTTGAGTTGGTCGATATGCCGGCCGTAGACGCCGTGGCTGGGGAATTCATTGCCGAACATCTTGATCTCAGGGTATTTGTCTTCAGCCTCCGGCAGGGCGAGATCCTTGACGGCCTTGGCGCCGCCGGGGAGTTGGAGATCGAGATTCTCCAGAGAAACGTTTGCGATGAGGTGATTGGGAATGCCGGAGATCAAGACGCCGATGGTGCTGCACTTGCCTTTGATGTTGTGGATTCGCACCTTGTCGATGGTGCCGACGGGCTTTTTCTGCTCGCCGGGGCGATAGGCGCTAAGCCGCGCGCCCAGGCGGATGAAGACGGCCAGGGCGGCATTGTCGATGGTGATGTCGGAGATTTGCAGGTCGCGGATGTGCGCGCCATCGACCGAGAAGATCTTGATGGCGCCGAGGTCGGCATCAAGCACATGGCAGTTGGCAATGCGGATGTTCTCGAAATCGCCAGCGGACTCGGTCCCGAGCTTGATGGCGCCGCAGCCGCTCTTCAGGCGGCAATGGGTCACGGTTACATTGCGACAGGGTGTGGTGCTGGTGGTCTTGAGGCAAATCGCATCGTCGCCGGTGTCAATGTCGCAGTTTTGGATGCGAACATCCTGGCAGGAATCGATGTCGAAGCCGTCATTGTTGGGCAGACCCCTGCTTCGAATCGTCACACGTTCGGCCGAGAGGTTGCGGCACTGGAACAGGTGAACGGTCCAGGCTGCGGAGTTGATCAGGTGGACATCGGCCAGGCTGACCTGCTCGCAACGGGCGAAGCGGACGAGGACGGCCCGGGTGGCGCCGCTTTTGGCACGGAGGGGGGCGCCGCGGCCATCGACGGTGCCCTTGCCTTCGATGCCGATGTCTTTGGCATCAACGGCGCCGATGAGCGCGCGGACCATGTCCTTCTTGATGGTACCTTCGACGGGTACGTAATCAGTGATTTCGGTGCTGCCCAAGAGCGTGGCGCCTTGCTCGAGGTGGAGGCGAACGCCGTTTCTGAGGAAGATTGTGCCGATGACGAAATTGCCGGAGGGAACGATCACGCGGCCTCCGCCGTTTTTACTGCAGGAATCAATCGCACGCTGGATGGCGGCGGTGTTCAACGTTGTGCCATCGGCGACGGCTCCTTCGGCGAGGATGTTGAAATCGGCCCGGGTGGTCGCCTGGGCCGGGACGACTTGGGCGATGCACAGGGCCGGGAGGATTTGCGCGATGCACAGGGCCGCGGCGAGGCTGGTGAGCGTGAGATTCATGGGATGGTTTGGTGATCGTGCTGGAACGCGGGCAAATGGCATGGGTGATGGCTCATCGCACCAAATAGCAGCCACGCCTCGCAGCCGCAATCCCAACCACAGTCAATCCCCGCGGCGAGTGCGCAAGCAGCCGGCGTGACGCGTGCAGGCAGTTCGCTCCACCGCTTGGTTAGGCCACGGTTGGTTTGGATGGAAGGTCATACCGGTGGATGAATTGCCAATGAACGAATCGCCTCTGGAATCGTGATGGCAGTTGCCGCAAAGAATGCAGGGCGCTGGTCTGGTCGCAACGCATCGTGAAGTCGGCGAAACTCAAGCATGTGGCATGACAGCGCATGGTGAGGGCCCGGATATGTCGCTGCATGAGCCGCGATTGCATCGGTGGATGTCGTGGCACAAAAGTCGAGCAACGCTTCTAGCTTAGGCTGAACGGCGTTCCAGACGGACAGATAAAAAGGCAGAAGACGAGCCTCGGCCTCGGTCAGGCATCGTCGAATGATCTGATCGGCCCCACTTCGGAACCTGTGTGAAGCGCTCATCCGAAACGGTTCCGCAGGGTCCGTGGGGCTGAGTCCAAGGTCACGATGGCACGCTGTGGTGACGGTGTAGTTGTGATCGCAGCGTCCACCGGCTGTGAAAGGGCTATAAAGGCAAGGCGGAACGGGAACCTGATGACGGGACAGGCAAAAGCAATGGTGGTAAGTGCCCTTGATGCAGATGACGCTGTGGATGGCGAAGAGACCGGCCTGAAGCTCACGCATGTATTCGTGGCGAATACCCTTTACGAGGCGATTGCGTTGGTAAGCCGGATGAATGGTAGCGAGGTGCGACTCCGTGAGCGCGACAAACTCGTTCGTGGCTATCTTTCCTTGGGCGGGTTTCATGCGCTAGTGGCCTAACTCTAGAGGGTGTCAAACGACAGGGCGTTGATAAGGGTGAAAGGCGACCCGGAAGGGAAAATCTGGCGGCGTCCGACCATGACCCCTCAATGAACGTAGCGGGCCGCGGGTGGCAAGCGAAGGGGGAAATGGTGCCCCGGATTGCCTCAGCTTGCCGGGAAGCCCCGAGTGGGAGGATGCGGCAGGCTCATGGAGGTATCCCAGCTACCGATTGAGGTGGCGGAAGTGCCGACCGGTTGTCGGGAGTCGAATGGGAAACTTAGAGTACCTCAGCCCGGGCTGGAATCTTTGCCCCTGTCTTTACCCAGCGATTGGCAGCTTGTGAGCCACCGCTGGCTCATCTGGTTCCAGACAAGGTGACGGCTCACACCACCGCGGGATTTTAAATTTTCTGACCGGAAATGCGACGTGGAGCGTTTTTGATGCCGACGCTTGCATCGATGGGCGTGGCGCTGTACGCTTCTGGCATCGATATGGAAACCGTGACGCTTTCGCCCAAATTCCAGGTGGTGATTCCGCAGGCGATTCGTGAGGCACTCCAACTGAAGGCGGGGGAGAAGCTCCGGGTGATGCGCTACGCTGGCCGGGTGGAGTTTATCCCGGTGCGGCCGATCGAGGAGATGCGGGGATTTTTGCGCGGCATGAACACAAGCATTGATCGGGAGGATGACCGATTGTGAGCGGCGCCAATGTGGTCGATTCATCTGCCTGGCTTGAATATTTCACCGACAGCGAGCGCGCCGGGTTGTTTGCACCTGCCATCGAGGACCCGGAGAACTTGGTTGTCCCGGTCATCTCGATTTATGAGGTGTTCAAGAAGGTTCTCCGCGAGCGCGGCGAGAATGACGCCCTCCAAGTGGCCAGCATGATGCAGAGCGGTCAGGTGATCGATCTGGACTGCGCACTGGCCCTGGAGGCGGCACGGCATCCGCTGCCGCTTGCTGACAGCATCATCTACGCCATCGCGTTGCGCCACGACGCCGCTCTTTGGACCCAGGACGAGCATTTCAAAGGTCTGCCAAACGTGCGTTATTTCCCTAGAGAATGACGCATCAGACTCCCGCTGTGGATGCGTTGAGGTGGGATTCGGGCCGCAAGCGGCCTGTGCGGCCGGATCGGGGATGACGTCGGGACATGGCTCTCAAGGCGTTACTCAAGGCTGGTATGCGTCGCCCTTTTGAGGCGGGGATGGGCTTAATCACGCGCCATTCACCCCTGCAGAGCACTTTAGCCCGGGTTCTGCGGTAAACGTTTCATCGCCGGCTTCATCGACCCAGAGTCGGGAGTGATTGCCGATTGTTGAGCTCCGATTGTTGATTTTTGAGGGAGGATGATGGCCGCACCCCATCAACCACCGTCGTCAGAAAGTCAGGGTAGCGCCGAGGAAGCCGCTGATGAGGACCTTGTCGATATCCCCCGGGCCGCCGGAGGTGAAGCCTGGGACGGCGGGGGTGGTGGTGCGGTAGATGTCCTTGAGGCCGTCGCCGGGGAGCAGCATCCCGAGTCCGCCGACGAGCTTGAGGTTGTCGGTGAGAAATGGCCTGCATTCGATGCCGAAGCTAAGGTCCCAGCCGATCTCGCGGTCGATCTGGTCGGTGAGGAGGGCGGTGGAAATCGGATCGGTTTCCATGAACATCAGGTAGTTGAGGTTGGCGAAAAGCCGCGCTTTCGGACTTATCTCCCATTCCTCGCCAAAGCCGGCGAGGAAGATCCCCGGGTTCACAAAACTCGACTGGCCAAGGAACTTGTTCGAGCGCAGGTTCGGGATGAGGCTGAGGCGCTGCTTGAGTGCCACCGCGGTGCCGCCAAGGTTGGGCCCCTGCCGTTGCCAGTAGCTGAACGGACCACCGCCAAAATTCGGATTGTCCACGATCGAGTCCCACCCGGTGGCGGTGCCGTCGGTGGCATCGTCATCGCCCGAACCCCAGAAAAACGTCAGCTTGTGGCGCATCCAGTCGGTGTCCACCGAGAGTTCCAGGGCGGCCATCCATGCGCTGATGTCGACCGCCTTGCCGGCGAGTCCGTTCAGGTCGTCCTCGCCGAAGACATGGTAGAGAGAATGGCTGATGTTGATGCGGCCAAGATGCCCCTCGCCGCTCCAGCCTAGATAGTACGCGCTAAGGTCGTGCGGGGCGACGGTGCCAAGCGGCGTTGGTCGGACGATGTTGCCGGCGCTGTCGTAGGTCAGGCCGGCGTCGCTGCCATGGTCCCAATTTCCGAGGAAGCTGACCTGGGCGGTGTAGCCATCGACGAAGAAATCCTGCCAATAGAGGTTGGCGACGAAGACCATCTGGTCGCGGTCGTCCCAGCTGTTGAGTTCTGAGAAGGACTCTTTTTCGAAAAGGTCAAACAGGGCGATGTTATATTGGAAGCGGTTTTTCCCGAGATTCCCGAATAGTCGATATCCCCAGTTGGAATCAAAAAACACGTGGCCGCGGAAATCCGCATTGAATGTCTGGGTGCCCACCCGCAGCGCCGCAAAGTCATAACTCTCCGAAAGATCCAGCAGATGGGCCTCAAAGAAAAACTGCTGCAGGGCGATGTGGGTCTCGAGGCGTTCGGTCGCCCGGCGGCGGCGGAAGTATCCGTTGGCTGGGAAAAGCAGCGGATCGAGGTAGAAGTCGATGTCGCCCGGATCGATGTCGCCGGGGTCCCCGAAGAAGAACCCTGGAGGACTGCCGGTCGATTGGCCCGGGCCGCGCGGATCCGGGGAGACCAGGGTTGCCTCGCTTACGGAGACGTAGTTCGTATTAAACACCGGCTGGATGCGGAACAGCCATTCCACCGGCTTGAAGGCGGTCTCACCCTTAAACAGGTCAAAGATCAGGCTGGTATTGGTGATGACCCCGGACTGCTCGCCGCGGCCGTAGAACTCCGCGTTTCCGGCCCGCACGGTGCTGACCCCCGCGGGCGTCGGGATGGTGCGCACCTCGATGTCGGAGATATTCTGCAGCGTGATCGAGGCAAAAATGTCCTGCCCGTAGACTGGCACATCCCCCTTGAACTTGCTCTGGTAATAGGGCTGCCAGAGGTAGGGCGTCGCCCGCTCGTAGGGAGTCTCGGCCACGTCATCATCGAGGTAGCGCTGCCATCTTCCCGTGGCGATGTTCCACCGGTCCTCCACGGATGCCGTGTTTGGCGGATCCTCGGCCGGCTCGTGGTGGCCGGCGTGCCAGTGCTCGTAAATGCGATTCTCAAAGCGCACCTCGCCGCGCGGCAATTGGTAGCTCTCCGGAATGTCCGGCACGAACCGCTCAAGCGGCTCAAGCCCGACGACCTCGATGTCCACCCGGTCTTGCTCAACGCTGCGGCGCGGCAGGACCATCGCATCGGGGATTTCCGGTGTGAATCTCTTGCCACTTCCCGCCACTCCGGCATCCCGCCCAAAAAACCGGCCATCATCAAATCCCGCGTCATTCCCGAAAAACGGCCGCTTTTTCAGCCCGCTCTCGTTGAAAAACGGATGGCCGTCCCTGCCCTCCCCCGCGGTTGGATTTCCGCCCTTCCCGCGCGCTTCGTTCCGCCCCTGCCCCGGATCCGGATTGAACTCCCCCGGGGGCAGTGGCGCTTCCTCGGTGACGATGGTTTCCCTCTCAATCTGCAGCATCGGCAGCCGCGGCGGGGCTGGCGCGCGGCCTGCTCCGAGATCCGGGGAAAAATCCGCCGGCGACCGAGGCACCGAACCGGCGGCTTCCTGATGGGCCGTCAGGCGGTCAGGCCTGCGCTCGCCGGGCCGCAGATCCCACTCCGGAGTCCGCCGGTGCGGCGGATGGTAGCAGGTGGTCAGGAGCGCCACGCCCATAAACGTCGCGGCAAGCCGACTGCCGGTCCGCAGGAATGGATCGCTCATGGCTGGTGGGCGTCCATGGTTCAGGGCGTGGCGGGCAGGGATTGGGCCACCGCCTCGAGTTTGCGGGCAAAGGTTGCGCTGACTTCCGCGTCAAATGCCTTGGGAGGCTTTGCGGCATCAAAGAGTTCATTGATCCGCGCGGCGGGGATTGGCTTGCCCAGCGATTGGTTGAGCCGGTCGATGGCCAACGCCAGCCGCTCCGCGTAATGACCGGTTGCCCACATCCGAAAACCCTTCGCCACCGAGCCAAAGGCATCAGGCAGAAACGCTTCACGGCTGCGCAAGAGCTTCGTCAGGATAGCGCGCGCTTGCGCCGGGTCAACCGGTTCGGCCGAAACCCGCTTCGCGTAATCATCCGCCTCGCGAACCAGAGTTTCCCCGGTTCCGGCAAACGCCACGCCGCAGCCGCCGAGCAGTTTCTTGATTGCCTCGATCTCCGCATTCCTCCGCTCGCCCGGCTCGCGCACCGCCAACGCGGCCGCTTCCCGCAAGGCGACCGCTTGGCCGACCAGCCATGTTTGGGTGCTGGAGAAACCCTTCTCTTCCCGCCAATGCTTCGGCTGCGCCACTAACAAGCCGTCGAGCTCGAAGACCAACGGCGGATGTTTTGCCGCCACCAGCTCATCACTAAGGTTCTGGTGGCACCCAACGCAGTTGTTTGCCCGCTGGTAGGCACTCCCAAGCTGGCGCATCCCAAGCCGTGCCAGCGCCTCGCGCGGGAATTCCGGCCGCGTGTGGGAAAGGATCCACTTCTCCTCACTCCCGTGGCAGTTGACGCAGCTCACGCTCTTGATCTCCTCCTCACGCTTGGCTGCTTCCGCAAACAGCGATGGCTCCACCCCACGGTTGGGCGCATGGCAGATCGTGCAGCTCTGCGCTTGCGCCGCATCCTCAATCCCCAACTGCGCCGCCATCGCCTTCGACCGCCCGTTGCTCAGCGTCGCCGCCGAGGCCACGTGCGGATCGTATGTCTTCCAAAGGGTGTGCGCTCCCCTGTTAGGCCCGGCACCGCCATGGCACCCGCTGGTGCTGCACGAGTCCGCGCCAAGGATCTTCGCGCTCGCTGGTGGATCTGCCGATACCGCGGCGGAAAGGCACACACCGACCGAAATTAACCACAGGTGCGTGACCCTTATCATCCGCCAAACCTTGGTATTTCCGCAGTTAAGGTGGCAAGCCATTTGATCTCACCATGTAGCGAACTTCGTGAGAAGTTCGGCGGGGAAAACCTCCTTCCGCCCGAACGCCCGAACGCGACAAGGACGACCAACCTCCCTCAGCCGAAGCTCTCACGAGCTTCGCTACGATGCGAGCTTCCAAACATCGCCTCTCCCCGTAGCGAACTTCGTGAGAAGTTCGGCGGGGAAAACCACCTTCCGCCCGAACGTCCCAACGCGCAAGGAACTCCCCGCCTCCCCCCGCCGAAGCTCTCACGAGCTTCGCTACGATGCGAGCTTCAATGCGAGCTTCCGAACATCGCCTCTCCCCGTAGCGAACTTCGTGAGAAGTTCGGCGGGGAAAACCTCCTTCCGCCCGAGCGCCCGAACGCGACAAGGAACTTCCCGCCTCCCCCCGCCGAAGCTCTCACGAGCTTCGCTACTCGGAGAGCCATTTGCTGGCTTGCCCTAGGCGCGGCGAGTACCGTAACTTATGCCACGCTAAAGCAGCACCCCACCGGCATTGAGCATGGATCTTGCTAACTTCGTCCAGTCCAGCCCACTGCTCGCCATCGGATCCGCCGGGGGCGTGGCGATGTTGGGTTATCTAACCACCCAGTGGTGGGCGCTGGGCAGCCGCACGCGGACGGAAAGGAAGCGCAGCCATCTGGAACTTGAGATTCTCAAGAAGAAGATCGAGGCGCTCGACAAGAAGGCGGCGGCAGGGCCCGAGGTGGCATGGAACGGGTTTCGCAAATTCACGGTGGCGCGGAAGGTGCTCGAGTCGGACGACACCTATTCATTCTACCTGAAGCCCCACGACGGGAAACGGCTGCCCCCCTTCAAGCCCGGGCAGTATTTGACGTTCCAGTTTCACCTTCCCGGCAAGCCGAAGCCTGAGATCCGCTGCTACTCGCTCTCCGACGGGGCGATCAGTGACGAGCATTACCGCGTCACCATCAAGCGCGCCCTGCCGGACACCAACCATCGGAGTTACAATCCGGAGAAGGTGGGTCTCATATCCAGCCACTTCTGCGACGCGGTCAAAGAAGGCGACATCATCGACACCAAAGCCCCGTCCGGGAAATTCTATCTTGATGTGGAGGTCGAGCGGCCGGTGGTCCTCATCTCCGGCGGCATCGGGGTCACGCCGATGCTGGCGATGTCGCGCTTCCTCACCCACATCAAGGACCCGCGGGAAATCTATTTCTTCTTCGGTTGTCGCAGCGGGCAGGACCATATGTTCCGCGAGGAGATGCTCGAACTGCAGCGAGCAAACCCGAAAATGCGCCTGCACGTCTGCTACAGCCGGCCGGACGCCGCCGACGAGCCGGGCAAGGCGTTCAACCACCAGAGCCGCGTCACCGTGGAGTTGATGAAGGAGATTCTGCCGTCGAGCAATTTTGAGTACTACCTGTGCGGCCCGGGTCCGTTCATGGACAGCCTGGTCAACGGGCTTTATGAATGGGGAGTTCCGAAAAAGGACGTGAAGTTCGAGGCTTTTGGGCCGTCCACGGTCAAGACGGTTGCCGCGCCACCAGCCGCTCCCGGCGAGGCGGCCAGCGCCCTAGCGGAGATTGAGGTGGAATTTGCCCGCAGCGGGAAAAAGCTAAAGTGGATCCCGACCTTCGGCAACCTGCGGGATTTTGGCACCGACCACGGCATCGACATGGGCGGGTTCTGCGGCGCCGGGAGCTGCACCGAATGCATGGTTGCCATCAAGGACGGGGAGGTCGATTACCCGGATGGGGCCGCCGACGTTGAGGACGGATGCTGCCTGCCCTGCCTGTGCCGCCCGAAGGGGAAACTCGTCATCGACGCCTGAAGTAGAACCTATGGCGACACCCGACATCTCCCTGGCTGAGCTCACCCGCAAGGCGGCCAAGCCGGATCGCTGGGATGACCCCTTGGATCCAAACATGACCGACGCGGATGTCGATGGCCTCATGGCCGTCGAGCCATTCGTGAGCATGGATGAGAAGGCATTCCCATCCAGCATGCCGCTGCGCGAGATTCTCAAACTCGACACCGCCATCCGCTCCTACGAGCCGGGCCAGATTGTCGTGCGCCGGGACGACTATGGAACCTCCGCCTACCTGGTACTCAGCGGCGAGGTTGAGGTGGTCCTGAAGCCGCACCTTGACCCGCGTCTCCTTGGCCGCGCGGCGACCGGCAAGAAAAAGGGCGTCATTGCACGCCTGGCACAACTTTGGTCCAACAACCCCGAGCCCGAGGGGTGGAACGAGGCATCGCTGCGGGTCAGCGACAAATTCCAAAACTCGGTGAACGGGGACCAGCATTGCGTGTTCCTCCAGGACTTCCCCAACGTCATTTCCAACGTCACCACCGCCTCGCTGCGCGAGGGTCAGATGTTTGGCGAGATCTCGGCCTTGAGCCGCATGCCGCGCACTGCAACCGTGGTGGCCTCCAAATCCGGCACCCGGCTGCTGGAGTTCACCTGGCAGGGGCTGCGGGACCTGATGAAATATGATGCCGCCCTCAAGCAGCAGACTGACGCAAATTACCGGAAGTACTCGCTGAGCTCATTCCTCGCGAAAATCCCCCTCCTCTCCCACCTCGAGGTCAACAGCGCGGATTTCCAAACCCTGTGCACCGAGGCCCAACTGCAGACCTTTGGCGACTACGGCTGGTCCGGCGAATACAAGAAGTTGGCCGCCGACGGGGATCCGACGACCCGGGCCAACGAGCCGCTCGTCGTCAAAGAGGGCGAGTATTGCAATGGCATCTTCCTCGTCCGCGCCGGCTTCTGCCGGGTGAGCCAGAAATATGGCGGCGGCGACCGGACGCTCAAATACATCGGTGCGGGCAAGGTGTTTGGCTTCGAGGACGTGGTCCGCCAGCGCTCCAACCCGGATGGCGACGAGCCGTCGCGCCTCACCCTGCGCGCCATGGGGTATGCCGACCTGATCTTCATCCCAACCGCCACTTTGGTAAGATTTGTCCCCGCTGAAGTGCTTGCCCAGGCGCTTGCCGTCACCGTCGCGGAATCGCAGCCACCCAAGAAATTGGGCGCCCGGCTGGCGGAGGCAGGCATCCATCCATCGACCAACCTGATGGAGTTTGTGGCCGAGCAGCGGTTTTTCAACGGCACCCAGTCGATGGTCATCGACATGGACCTCTGCACCCGCTGCGACGACTGCGTGCGCGCCTGCGCCGCCACCCACGATGGCAACCCGCGCTTCCTCCGGCACGGCCCGATGATTGACAACCTCATGGTGGCCAACGCCTGCATGCATTGCGTCGATCCCGTCTGCATGATCGGCTGCCCGACCGGCGCCATCCACCGCACCAGCCATGGCGGCGAGGTCGTCATCAACCCGGCCAGCTGCATCGGCTGCACCATCTGCGCCAACAATTGCCCGTATGATGCCATCCGCATGGTTGAGGTGCGCACCACCAAGGGCCAGTTCTGGGTCGATGAATTCCAGAGGCCGCTCCTGAAAGCCACTAAATGCGACCTGTGCATCGAGCAAACCAGCGGCCCCGCCTGCCAGAACGCCTGCCCGCATGCCGCGCTCACCCGCGCCGACCTTTCCCAGGAAAACTCCCTCATCGAGTTGCTCAGGAGAAAATAACAGCGGCCTGGCACCTACCGATCTTCGTCCCCGCGGGACATGAGAACTTAGCCGGGGCGTGTACCCACGCGCAGCCCCCGGAATTATCCCCAAAAGCCATAGCGCCCCGGAGGGGCAAGAGAACCGTCCACCGACTCCTCGTGCTTTTTTCCGGATAGAACGGCGACCATTCCCCAAGCCCAACGAGCTTACGCCCTTCATGTTTCCGATTCCAGCCTGCTGGCCCGGGTGCCGTGGATTCGCCAAGACCATGCCCGAAGGTCTCATCCTTGGCCTCTCAGTTGCCTCCCGCAGCAGGCTGCGGGTCAAAAGCGGCAGCAGGCTGCCGCAGTCCAAGGCCATGGCCATGGCCGTCGGGGAACATCGTGGTCCGAAGGCCGATCAAACACCATCTTCACCGGCTGGCGGATCGTGCTCTGCGATGTCGCTGACCCTAAGGAGACGCTCGGACCGCATGACGTAGACGATGAGAACGGAGTCGCTCTGGAGCCTGTAGAAGATCCGCAGTGGCCGCACAAGCAGGTGGCGATAGCGTGAATCAGGAAGCTCACGAGCAACGGGGGCCATCTCCGGGAAGTCCTGAAGGAGTTCCACCTTCCGGAAGACCCGGGGGCGACCAGACGCTTGGCGGCGGCAGGATCGTCCAATGCCACATAGTCTGCTATTTGCCCCAAGTCTTCCAATGCTGGCTCAGTCCAAATCAGTCGAGCCATCGCGACATGCGGGTCCTAGCATCCTGATGGGATACGACACGTCCCTCGAAAATCGCTTTCTCGCCTTTGGCAATGCCTTCAAGCAGCGCGATGTGCGCTTCCATGGATTCATAGGTGGCGACATCGACGAGATAGGCCGCAGGCAGTCCGTGCTGGGTGATCAAGAGCGGTTCGCGTGCAGTTGACACCTCCAAAATCAGCTCAGTAGCCTTCCTTTTCAGGGTGGTGACAAGTTCCGTACGCATAGCATGTGACACTAAAGTATCACCTCCCGGCTGCAAGCGATTTGCAAGGGGGTCGTGTTCCATTTGCTTAGCGTGGGACGGCCGCGTAAGAACCTTCGCCCCGGAGACCTTCGTCCCGGAGGGACATCAGAACTTAACCGGGGGTAAGCGGCTACTCACGCGCAGCCCCCGGCAGGTCCCGTTGTGAACCCCGGGGCCCGCGAACCGGGACCGTTCTACCGTAGCCGTTTACCAACCATTCCTAGAGCTTAGCCGGGGCCGATCGCCCATCTTCGTCCCGGGGGGACATCAGAACCTAGCCGGGAGTAAGCGTGTACCCTCGCGCAGCCCCCGGAATCCTCCCCAAAAGCCATAGCGCCCCGGAGGGGCAGGAGAACCGTCCACCAACTCCTCGTGCATTCTTCTGGATGGGTAATCGGTGGGCTTATCCACGGAATCCCCCAGCGACCAACGCAGCGCGGATTCCGCCTGGAGCGGAGAACTTCAAAATTAACCGATCTCCCCATAAGTACTGCGACGTGCCCCCGCCCCAACTGGGCAAAAGGCGATGCCCAGGGCCAGCGCAGCGCAGCCCTGGGTTGTTGTCTGAATAAATTCTCCCGCCATGAGGGGGCGGAACCGCGCGGCATCTGCGCACGAGTTACGCCACTTCGGGGCTCGTTTTTTTGGGTGGAGGTTCCCAGGGCTGCGCTGGCCTTGGGCTATCGCATTTCACCCCGTTGGGGCGGAGGAAGGTTTAGAAACCTTATCGAGTCCGTGCTCTTCCAACTTATACCCATTGATTACTTCCCGATGGGGTCGCATGATTTTTTTAAGAGGGGTTTCCCAAGGGGCTGCGCGTGGGTTACACGCCAACCCCCGGCTAAGTTCTCGTGTCCCTCTGGGGACGTTGGACGGCGGATCCGGGTGCGGATGGCCCTTGACCCGCGGCGGGCATCGCAGGAATCTCTCAGTGCCTTATGACCGCCCGCCGCATGGCTCCTCTCATCCTCTGCACGGCTGCATTGCTTTGCGGCAATGAGCTATGCATGATCGGCGGCACCCTCTCCGCAACCAACTGTCCTCCCGAATGACAGCGACCAGGAACACCCCGGCAGCACTCGTTGTCACCGCGCTCGCCTGCCTCGGGCTGGCGGCGGCGTCCGTCTGGTTTATCGCCGCGGTCCCCCTGCATGCCTACCTCAGCGGGTGGGTCCTCCTCGCGCTGATGCTTATCCTCACATTCTTCAACCTGAGGAAGAAGGTTCCGTTTCTACGCTTGGGGAAAGCAAGCACCTGGCTGAAGCTCCACATCTGCATGGGGATTTTTTCCGGCGTATTGTTTTTTGTGCACATGGGTTGGTCGTGGCCTGCGGGGATTTTCGGGCAACTTTTTGCGGGGTGTTTCCTTGTGGTGTTCCTTTCTGGGTTGGTCGGCTGGTGGATGAGCCGGTCGTTTCCGCGGCGGCTGACCGTTGCCGGCTACGAAACCCCCTTTGAACGCATCCCGGATGCGCGCAACAACCTGCGCAAGATGGCCGAAGCACTGGTGCTTCGCAACGACGAGGGGAAAAGCCCGTCGCTCGCGGCCGTGCGCTATGCCGACCAGTTCGGACTCTTCTTCACCAAGCCGGCCAATTTTTGGGCGCACCTATTGGAGTCCCGCTCGCCGCAGGCAGCGCACACCTCGCAGTTCGACGAGATGGAAAGGTACATGGAAAAGGGCGAGCTGAAGATGTTCGCGGAGTTGCGCGACCTCGTGGCCCAGAAGCACATGCTTGACTACCAGTACTCGCTGCAACTTGCGCTGCGGCTTTGGCTGTTCCTTCACATTCCGCTGAGCTACTCGCTGATTATTTTTTCGCTGCTTCACCTGGTGCTGGTCCACTCGTTTTCCGCCGCGGTCGCATGAAGGACAAACAATCATCCTCCGCATTTCCGAGGAAGGACTACGTCCGCCCAAACCAGGACTGGGTCTGCGGGCACCAATGCCATGGCGAGGCGTGCAGGATTGGTCCTTCGCCGAAGGGCCAATGCCGCGCCAGCTTCGAGTGCGTCCCGCTGCTCGACGTGAAACCCGGCGAGGCGAAAGGCCAGTTCAAGTGCACCCGCCCCGCGTCCGCCGGCGGCAAGTGCGACCGCGGCCCGCTCCCGGACGGCACCTGCTGCAACGCGGTCCCGAAATGCCAGCCGCGCCGGACGCTGCGCAACATCCGCAGACGGGTCGTCGCCTTCACCGTGGCGGCCACCTTTTTGATCCTGTTCATCGGTCTTGACCGCAAGGTGCGCGACCCGTTCATCAACCCCGGCGCGCTCTCCAGCCCGCACGCGAGCCGGCACTTCTCGGAGCTCACCATGGCGATGACCAAGGATGAGAGCAACTGCGCGGCCTGCCATGAGAGCGCCCGCCAAAACGCCGAGGCATGGCCAGCCAAAATCGGCGAAGCCCTCAACGGCGGACTCGGCCCCCGCCAGCTCGTCAAAACTGGCCCCGCCCCGCCGTCCGGGATGGACAACAATTGCCTCGCCTGCCACGCCGGCAAGGATTTCCACCAGCCGAACATGCCGGTCGGCTTCGCCTGCCACGCCTGCCACGTCGAACATGCCGGCAGTGGGTTCATGCCCGAGGTGACCAGCTCATCCTGCCTTGCCTGCCATGGGTCCCACGACCTCATGCGCCAGTCCCGCGAGATGGCCGTAAATCCGCATGCTTTCCCCGCCTCGGCCACCGCCCCCGCAGTTGCGCATCCCTCGCTGGCTCGACCCAACGACGGCTACACGAAAGTCTTCCGCGCCTTCCACGACGGCCACCCGGAATTCCGCGTCATCCGCGACCAACTGGCCGATACAAATTCCCTCAAATTCAACCACAAGCTCCACCTCGAATCGGGTGAAATCCCCAAACTCCACGACAAGACGCTCAGCTGCAAAGATTGCCACCAATCCGACGCCAACGGCGAGTACCAGCTCCCGATCACCTACGAGAAAAATTGCGCCCAGTGCCACGCCCTGCAGTTCGACAAGAACACCCCCGACCTCGTCTTGCCCCACGGCGATCCCTTCTACGTCCGCTCATTCCTGCGCAGCCTGAGCATCCAATATGAGGAACACGCAAAAACACGCGAGAACATCACCCTCAAAGAACCGCTGCGCGAATATGTGCGGAAAAAGGGCGAAAGCGTCGAGGCCCTCTACCAGACCGGCGAATTCATGGAGCGCGCCGTGTTCTTCGCCGACATGAAAGGCGTCGTCCCTGGCGGCCGCCGTGCTCCCTTTGCCGGCTGCGCCACCTGCCACGACGTCTCCGAACCGCTCCTCGACAACGGCGCTCCCGTCATCGCCAAAGTCGCCGCCCCCAACCGCTGGATGCAGGTCGGCAAGTTCAACCACTCCATGCACCAAAAAGGCATGTCCTGCACCGACTGCCACAACGTCACCCACAGCGAACTAACTAGCGACGTCAACCTCCCCTCCATCAAATCCTGCGTCGACTGCCACAGCCCCAAGGGCGGCATCGACCACCGCTGCGTCCGCTGCCACTCCTACCACAACTCCCCGCCAACCTCCCTCTTCGATAAAGCGACCGTTCCGGGGAAATGACTGGGCTGCCGCATACGGTTGCAGGAACGCCTCTTCCGTCCCAGAGGGACATCAGAACTTAGCCGGGGGTCAGCGTGTACCCACGCGCAGCCCCCGGAACAGGTCTGGCGCGTCTTGTTGAACAGAGCCGCTTCGCGGCGACTCCTCGTTTCGGGCGTTGAAAGGGGTGACGTGAGCGTTCACCCTGTTCGTGTCATGAAAAAAAGATAAACGACTTCACGTCGCGTCCTTGGTATCGGGACTACACCCGCTTCGTCCAGCTCAAAGGCCTCACGGAGCGCAGCCGCCTGAACTATTATGGCTGGGTTCGCCAGCTTGACGGTTACTACCCGGACGGGGATCTGCCCGCGTTGCCCGCGGCGCGCGTGCTTGATTTCCTTGTCCACCTCCAGGACGAGCGCAAGCTCGCCCCGGCCACTCTCAACCAGGCCGTCTGCGCCCTGCGCACGCTCTACCGCGACCACCTCGGACTGGAGTGGGACGTTTGGAAAAAAATCCACATCAAGCGCGACGAGCCGCTGCCCCACGTCCTGACCCGCGGCGAGATCGCCCTGTTGCTGCGCACCTTCCGGGACGGGCGCTA
>Ga0136639_10000024_pt1 | contig 47656 bp, 44 predicted proteins | sample AntDrymUQ8592106_2_FD_113739 | JGI IMG/M metagenome (GOLD analysis project Ga0136639, IMG submission 113739) | Polar desert sand microbial communities from Dry Valleys, Antarctica - metaG UQ859 (21.06) | ecosystem: Environmental > Terrestrial > Soil > Desert | place: Antarctica: Dry Valley...
GCTGAAAAAGCTGGTGGAAATCGCCGCCTTCGCCCCCCATCCCCCCCACGTCCAGGCTCAGAAACGAAAGCGTATATCATTGGCGCAGAGCCTTATGGAGATATTAGATTGATGCGAATGGGCGCTTACTTAAGCCCCTCCTTCGTGGTTCCTGAGGCTGAGACCCGCCTACCGGAACCGCGTTGCGGCTCGGGTACATCGCGAGTCGACAGGTCCAGCGGACCAAACAAAATCCCTCGATTCGGCCACTTCCAGGTTGGCGCAATCCGCGGCATCGGCCTCCAGTTCCCGGGCAAGCGCGCGGCAAACAAGTTCCAAACCGGCTCGATTCGGGCCATCGCCTTGCTCCGCAAGATAGTTTTCAGCGCTTCAGGGATTCTCACGGTCAGGGATTTCATCGCAGCATCTCCAGGATTTCTCCGCAACAGCCGTGGCTCAACGGACAATATGCACAGGATTCTAATCGCTAAGCGCCGTTTGGAGGGGTTCCTAGGGTCGATCTTCTCTGGCGCTTCTCCTGAGAGCTGCTAAGCTTTCCCGATGCTGCCAGTCGCACAGTTGCTTAAAGAGGCGGCCAAGCTGGACCTGCTTGAGCGGGCGGAGTTGGTCACGTCGCTCATTGAGGAGCTTGATTCGAGCCCTCATGACGTGAGCGATGAAGAGGCAATAAAACGCCTGAAGGAATTGAAGTCAGGCGCAGTCAACGGACTTTCCGAAGCCGAGTTTTGGAGCGCCTGCGGACGCTCATAGTCGATGCCGATCGTCCGGCATCCCAAACTTGCCGATGACATCCGTAATGCGGCGGCGCATTACGCCGACATCTCCGAGCCGATTCTCTCTGCCTTCTGGAGGGATCTGGACTGGGTATTAGCCTCCGTTGTAAAAAACCCGCAATGCCACCATTTTGACTCTTGCGGCCTGCGCAGAGCCAATTTCCGGAGATTCCCGTATCACCTGCTTTACGAAATCAATGAGGACGCGGTTTTCTTGGTGGTCTGTAGACATCACCGAAGGCAGCCCAACCACGGGGTTGAGCGCCGATCATAGGCAGGACGTAGCTCCTCTCAGCGCAGGAACGCCTCGTGCAGGCCGCCGTCGACGCTGATGATCTGGCCGGTGGTTTTGGCTAGCGCGGACGAGGCTAGCAAGTAGGCCGCCTCCGCCTGGTCCTCGGGGGTGACCGGCACCTTTGTTAGTGTCCGTTGGGCGTAGAACTCGGCAAGCCGGTCGCGCAGGGGTTCGGTTTCCTCGGATTCGTCGTAGGGGAGCTTGTACTTGGCCAGCGAGGCGATCACACGGTCGCGCGGGAACATGGCGCTGCCCTTGACGACGGTGGCGGGGGCCAGCCCGTTGACGCGGACCAGCGGGGCAAGCTCGACGGCGAGTTCGCGCACCAGGTGGTTGGCAGCGGCCTTGGAGGTGTCGTAGGCGAGGCTGCCCTTTTTGGCGACGGCGGCGTTGACGCTGGTGGTGATGACCATTGCGCCCTTGAGCCCCTGCTCTTTCCAAATCCAGCGGCTCTCGTCGGCGATCAGGAAGGGCCCGGTGACATTGACGTCAAAGGTCAGCGCCCACTTCTCGTCGGGAATGTTTCCCGCGGTGTCCGGGGCGACAAAAATCCCCGCCGTCACAATGACCTGGTCAATCCCGCCATACGCCAAAATCACCGTCTCGTACATCTTGCGGATGCTCGCGCGGTTCGTCACGTTGACCGCCACGCCAATCGCCGGGCCGCAGCCGGAAACTCCCGTTCCCGCCACCCCAATGCCGCGACCGTACTGGTCGGTTAGCTCGGCGGCCGTCGCCTCCGCCGCGGCCAGGCCAAGGTCGGCACAAACCACGTGGGCACCCTCGCGCGCCACCCTGTTAGCCACGGCCTTGCCAATCCCGCTGCCGGCACCGACGACAACCACAACGTTGCGCTCAAACTCCTTTTCCTTCGGCATCCGCTGCAGCTTCGCCTCTTCCAGCGCCCAGTACTCGATGTCAAAGGCCTCCTGCTGCGGCAGGGCAATGTACTCGCTGATCGCCTCCGCACCGCGCATCACCTCCACCGCACATGTGTAAAACTCCGCCGTCACCCGGCTCTCGCTCTTGTTCTTGCCAAACGCGATCATCCCAATCCCCGGTATCAATATAACTGTTGGATTGGCGTCCCGCATCGCCGGCGAGCCGGGACGCTTGCAGGCTTCATAATATCTAGCATAGTCCGCCCGGTAGGCCGCCAGCCCCTCTGCTAGCATGGCGCGCAGCTGCGCCACATCGCCCTTCTGCGGGTCCCACGCCACATAAAGCGGCTTGATCTTGGTGCGCAGGAAGTGGTCCGGGCAGCTTGTCCCAAGCTCCGCGAGCCGCGGCGCATCCACGGAATTCACAAACCGCAGGATCCCCGCGTCGCACTGCACCGTGGCAATGCTGCGCTTCTGCGTGCTGACTTGGCCGCGCAACCACGGCAGCAGCCCGATGAGGACCGCGTCGCGATCCTCCTCGCCGAGCGCCTCACAGCGCGCCCCGCCAAAGGTGAGCGCGCCCTTGTTGTTGGCCTCGATGTACGCGGCCGCCTTTTCTATCAGCTCAAGCGACAGCCCGTAACACTCCTTGTCGTCGTCCGCCCAGTTGATCAACCCGTGCTGGCCCATGATGAGCCCCTTGTACCCCGGATTCTTGCGGCACTCCTCCGCCATCACCAGCCCAAGGTCAAATCCCGGACGCTGCCACTTCACCCAGCCGACTTCCCCGGCGTAGATCTTCTCTGTTAGCTCCAGCGAGTCCCGGCACGCCGCAATCGAGATCGCCGCGTTCGGGTGCGTGTGGTCCACGTGCCGGGCGGGCACAAAGCTGTGCAGCGGGGTGTCGATGGAGGACGGCCGCGGGTTGAGATTGAACGTCGTATGGCTGTAGTTGGCCACCATCGCGTCCTCCAGCGCGCTCTTCACCCCCTTCTCCTCCGCACGCTCCCAGACACCCTGCAGGCCCAACAATTTGTCCTGATAGAGCGACGAGAAGTTCTCGCGCTTGGCGGTGCGCAGGTCGCCGCCGGACCCCTTGACCCAGAGAACCTCGACCTGCTCGCCGGTGAGCGGGTCGGTTTCCAACAGCTTGGCTGAAGTGTTGCCACCCCCTGTGTTAGTGATACGCTGGTCGGCACCGAGAATGTTGGATCGGTAGACCAAACGCTCGACTTCATCCATTGCCTCAGCCTTGGCATCGTCCCAAAGATATTCTACGTACAAGAAATTCGGTTTAGTCATGAGCGATTTAGGCGTTCGGTTTGAACGCCCGAATTAGCGCCCGAACGCCGCAGACTCAAGCCGATTCCCACATTTTCCCAATTTCCACTGACCTGCCCGCCACTATGCTCGCCGCCAAACGCCACATTGAAATCCTGCGCCACGTTGAGGAGCGCGGCACCGTGCGCACCACCGATCTTGCGGCCGAATTCAAGGTTGCCGAGGAGACCATCCGCCGGGATCTTGACCGCCTGCACGAAGCCGGCAGCATTGTCCGGGTCCACGGCGGTGCCCGCTCGCCGGACTTCGGCAAGCGCGAAATCCACCGCGACGAGCGCGAACGCCACTTCCTCGACGAGAAGCGAGCCATCGCCGAAGCGGCCCTGACGCTCATCAAGGACGGCGAAACCCTGCTCATTGACGCCTCCTCCAGCGCCTTGCAGCTGGCCCGCCTGCTCCCCGCCCAGCGCCGCGGCCTGAAGGTGGTCACCTATTCACTGGTCGTCGCCAACCTGCTTTCCACCTGGGCGGAGGTTGAACTCATCGTCCTTGGCGGCCGCTTCGACCCGGCCAGCGGCTCCATGGTCGGCCTGCAAACCCTTGAGGCCCTTGCCTCCCTGCGCATCGACCGCGCATTCTTCTCCTGCAAGGGCATCGACACCGAGCGCGGCCTCAGCGAGGCCCGCGAGGACCATGCCCACCTCAAACGCGCTTTGCTCGCCCAGGCGGAGCAGCGCGTCCTGTTAGCCGACCACACCAAGTTCGGCGTCCGGTCTAACTTCTTCTTAGGCGACATTTCCCGCGTCAGCGCACTGGTGACGGACGCGAAAACTCCAACAGAGGTCGTCCAGGGCCTCCAAGCGCGCATTCCCCAAGTGCTCCAAGCCCGCTAGATTTTTTGCCGATGAAGACCTTCCTTGCCGTGGATCTAGGTGCCAGCTCAGGGCGCGTGATGGCAGGCCGCTTTGACGGCAAGACCCTTGCCCTTGAGGAGGTGCATCGCTTCGACAACCCGGGCGTTGAGCTTCCCGGCGGCAGCTTCTGGGACATCGTCGGGTTGTTCCGCGCCGTCACCGAGGGCCTGCGCCTCGCTGTCGCCCGCTACGGCGAGGAAGTCGCCAGCATCGGCATCGACTCCTGGGGCTGCGACTTCGCCCTGCTCAGTGAGGACGGCCGGCTGTTGGGCCTGCCCCACCAGTACCGCGACTCGCGCCACCTCGGAATGGCCGCCGAGATGGCACGCCGCATCCCCCCGCCGCAGGCCTACGCGTCAACCGGCCTGGTTGACAACTTCTACAACAGCTCGGTCCATCTGTTAGCCGAGTCGCTGCGCGCCTCGCCGATGCTTGCCCAGGCTGCCCGCCTGTTGTTCATCCCGGATTTGCTGGCCTACTGGCTAACAGGCCAGCAGGCGGTCGAGCGCAGCGTCGCGTCGACGTCGCAGTTGTTCAACCCGCGGAGCGCCGACTGGGCGTGGGATATCATTGACGCTTTGGGGCTTCCGCGCAGGATCTTTGGCCCCGTGGTGCCCTCCGGCAGCCTGCTAGGGCCGCTTGCCGGAGCGGCCGCCAGCAGCATTGGCCGTCCCGTGCCGGTGGTTTCCACCGCCTCCCATGACACGGCCGCCGCGGTGGCCGGCATTCCCCTAACGGCCGAAAACAACCTCTGGCTCTCCTCGGGCACCTGGTCGATCATGGGACTGGAGATTCCGGAGCCGATCACCACCGCGGAGGCCGCCGCGGCGGGTTTTTGCAATGAGCTTGGCGTGGGCGGCACCACCCGCCTGCTCAAGAACATCGCCGGACTCTGGCTCATCCAGGAGTGCCGGCGCCACTGGAACCTGAGCGGAGAAGCGCAGGACTTCGCCCAACTCGCCGAGCTGGCCCGGCAGGCAGAGCCGTTTTTCGCCTTCATTGATCCTGATGACGCCCTGTTTGCAACGCCCGGTGACATGCCGGAAAAAATCCGCAGGTTTTGTCAGCGCACCGGCCAGAGGATTCCCGCCTCCCAGGGCGAGGTGCTGCGCGTGGCAACTGATTCGCTGGCGCTCAAATACCGCTTCGTTTACGCAAACTTTTGCCGCGTCAGCGGTCGCACGTTCGCGCGGCTGCATGTCGGCGGGGGCGGCATCCAGAACGCGATGCTCACCCAGGCAACTGCGGATGCACTTGGCATTGAGGTGGTTGCAGGGCCGGTCGAGGCCACCTCCTGCGGCAACATCATCACCCAGATGGTCGCCACAGGGGCCATCGCCGACTTCGCCGCCGGGCGCAGCTTGCTGGAAGATTCTTTCGACTTCAGCGTTTACCAGCCCCACGATCACCCGCGCTGGACCGAGGCCTATGCCAGCTTCCTCAGCGTGACGGCCCCCTGACTGACTAACATTTTCTAACCCCCACACATAAGATGCAACAAGACTCAGAACGGACCCTTGAGATGGATTTCCTCCGCGCCACGGAAAGCGCGGCCCTTTACGCCCACCGCTGGATGGGCCGTGGCAAGAAGGAATCCGCCGACTCGGACGCGTGTGACGCGATCCGCGGCATGTTTGACCTGATGGACATGCGCGGCGAGGTCGTCATCGGTGAGGGCATCAAGGACGAGGCCCCCGGGCTGTTCAAGGGTGAGAAGGTTGGCACCTGGGCGGAGGGATCGCCTATTTTCCACATCGCCCTGGACCCGGTCGACGGCACCACCAACGTTTCGAAAGGCATGTCCAACTCCGTTTCGTGCATCGCCGCGGCCATGCCCGCCGACGGGGTGACCAATGCCCTTGAGGATATTCCGGCATTCTACATGGAGAAACTCTCCTATCCGGAGAAAGTCCGCCAGGCGTTCATCGCGGACCCAACACTTCCTATCAGCGTGGAGGCCCCCACCGAGGAGGTCATCCGCATCACCGCCTCGATCCTGCAAAAGGACGTCCGCGACATCGTCGTCATGGTCCTCGACCGCCCGCGCAACGCACGCTTCATCGAGGCGGTCCGCCGCGTCGGCGCCAAGCTGCGCATGATCGCCGACGGAGACATCGCCGCGGCCATCGCCCCCGCACTCCCGGAAAGTGACGTCGACCTCTACGTGGGCATCGGAGGATCCCCCGAGGGCGTCCTGGCCGCCGCCGGACTGCGCTGCCTCGGCGGCGGCCTGCAGGCAAAAATCTGGCCCGCCGACGCCGTCGAGCGCCGACTCCTCATCGCCGAGGGCTATGAGCACCTGTTGGACCGGGTCTACCTCTCGCGCGACCTCGCCAAGGGCGACCGCATCATCTTCTGCGCCACCGGAATCTCCGAAAGCCCGCTGCTCCGCGGTGTCAGGGTCAACGGCCACATCGCCCGCACCCACTCGGTGCTCATGCGCGTCAAAAGCCGCACCGTGCGCTCGATCAAGGCCAGCCACAACCTCTCGGCCAAAACCTTCCGCCTACGCTCCACCGGAGGCGAATCCCTCCTCGGCGAGCCCTTCGGCGCCTAACAACCCCAACTAACACCCGCTCCCACCAACATCCCCGATGGCCAACGCCGCCCTCAACCGCCCGGTCGCCCGCAAGGTCCTGCTCATGGGCACCTGCCTGTGCGATGCATTTTTTGATGATGTCGCCCGGGCCAGCGTGGAGGTGTTAGAGCACCTCGGCGTCGAGGTGGTCTTTCCCGAGGACCAGACCTGCTGCGGCCAGCCGGCGTTCAACAGCGGGGACTGGAAGGCGTCGCGCAAGGTGGCCTGTTTCACGGCCAAGGTGTTTTCCGGCGACCTGCCGGTGATTGTGCCAAGCGGATCGTGCGCGGCGATGAACTTCCACGGCAATCCGCTGCAGTTTGAGGATTGCCCGGATCCGACGATCGATTCGCTGGCGCGCCGGACCTGGGAGATCATGGACTTCATCGTCCACGGCCTGGGCGTGACGAGCTGGCCGGGCAGCCTCGCCCAGCCGACCCGCGTGGCCTTCCACCGCTCGTGCCACACCCGCGGCACCCGCTCGGGCGATGCGACCGCAGGGTTGTTGGAAACTGTTGGAAACCTCACCCTGCTGCCGTTTGGCCAGGCCGAACAATGCTGCGGCTTTGGCGGCACGTTCTCCGTGACCTTCCCCCACATCTCAGGCAGAATGGGCAGCCTGAAGCTCGACCACCTGCTGGAACTCAACCCGGACATGCTAACAAGCGGCGACATGTCCTGCCTGATGCACCTCGGCGGCCTGGCAACCGCCCAGGGGCGCCAGGTCCCCTACCGCCACGCCGTCCAGATCCTGCGCGACGCCCTCCAGCCATGAGCCACCAACTCATCGACACCTACGCCCGGGAAATCTCCGATGCCAAACAGCACTCGGTGAGCGACGGCTCGGCCGCCGGCACTGAAAAACGCTATCAGATCCTCGCCAAGGACTACGCCGATCCGGACTCCCTGCGCCGCCTCGCCGGCGCCATCAAGGACCACACCCTCCACCACCTCGGGCACTATCTAACACAAGCGGAGGAGGCTCTAACCGCGCGGGGGGCAACCGTCCACTTTGCCGACACGGACGCCGACGCGCGCGCCACGATCTTGGACATCCTGCGCTCCCACGGCGTGAGCCGGCTGACGAAGTCCAAGTCGATGGCCGCCGAGGAGATCCACCTCAACCCGTTTTTGATCGAAAACGGCATCGAGTGCCTAGAGAGCGACTTGGGCGAATTCATCGTCCAACTCGACAACGACGAGCCGTCCCACATCGTCAAGCCGATCATCCACAAGAACCGCCGCGAAATCGCCGCGACCTTTTTGCGTGACGGCATCGCCCCGGACTACAACGACGACCCGCAGGTCATCACCCGCCGCGCCCGCGTGTTCCTGCGCGAAAAGTTCTTCCAAGCCCAGGCCGGCATCACCGGCGCCAACTTCGTCTCCGCCGAGACCGGACGACTCGTCCTGGTCACCAACGAAGGCAATGCACGCTTCGGCATGGCTCCAACCGATGTCCATATCGCTCTTGTTGGAATCGAAAAAATTGTCCCGCGCGACCGCGACTTCGGGGTGTTCCTCAACCTGTTAGGCCGCTCGGCCACCGGCCAGCAGCTAACAGTTTACACCCAGTTCATCAACGGCCCGCGCGCGGAGAACCAGCCAAGCGGTCCGCGCCACATGCACGTGGTGTTCATGAACAACGGGCGCACCGACGTGTTGGCCTCGAATTGCCGGGAGATCCTGCGCTGCATCCGCTGCGGCGCCTGCCAGAATGTTTGTCCCGTCTACCGCCAGGCCAGCGGCCACGCGTACCGCTCAACCTACGGCGGGCCGGTGGGCGCGGTTCTATCACCCCTATTGTTTGGCGACCGCTTCCCCGAGCTTGCCGATTTGCCGAAGGCCTCAAGCCTGTGCGGTGCCTGCAATGAAGTCTGCCCGGTGGACATCCCTATCCCCGACCTCCTGCTGCGCCTGCGCGACAAGGCCAAACGCGAGGAAGTCCCCTCCCCCGGCGCGCCGCCCATGGCCCCCTTTGCCACCCTGGCCACCTCCCCCGCCCTGTGGCGCACGGCCATGACCATGTCCAAGGCCATGAACCACCTGCCCATTCAGGTCGCCCCGATCAAGCCGCTCCAGGACTGGCTCGGCCAGCGCACCCTCCCGGAATGGCGCGGCGGCGACTTCCGCAAGTGGCTCAAGGGTCGCTGAGTTGCCGCGCCAGAACAGTGAAGGGCCCGACAAGCCTGCGCCCAGTGTTTTATTCGGCCAACCCTAGGCTGGAGGGCGCAAGCCCGTTGGGCTTGGTAATGCCCGGACGGAACCGCGTTGCGGTTCTATTTCCCGTGGTCGCCGTTTCCCAGGGTAGGCCTCATTCCATTCGGCCAACCCTGGGCTGGAGGGCGCAAGCCCGTTAGGCTTGGGACGGAACCGCGTTGCGGTTCTATCTCCCGCGTTCGCCGTTCCCAGGGTAGGCCTCATGCCCGTTTGGCTTCCTTTACGCCAACGGCGTTGCACCCTCCAGCCCAGGGTTGCGCGGCCACGCGCTACCCTGGGAAACCCGCACCGGGGAAATCCCAACCGCAACGCGGTTGCGCCCGCGCGGTGCACGGACGGAACCGCGTTGCGGTTCTATTTCCCATGGTCGCCGGTTCGCAGGATAGGCCTCATGCCCGTTGGGCTTCCTTTACGCCAACGGCGTTGCGCCAAGAACAAGGCGCAGGCTTGCGGCGAGCTTGTGAAGGTTGATTATTTGTCATGCGCCTGCTGCTTGTGTTTATCCGTGAGGCATTGCCTGGGCAGGTGCTTCCGGCGCTGAGCGCAAGCAGCGGGCCCGACGAGGCGCTGCGGATCCACAACGCGTTGGTCAACGTGCTGTTGCGCCAACTTTCCGGACTCCGCAACACCCGCCTGCGCTTTGTCTACGCACCCGAGGATGCTGGCGAGGCGCTGCGTTTCGCCCTGCTTCCGCAATTTGCCGCAGCGCGGTTTGAACATCGCGATGATTGCTACGTGATGCCTGCCGCCGCGGGCAGGCCAGAGCTTGCCATCGATTTTCGGCCCCAGGGGCCGGGCCACCACGGCCAGCGGGTTGCCCGCGCGGTGGCCGCCGGATTCACCGAAGGATTCGCCAAAGTGGCCGCCATGGGCGCGGATTGCCCGGGTGCCGGATCGCGCTGGATCCACGCCGCCTTTGCCCGCCTGGGACCTAACGCCGATCTGGTGGTCGGCCCAACAACCCGCGGCGGATGCCACCTGCTGGCCCTGCAACAACCCGCTCCAGAGCTTCTCGCGGAAATCCCCCACCGGGATGGCCCGTGCGCCACGGACCTGTTTGCCCGCGCCGCCGCGGCGGGGCTCCACGCTGTTAGCCTGCCGGCGCTAACGGCTGTTAGGGACGCGGGCTCCTGGGACGAGACGCGGGCGGGGCCGTTTGGACCGGCGTTGGACAATCTTCTGGAGCCTGGCAAGCGGGTAAAAGGCGAGGTTTTCGATTGATAGGGCCAGCAAAGGGCGGGATGCTTGCGGCCGTGGCCTCACCAATTTTGTTTGTCCCGCAGTACATGCAGCGCGTCTGGGGTGGCCGGATGCTGGAGACCGGCTATGGGCGGGAGCTGCCGGAGCGTGAAGTCCCCTTTGGCGAAAGTTGGGAAATAAGCGATCGGCCGGAAGCCTGCTCGCTGGTGATTGGCGGCCCGTATGATGGACGCACGCTGCATGATTTGTGGGAAAGCCAGCGCGGGGAAACCTTCGGCCAAGGCTATGCGAGGCATGAGCGCTTCCCGCTGCTGATCAAGATTCTGGATGCGCGCGATGATCTTTCCATTCAGGTTCACCCGCCGATGGAGCTCGCCGCGGCGCTAGGCGGTGAGCCGAAGACAGAAATGTGGTTCATTGCCAAAGCCGACCCGGGGGCGAAACTCTACGTCGGCCTCAAACCCGGCGTCACCCGCGAGAGCTTCGCCGCGGCGGTCGCCACGGGCGAGGTGGCCGCACTCGTGCATGCCATTGAGCCGCAGGCTGGTGAGTCGATCTTCATTCCCTCCGGGAGGCTCCACGCGATCGGCGCGGGCGTGGTGATTTTTGAAATCCAGCAGAACTCGGACACCACCTACCGCGTGTTTGACTGGAACCGGGTTGGCCTTGATGGCAAACCGCGCGACCTTCATGTGGCCGAATCGCTGGAGTGCATCGATTTCGCCGATACCGAGCCGGGCATGGATCCGCCCGGCGCGCGCACGCTTGCCAATTGCGAGCACTTTCTGGTTGAGCGGCAATCGGGGGAATTCGGGTCGCTGGTGGAATCTCCTGATTCGGAGCACTTTTCCATCATTGCGGTGGTTTCCGGGTCACTCCAAGACGATCAGAAGCGCATCCATGGCCCCGGCAGCTTCCTGCTCATTCCGCGCCGCGCGGCGCCGTTGCGGGTGATCGAGGAAGTCACCCTGCTGCGCGTTTCGCTGCCCCACGCCTAACTTTACGGGCAGCCAAAAGATTTTGAATAAGATTGCCCCATGGGGCGGTCATATTGTGCGAGACTCACTCAAACCCAGTTCATGAAAACTTTCCTGCCTGTTTCCATTCTAGCGGCTTCCGCATTGGCCCTGGCCAATTGCGACAATAAGAACATCCCATCCGTGGGGGTGTCCGTCGACGCGAATGCCGCCGCGGACGAAGCAAAGCTCCAGCGCGAAATCGCTGACCTTGAAGCACGTGAGCGAGAGCTACAGCTCAAGCTCGATGCCGAACAGATCGCCGCCGACCGTGAGGCACTTGAACGCGACCGCGATGCCCTCGGCAAGGAGCGCGCCGCCCTTGAGGCCCGCCGTGATGCGCTTCCCGCCACGCCACGGGCGCAAGCCCCGGTTGCCCGTCAACCGGAGTACCAGCAGGCAGACCAACGCCAGTATCAGCGGGAACCTCAGCGCAATGACCGGGTCCGCGTGCCGGTCTCCACGGGGGACTACCGTACCTTCTATGAACAACTTGACGGCTACGGCGATTGGGTGGAAACCCCTGACTACGGCTACGTTTACCGCCCGCAAGTGGCCCGTCAACGAGACTGGCGCCCATACACCCGCGGCCGCTGGGTGCAATCCCCCCAAGGCTGGGCATGGGCCTCGGACGAGCCATTCGGCTGGGCCACCTACCACTACGGCCGCTGGGCGCAGACCCGCCGATACGGCTGGGTTTGGGTTCCAGGTGATGAATGGGCACCGGCCTGGGTTTCATGGCGCAACAGCGATGAATACGTCGGCTGGGCACCATTGCCTCCTGAGACCCTTTATTATGAGGAAGTCACCTATGACAGCAGGATTGACCGCCGCTACGCCATTGCCCCGGATAACTACACCTTTGTCCAAGTCACCCACTTTGACCGGCCAATCTTCAACAACTACCTGCCACCGGCGCGCAACCTGACGATCATCAACATCACCGTCAACATCACCAATATCATTGTACGCCCGAGCAATGTGTATTGCGGTGGCCCGGATCCGGATTGGTTCTTCCGCCGCACCGGCCGTCACGTCGACCGCTATGACATCGACTTCCGCCGCGATCGCCAGTCCTTCGATGAAGGCTCGCGCTTCCAAAACAACGAGGTTTCCTTCTATGCACCTCCAGTAAAAGCGGAGTGGAACGAGCGGGTACGACCAACCCGCATCGCCGACCGCTGGGAGGAAGTAGAAGTCGCCCGGGCTGAGGGCGGCATCGATAAGGACGAGCTTAAGCGCTTCGATAGGGAACGCCGCGGGCGTGAAAAGGCCGCTGAAGCCGCCATCAAGAAGGGCCCCGGCAAGGTGGTCATGGAACAACAGGAAGTTGCCGTCGCCCTGCGCGATCGCCGCGAGAAGCTTGAAGCCACCAAGTCCGGCGGCGAGCAAGCGCCCGCAATCGCTGGCGATCCACTTCCTGAACCGTCTGGTGAAATCACCAAGCCAGTAGGTGAGGAACCAACCACCGGTCCGGGAAAAACCCGCCCAGGCCGCGGCGAGCGCCCAGACAAGACTGCTGAGCCCACCATCCCAGCCGAAGCGCCGAAGGGCGCGGTTGAGGATAACACGGACCCACAGAAGCCTGAGGGTGATCCCGCCAAGGACCGCCCAGCGGATCCGGCCGTTGACCCCGGGAAGATACGTCCTGGCGGGCTTCCTGACCGAGCGGCGGATCCAACGCCTGACAAGACTCCGGAACCAAAGGCCGACGAGCCCGCACCCCCTGCTGACCAGCCAAAGGAGCCAGCCGTTGAAACGCCTGCTTCAGGGAAACCACCCCGCGGCAACCGCCCGGACCGTGCCACCGAGCCAACTCAGGAACCGGCCAAGGATCCCGAACCAAAGACCGAGCCGACTCCTGACAAGCCAGACGATCAGCCCGCAATGGCCGAGCCGGTCCAGCCACCCGAAGACACCAAGGTGGAGGCTCTGCGGCGCGAAGTTGAACAACGCCGCGAGCGCCTGCGCATCCGTGAGGAAGCCGCTGCCCGCGGCGTGGAGCCCGTCATCCCTGAACGCCTTGAACCAGCTAAGCCGCCACGCCCTGACAACAATGAGCCGGCAGCCAAGCCCGCCAAGCGTGACGAACCCGCCCAGGCAGCCCCACCCGCAGCCGACAAGACTGATGCGCTCCGCCGCGAACTCGAACAACGCCGCGAACAACTCGAGGCTCGCGAACAAGCAGCTGAACAAGCAGCCAAGCCCGCCAAGCGTGACGAACCCGCTCAGGTAGCCCCACCCGCAGCTGACAAGACCGATGCGCTCCGCCGCGAAGTCGAACAGCGCCGCGAACAACTCGAGGCTCGCGAACAAGCAGCTGAACAAGCAGCCAAGCCCGCCAAGCGTGACGAACCCGCTCAGGCAGCCCCACCCGCAGCTGACAAGACTGATGCGCTCCGCCGCGAAGTCGAACAGCGCCGCGAACAACTCGAGGCTCGCGAGCAGGCCGCCGCCGCTCGGGACGCCGCCGAAGCCCGCACCCAGCAGCAGGCCGCTGAGCGCACAAACCGTGCTCAAGAAACCGAGCGCGCCAACAACGCCGCCGCCAGCCAGCGTGCTATGGACGCCGCTGAGGAACGCGCAGCGAACGCTGCCGCCGAGCGCGCCAATAACGCCGCCAACAACGCCGCCAACAACGCCGCCAACAACGCCGCCGAGGAACGCGCCGCCAATGCTGCCGCCGAACGGGCTAACAACGCCGCCGCCGAACGCGCTAACAATGCTGCCGCCGAACGGGCTAACAACGCCGCCGCCGAACGCGCTAACAATGCCGCCGAGGAACGCGCCGCCGCCGCCGAGCGCGCCAATAACGCCGCTGCCCAACGCGAGGAACAAGCCGCTGCCCGCGAAGAAGCCAACCGCCGTGCCGCCCAACAGCAGCAGCAAGAGGCCGCCAGGGAAGCCGCGGCAGAACGCCAGCAGCAGGAAGCACAGCGCGCCCAACAGGAACGCGCCCAACAGGCAGCTGAACGCCAGGCCCGCGCAGAGCAGGATGCGGAACGCCAGCAGGAAGCCAGGCGCGCTCAACAGGAGCGCGCAGAACGCCAGCAGGAAGCCGCTCAACGCGCCCAGCAGGAACGTGCCCAGGCACAGCGCGCGCAACAGGAAGAAGCTCAACGGGCCGCCCAGCAGGAAGCGGCCCGCGCCGCCCAAGAAAACGCCCGCTCCGCCCAGCGCGCGCAGCAGGAGGAAGCCCAGCGGGCGGCCCGTGCCGCCCAGGAGGAAGCCCAGCGCGCCGCTCAGCAACAACAGGATCCTTCCGAGCCCCGCCGCAAGGAGCGGAACCGCTAGAGAGTACCCGCTTCAATTATCCATTCGCAAAATCCCGTCGGGCCACCCGGCGGGATTTTTGTTGGCTCTCCCGAGATTTTGGTGGGTAACCATTTAGCTGAGTGAGCCGCAGGCCACCGTGGACTGCTGCACCTGAAGGACCGCCAGAGGGTGCCGAATCCCCAGCGCGTGTGATCTGCGGTGCTCTCTTGCGGCCATTCAGGCCGCGATTCTCGGCGCCTCACCCGGGGCGTCGGAGTACCTCAGCCCCGGGCTGGAATCTCCGCCCCCGTTGGGGGCACTGGAGTTTGGCCTCGAACTAGACAAAACCACGGTTCCTGGTTCCGCTGAAAATAATCCTATATATCGCTAGCGATCACTCTAGTTATTTGACTAGTGTTCGCCATGGGATTCCCAACCAAAGTCCAACTCATCAACCGCAAGGCTAGCGAACAGTATTACATCAACTTCCCCTCCGCGGTCGCTCAGGCCATGGAGTTTTCCAAGGGCGAGACGGTCGAGTGGATCGTCATCGACAAGGGCCACCTCATCCTCGCGCGCAAGGATGTGCCCCCCAACCCGGTCGAGCTTCAAAAAAAAACGACGCGCCGCACCTAAGCTCGCTGCTCGGGGAGATGCTCGAAACCTCCACCCTTGCAGCCACCACCTCGGCTTCCTGCTCCGAGCGACTCTACCAGCACATGCTCGGCCTTTTGCTCTGCCCGGCCAAAAGCACACTGACTAACATCATTTGTGCCAAAGGTGGGCAGCATGCAAGACCGGCAAAAACATCCACGGCAGCGCGTGGAAGCGCGACCCGCTCGGCCCGCCATTCCAAACCAACCTTGTCCGCGCCCAGCGCTACCTTCAGCTCTCAGCGGCATGGCCTTTGGAAAACGGCGAGGCCCGTACGGTTCCCATTGCCTTCCACCACGCACCCACTCCTGCCAAGCCTCCAAAGAACGCCACTCCTGATCTGTGCGATTCCTACCGCGAGGCTCTCAAGCAACAGAACCTCAACAATAAGACCCTCGGACTGCTTGAAGAGCTGCGCCGCGCCCCCCCCGCCGCCCGCCACCTGATCTTCACCGGAGACGGCAGTTTTACCAACAACACCGTCCTGCGTGGAAAACCCCGGGACAGCACCTATATTGGTCGCGGCCGCAAGGACATGGTGTTGCATTACCTGCCCGAAATTGTTCCCGGAGCCAACGGTAGGCCGCGTCGCTATGGCGTCCAGGCTCCCACTCCTGATGAATTGCGGCAGGACCAAAGCGTGCCTTGGCAGAACGTCGCGGGATTTGCCGCCGGCAAGCGTCACGAGTTCCGCATCAAGACCATAAACCAAGTCCTTTGGCACAAGGCCGGAGTGGATCTACCGCTGCGTGTCGTGGTCGTCGCGCCGCTCGCCTCTACCGCCTCAAGAACGCTTCGGGAATCCTCTACCGCCAACCTGCCTATCTAATTTGTACCGACCCCGACCTTCCCCTTGAAAAACTCCTCCAATACTATCTCTGGCGCTGGGGTATCGAGGTGAACTTTCGCGAGGAAAAGACCCTCATCGGCACCGGCAAGGCCCACGTGCGTACCGCTTCCTCCAACCAACATTTTCCAGCAGTCACCGTGGCGGCATACGCCACCCTCTGGATCGTCGTCTTGCAAGCACTTGCCCGCGGCGAAACCTTCCAAGGCCTGCTCCCGCCAAAATGGCGCAAGGACCGATCAGCCGATGGGAAGCTACCCTCCACCGGCGACCTGTTGCGCCTGCTGCGTTATGAATCCTGGGCCGGGGTTCTTCGACCGGGAACTTTACACCACTTCGTGACCAGTCTGCCACCGGACATGAACGCACAAAAACCCAAACCCAAACCCAACCTTCCAGCCATGCTCTTCGCCGCCGCGTAACCGAACAGCTATCGCGTTCCAGCTAACCAATCAAAACCGAGCCTCTCAAAAACCGGGCCAAACTCCAGCGCCCCCGTTGGGGGCATTGCGATCCCGTTTGGACCTACTTCCCGATGGGGCGCTATGATTTTGGGTGGGGGATTTTCCGGGGGCTGCGCGTGGGTACACGCTGACCCCCGGCTAAATTCTGGTGTTCCGCAGGGACGTTGGACCAGACCGGTGCTGTCAAGCCATCGCGGCGTGGCGCACCCGCCGGTGACACGGCCGCAGGCCGTGTCCGTGGACTGCTGCAGATAGCTGCCGCTGTAGGCTTTCCAGCTTGCTGGCGGGAACCCGCTCCGCCCGCCCATTCAATGCCCCCTCCGCCTGCCGCCCTGAAGAACCAAATTGGATCAGCGCGGGTGAGCACGGCGGCGCGCCCCCCCCCGGCAGACTGCGAGCATCAAAGCGGCAGCAGGCTGCAGCAATCCACAGTGGCGTGCGGCTCACATTAGTTAATGCTGCACTGGAGAAGCAGTTGGACGTGCGCGGGTGAGCGGGGCGGAGCGCCCCCGGTCGATCATTTTCATGCCCCCAACGAGGGCGGAATCCCCGACTCAAAGGAGCAACACAAACCAGCCCAAGGCAACGCCGTAGGAGCCATGTCCCCAACACATCCCTGCGTTCTGAAGGAACGCCACATATCGTGGCACCACCAACCCCGCCCGAGCTTTGCAGCATGCAGCATGCTGCAGCGAGCTGCGACCTGCGAGCACCACAGCGGTAGATTTGCTACAGCAGTTTGCCTACAGCCCTCATTACCCGGTGAAAATCCCACCGAACAAAAAAACCCCGCCGTGATCACGGCGGGGTTTTTGTTCAAAATGCTGATCGACCCGGTTAGCGGGCAGCCGTCTTATCCTTCGGCGTGTTGGCCTCCAAGGCGGCCTTGCTCTGCGCCGCGGCCCACTCGGAATAGGCAGCTTGAGAAACCACCTCCATGGTTCCGACCATTTCGGCATGGCGAGAGCCGCACAACTGGGCACAAACGACGAAGGTTTCCAATTCTTTGATGGGCGTGAACCACATTGGGATCTCCTGCCCGGGGATTGCGTCCTGCTGGATGCGCATCGGCACAATCGCGTAGTTGTGGATCACATCCTTGGAGGTGATCTGCAAAATCGCCGGGCGGTCCTTGGCCAGCTTCAAGATCGGCGCAATGAAGTCGTCCGCGCTGCTTGGATCCTCAGGGTCAATCCCCAGCGGGTTAGCCCCACTCATCAGGTCTGGGTCAATCCGCCCAAACACCTGGTCGGCCCCGGGATAATGGTAGGTCCACATGAACTGCACTCCGACCACGCGCGCTCGTATCGGATTCTGCGCCTGGACTCGTTCAAAGTCATCCGCCCGGCTTGCCCACAGCGGAAATGCAAAGCCCAGCAGCAGCACAGCCTCAATCACCACCACCCCAATCTCCAAGTGCGATGGCAAGTGGCTGCGCACCCCATGGTAACTTACCACTTTGTTGCGCCGGCGCTGAAACCGCCACATGCAATACAGCAAAAAGCACGTCCAACCGACAAACAGCGCCAGCATGAACCACAAGACCACCTCCATCATGTGGTCAACCTGGCCACCGTGGGCGGCATAATTCTCCGGAACGCCAAAAAGTTTGGTAAGGTTCATTGGGGCAAATTTGAAATCTTAGGAAGAGGATGGAATCTTGAATGGTTCGTCGCACAGCTCAGGGTCGAGCCCGCGCTCACCGGCACGGATGATGCGAAACATCACCACGCCGATCCCGCCAAGCAGCGGAAGGACGATACCCAGCAAAAACAGGATCGACCATCTGGCAGCATCGCCAGCCGCTCCCGCGTTGTTCGCACAGGTCGCACAGGCTAGTAAATAGGTATTCATGGGGCTAAATGATGAGGTTTTTCGCTTTGCGGTAAAAGTAGACGCCGTAGACCGGCAGGACCAAGGCGGCCAGGGCGCACAGCCCGCCGATCACCTTGAGGAGCAGGCCCTCCTCGTCAACGTTCAGCATAAACGCCCAAACGGCCACCAGCGCGCAAAAAATCGTCGCCAAGGTGATGAAGAACAGGTGAAAGCCACGGAGAGACATGTTGAAAAATAGCACAGGTTAGCCGACCTTCAAAACCTTGTAGAACCCGTCAAAGAAGATCGGGTCCTCAAAGGCCATCCAGGTAAGGAAAAACAACGCGACGGCCCCGAGCAGCCCGAGACCGAAAAGCACGTAGATCATCCGCTTCTCGTGGTTAAGGTGCATGAACACCAGCGCCACAAGGCTTGCCTTGATCGTCGCAATGGTCATCCCCAGCAGAAGGTCTAACACGTCAAAGCCGTGAATGCCCACGTCGAGCGCCGGCACGGTTGCCACCGCCACAGTGAGAATGGTTCCGATGAACAACACCAGCCCGACCCACAGGTAGGTGCGTGTTGCCTTCTTGATCGCTTCTGGAGAATCAGCCATGGATAAAGGAAGAAGTGGGTAGTGAAGAGAGGATTGGAACCCGCGGCCGCGGGCTCAAAGGGATTACATGAGGTAAAGGATCGGGAAGAGGAAGATCCAGACAAGGTCAACGAAGTGCCAGAACAGACCGCCGACTTCCACCCGGTTGGCGAGCCACTCGGGGTTGGTCAGATACATTTTCCGGCCAAAGAACAGGTAGTAGCCGAGCACCAGCGCGCCACCGATGACGTGCAGACCGTGCAGGCCGGTCATGGTGAAGTAGATCGCGTAGTAGGTGTTCCACTTCGGCATGAACTTCGACTCAAAGGCCACCTTCTCGCGCGGCAACTCCATTTCGGGGAAGGCATTCACACGTTTTTTGTAGTTGGGTCCGAGGAAGTGCTCTCTGGAATCGACGCTGTTATCGCCCATGTCGACCCCCTCCGCCCTCGCGGCAAAACCATGCCAGCCAATCCGGTAGCGCTCGGTCTCGGTCGCAACGCGGCGCGGCTCGTTGGTCTTCGGGTGGCGCCCGTGCTTTTTGAGCAGGTGGGCGTCGAGCTTTTCGATTTGCCCCTTGTGCCACTCCCACGCCTGGCGGATTTCCGGTGAGTTCTCCAGGATCCAGGATTTTTCGATGGCTGCCATCGGGTCAAGCCCCCGCGCGCTGGCCTTCATTGCCAGATAGCGGAAGTCCACGGCGTCCACGTAGTGCAACATCATCGGGCTTTCCTGAAGCTCTCCGCCCATCGACGTGCTGTCCTTGAGGGTCAATCGATCCGCCGTAGCCTTCACGAGCGTGGAGGGAAAGCTGAACGCCATTGGCGGCTCGACCTTGAACGCCACGTTGGAAACTTCCGTCAGCAGGCCCTCCAAGCCCGCCTCATCGATCCTCACCTCGCCGGCCAAGTCGCGGCTCACCGCGTCTGGCTTGGCGTCTTTGGCCACTTTCCATGCCGCACGCAGCGCATTGGTGCGGATGTCCGAGTTGTTGCCGCGGGCGGCCCGATGCAGCCCACGGAGTTCCTTGAGCAAGTCCATGCTCAGCTCGGTGCCGGCCGCGATCGTCCGCTTCCCGTTCCCAGTTCCCAACTCGATCGGCGCGGTCAGCAAAAGCTTCGACCCGCCGACCTTGGCATCTTCAATGATCGTCTCCAGATACGGCTTGTGATAGCGCACCGTGCTCACTGAGACTTGATCGGCGTTAAAGAAAATCCGGTTCTCTTCCTGCCCCTTGAGCGGCCCATCCTTGTACTCGCCGAGGTGCCCTTCCAGCACCGTGTAGTCGCTTAGCCGCACCGCCTGGTGGTGGAACTTCGTGTAGTACTCAATCCCCTTGAGCACCATGAACACCCCCGCGCACGCAACGGTGATCCCCATGAACAGCTGGAACTTCCGCCACTCACGCAACTTCAAGGCCGACCACGCAAACACCACCGTGATCGAGGAGCCAATCAGCACAAACGTGTTTATCAATCCCGGCAGCACCGGCAAGGTCCGCTCAGGCCATGGATAATCCGCGTAAATCCGCAGGAAAATATACGACGAGAAGAAACCGCCAAACAGCATGACCTCGGAGGCGAGGAACAGCCAAATGGCAATCTTCGAGTTGAACAGCCCGGTATCCTTCCGGGGAGTGACGATGTAGGGAATTTCCATCTTGGATTCGGGATCAGCTAAATTCGGGTCGGGCGGCGCGCAGTCGATTGTTAAACTCCGGCTTTCTCTTCAACAGGCTCCGGAGTCGCAGCCACGCGCTGCGGCACTTCCCACTGCGGGGTGAAATCCGCCGCACTTTCAGGTCGGCTGTACTCGTAGGGACCGCGGTAAACCACCGGCTCAAAGGTGAAGTTGCCGTGGCCAGGAGGCGTCGGCGTCGCCCACTCCAAGGTGGTCGCATCCCACGGGTTGTCACTCGTGACCTTCTTGCCGCGCCAGTAACTCCACACCATGTTGATCAAGAACGGCACCTGGGCCAGCGCCATCAACCACGCCGCGTTGGACATGATCACGTTGTAATGCAGATACGTATCCACCGTCTGGCCAAAGATGTTGTTGCTCCCTGCCGTCGGCATGTACGAGTCACCCCCGTTGTACCAGCGCCGGTGGAAGCCCGCCATCCCCTGAATCAACATCGGGAAAAAGATCGCGTTCATGCAGATCAGCGATGGCCAAAAGTGCAGGTGCCCAAGCGCGTTACCCATAAACCTCCCGGTCAGCTTCGGGTACCAGTGGTAAACACCCGCAAACAAGCCAAACAAAATCCCCGGCGCCACCACGTAGTGAAAGTGCCCAATCACGTAGTACGTGTCATGCAGGTGCAGGTCGATCAGGTTGAATCCCAGCGGCAACCCCGTCAAACCCCCAATCCCGAACATCGGCAAAAACGCGCACGCCCAAATCATCGGCATCGTGAAGCGGATCGACCCGCCCCACAGCGAGATGATCATCGCCGTGAGCAAAATCACCGACGGAATGGACACCAGCACCGTCGTCGTCTGGAACCATGTCGAGACCATCGGCCCCATCCCTGTTAGGTACATGTGGTGCGCCCACACCAGGAAACTCAGGAAACCTAGCAGCAGCACGCCGTACACCATCGACTTGTAGCCCCAGAGCGGGCGGCGGGTGTTAGGCGGGATGATTTCCGCCACGCAGGCCAGGGCCGGCAGCAGCAGGACGTACACCTCCGGGTGTCCGAGGAACCAGAAAAGGTGTTGGAACAGCAGCGGACTGCCGCCGCCCGAGAGGTTCGCAAGGCCCTCGCCGCTCGTATACAAGCCGCTGGGCATGAAGAAAGACGAGCCGGCAACGCGGTCGACAAGCTGCATGATGCCCGCCGCCTCAAGCGGGGGGAAGGCCAGCAGCAGCAGGAATCCGGTCACTAACATTGCCCACACGAAAAACGGCAGCCGCATCCAGGTCATCCCGCGGGCACGCAGGTTGATGATGGTTGTTAGGAAGTTCACCGAGCCCAACAGCGAGGAGGTGATCAGCAGGACCAGGCCGATGAGCCACTGGGTTTGGCCTGCGAGCCACTGGTTGACGATTTGCCCGTCGGCGAAGGCGGAGAGTGGCGGATAGTTCGTCCAGCCGGACTTGGCCGCACCTGACTCCATGAAGAAGCTCGCGCACATGATCAGGCCGCCGGCGAGGTAGACCCAGTAGCTCATCATGTTGAGCTTCGGGAAAGCCATGTCCGGAGCGCCGATCTGGAGGGGAGTTACGTAGTTGCCAAAGGCGCCGAACCCGAGAGGCACCACGCCAAGGAACACCATGATGGTGCCGTGCATGGCGCCAAACATGTTGTAGGTTTCCCCGGTGATCCGGCCATCCTCAAGCCAGCGGCTTTTCCAGTCGTTGCTGAACATCCAGCTCAACCACGTCGGCAGCGGCTCAGCCGGGTAGGCGATGCTCCAGCGCATCACCATCATCAGGAAAAACCCGAACAACAGAAACAAGCCGGCCGTGATCCCGTACTGAATACCGATGACCTTGTGGTCGGTGGAAAAAACATACTTCCAGAGAAATCCCGGGTTGTGGTGGTCGTCATGACCGTGATCCGGACCATGAGAATGGTCCTTGGGAGAGTGGTCGGCGTGGGCGTGGGCGCTCATGGGAAAATTTGGAAAAAGGGGCTTAGTTAGCGGCGGGTTGCAAAGTGATCGGATCGACCATCGCGGCCGGATCCATTGGCGCGCCTTCGAGATTCTTGGCGTGCTCCGCGGTGAGTTCGGCGGCGGTCACCGGCTGCCCAGCCTTCGCACGGCTGGCGGAAATCGCCATGGCATTTTTCGCCATTTCCGGGGTGATGATGTCCCCCGTGGCGTTGCCAAAGCTGTTGCGGATGTATGTCAGCACCGTGGCCAGATCGTCCTCGGACATGCCCGCGCCCTGCGCTGGCATCGCCCCACTGTAGGTCTTTCCAGCCACATTGATCTCACCCACGACGCCGTTGAGGATGATCATGGCTGTTTGCTCGCCATGATCCAAGACCCACTCCGAGCCGGCCAAGGGTGGAATCGCCCCACTGCCGCGACCATCCGCGCCGTGACAACCCGCGCACTTCACCGAGTACAACTTGTTGCCCTTACGTACGAATGCTTCCAGCGCCGGAAGCGGCGGCGCGACCATCTCTCCGGCTTGCGGCGATGACTGGCGCTGATAGCCAGGACGCACCGTTTCCGAATAGGACAGCAGGCTGTTGCCACCGCGGCCTAACACCGCACCGCCAACCAGCAAGACCAGCGCGCAGGCGATCAGCACGGTCAGCGAGATCGGCTCAAGACCGTTCTCCCGCAGGCGTTTCTCGCGTGCTGCGGCGGCTCCATCCAAAATAACGCGCGCATGAGTCGCCGTGACGTTGGTTGAATCTTCGAGGTCAGGCCTCTGGGGATCGGGTGTGTGGGCTTGGTCAGCCATGGTCGGAAGGGAAAAAAATTAGTTTGGCTCGAAATGGATTACTCAGCCGCTGCGGCGGGGGCTGCGGGGGCTGCTGCGGCGGGGGCCGCTGCTGCCGGGGCTGGCGGACTGTAGTTGATGGACGCCGGAACCTTGTGGTCGTGGCGCAAGGACATCAGGTAGCTGATAAGGGCACGCGCCTCGCTGCCGGGGACGAAATTTTCATTGCCTTCGGCAAAATCTGCCACCCCATGCTGCGCATCCGCTGTGCGCCCTTGGCCGCTGACCGGTCTCTTTTCAAACATGAACGGCATCGGCGGACAAATCGACCAACCCAGCTCCGGGAAACTGCGCGCGTTGTAGAGGTGGCGATAGAGCCACGCCTCGGCCTCCGCCGGGGACTGCGGGAAGCGCGCATGCATGCGCACCGCCAGGTTGCTCAGGTCCTGGCCGGCCCGCGTCTGGCCAATCGGCGCGTAGTCGAGTCCCTTGTAGTCAAAAATGTTGGATTCGCGCCGCGTGTCCCCGCGGTCCTCATCCGCGGCCAATCCCGCCCAATCCTCGCGCCACAGCTCGGTTCCCGCATAGGTCGGGCGAATCACCTGCGTGTGGCACAGCGCGCAACCGTTGGCTTGATAAACTGCCAAGCCATCCGCCACCCGCCCACTGGTCTTGGGAATGAAAACCCCAGTCTGCCCGTCAATGGCTTCCTGAAACTCTACGGGCTTCACGTTGCGCTGCGCGATGAACGGCAAAATCACCACCAACAGCCAGGCAAGCCCAAAGCTGGCGATCGTTCCGATTAAAAATTTCTTCAGAGTCATGGGAAATACGGAAAATTTTAGGTGGGTTCAGGCGCGACCGGCAAGAATCTCCTCAACGTCCCCCTCCGGGCCGTGAGGGCTAGCCGGATGGTGGCTGTGCAGCAAGGTCGGATGCGCACTCCGCCGCCCAAGACGCAACCACATCAACCCAAGGTGAATGAAAAAGAAAAAATTGGAAATCAGCACGAACACCCAGGCGATCGTCGTCCCCACCGCGTAGCCATGCGTCCGGCTCGCCGCATCAATCCACGGCTGCAGGTAATCCTCCTGCCCAATCCCTTGGAACAGCCCGCCAATGATCGCAAACAACACGATGAACGCACTCCCATACACCGAAAACCAAAAATGCATCCGGATCAGCCGCCGCGACAACCACTCGCGCCGCGTCAAGCGCGGCACAATGAAATAAATCGCTCCAAACATGCACATGCTGAAAAATCCATACAGCGCAAGCATCTCATACCCATACCCAGCCATGCTGAACTGCGTGAAACGCAGCGCGTCCTCCAGCGACATCACCACACCTAACAAACCAAGGATCAGCAGCCCGCTGATCCCCGCCATGGTGAAATGCAACGACGGACTGTTAGTCACCACCTCGTTGCGGCTTCCCGCCGTGCGCAAAATGTTCACCGCCACCGTGATGGCCGGAATGGCAAAAAGCACCAGCGCCGCCGCTCCAATGCTCACCAGCGAGTTGGGAATCGGCACCCCGGCAAGCTTCTGCATCCCCGCCCATGGCCCAACCACCGCCAAGGTCCAAAATCCCATGATCCCCAAACTGTAGCTGTACACCGGACGACCGCTTACCTTCGGCGCCAGATAATACGCCGCAGCCACTCCCACCGGCACAAAATACATCAGCACCAACGCCGAGCGGTACCACGCGTTGACCGCCACCGCCATCAGCGGCGAACCACCAAAGTGGTGCACCACCACGTTCCCCGTCAAAAATACCCACGGAAACCAAATCAACGCACCTAACAAAAACCACTGCGAGATGTACACGTGCCCCGCTGGCCGGCAGCGAAACTGCACAATCGACCACACCGTGATCGCCGCGTAGCTCAAAATCATCCCAGGCCACACAAAACTCGGAAAATCCAACCACGGCTTGCCCGTCCCGTGCCCTGCTAAAATCGACACGACCCCAACGGCCACCGCTAGATTCCACAAATGCCCCGCAGTTAAAATCACCCCCACATGCTTGCACTCCTGGCGCGACAGCCGGGCCATCAGCCAGATCAAGGTGCCAAACCCAGCCTGGCACGCCCAGCCGTACACCATCGCGCTCATGTGCGCAGGAAACACACGCCCGTAAGTCAGAAACGGCCAACCGCTGGCAAACTCGGGACTGTGGACCTTGATGGAAGACAACAGGCCTAACAGCAGTGACACCGCCAGCCACGCTGCCCCGCTGGTGAAGAAAAACATCACGGGATGCCGCAGCGAGCGGTCGATCGCCGAGCGCAACTGCACGTCTTCTTGAGAGAGGTCTTGGGAAATGGCGGACATCGTGAGAAAAAAAATCAGTTCGTTAGATTGGCTGGCCTACGGCTGCGGCGCGGCGGACGCATCCGGTGCCTCGGGAGCGGCCGGTGCTGCGGGTGCCTCGGGAATTGCTGGTGCTGCGGGAGGCGCTGCACCATGGGGATCCTGCAGGTCGGCGGCGGTGAGAAGTGCTTTGCCCGCCTCGGTGGCGCGCAGCGCGGCGACCTGTTCGGGAGTGACCATGGACGCTTGGTTGCCCCAACTGTTGCGGACGTAGGTCAGAATCGCGGCGATCTGCTTATCATCGAGGGCGGCGCCCAAGGGAGCCATCACCCCATTCCATTCGGTGCCCGCGACGCTGATAGGCCCCTGCAGGCCGCGCAGCACGATGCGGATCGGATTGGCAACCGGGCCAACAACCCACTCGGATCCCGCCAGCGGTGGGAAGACCGGCGCGATCCCTTTGCCTTCCGCGCCATGACAGGCCATGCATGAGGCATACGCCACCTTGCCTGCTTCCATCACGGCCGGATCCAGCGGCGTCGCAGGATCGACCACCGGAATGTCCGGCAGCGGCTCACCCGTGTCAGGCAGCGGCGCTGTCCGCTGCTCAGGCTTCTCCACCGCGACAGGCTTGGTGGCAACCAGACCGCGCCCAACAAATCCAAACACTTTATCAGGGGCCACTTGGGCGGTCTGCCCCTCAACCAGCACTTTTTCCTGAAAATAGGCTGCTTGCGCGGCATCCGTCTTCAGGCGGATTTCGCGGCGCTCGGCATGGCGCTCGGCCTCAAGGCTCTCGGGCGTCGCACGCACGAAAAACCACACGACGCCCAGCAACACGGCAAACAGGGCAAACAGGCCGACGGCCCACCAAAAGGCGGTGAAGCGGACAAAGGGATGGTCGCGGTTGGAATCCATGGATCGGTTCGGTGGAAAAGTTAGTTGCTGATGTTAGCAGACTCCAGAATGCGCGGGTCGCGGTGCGGGAAGAGCGCGTGGCGCTTGAAGGCGCGCAGCAGGATGAAGCAGAAGAACGCCCCCACGGTCACAAAGGCCAGCGCGTCATACCAAAAGGCGCCCGGGATGCTTGGCTGGATGTCGCCGAAAACCTTGTTGATATAGCCCAGCGAGAAGCCGCGCTCGGGAATGACCACGATGTAGAGGTCAACAAGGTGCATCAGCAAAATCCAGAAGCAGATCGGGACGACAAACTTCGGCGTGCGCTTCACCCAGGCCGGCAACAGCAGCACGAAGGGCAGCGCAAAGTGCCCAAACAGCAGCACGTAGTTGCCATTGTTCCACCCGTCGGTGTTGCGGATCAAAAAGTAGCGCGTCTCCTCGGTGATGTTCGCATACCAGATCAGGAAGTACTGCGAGAACCCGATGTAGGCCCAGAACACCGTGAAGGCGAACAGCAGCTTGCCCATCACATGGTAGTGCTCCTCGGTGACCACCTTCTGCAGGTGCCCCATCGAGCGCAGCCATGTCACCAAAATGATGATCACCGCCATTGAGCTCACCGCCGTGCCGGCAAACATGTACACGCCCCACATCGTGGAAAACCACGTGTAGTCCATGCCTAGCAGCATGTCGTAGCCCGCGAAGGTGATCGTGATGGCAAAAATCACCAGCGCCGGGCCGGAAAGCCGGCGGGAGGCAAACAGGCGCTTCACCCCGGGATTCGGGTCGGTGTCCTGCGCGGCTGATAGGTGGCGCAGATAGAGAATCACCGCGCCAAGCCCAACAAAGTAAAAGATCACCCGCACCGTCCAAAACGGAATCGAGAGGAACCACTTCTTGGCGTACAGCAAATGGTTCTCGTGATGGAGAAAGGTCTTAAGCGTCTCACCCGGGGCCAACGGCGTGCGGTGCACATTCATCCACTCGTAGAGGTAGTGCTGCACGCTTGGAATCAGCAGCGGAATGGCCAGCAAGCCCAGCCACGGGAACACCGAACCTAGATTCTCAAACACCCGCCGCACACTCGTGCCCCAACTCGCGTTGGCCGCATTGTGCAGCAGCGTCCAAAAACACCCGCCAATCGCCAAGGTCATGAAGTAAAACAACCCGAACACCCACGAGTACGCGAACTTCCCGCGCGCCTCTTCCGGGGCGATAAACAGAAGATACGTGCTGGCTAGAAGGCCGATGAGAGCAACAACGCCAAAGATCAGCGAGAGGCTCGCAACCCGGTTGCGCGAGAGGTGGTCGCCGTTAACCGGAAGGTCGCTTGAGGTGACTGGATGGTGTGCCATTTCCTGTTGGATCGAAAAGTTGGGTGCCGGAAATTGTTACTTGCCGGTGGTTTCAAAGACGCCGCGCACCTCTTCGTACGGCGCCTCGCGGGCCGTCTGCATTGCGCGGATGTAGGCGATGATCGCCCAGCGGTCGTCGACGGAGATGTTGTAGCCATACGGAGCCATCAGCCCCTTGCCGTGCGTGATGACCTCGAACATCCGCCCGTCCGGATAAGCATCACTCTTCAGGTTGATCAGGTTGGCCACCCCCGGCACGCCAAACTGGCTGGCCATCCCCTGGCCGTCACCGCTCGATCCATGGCACGGCGTGCAGGAAATCTCATAGCGCTCCTGGCCGCGGCGCAAAAACGCCCCCACATTGGCTTCCGTCAGACCTAACTCCTCAGGCATCCCCGTGCCGAAGAAGTCGCCGATGGCACCCGTTGCATGATAGCCCGTACGTCCGGGGCTGAACTCCAGTTCCGGCATCCCGCCATCGATGGCCACCACTTCGCTTGCGCTGTAACCGCGCGGCGAGGTCCCCGTCACCGGCAGACGATCACCGTGACCGTCGGCAAAAAACGCTTCCGGGCTCTGCGCCTTGACCTTGTCCTGGCGGTCCATGTCCGGAAATATCTCCAGCGGACGCCGCTGCGTCTCGCTCCCCGGAATCCCCAACGCTCCCACCACCATCACCACGATGATCGCATAGGCTAAAAAGAAGTAGCGCATTTGTTGTTTGGCTGAAAAGTTGCGTGCCGGAAAACCAAAACCCTAACGGTCCTCTTCCTCCACGAGTTCGATGTTGGCACCGCCGATGGACTCAAGAAACGACCGGGTCCCGTCGGCGGAAAATTTCGGGTCGCGCGCCTCGATGGCGACAAAGAACGCGTCGTCGGTCGCACGGTGGAACTGCTTGCTGGCAAACAACGGATGGTTGAGACGCGGCAGTCGCATCAGCCCAAGCAGCCCAAACAACACCGTGAAGCCCGAGAACAAAATCGTCAGCTCGAACATGATCGGGAAAAACGCCGGAATCGTGAAGATGTTCGTCGGCTTCCCCTGCACCACCGTCGGATAGTCAAGAACCTGCGTCCCGTATGTTAGCGCGAAGCCGGTCGCCAGACCAATCGTCCCACCCACAAACACAAGGTACGGCAGAATCGAGCGCTTCAGGCCCATCGCCCCATCCAGCCCGTGGATCGGGTACGGCGAAAAACAATCCCACTTCCGGAAGCCGGCGTCGCGCAGTTTCTCCGCGGCCTTGTACAGGGCGGAGGCGCTTTCGAACTCGGCAAGGAAGCCGTAGACACGTTTGCGGGTGGTGCTCATCAAAAAGGAAAAGTTAGTTGGGTCTGGCTGGCGGGGTTACTTCGCGGTGGCCGCATTGCCGTGGCTCTTGATCAGCTCGTGCTGATAGGCATCGTGGTCGGCCGCCCCGGCGTCCGGGTGGGCAAGAAGATCGTCAAAGTGCGGGTCGCTGTTAGTCTTGGTCCATTTGACCTCCGCGATGTTGATGCAGGGCAGGAAGCGCAGGAACAACAGGAAGAGGGCTAGGAACATCCCGATGGTGCCGATGAAGGTCATGATCTCCACCCAGCTGGCGCTGTAGGTTTTCCAGTCACCCGGCAGGAACATCCGCGCCAGGGTCGTGACAATGATCACGAAGCGCTCAAACCACATCCCGACGTTCACACACATCGCCACGCCCATGACCACCCACAGGTTCTCACGGAAGGCCTTGAACCAAAACAACTGCGGCGAGAGCACGTTGCAGCTCATCATCGTCAGGTACGCCCACCAGTACGGACCGCTGGTGCGGAAGACAAACGCGTCAATCTCATAGATCGAGGCCGAGTAAAACGCCACGAACAACTCCATCAGATAGGCGTACCCAACAATCGTGCCGGTCAGCAGGATGATCTTCGCCATGTTGTCGATGTGCTTCATGGTGATCAGGTCCTCCAGGCCGTAAATCGCCCGCGCCGGAATCATGATCGTCAGCACCATCGCAAACCCGCCAAAGATCGCCCCCGCCACAAAGTACGGCGGGAAAATCGTCGTGTGCCAGCCGGGCACAATCGAGGTGGCAAAGTCAAACGACACCACCGAGTGGACCGAGAGCACCAGCGGCGTGGCCAAGGCTGCTAGAAGCAGATAGGCCATCTCGTAGTGGCTCCACTGGCGGTTGCCGCCGCGCCAGCCAAGGGCGAAAATCCCGTAGAGCAGCTTGCGCAGCCCCGGCTTGCACCGGTCGCGGATGGTCGCAAGGTCGGGCACCATCCCGAGGTACCAGAAAATCAACGACACCGTGAAGTAGGTCGACACCGCAAACACGTCCCACAGCAGCGGGCTCTTGAAGTTCTGCCAAATCGCGTTGGCATTCGGCACCGGCGCCAAAAACCACGCCATCCACACCCGACCGATGTGGAACGCAGGGAAAATCCCCGCGCACATCACCGCAAAAATCGTCATCGCTTCCGCCGCACGGTTGATCGACGTGCGCCAGTTCTGCCTTGTTAGGAACAGGACCGCCGAGATCAGCGTGCCGGCGTGGCCAATCCCGATCCAGAACACGAAGTTGGTGATGTCCCAGCCCCACAGCACGCGGTTGCTCATCCCCCACACGCCAACACCCGAAAAAACCAGATAGGTCAGCCCGCCGCCCACTCCAATGAGCGCGATGAGCGCCGAGGGAATGAACAGAATCCACCACAACAGCGGCTGGCGGTTCTCAACAATTCCGCACACCCGTTCGGTGATCCAATGATACGACCGGTTGTTGAGAATCAGCGTCTCACGCTTCAACACCGGCAGCTTCGGGCCGCCGGCTTGCGCGGGGGTGGTGGTGGTGGCTTCAGCCATTGCTAGATTGAGCGTTGGAAGGTGTTAAAAATTGTTAGTCGGCGTGCGGCTCAGACCATGTCGATGGTGTTGCGCCCGATGACCTTAGCGTCATCCATCTGGTCATTCGGGTTCTTCACCCGCGCCATGTACTTGGTCCGCGGCCGGGTGCCGATGTAGTTCAACAAGTCGTAGCTGCGCTCCAGCGTGTTGGCGCGCATCATCCTGGATTTGTCGCCGTCCAATCGGTTGCCGAAGCTGATGGCGTTGGCCGGGCACGCTTCCTGGCAGGCGGTCTTGACCGAGTCGACCGGGATGCGAAGGCGGCTTTCCGGCAGCACCAGGGCCTCGGATCGCTTGCCGCTAACAAGAACATCCTTCTTCAGGGCGGTCTTCTGGTTGATCACGGCGGCCTTGAGGCGCTGCACGCAGTAGGTGCACTTTTCCATCACGCCGCGCATGCGTACGGTGACGTTGGGATTGCGCTGCAGGTGCTTGCCGTCGGCCACCTGGGTCTCGCCCAGCGGACCCTTGTACAGGTTGCCTGCGATGAGCGGGTTGCGCTTGTTGTAATCAAAGAAGTTGAAGCGCCGCACCTTGTACGGGCAGTTGTTAGCGCAGTAGCGGGTGCCGATGCAGCGGTTGTAGGCCATCGCATTGAGGCCGTCTTCGGTGTGGACCGTGGCGTTGACCGGGCAAACCGTTTCGCACGGGGCCGCTTCGCACTGCATGCAGGCGACCGGCTGCGGGATCATCGCCGGGTTGTCTTGGTCGGCGTTCTCCTGCACGGCGAAGTAGCGGTCCATGCGGATCCAGTGCATCTCTCGGCCCATCGCGACCTGGCGCTTTCCAACAATTGGAATGTTGTTCTCCGCCTGGCAGGCGACCAGGCACGAGTTGCAGCCCATGCAGGAGGAAAGGTCAATGGTCATCCCCCACTGGTGCTTGTCGTCAGGCAGCAGGCTCGGCACCTCGCCGTTCTCGTTAGGCCGCCCCTGCTGCTTGTAGAGGGAAATGTTTACCGGGGCATGTGAGTCATTGCCCTGCTTTTGCACGCCGGCAAGCTGTGTGGCAAAGTCGTCGTGCTTCGCCTCGCCGGTCATCGTCGAGACCTCGCGGGCCAGCGCGCGCCCGTACATCGCGTGGTGCTCTTGGACCATGGCGATCGAGTAGCGGTCCTCGGTGTTAGTGATCGTCGCACCGCCCGCCGTGTAGGCGCTGGCAGCGGTGCGCAGCGGATAGACGTTGAACCCGCAGTTGCGGCCAACCTGCCCAACATTTTGTTGGCCATCCGTGGCGCGCCCAAGTTCGTCAAACTCGTCATGTCCCTGGCCATAGCCGAGCGGCAGGACGATGATGTTGTCGGCCTGGCCAAAGGCGATGATGACGGCGATTTCCTGCTCCTTGCCGTTGACCTTGATCTTGATCATTGGCGCGGTGCGGCCCTCGCCTTCGTCATCCTTGCCCGCGGCGCGCTGCGCGTTGGGGCGCCGACCAAACGGCGTCAAGGCTGTCGGCTCAAGTTCAACAATCGCGTCGTAGACGCCCATGTCCTTGGCGGTCTGCGGGGAAACCAGCGCGGCATTATCCCAGCTGATCTTGCTCACCGGATCCGGCGCTTCCTGCAGCCAGCCGTTGTCAATATGGCGCCCGTCCAATACCGAGTAGTCGGTCGCAAACACCACTTCGTAGCTGCCGATCTTCGGCGCCGGCACCACCGCCGCGCTCAACGCCGCGGCGTTGCCCGCTGCCGCTGCCGATGTCACCGCGACATACGCTGAGCCGTCGACAAATCCGTCCCGCAGCGCCTTGGACCATGCCGCGTTGTCGCCTTGTGTTAGCTCGTCAAACGTCGCGCGCACCGCGGTCATCCCCGGCATCGCCGTGTCCGCCGCACTTGGGGTGAGCGCGTCCTCCGTGCCTAACAGGGCAAGCAGCAGGTCAATCTCGGCAACCCCGCCAAACAAGGGCAGGATCATCGGTTGGATGAGAGTGTGAACCCCGGTGGCCGAGCGCGCGTCCGCCCAGGACTCGAGGTGATGGGCTGCTGGAATGTGCCAGGTGCACGCGCGGGCAGTCGCATCGGCGCGCAGGCCAAGGTGAATGCTCAGGGGAACCTGCTTGAGGAGCTTGCCAAAGTCGTAATCCGCTGGCGCATCGTACACCGGATTGCCCGGAGTGAGCAGGATCAGCGTCTGGAGCTCCTTGGCCGCAAGCGCCTTCTGCAGGTCGGCCAGACCCAGCAGGCCGGCCCGCCCGGTCTGCACCACGGAAATCGCGTTGCCGTACGAACCAAGCGCCTGGTTGATGGCGATGACAATCTGGTGAAGCCCCTCGGACTGGCGCTCGCCAGCGAGAACCACCGAGTTGGCGCCACTTGCTTTCAGGTCAATCGCGCACTGCGTGGCCCATTTGGCTGCTGCCGCATCGGCCAAGGCTGGAACCGAGGCAACCAGCTCAGCGAGACCCAGCTCGCGAGCCACCGCGGCGGCAATCCCTATCACCTGGCTTGGCGCCACACGCAAACGGTGATCAGCCATTCCGCCTGTTAGCGTGAACCGCCCTTCCGCCACATACAGGCGGTTGAGCGAGTTTTTGTCCGCTTTCTTCGCGTAGTCGCCGCCCTCCGGCTTGCGCCGGTCAAAGAACGGCGTCACCGGACCACAGTCGTCTAGCATGACAAAGTCAGAGTCTAACGAAAAAATCTTGTCCGCCTTGGCAAAGTCGACCACCGCCGCGCTGCCGTCACCGAAGGCCGCGCGCATCGCTGCCTTGCGACCGTCACCAGCCAAGGCCTCGTAGGAATAAAGCCGCGCGCCAGGGAACTTGGCGGTGATTTCCGCCGCCAAGCGTGAGCGGGTTGGCGAGTCGTCCTCGCCGAAAACAAATCCAACAGGTCCCGCGCCAGCCGCGCTGATGATCGCCGGCATGGCCGCTTCGAAGTCCGCACGACTAACGGATTTGCCGTCCTTCAGGAACTCCTTGGACCGGTCCGGGCTGTACAGGTCCAACACCGAGGCCTGCACAAACAGGTCGGCCCCGGCGGAGTCCGGGTGCAGGGTGTTAGGCTCGAACTTGGTTGGGCGGCCCTGATAGGTGGTGACCACCAGCGGCACCGCGCCGGTTGCCCGCGGCATCGCCGAGGCGTAGTAGAGCGCCTTGCCTGGCACCACCCACTCGGGTGCCTGGCTATACGGGAGAATGTACGCTTCCGGGCGCTGGCAGGCAGCCATGCCGAAGCCGGCCAGGGCGGTCGAGGCGCCCATGAGCTTCATGAACGAGCGGCGGCTGAGGTCCTGGTCCTCGTCGTCGGCCATCTCCGCCGCCCCGCGGGGGAACTCACGCTCAAGCCATTCGCGGAACTCGGGAGTATCCTTGAGCTGACCAGGGCTGCGCCATGCCAGCGTCTTGTTGTCGCTGCCGGCCTCGGGGTGGATCCATTTGCGCTTGCTCATTTCGGCAGACGGGAAAAATTTTTGGGGTTCAAAGAATTCGGATTAATGGTGGCAGGTCGCGCAGGTTTCCCGCGGCTTGATCTGCCACTCCTTTTTGAGCAAAGCGCCGAACCCTTCCTGGGTCGTCACCCGCTTGCCATCCACACCGGTGACCTCATTCTCTGCGAGGTAGTTCTCGGCGTCGTAATCAAGGTGATAGACCTGCTCAAGCGGCCGCAGGTGCGCTTCGGGTGCCCGGTGGCAGTCAAGGCACCACCCCATGCTCAGCGACTTGGCGTGGAAAACCACCTCCATCTGGTCGACCCTGCCGTGGCAGCTGACGCAGGAAATCCCGCGGTTCACGTGCGCCGAGTGGTCAAAATAAACAAAATCCGGCAAGCGGTGGACCCGCACCCACTCGATCGGCTTGCCGTCATACCCGGGGTAGGTCTTGTCCATCGCCCGGTGCAGCGGCTCAAGCCGCGGATTATCACGCTGGATGTGCTGGTGGCAGTTGTAACACGTGTTGGCCGACGGCACGTTCGAATGCCCCGCCACATCCACAAAACTGTGGCAATACCGACAGTCCATCCCCAACTGCCCCGCGTGAATGTCGTGCGAAAACGGAATCGGCTGACTTGGCTTGTACCCCTTGCGCACCGCCTCGGGCGTGGCATACGTGTTGAAGGCTAACACCACGCCCACCCCGATGGATCCTGCGCAAATCGCGATTTTCAGCGGCAGGAAGTTGGTCCAGCGCGGGAAGAAGTTAGCCATGGCTCAGGAAGTTGTTAATGGCTTGTGAAATTTTTCACAAGCGTTTTTCGGCGTTCCCCAGTGGATTGGTGCCGGGGCGGCGGCAGTATTGAAATCTTCGCGCCAGAGACAATCGCAAAAGCGCTTGAAAGGGATTTTTTTCGCCTGCGGCGGATGATTCCACCGCCTGGCGATCTGGCAGCGCAGTGGTGGACAGCCGCCGCCAAGGAAGCCAATCCATCAAGCAAGGCAGCCTTACACCCGCCGCCCCTTTCATGGGCACTGCCTAGCGCCCCCAGGTGAAGCCCCGGTCTTGGCGCCATTGGCGGAAGGCGGCTGACTGCTCGGACTTCAACAGCTGCGCGCGGCTCGGATCCTCGGCAAGAAACTCCTCAAAGTGCCGGTTGTGTGCCCGCTCCTCGTGCTTGAGCTCGGCCAGATCGCCCGACGCGGAAGCCACAGGCGCGCTTCGGGCAGCCTTGAGCAGACGGACAATGCGCCACAACAGCACCACCCCGATGGCCATCAGCATCACCAGGCTCCCCAACAAAATCAGCACCCACAGAAAACCGTCATCCATAAGGCCTAAAAACCCCCATCCCGCCCGCCCTGTCGACGCTGAATGTAGCGAAACCACCGCATGGCCATTGCCAAAGCGCCGCGTGAAGTGCGGTGGGAAGGGATCCCCGCCACACCGCTTTGGCTCAACCCTTCACCTCCGAAAGCCATTCAATGCCTTGCCACAAGACGCCCCCACCGGCCGTTCCACCCATCGCATGGCCACCGCCAAAGCGCCGTGTGGAGTGCGGTGGGAAGGGGTACTCCCCGCCACACCGCACTCCACACAAAGACGCCCCATCGTCCCCGCAACCAACTCTCCCGCCGAAGCAATCACGAGCTTCGCGACCCTAGATCGCCACAAAAAAAGGCGCGGGAACTCGTCCCGCGCCTTTTCAAAAACTGCTCTGCGCCAGCCGCTTAGCCGCCGATTTCGGTGCGCCCGGTCAGGTGCGCGCCCTCTTCCATGCTCAACATCTTCGTCTTGATGTCGCCATTGAGGCGGGACTTGCCCTTCAGCTCGCAGCGCTCGGACTCGATGGTCCCCTCGACTTCGCCGTAGAGCTTCACCTCGCCGGCCTTGATGTCGCCCTTGATTTTCGCGTTCTCACCGATGGTCACGCGGCCCTTTTCGGAGGTGATTTGGCCCTCGATGCGGCCGTCAATGATCATGTCATTGGAAAATTTGATCGAGCCGACGATTTCAATCCCGCTCGCCAGCACATTGGTTGCATTTGCCATAGACCCGCAGAAAAGCACGCCCTCCCAGCCGCCGCAAGTTCCAAGTACGCCCGCCGCCACTAACATCCCGTGCCCCCCGCGCTTCGGCGATTGCGCCGCGCCCCGCCCAACGATTAGATCCCGGGCGTGAAACTCTCGGTTCTGGTTGCCGTCGTGCTGCGGCTTTTTGCCCTGTGGTGGCTGGTTCTTGCCTTGGGCGGCACCTTGGCCAGCGTGGCGATGGTCCGCTCCCCGGTGTCCCACAGCGCCCCGCTTGACCTGCTCAACCTGCTGATGTTCTGGGGTGCGCCAGCATTCCACCTGGCCGCCGCGGCCGCCGCGTGGGGAGCCGCGCACTTCCTCGCCCGGCGCCTGGTGGCCACTCCGGACCCCACCGTCGAGGTTTCCGCGCTGACTCCTCAGTCCCTCTACACCCTTGGTGCCATGACCATTGGCCTGTATTTCGCCCTCGGCCACCTCGCCCCGATGTTCAACTGGCTCCACTTCCTGGCCCTCCAGCGCGCCTCCCCCACCACCGCAACCCACCTCGACTTCTACGAAGTCACCTCTCAAGTCATCCCCTGCCTCGCCGGAATCGCCACCTTCCTCGCCGCCCCCCGCATCGGCCGCTCCCTGGCCGCCCAATGAAAAAAATGCCTTCAGCACTAGCTCGTTAGCCCACTCCCGTCAATCCCGTCAATCCCGTCAATCCCGTCAATCCCGTCAAGACACCTATTCCCGAAGCTTGAGGAAGAACGGATTTGTTCCAAGCCTGCGGGCCTGCCCATCAACAGACATGTGCAACTCTAATTTCACCTCCAAATCCCGACGGTAATTTTGAGCCGGGCCGAGATTGACCACCACTGTGGCGCTCATTCCCCGATCCAAGACAACATTTCTGTCATATTGATCAAAAGTCCCCGGTAGCGCAGGAACCTCCACCCACTTCCCGAAAATCCCATGCTTTGTTTTGATGTCGAAATTTGGGCCATGGATTAATTCCACCACGTTTCTGCCGCCGCCCTTCACGGAATAGCCCGAAATCAGAGCTTTTCCCGGGCAATTGTTGGTGACCTTCAGGTGGAGGACCACGGAATTGGGCAGACCATCCGCCCCATTCTCCTCCTTCAGAATCTCGACCCTCAAACACCTATCCTGACCCGACGCCCCATACTGTTCTGCAGCTTGAGCCCATGATCCGATAGCCAAAAAATGGACGGCTACCAACATACAAAGATAGCGCATGATTTTCATATCAATCGGTTTTGCCGGAGCCCGTCAATCCCGACGCGGCTGAAGTCGCGGCTCCTTGCGTGTTCTCACCCCCCGCCAAGGAGTAGCGACTTCAGTCGCTTCTTCCTCCCCGCGACGCGCTAAAGCCGTCCACGGTGGGCCTGCGCCTTCGGGGGGGGGGGAAGGCGGTTGTGCCTCAGAGGAGCCTGCGTTGAACGTTGAACATCCTGCCGGTCACGGGGTGAAAAACGGGGCAAATCAGGCCGAGCGGAGGCAAGGGGCTGAGAATTTTCTTTTGTTGCGGCTGTGGGTTTCCTTCCCTGTGCGGGCGATGGCGAGAATCAACGAGAACTTTTTGAAGCTGAAGGCGGGATATTTGTTTCCTGAGATTGCGCGGCGGGTGAGCGCGTTCACCAGCGAGGAGCCGGAGAAGGCGGCGCGCATGATTCGCTGCGGGATCGGCGATGTGACCGAGCCGCTGCCCGCCGCGGTGCGCGAGGCGATGCATGCCGCCATCGACGAGCAGGCGAGCCGGGACACCTTCAAGGGCTACGGGCCGGAGCAGGGCTACGCCTTCCTGCGCGAGGCGATCGTGGAAAACCAGTTTGCCGCCATGGGCATCGAGCCTGACGAGGTGTTCATCTCGGACGGCTCGAAGTGCGACACCGGCAACATCCTCGACATCTTCGGCAAGGGCAACCGGATCGCCATCACCGACCCGGTCTATCCGGTCTATGTGGACACCAACGTGATGGCCGGCAACTCCGGCGAGGCCGACTCTAACGGGGCCTTCGAGGGCCTCATCTATCTGCCGTGCACCGCCGAAAACGGCTTTGTCCCGGCCATCCCCAACGAAAAGGCGGACCTGATCTATCTGTGCTACCCTAACAATCCAACAGGGGCGACCGCCAGCCGCGGGGAGTTGGAGAAGTGGGTGGCCTACGCCCGGGCCAACAACGCGATCATCCTGTTTGACGCGGCCTACGAGGCGTTCATCCGCGACCCGGCGATTCCGCGGTCGATCTTCGAGATTGAAGGCGCGCGCGAGTGCGCAATGGAGTTCCGCTCGTTTTCAAAAAATGGCGGCTTCACCGGGATGCGCTGCGCCTACGTGGTGATCCCCAAGACATTGATGGGCAAGACCGAAGGCGGTGAGGAAGTTTCCATCCACCGGCTCTGGTCGCGGCGCCACTCGACGAAGTTCAACGGCGCCAGCTATCCGATCCAGCGCGGGGCAACCGCGGTGTTTTCCGAAGCCGGCAAGGCGCAGGTCACGGCACTCATCGACCACTACATGGGCAATGCCGCGCTGCTGCGCGCCGCCTGCGAGGCGCTCGGGCTGTTAGTCATCGGCGGCCAGAATGCGCCGTACGTCTGGGTGGCCTGCCCGGCGGGTGTCGACAGCTGGGGGATGTTTGACAAGATGCTCAACGAGGCTCAGGTGGTCATCACCCCGGGCGCTGGATTTGGCGCTGCCGGCGAAGGGTATTTCCGGATTTCCGCCTTCAACACCCGGGAAAAGGTCGAAGAGGTCTGCCGCCGTCTGACAAGCCTCATCAAGTAGGCCGCCAAGGACCTAGCGCCTGTTCGATGCGCGCACGGCCAGGCCGGCCACGTGGCGGGCGAAATCCACCACCGCCGCCTGCATGCCGTAGCAGATGCCGAAATAGGGAATGCCCGATTCGCGGGCTGAGATTCGCAGGGCGCACGGAGATGCCGTGCGGCGGCCTCTCCGTGTGGGTAGAATAAAAAGAGCCCATCATCCCACCCCCAACACACGGGGAGGGCAGGACGACGGGCAAATGGCTTGGGGATAGGTCCTTACTTCTTCTCCGGTGAGAAGGGAAGAGACGAGCTATGAACAATCAGGCGCAGCTTGCCGTCGTCCCCTTTTTTGAAGACGAAGGTCTTGTCCACCATCACTTCAGTGCCGTCCTTTTTGGTCACCCAGACGTTACCCATGGTGATGGCGATATCGCCATGGATCTGAATGCCTTCATCTCCGTCACCAAGGTTGTCGTAGCGTGCCTTCACCCATGGCGTCAGCGCGAAGCCCTTATCCTCGGGGAAGTTCGGGTCGCCACCGACAAAGTATGCCAGTGCCCCTTCCTTCGTAGGACGAAAGGTGTTTTTCCCGTAGGCCAAGGTTGGCTTAAAGAACACCTTCCCTTTATCATAGTCATACGCCTCGGTTAGAACCTTTGTCGCCAGGGCTTTCGCGTCCCCGCCCTCTTCACTTACCTTTCCAATCGCAACCAAGGCGTCGCACCACGCTTGCTGCGCAGCATTCACTTCCTCCTTGGTGATCGCTTCGGCGGCCATCGCCGCAGGTGATAGGGTGAGGCAAAAGCCAGCGACAAGAAGCGTACGGAATAGATTCTGTTTCATTGTTTTGTTTTCTTTTGTTTGGGGTTGGTTTCCGAGCGTCGATTGCCGCTCGGGCTTTTGGGAACTGAGCGCTCCCGGGAGTTATCGCAAATTGGAAAGCCGCGTGCTGATTCTAGTTTCCCAACGCGGGAGCCATCTCAGGCACCACCGAGCCAGCAAGCGCCGACGCCGAAAGCCATCGCGCCGTCTTACTGCAGCAATCAGCCGAAAAATGCAGTTGGAATATCCGCTCCGATTTCCAATCAACAGTTTCCCGCCACGCCCAATCCGCCCAAGAACATCGGACCGCAGGCTATTCACGGGAAATCGCTGGACGCACCGGGATGCCGTGGGCGGCGAAGTACGCCTTGGCCTCCGGCACGGTGTGCTGGCCAAAGTGGAAAATGCTGGCGGCCAGGACCGCGTCGGCCTTCCCGGCGCCGAGGACATCGACCATGTGTTGGAGGTTGCCCGCGCCGCCGCTGGCAATCACCGGAATGCCGACCGCCCCGCTAACGGCGGCTGTTAGCTCGATGTCGTAGCCGGCCTGCGTGCCGTCGGCGTCCATGCTTGTTAGCAGGATCTCGCCGGCACCGCGCTCACAGACCTCGCGCGCCCAGGCGAGGACGTCGAGCCCAACAGGAGTGCGGCCGCCATGCGTGTAGACGCCCCATTTTCCCGGCCCCTCGCGCTTGGCGTCAATGGCCACGACAATGCACTGGCTGCCAAAGGCCTTGGCACCCTCGTCGATGAGTCCCGGGTTGCTCACCGCGGCGGTGTTGACGCCGACCTTGTCAGCCCCGGCCAGCAGCATGTCGCGCATGTCGGCCACGGCGCGGATGCCGCCTCCAACGGTTAGCGGGATGAAGCATTTTTCCGCAGTCCGGCGCACGACCTCAACCATGGTTGCGCGGCCGTCGGACGAGGCGGTGATGTCGAGGAAGACGAGTTCGTCGGCCTGTTGGAGGTTGTAGGCAATCGCGCACTCGACCGGGTCGCCTGCGTCGCGCAGGTCGACAAAGTTTGTTCCCTTGACGACGCGGCCGTTGGTGACGTCCAGGCAAGGGATGATGCGCTTGGCGAGCATTGCGGGAAACTGAAGGGCCGAAGAACGCAGCTCAGAGGCCCTTGAAATCCCCGTAGGCCTGGAAGGTGCCGATGGGTGCGGCCACTTGGCGAAACTCCTTGTTGAGACGGCGGAACTTATTGATGAATTCCGTCGGGTCGGCCCAGTTGTCCATGGTTCTGGTGACGCTATCCCGATGCATGCCGATTCTAAGGTTGTGCCGCATTTCAAAGTGGAGGTGGGCCGGATACATGCCGCGGTTGTTGCCGATGGTGCCAACCTGCTGACCGCGCTTCACTTCCTGGCCAAGCTTGGCCATGCGCCGTTCCAGATGGCCATAAAGGGAATCGATGAACTTCACCGCGCCGCTAGCCGGGTCACGGAAGGCATGGCGGATAATAACAACGTTGCCCCAGCCGGCGGCGATGTCGAAGGAGAAGATGACAATGCCATCGCCGCAGGCATAGACCGGGTCACCAAGGTCGGTATCCCCACCGCGGGTGCCGTTCCAGTCCTCGCCGAAATGAACCGGAGGCTTCAAGCGCAGGCCTCGGGCCTTGTAGTACCCGACGCCGCTGGGCTTGCCGACCGGCGCGTCAAAGCCATCCGCCAAATTCATCAAGACCGAATCCGCCCCATGGACAGGCATGGCGGCCAGCAGAAAAATGGCTAGAACCAGCCGGGAAAGTAAGCGCAGTGGGGAATTTTTCATCGGCAGGCCACCATGCAAGCGCCTGCGCAGGGTTGGTCGCAAGGCAAAAGGGCTGCTAGGAGGTAATTACGCCCGTGAGCACCAGAATCAAAACCACCCCGCCGAGGCCGATCCGGTAGTAGCCGAATATCTCCATCCCGTGGCTTTTCAGGTAGTTAACCATCCATTTCACGGCAATGATGGCGGAAATCATCCCGGCCGCGACGCCTAGCGCCAGGTTGAGCGTGCCGTAGTGGTCAACCATCAAGCGCGCACCGCCAAACAGGCCATCGTAAGCAGGCTGGCCATTGACCGGGAAAACCGCCTTTTTCATGGTAGCCGCGCCCAGCGTGAGGACACCAAGAAGAAAGGAAAATTCCACCGCGGCACTGAGCGAAAGGCCGACAAGCACGCCTCCAACGATGGTCATCAAGCTCCGACTGGTCCCGGGCCACATCGCGACGCACTGGGCAAACCCGATCATCAGGGCCATCTTCCAGGTGATCTCGAGCAGGTTGATTCCCTCGGTCTTGATTCCCAGCCGGCGGCGGCGGCGGGCGACCACCAGGATGGCGATGCCACCGACGATCCAGGCGAAAATCACCGGATAGATTCCGAACAACTTCGCCTCAATCCAATCGTTGAGCAGCAGGCCGATGGCGGCGGCAGGAAGAAACCCGCAAATCATCGCAATGGTGAGCCGCAGCCCCTCCCGATCCTTGCCGAGCAGCCCCCGGAACATCTGCAAAACCCGAGGGAAATACAGGCTCAAGACCGCAAGAATCGCCCCGCCCTGAATGCTGATGGCAAACGCATCGGCCGCTGCCTTGTCCAGCGAGTTGCCCGTGCCGAGACCCATAAAATGCTGGGCAACAATCAGGTGGCCTGTTGAGCTGATCGGCAGATATTCCGTGAGCCCTTCTATAATCCCTAGAATGATCGTTTGCACCGGCGACATGGCCAAACCGTGTCGAGAAGCGCTCCAGGCGACAAGGGGATTTCGGTTTGATTTTTCCCTCGGGGACGCCGATCATCTCCCGGCGTGAAGCGCGGTGCGGGAATGGGATGGCGATGGGTTTGATCCGGTAAATGAAACGACGATACATGCGGCTGGTCCGGAAGATTTACCGAATCCTCAGACATCCGCGGGTGCGTCGCAGTCCTCGGCTTTCACGGCTCACCGAGAGAATCTTTGAGCGGGATTTGTGGAAGCCGTGCCGCCACACGGTCGCTGGCGGATTGTCGATTGGCTTGTTCTTCGCGTTTACCCACATTCCGCTGCAATCGCTGTTAGCCGGATTTTTCGCGATGCGCTTTCGGTTCAACGTGGCGTTTGCCGTGGCGGTGACGTGGGTGACCAACCCGCTCACGACCCCCGGGGTGATTATCCTGCAGCACATGTTTGGCAGCGCGGTGCGCGAAATGATCGGGTTCAGCTATCCAAGCATCCTGAGCTCGGTGGTCATTCACATCGGCAGCAAGACGTACAATTTCGGCCAGGGATTCCTCGACACGGCCCTTGGCGGCCTGCTTAGCGGATTGATTGCAGGCGGCTTGGCCTACCCGCTCGTGCACTTGGTCGGGCGCTTTATCCCGCACCACCACCTTCCGCGGTCCAGGGCTGCGGGCGAGAACATCAGCTTGTCGCAGAGGCGGGTCATGGCCCGGCGGGAAGCGGGCAAGGCCGTATTCCTGGATCCGCCGCAACCCTAAGGGCTAGTCAGCCAATGCTTTGGCCTTTTCCTTGGTCTTGGCCGTCTGGCGGGATTCCTCGCGCAGCCCGGCGATGAAGAGGAGCACCGCGCCGACGCAAATGCTGGAGTCGGCCACGTTGAACGACGGCCAACGGTAATTGATGATCGGCAGGGTGAAATCCAGAAAGTCCACCACGTAGCCACTCGAGAGCTTGGTCCAAAAGCTGGCCCCTTCAGGGTGTTGGAGGAAAAACCCCTGCACCAGGCGGTCGATGAAATTGCCCACGATACCCGCCAGCAACAGGCCGGCGGAGATCTTCCCGCCGGTGCCTGGAAACGACCCGCGGCGCCAGAAAAAGCTGATCAGGCAAAGCGCGACAATCGGCACGAGCATGAAGACGATGGGCGCCCATTCCGTGCCGTTGCCCAAGCCAAATGCCACCCCGGTGTTGTGGACGCGGACAATGTTGAAAAAGCCCGGAATCACCGGGAAGCCGGCTTGGTAATTCAGATTCAAGACGATCCACCACTTGGTCACCTGGTCGAGAATGACCAGCGGGAGAATCAGGAAGAGCAAGAGCCGGGGGAAAGTCATGGTCAGTTAGGAATGGGTGATCACTGAGTCGCAGCGCTGGCACACTCCGGAGGCAAGCAGCGGCTCGTAGCGCCGGCAGCGCGGGCACATGGCAAAATCGGATTTCCGCACGGTGGCGGCAAGTTGGTCGCCGTCAACCACCGCCAGCTCGGCGACGATGAAGAACTCGGTGGCAAACTCGCGGTCGCGCAGCAGGGTGGCGACCGGTTCGCCGGCCGGGATGGTCAGCGTGACGGCGGCCTCGTTGTTTTTCTGGAAATCCTTCGCCTGCACCCGGGCCTCGATGGCCGTCTGCATCAGGTGGCGGATCTCCATCAGGCGCTCGACTTGCCGGGTTGCCTCGCCGCTGGCAAAATCCGGATTTGGCTCCGGGAAATCCAGCTCGTGGACGCAGCCGGTGGTGAACGCGGCATGTTCCCACGCCTCATCGGCGGTGAAGGCAAGGATGGGAGCCAGCAAGCGGGTGATGCTGCTGAACACCTCAAACATCGCCGCTCGGCTGGCCCGGCGCCGCGGGGAATTCTCCGCATCACAATACATCCGGTCCTTCAGGACGTCCACGTAGACGGCCGACAAGTCGGTGGCGCAAAACTGGTTGATCTGGTTGAAGACCTTGCGGAACTCATAGGTCTCGTAGGCCTTGCGGCACTCGCTGACGACCTCGTGGAGGCGCTCAAGGATCCAGCGGTCAAGCAGCGGCATGTCCGCGGCCGCGACCAATTCGCTGGCCGGATCAAATCCGTCGAGGTTGCCCAAGAGAATCCGCAGGGTGTTGCGCAAGCGCCGGTAGGGCTCCGCAATCTGCTTGAAAAGATCCTCACCAAAAGGCACTTCCGCGCCCCAGTCGACGCTCGATACCCACAGCCGCACAATGTCCGCTCCGTATTGGTTGTAGAAATGCGCCGCGTCAATCGGCTTGCCGGCCTTCTCCGCTTCGGACTTGGAAAGCTTCTTCTTGTCCTTGTCGACGACGAAGCCGTGGGTGAGGACCGCTTTGTAGGGCGCGGTGCCCCGCACGCCAACGCTGAGCATCAATGAGCTCTGGAACCATCCGCGGTGCTGGTCGGTCGCCTCAAGGTAGAGGTCGGCCGGGCAGTGGAGCTCCGGGTGGCGGTCGAGCACGGCAAGGTGGCTTGAGCCGCTGTCGATCCAAACATCCAGAGTGTCGCGGCCCTTGGTGGTGCCTTCCGGCAGGCCAAGACGGGCGGCAAGATCGGCATCGGAAAGCTCAAACCAAACGTTGGTCCCTTCCGTTTCAACCAGATCGGCGACCTTGCGGGCGAGCTCAGCACTTAGAATGGCCTCCCCAGTTGGCTTGAAAAACACCGGCAGCGGCACGCCCCAGGTGCGCTGGCGCGAGATGCACCAGTCCGGCCGCGCCTCCACGGTGCCGGCGATGCGGTTCCGACCCCACGCGGGAAGCCACTGGACCTTATCGACTTCCTCCAGCGCCTTGGTGCGCAGGCCATCGATTGAGATGAAGAACTGCTCAACCGCGCGGAAAATGATCGGTGTTTTCGAGCGCCAGCAATGCGGGTAGGAATGGCGGTAGGTTTCCTGGCCAAGCAAAGCGCCGTTGGCGGCAAGAAGCGCGATGATCGGCTTGTTGGCCTTGAAAACGTGCATGCCAACGAGCGCCGGCACGCCAACCTCATCGGTGAACTCGCCGTCGTTGTTGACGGGTGAAAGCACCTCCAAGCCATTCTGCATGCCTGCCACGTAGTCGTCCGATCCATGACCGGGAGCGATATGCACCGCGCCGGTACCCGTTTCGGTGGTGACAAAGTTGGCCAGGATCACCTTCGACGCGCGGTCCAGAAACGGGTGGCGCGCCTCGCGGCCGTCAAGATCGCGGCCCTTGAACTCAGCAAGCGTTGCGCTCAGAGCAAACCCGGTCTTGGCGGTGAAGGCATCAACCAGATCCCGCACCATCACGAGCGTCTCGCCACGGCCATCCGCATGGGTGAACTCGCCCGCAAGGTAGGTGAAATCCGCATGCAGGGCGATGCCTACGTTGGCCGGCAGCGTCCATGGCGTCGTCGTCCAGATCACCAAATCGGCCCCAGGCGCGCCGGGCACGCCTCCAGGAAGCGCGAATTTTACGAAAATCGCCGGACTTTCCTTGTCCTGATACTCCACCTCGGCCTCCGCCAACGCGGTGTGCGCGCCATACGACCACTGGACCGGCTTCTTGCTTTGATAGACCACCCCGAGGTCCACCAGCATGGCAAATCCCCGCAGGATATCCGCCTCGTAGGCCGGGTTCATCGTCAGGTACGGATGGTCCCAATCGCCAAAAACCCCGAGCCGGCGAAAGGACGCACGCTGGATATCGATGAACTTCCCGGCAAATTCCGCGCAGCGGCGACGGATTTCCGCCGGCTCAAGGTCGCGGGCCTGTTGGACCACCTTGAACTCGATCGGCAGCCCGTGGCAGTCCCAGCCGGGCACAAACGGGACCGCGAAACCGGCCATCGTTTTTGACTTAACCACCAGATCCTTGAGCACCTTATTCAGCGCCGTGCCCATGTGGACATCGCCGTTGGCGAAGGGCGGACCGTCGTGAAGAATGAAGGTCGGAGCGCCCTGGGCCTTGCGCCGATCAAGGATTCGCCGATACAGCCCGGCCTTTTCCCACGCCGCGAGGCGCAGCGGTTCATGGGTCACGAGGTCGCCCCGCATCGGGAAAGTCGTCTCAGGAAGGCGGAGCGTTTCCTTGTAGTTAGGGGCTTGGGAGCTCATGGTCAGGGCCGCGGACGCTAGCGTCCCCATTTCAGCGGGTCAACCGCCCATTTGGATCAAACCCAGCCATTGGGGCGCGCGCCGGTTTGTTTGATAGCTTTGACAATTCGCCCGTGGCTAACCAGGCTGCGCGGCATGAACACCATGAAGATTCTCCTCGGGGCGACCATTGCGCTTTTGGTCGCCGGGTTAGTCTACTCGTGGAACGCTCAAGCCGTCGGCCGGAGGGACGCCCCAGCCGATCAACTCGCCAAGCAGCAACAAACGTTGGACGAGATCAGGCTCGCTCGGCTCGAGATCGAACGTCTCAACGCAGAGACCCAGCTTGCCCTCCTGCGCCAGGGATCGCGTTCAGAATCCCCCGCAACCTCAAGCACCAACGAGGAAGCCAACCGGATTGCTGAAATGGAAGCCCTCCTGCGCAAAACCGAGGAAGAAAAGGCAGCCCTCACAAACGAGAAGGAAAAGGCCGAACGCAATGCCCAAGTCGCTCGCGATGAAGCAGGCCAGATCGGCCAGCGAGCCATCGAGTCGCGCGACCGGGTGCAGCGCCGCGCGCGCCAAATCACTGAGGCACTCGTTGCCGCCGTGGTTCTTGAGGCAGCGACCGATCAGTTTGGGGAGTTTATCGTTCTGCAGGTCAAAATGCCTGAAAACGCCAAGACCGGCTCAGTTTTGGGAATCCGCCGCAATGACGGCATTATTGGCCAGCTCCGTGTTACGGATTCCAATCCGGACGGCGCCGTGGCCACCCCGGTCATCGGCACCTTCTTTGGCGGACCCATCGACGTGAAACCCGGCGACGAGTTGATCGTCCCACCGCAGTTCTAAACGGTGTTGCCACTGGTCCACCTCCGGATGAACAAGGAGCGGCGGACTCCGATCCGCCCAAGGAGTGGCGGACTCCGCCCCGCTCACCACCGCTCACCCTCCCATTCCCAAAACCAAAACGCTGGTGGCCACTCTGGCCGCCGCCGCCGGTGCCACCCTGCCCGCCACCTCCGCCGAGGACAGCCATAACCTCCTCCCGGTCTGGCAGCACAATGCCGTGAGCCCGCGCCACAGCATCGTCCACAACACCATCTCCGGAGCCTCAGACATCCTGACCTTGGGGGAAATGGGATGACCTCAGCGACACGTATTTGAGACGCAGGTTGGTGCCTGGGTAGTGGGTTTCGGTGGTGTTGAGTTCTTCGCAGAGGCGAGTGACGA
>Ga0136639_10000025_pt1 | contig 47573 bp, 43 predicted proteins | sample AntDrymUQ8592106_2_FD_113739 | JGI IMG/M metagenome (GOLD analysis project Ga0136639, IMG submission 113739) | Polar desert sand microbial communities from Dry Valleys, Antarctica - metaG UQ859 (21.06) | ecosystem: Environmental > Terrestrial > Soil > Desert | place: Antarctica: Dry Valley...
CAGGCTTTGGGCCTGTACACGCAACAGTTGGAACGCCGCGAGTCGTACCGACTCAAGAGCAAAGGACGTATGAGCGCGGACGGCACGCGCCGCTACATAATCCCGATTGATGCCCCGGATTATTACCTCTGGAAGGCGCAGCCGCTGGCACACCAGGGCCAGAGCGTCCTCATGAAACTCCCCACCGGGAAGGATGCAGAAGACCCTAACGCCGGCGGACTGAAGCACGAGCAGTATTTCCCCTACGGGGCAGAGCAGTGGCGAACTACCTACGCGATGCGCAACGGTGTCGAATCAGTGAACCGAAACCTGAAGCGAAGCCAGTACGAAGACATCGCGAACCCCGACAAACGAGCAGTGCGCGGCAACACCTTCACCTACTTGGTCGTCGCGCTCGCTTCCGTGGTCGAAAACCTCCGACAGATGCTCAGTTTCTACAAGCGCAAGCTCGCGCTTGTCACCGTCACGCCCAAGAACCGCGAGCTCCCGGGCACGTTCTGGCAGAGCGCCGGCCCCGCTCCCGCCAACGACGATGGGCTACAACCACCCGGCTAGAACCAGCCAGCTCCCAACACAACCCGCTTACCCGCAACCCGAGTCCCTTCGGCGTACCTGAAATCCTCAGGTGCGCCGTTTTTGCGTTTAACCCTGGTCATTGTTCGGCCGCGAGGGAGGCACGGGCACTAGCTTTTGGGCAAAAAAATAGGCCAGACAACCGATATCCGTTGTCTCGACCTATTTCCCAAACGGAAGCCCGGAATACTCCGAACTTCTCTCTGTGCCCGAGGGGGGACTTGAACCCCCACGCCCATAAGGGCACTAGCACCTCAAGCTAGCGCGTCTGCCATTCCGCCACCCGGGCCGGGTGTTTCAGCAGCCGTTCCCGGCCGCCGAATAGATAATCTAGCACGGATTCAGAGGCCCTCCTGCCGCGTCCGCCGTAGCCGATCTGAGGCAGGGGCCGGTAGCGTGACTGACATGCTTCCCTCCTCTGAAGACCCCACGGCCCACCCCGCACTGGACCTGACGGCCACGATCGCTCGCGACCTCATCCGTTTCGACACGACGAACTACGGAGAAGGCCGATCGAACGGTGAAACGGATGCCGCCGAGTACGTCGAGGCGAACCTGCGGGCCCTGGGCCTCTCCCCGCAGTTGTTCGATTCCGAACCGGGCCGCACGAGTGTCGTCGTGCGCGTTCCGGGTCGCGACAGCAGCCGCGGCGCACTGGTGGTCCACGGTCACCTCGATGTCGTTCCCGCCGACCCGGAGGCCTGGTCGGTGGACCCGTTCGCCGGGGTGATCAAGGACGGCCTCCTCTGGGGCCGCGGCGCCGTCGACATGAAGAACATGGACGCCATGATCCTCGCGTCGCTCCAGGACATCCTTGGTTCCGGCCAGGAGCCGGCCCGGGACCTCATTGTGGCGTTCTTCGCCGACGAGGAGGCCGGGGGAGTGCTCGGCTCCCACTATCTTGTTGACACCCGTCCGGAGCTCTTCCACGGTGCCACCGAGGCCATCAGCGAGGTCGGGGGCTATTCGATCACGCTTGGCGGTCAGCGCGCCTACCTGCTGCAGACGGGCGAGAAGGCCCTGATCTGGATCAAGCTCGTGGCACGGGGCGACGCGGCCCATGGGTCCCGGCTGGTCCACAAAAACGCCGTGACCCGGCTCGCCGAGGCGGTCGCCACGGTGGGCCGGCGGGAGTGGCCCATCCGTCTGACCGATACCACCACGCAACTGCTGGCGGAGCTGGCCCGGGTGCTCGGCGTTGACCCGCAACGTGTCGGCCCCGATGAGCTGGCTCTCGCCACGGGCACGGCCTCCGGCTTCATCCAGGCCAGCCTGCGCACCACAACCAACCCCACAGTGCTGCAGGCCGGGTACAAGCACAACGTCATCCCCGACCGGGCCGAGGCACTCATCGACATCCGCACCCTGCCCGGCGACGAGGATGCGGTGCTCGCCGAAGTTGCCGCGCTGGTCGGCCCCGACATCGAGATCGTGATCATGCACCGCGACATCGGCCTCGAGACGGAATTCGGCGGGCCCCTCGTCGACGCGGTCGTCGAAACCCTCGGCCGACACGACCCGGGCGCCCCGGTACTGCCCTACCTGCTCTCGGCCGGCACCGACAACAAAGCCCTCAGCACCCTCGGGATCAAGGGCTACGGTTTTGCCCCGCTCAAGCTCCCCGCCGAACTCGATTTCCCGGCGATGTTCCACGGGGTCGACGAACGCGTGCCTCTCGACGCATTAGTGTTTGGCAGGCAGGTCCTGACCGACCTGCTCTCGAACTACTGATCAGCAAAAGGGCATTTTGTGAACTTCATAAACGCACTCATCCTGGGACTCGTGCAGGGACTGACCGAATTCCTCCCGGTTTCCTCCAGCGCCCACATCCGTATCGTCGGCGAATTCCTCGGCACCGGAGGCGACCCGGGATCCCGTTTCACCGCCATCATCCAGATCGGCACTGAGGTTGCCGTGGTGATCTTCTTCTGGCGTGACATCGTGCGCATCATCGGGCAGTGGTCGAAGTCGCTCGTGGGCAAGGTTCCACGCGCCGACCCGGATGCCCGAATGGGCTGGCTGATCATCCTCGGTTCGCTGCCCATCGTGGTGCTCGGCCTGCTCTTTCAGGATCAGATCGAGTCCTCGCTCCGCAACCTCTGGATCACCGCCAGCGTGCTGATTGGCTTCGGCGTCCTGCTCGGCATCGCCGACTACGTCGGGGCCAAGCGCCGCCGGCTCGACGATCTCACGGTGCCCCACGGCATCGTCTATGGTTTCGCCCAGGCCCTCGCGTTGATCCCCGGTGTATCCCGTTCGGGTGGCACCATCACCGCCGGCCTGTTCATGGGCTACGAGCGTGCCGCCGCCGCACGGTACGCCTTCCTGCTGGCCATCCCGGCCGTTCTGGGAAGCGGTTTTTATCAGATGTACAAGACCATCGCCAAGCCGTGCCTGGAGGGCGCGACCAACTGCACGCCGGAGATATTCGGGCCGTGGGACACCCTTGCGGCCACGGTCGTCGCCTTCGTCGTCGCCCTGTTCGTGATCAAGTTCTTCATGAGCTACATCTCCAAGCGCAGCTTCCTACCGTTCGTGATCTACCGCATCGCGCTCGGGCTTGTGCTGATAGTCCTGCTGGTGACGAACACCATCCCCGCGTAGCTAGGCTTGACCGATGCGTGCCTGGATACGACCCGAAATTCCGCAACTCCCCGGCCAGTCCGGTGCACCCTGGCTGCATGACACCGCCACCGCTGCCCTAATCGAGGCCCGGCCCAACAACGTCGCCCGCCTGTACGTGTGCGGGATCACCCCCTACGACGCCACGCACCTCGGCCATGCGGCCACCTACCTGGCCTTTGACACCCTGCAGCGCGTCTGGCTGGATGGCGGCTACCGCGTGCATTACGCGCAGAACGTGACGGATGTCGACGACCCGCTCCTCGAGCGAGCGGCGGCCACCGGCGTTGACTGGGTGGTTCTCGCCGAGTCGCAGGTGGACCTGTTCCGCACCGACATGGAGGCCCTGGGAATCATCCCGCCGAACGACTATGTCGCCGTCACCGAAGTCATCGACGAGATCGCGGATGCCGTGGCCCAGCTCTGGGATGCCGGCCTTGCCTACCCGGTCCCCGTGGAACCGGCACCGGTCGGCGCTCCCGAGCCGACGGAGGCCGCCGGTGCCGACATCTACTTCGACATCGAGGCCGCCCAGCGTGCAACCTCGTGGAGTCTCGGCGACGAGAGCAATCTCGACCTCGAAGCCATGCTCACCCTGTTTGCCGAACGTGGGGGAGACCCGGACCGTCCCGGCAAACGGGACGTGCTCGACCCTCTGCTCTGGCGCTCGGCCCGCCCCGGTGAACCGTCTTGGGCGTCGCGCGTCGGCGTCGGCCGTCCGGGCTGGCACATCGAGTGTTCGGTCATCGCGCTGAAGGAACTCGGCACGGACTTCACGGTGCAGGGCGGCGGCAGCGACCTGATCTTCCCCCACCACGATATGAGCGCGGGGCACGCGGCTGCCCTGTCCGGTCATCCGCTGGCCGGCGTCTACAGCCACACCGGCATGGTGGCCTACCAGGGCGAGAAGATGAGCAAGTCGCTCGGCAACCTGGTGCTCGTGTCGAAATTGCGCGCCGACGGAACCGACCCGCGAGCCATTCGCCTGGCTCTGCTCGAGGAGCACTACCGCACCGACTGGGAGTGGACGGACGCTCACCTACGGGCGGCAGAGTCCCGTCTCGCGGCCTGGGCTGCGGCCTTCGGCGCGGCGGGAACGGCTGGGACTGCCGACACGCGGGAGGTCATCGAACGGCTGCGGGCCGCTCTCGCCGACGACCTCGATACCCCAGGCGCGCTGGCGGTGGTGGACGCCGCTGCCGCTGCCGCCGACAGGGTCGACGACCCTGCTCTGATGGCCAGCGCGGTCGACGCGCTCCTCGGCGTGGCCCTTGAGGCCCAGGCCTGAGCCCCGATTCCTGGCCGCCTGCTGTTCCCGTTCGCTAGGGCTGGCGGGGTCCGTCGGGTCCCTGGCGCCCCTCGCCCCGGGAGTCACGGCCATCGCCGCGCTTGCGCAGGTACTTCTCGAATTCCTGGGCGATCGCTTCGCCGCTGGCTTCCGGGGAGTCGACCGTGTCGCGGGCCTGCTCAAGCTGCCCGATGTAGGCCGCCATCTCCTCATCCTCGGCCGCCAACGTGTCGATTCCGCTCTGCCATTCCTCGGCTTCGCTCACGAGGTCGCCGCGAGGAATGACGACATCGATGATCTCCTCAAGCTTGTCGATCAGCGCGAGCGTCGCCTTCGGCGAGGGCGCGTTGTGCACGTAGTGGGGCACGGATGCCCAGATCGACAGAGTCGGAATACCGACCTCTTCCGCGGCGATTGCGAGCACGCTCAGGATGCCGACGGGACCTTCGTAGGTGCTGCGCTCGATCTGCAGCTCGGCCCGCACCTGCGGGTTGTCGCTGGAAACAAAGATGGAGATGGGCCGGGTGTGGGGAACATCGGCCAGCATCGCACCAAGGAAGACGATGCCGCCGACATCCGCGGCCAGGGCGGCGTCGAGAATCTCCGCGGCGAATCCCTTCCAACTACGGGACGGTTCCGTTCCGAGGAGCAGATAGATGTTCCCGGCGTTCGTGCCGCTGATCCGCAACTGTGCGTCATCGGCCAGAGCAACCCCGGCCTCGGCAGGGGCCGTCGGCCCATAGAGTACCGCGCCCGGCCACTCGAGTTTGCGCCGACCATCTTCGCCGCCAGCCGAAATGGTGGGCCGGTTGAACTGATAGTCGAAGTAGATCTCCGGGTCGACTTCCGCGATCGAGGAGACATCCAGCAGATCTTTCAGAGTGCCCACGGCACCGGTCGCCGCCTCGCCGGCGTCGTTCCAACCCTCGAACGCCACCACCAGGAGGCGCCCGTTGAGGAACCCATTAGCCTCTGTCACTGTCTGAAACCTCGATCCGACGGGGTGCCCCCTGTGGCGCACCATCCATCAAGGATAGGCGGTGCCCTCTACACTTGAACTCCGTGAACGCGATCCGAATCAATTCCCTCATGCCTGCGGCCGTGCTCTGGGACATGGACGGCACCATCGTCGACTCCGAGCCGTACTGGATGCGCGCCGAGACGGAATTGGTGGAGTCCTTCGGCGGTGAGTGGACGCATGACGACGGGATGCTGCTGGTCGGGTCTGGTCTCTGGGGCTCGGCATCCATCCTGCAAGGGCGCGGCGTCGACCTGGACGCCGAGGCCATCGTGCAGACGCTGACCGGGCGGGTGCAGGAGCTTCTCCAGGAATTCGGTGCGCCGTGGCGCCCGGGAGCGCTGGAAATGCTCACCGCGCTCAAGGGAGCCGGTATTCCGATGGCGCTCGTGACCTCGTCGGTGGAACGAATGGCACGCCAGATTGCGGACCTCGTGGGATTCACCGCCTTCGACACCATCGTCGCAGGAGACATGGTCGAAAACAGCAAACCGCATCCTGAGGCCTACCTCCAAGCGGCCGGGCTCTTGGGCGTCGAGACGCATCGATGCATGGCCGTGGAGGACTCCGTACCGGGCATTGCCGCGGCAGTGGCGTCCGGTGCGGTCGTCCTCGGTGTGCCCCACATGGTCGCTCTGCCCAAAAGTGACCACTACGACCTGTGGCCGACGCTGTCCGGTCGTACCCTCGACGGATTCACGGAGCTGTTCGGCGCCCGGCGTGGCTCCGCTGCCCTCCCCACGAGTTTGCCCGATTCCGAATGACCCGAGAACAAGGACGTAACCCACGCATGAGCGACAACCAGGTCATCCAGAACAGCGGACCCTTCCGGATCGGCGACCGGGTGCAGCTAACCGGACCCAAGAATAAGCTGAACACGATAACCCTGGAACCAGGCAAGGTCTTCCACACCCACCGGGGCATCCTGGCGCACGACGACATCATCGGTCTCCCCGACGGCTCGGTCGTCACGAACAACGTCGGCGTGGAACACCTGGCCCTTCGGCCGTTGCTGAACGACTTCGTGATGTCGATGCCGCGCGGCGCGGCCATCATCTATCCGAAGGACGCCGCGCAGATCATCGCGCAGGCCGATATTTTCCCAGGGGCGACCGTGGTGGAGGCGGGCGTCGGCTCCGGTGCACTGTCGCTCTGGCTGCTGCGCGCGATCGGCCCGGCTGGGCGGCTGGCCTCGTTCGAACGCCGGAGTGAATTCGCGGATGTCGCCCGCGACAACATCGCGACCTTTCTCGGTTCCGATCCCGTCAACTGGAGCATCACGCTCGGCGACCTCGCCGACACCCTGCCGGACACGATGCCGGCCCAGAGCGTTGACCGGGTTGTGCTCGACATGCTCGCGCCCTGGGAGTGCCTGGGGTCAGTCTCGGATGCTCTCAAACCCGGGGGAGTGCTGCTCTGCTACGTGGCCACGGTGACCCAGCTCTCGCGCGTGGCCGAGGCCATCCGTGCGACCGGTCTCTACACGAACCCGGACTCGAACGAGACCATGGTTCGTGGCTGGCATGTCGAGGGTCTCGCGGTTCGGCCCGATCACCGGATGATCGGGCACACGGGATTCTTGATCACCGCTCGCCGCCTGGCCCCGGACACGATCCTGCCAGAATTGAAGCGCAGACCGTCGAAGACCGATTTCTCCGATGCCGATGTCGAGGCCTGGACGCCGGGTGCCCTCGGCGAACGAAGTGTCAGCTCGAAGGTCATGCGCAAGCGCGTTCGGATGGCCGAGACCGGGGCGGCCATCTCCAAGGCTCGCGATCTCGATGCCGGTGAACCTGGCCCCCTCGCCCCCGACGCCCGTTAGGATTGGCTCCGGCCTGCCTTCCGGTCTCGAATTTGCCCCTGTCCCGCACAATTACTGCCCCACACTGAAATGAGATTCCGTGCGTAGAGCTCCTGCACTCATCGCCTCCGCTGGGCTGCTGGTCGCGTTCCTGACCGGCTGCAGCACCCCCGTCGACGCCGCGGACTGCGAGGCACCGGTGATGGAGGGGGCAGCCTCGAAGCTCGTGTCGGTATCGGGCGAATTCGGTGCCGCGCCGACGGTGGACTTCCCGACCCCGCTGAAGACGGATATCACCCAGGTCAGCGAGATCATCGCCGGCACGGGAGATGGCCTCGTCCCGGATCAGCTGGTCAAGCTCGACCTCAGCCTCTACAACGGCACAACGGGCGCGTTGATCAGCGCGGGCGAGTACGACGGCGCCACCCAGGCCAGCATCGCCCTTGACGCCGAGCAGACCCTTCCGGGCCTGGCTCTCGGCTTGGAGTGCGCGCAGGTCGGATCCCGTCTGGCCCTCACCGTCTCCCCGGACGACGGGCTCGGCCCTGCCGGCGGAGACGCGAACAGCGGCATCGGCGCCGACGACTCCCTGGTCTTCGTGATCGACGTCGTGAGAGCCAACCTGCTCCGTTCCGACGGCGCCAACCAGCCGGTCGCGAGCGGCCTTCCGTCCGTTGTCCTGGCCCCTGATGGAACCCCCGGAGTCACCCTTCCGTCGAGCGAGCCGCCCGCAAAGCTGCAGATCGGCGTGCTCAAGAAGGGCCGCGGCGAGGAGATCGCTGAAGGCGACACGGCGACCCTGCACTACACGGGCATTCTCTGGAACGAGAAGACGGTCTTCGACTCCAGTTGGCAGACCGGGAAACCGGCCGACTTCCTGATCGCGGACGGTTCCACGACCGAGGGTGGTCTGATCCCCGGGTTCGCCCAGGCTGTCATCGGCCAGACGGTTGGTTCACAGATCATTACCGTCATACCCCCCGACCAGGCCTACGGCGATGAGGCATCACAAACGATCCCCGCAGGCTCGACGCTTGTGTTCGTCGTCGATATCCTCGGCGTGAACTAAGCCTCGGCGCGTAAGCGGCGGCTAGACTCACAGCGTGTCGTCCACCATTGAGAAGAACAGTCGCGTTTCGGTTGAAGAACGCCTGTTCAGCCTGGTACTTGCGCTCATCGCAACGGAAGCCGGACTGACCAAGGCTGACATTCTTTCTACCGTGCAGGGGTATCGGCAGCGCTACCTCTCCGGAGGAGACAACGCCAGTCTGGAGCGTCAGTTCGAGCGTGACAAGGACGACATCCGCGAACTGGGTATTCCGCTCGAGGTGGTGGAGCCGCCCGACGATCCTGGCAGCAACCACCACCTGCGGTATCGCATTCCCAGAGGTCTCTACGAGCTCCCGGCGGACGTGACATTCACCCCGGACGAGCTGATGCTGCTCAAGCTCGCCGCGACGGTTTGGCGGGAGGGCTCCCTGTCTGCGGAATCCAGGCGGGCGATGACGAAACTCCATGCACTGGGCATCGACTCGAGCGAACCCGTTCTCGGTTACTCTCCCTCCCTGCGCGTGCGGGAAGCGTCCTTCGAACCGCTCAGCAAGGCGATGGATCACAGTCAGGTTGTCGCATTTCTCTATCTGAAACCCGGCGAGGCTGCGGCGCGGCGCCGCCAGGTCGAGCCCCGCGCCGTGGTGATGCACGACGGGCGCTGGCACCTGTTCGGCACCGACCAGGGTGCCGCAGCAACCCGCACATATCTGCTCTCCCGAATCGTCGGGCCTGTGGTGACGATCCCGAGCGCTTCGTTCGCGACCCACGGCGAGGGTCAGGGACAGGTGGCCCTCAGAGAGCTCGAGACGCTCTGGACCGCCAATATCGCCGTGATCGCTGCTGAGCCGGGCAGCGATGCCGCTGTTCGGCTGTCGAAGCGACACGCCCCCGGTGAAAGCCTCACGAACACGCACGCATCCGCTCTGCACCTGCATTACACCGATCTCAACGTTCTCGCAGATGAGCTCGCCGGCTACGGCCCGGAGGTTCTGGTGCGCTCACCCGCTTCCCTGCGCGAGGCTGTACGTTCCCGCCTGATCAGCGTGCGGGATGCCCATACCGAACCCGTTGTGAATTCGAGCCCGGACACCGCCACGGGAGCTGCCGAGTGAACGGCGGCCCGGCACTCGGTGCATCCGACAAGCTGACCTTCCTTCTGGCGCTGGTTCCCTTTTTGATGGACCATGACAGCATCAGCGTGACCGACGTCTCCGCGCATTTCGGGGTATCGGCCGACCGGGTTCGCGACGCGGTGAACCTCATTGCGGTGTCCGGCATTCCGGGAGAGACCCGCCAGTACCTGCACGGTGACCTGTTCGATATCCACTGGGACGAGTTCGAAACGAATGACCTCATCGTGCTCACCCATCGTGTGGCCCTCGACGACTCGCCGCGCTTCTCCGCCCGGGAAGCCGCCGCGCTGATCGCCGGCCTTCAATACCTCTCATCACTGCCAGAGAATGCCGACGTCGACGCGATCGCCTCCCTGATGGCGAAACTCACTCGCAGCGCCTCAGCGACTCCCAGCCAGGTTGCCGTTTCAGGCACGGATGCCCGCAACAGTATCGCAGTCGTTCAGGCGGCCGTCCGCGACGGAGTGCAGATCGAGTTCGACTACCTGAATGCCCGCGGCGAACATGAGATACGCCTGGTTGACCCGTGGAGAATGCAGTCTGTGGACCGGGACTGGTATCTGCGCGGCTGGTGCCATCTCCGCGAAGCCCCTCGGACCTTCCGGCTCGACCGGATGAGCGATCTGCGCGCGACCGACGTGCCGACCAGCCCCAGGTCCGCAGCCGCATGGCTTCCTGAGACCCTCTTCGAGGGCTCCGCGTCCGACCTTGACGTGACGGTTGAGCTCCCTCCGGCAGCCGTCCCCTTGCTCGCGGACTACGCACCATCCGGCGCTGCTGGAGCGTCGGCGGACCGCGCGCGGAGAACGCTCCGGGTGGCTCACTACCATGGCCTCAAACGACTCGTCACCGGCCTCGCCGGAGTCGTGGTGGTGGTTGACCCCGCCGAAGCCCGTACTGTCGTGCGCGATTGGGCGGCCGCCGGGGTTGCCCGATACGACGAGTCCGAACCGACAGATGTGGGGGAGTAGCCGATGCCGTGGTGGTCGTGGGTGCTGATCTGGAGCAGCCTGGTGCTGGGCCTGCTCGCGACGCTGGTCTGGTTCGGGTTCGCGCTGTTCAAAAAGGTCATGGCCATGTCGAAGGCCATCCAAGAACTCGGCGATCTTGTTGCTGACGCCACTCGGGGGCAGGAAATGCCGCCTCAGAGCCGGTTCCGACCTGCCATCTTTACAGACCCCGTTGACCTCCACCTTGCTCTCGAGCTGGTCCAGCTGGACCGGGCGCGGCGTCGGCAGCGTCGGCGGGATTCTTTGGTCGCTAGAGGTAAACTATTTGTAACACGCCCATTGACCCAGAGGACAGATGCTGATGCTTAACAACCTGACCGGATGGCACTTCCTGATCATCCTTGTCATCGTTCTGCTTCTCTTCGGTGCGCCCAAGCTTCCCGCTCTCGCCCGCAGCCTTGGGCAGTCCATGAAGATTTTCAAGAACGAGATCAAGAGCGATAAAGAAGAGGCCGAGACCACCGGCAGTGCCAACGACTCTTCGAAGGCCACCGGCGCGGCCGACCCGACGACGAAGTCGTAAGCCTGTGGCGGGGCGAACCCCTCGGCGCACGGCCACTGATGGAAAAATGTCGCTGGGGCAACATCTGCTTGAATTGCGCAAACGGCTCTTCTTGGCCGCGGCCGGGATCCTGGTCGGTGCCATCATTGGTTGGTTCCTGTCCGATTTCGTTTGGGACGCCCTGCGGGAGCCGATCTACGCAATCATCGAGTCGCAAGACCGCAAGGCCCAGCTGAACTACCCGGACATCACCAGCGCCTTCGACCTGAAGTTGAAGATCGCCTTCTATGTGGGGCTCGTCGTGTCCAGCCCGGTCTGGCTGTATCAGACATTCGCGTTCCTCGTTCCCGGCCTGACGCGTATCGAGAAGCAGTACACCTTCGGCTTCCTGTTCACCGCTATTCCGCTGTTTCTGGCGGGCTGCGCCGCAGGATGGTTCGTCCTGCCGAACATCGTTGGTTTGATGACGGGTTTCGCACCCAAGGAAGACGCCGCGCTGATCGTCGCGCAGAGCTACCTGGACTTCGTCCTGAAGCTCATGATCGCGATCGGCGTGGCCTTCGTGCTCCCCGTCTTCATCGTGCTGCTCAACCTGGCCGGCGTGATCAGCGCCCAGTCGATCATCAAATCGTGGCGGGTCGCGGTGCTGCTGATCACGCTGTTCACCGCGATCGCCACCCCTGCTGCCGACGTGATCTCCATGTTCCTTCTTGCCATCCCGATGGTGGTGCTCTATTTCGCCGCCTATGGAATCGCGTACCTCCACGATCGACGTGCCGCTCGGCGCACCCGTACCATCGAACAGGAGTTGGCGCTCTAAGCGCATCCGATGACCTACCTTGACTCGCCCGCGGAACGCTATGCCGCCTCCCGTTCCCGTGCCGGCCGGCCCCGCCTGGAGTTGTTCCGCTCCGGGCTTCGCTTCGAACTCGATCCTTTTCAGCTGGCCGCCTGCGCGTCCCTCGAAGACGGCAACAGTGTGCTCGTCGCCGCGCCGACGGGGGCCGGCAAGACCCTGATCGCGGAGTTTGCGATCTATCTGGCGATGCAGAACTCCCAGAAGAAGGTCTTCTATACCGCCCCGATGAAGGCGCTGAGCAATCAGAAATTTCAGGAGCTCGTCGCTGAGTATGGAGCGGATGCCGTGGGTCTGCTCACCGGCGACACGAACGTGAACCCGCAGGCCCGCATCGTGGTCATGACGACCGAAGTGCTGCGGAACATGCTGTACGCCGATTCGGACCTGCTCACAAATCTTGCCTTCGTCGTCTTGGACGAGGTTCATTTCCTGGCCGACAGATTCCGCGGTGCCGTCTGGGAAGAGGTCATCATTCACCTGCCCCAGGACGTGCGCTTGGTCTCGCTGAGCGCCACGGTATCCAACGCCGAAGAATTCGGCGACTGGTTGCAGGCCGTCCGCGGCGAAACGGATGTCATCGTGTCCGAGGAACGGCCGGTTCCGCTCGAGCAGCATGTGCTGGTCAAAAGCAAAATGCTAGATCTCTTCGACGCGGCCGGCCTGGCCGGTACCCACCGGGTGAATCCCGAGCTGGTCCGACTGGCCCAGTCCGGCGGGCGCGCACCTGCACCGCGCTCGGCCAGCGGGCGTCGAAACGGGGATCGGGGCCGGGGAACCCAGCCCCGCGGCGGCTTCGAACCGGGGAAAATGGATCGCTCCGAGATCGTGCGGCTGCTCGAGGGCAAACACCTCCTCCCGGCGATCTTCTTCATCTTCAGCCGGGTCGGTTGCGACCAGGCGGTCCGCCAGGTGCTCCGGGCCGGCGTGCGCCTGACCGACGCCCAGGAGCGCGAGGAGATACGGCAGATCGTCGACGAGCGCTGCCGCACTCTCCTCGATGAAGACCTGGGTGTGCTCGGCTACTTCGAGTGGCTCGATGGCCTCGAGCGGGGCGTCGCCGCCCACCACGCGGGCCTGCTGCCGGCCTTCAAAGAGGTTGTCGAGGAATTGTTCCAGAAGAAGCTGGTGAAGGCCGTCTTCGCTACTGAGACCCTGGCCCTGGGGATCAACATGCCTGCCCGCACGGTGGTGCTCGACAAACTCGAGAAGTTCAACGGCGAGGCGCGAGTCCCGATCACTCCGGGGGAGTACACCCAGCTCACCGGGCGAGCCGGGAGGCGCGGCATCGATATCGAGGGCCACTCGGTGATCCAATGGGCATCCGGACTTGACCCACAGACGGTCGCCTCCCTCGCGTCCCGGCGCACCTATCCGCTCAATTCCAGCTTCAAACCGACCTACAACATGGCCGTCAACCTGATCGACCAGTTCGGGCGGGAACGCACGCGTGAGGTCCTCGAGTCCTCCTTCGCCCAATTCCAGGCCGATCGGGCGGTCGTCGACTTGGCCCGCAAGGTGCGCCAGCAGGATGAGTCCCTGGCCGGATTCGCGAAATCCATGGTCTGTCACCTGGGTGACTTCACCGACTACTCCACCATCCGTCGCACCCTCACCGACGTCGAACGTCAGAGTGCGGCGGGGGAGACCGGCGCGCGCGCGGCGCGCGAGCGCCGCCAGCGGGAACTGGGCAGCTTGCGCAAGCGCATGCGTGAGCACCCCTGCCACAGTTGCCCGGAGCGCGAGCAGCACGCTCGCTGGGCGCAGCGCTGGTGGAAGCTCAAGCGCGACACGGATGCCCTCACGCAGCAGATCACGACCCGCACCGGTGCCGTCGCTCGCATTTTCGACCGGGTGACTGAGGTTCTCCTGGGCTACGGCTACCTCCTCGAGAGCCCGAATGGCGCCGTCACCCTCAGCCCGAGCGGCCTCATGCTGCGCCGCATTTACGCGGACCGCGACCTGCTTGTGGCGGAATCACTCCGGCGGGGCCTGTGGAACGACCTCGATCCGGCGGGTCTCGCCGCAATGGCCTGCGCTCTTGTTTTCGAACCTCGCCGCGACGAGGGTCTGATCGATCCGCGCTATCTGCCGAAGGGCGCCTTCCGGGAGGCTCTCCACGAGACCCAGGAATTATGGAGCCGCCTCGACGACCTCGAACGCGACCACAAGCTTCCAGGCAGTAGCCCTCTGGCAGTCGGGCTCAGCCTGGCCATGTGGAAGTGGGCACGCTCCGGCTCGCTCATCGACGTCCTGGACGAGGCGGAGATGGCAGCGGGGGACTTCGTGCGGTGGACGAAGCAGACCATCGACCTGCTGGACCAGCTGTCGGTCGTGGCCGACGACCCCGTCGGCCGCACCGCTCGCACGGCCATGGATGCCATCCGCCGCGGGATCGTGGCCTACTCCTCGGTCACTTAGGCTGATGACGTGATCCAGGGGACCGTACGACAGCTTGCCCTTCCGTTGCCTGCGGCCATCCTGTTAGCCGCGGGGGCAGGGCTGATCCTGGACGCCGGATTCCCCGATCGGTCGTGGTGGATATTAGCCCCGGTCGGGGTTTTCCTTATGCTCCTGGCTTTGCTGGGACGCGGACTCTGGTCCGGTCTGCTGATCGGGATGGTGGCCGGCTTATCCTTCTGGCTGATCCACATCAGTTGGCTGACGCTCTATCTGGGACCGGTTCCTTGGCTGGCGCTGGCCGGCCTCCAATCCATTTTCTTCGGCATCAGCCTGGCGCTGATCGGTGTCGTGCTGCACTCGGGGCCGCGCGTGTGGCCGACCACGCTGGGCCGTCTCGGCCTGGTGCCTCTGGTCGTGGCCGGGCTGTGGACGGCGCGGGAAGCCTTCGCCTCCGTCTGGCCGTACGGCGGATTCGCCTGGGGCCGGGTGGCCATCTCACAGTCCGAGAGTCCGTTCAATGCTCTGGTGGCCTGGGTCGGCATGTCGGGCCTGAGCTTCATCCTGGTCTGGCTCTGTGCCTTGATCCTGCAGTTGTTCCGGGAATCCCCGGTGCGGCTGACCGTGCGTGGGGGCATCGCCGCGGGGGCGATCGCGGTCCTGCTGATCGTCCCGGACTGGCCGACACTGCAGACGGGCGAGGCCCGCCTGGCGGCCGTGCAGGGGGCATCCGATGCGGGGCTGTTCGCGCGCTACTCGCCGGGGCAGATCCTGGGTGACCATACATCGGCGACCCTGGCCGTGATCGACGAGGAGGTTGACTTCGTCGTGTGGCCGGAGAACGCCAGCGATATCGACCCGCTCCGCTCAGCGGATGCCGCGAAGAACCTGGACTTCATTAGCCGCAAGATGGGCGTTCCGATCGTTGCGGGCACGATCACTCAGCGCGATAACAAGTTCTACAACAGCTCCCTGCTCTGGAAGGCGGGAGAAGGCGCCGTCGACATCTACGACAAGGTGCATCCGGTGCCATTCGCGGAGTACATGCCCGACCGTGCGTTCTGGCGGCCGTTCGCCCCGGAGCTGATCGACCTGATCGCGCGCGACTACTCCATCGGCACTCGAGACAATGTTTTCGACATCAACGGAATCATGGCGGGGATTGCCATCTGCTTTGATATCGCCGATGACCAGCTCGTGCAGGAAATGGTTGAGGACAGGGCCCAGATCATCCTCGCGCAGACGAACAACGCCGATTTCGGCCGCACCGACGAGAGCGTGCAGCAGCTGGCGATCGCACGGCTCCGCGCGATCGAGGCCGGGCGCACGGTCGTGAATATCTCGACCGTGGGCACCAGCGCCATAATCACCCCGGACGGTGCGACCCTCGACAGCCTGCCGACCTGGCTCCCCGGGGCCATGGTGCAGACGGTCCCGCTCAGCGACACGATCACCCCGGCCATGGCCGCAGGGCGAGGAATTGAGTGGCTTGTGTCCGGCCTGGGTCTCGCCGGGTTCGTGCTCTGCTCCGTTAACGCACTACGCACCCGACGGAATCGGGCGCGTAGTGTGTGATCTGCAGACGGGTTTAATCCTGATCAGAGCGAGGGCGAGAGAGAGGGCCGATCAGGCCCCGATCTTCTGCTGTCCACGACGCTCCCGCAGGAATGTCAGACGTTCTTCGAGGAGTTCCTCCAGTTCGGCGCGCGTGCGACGCTCCAGGAGCATGTCCCAGTGCGTGCGCGGTACTTTCTCGTCGGAATGATCAACGATTACCGGCTTGGAGTCAACCAGCCGGGTTGCTGTCTGTGAACAGAAGCGACATTCCCACTCGTCAGGGGCTTCCGCCTCTGCCGAGAAGATCATGACCGTCTCCCGTGCGCATGCTGCACACAGATATGTGTGACTAACTCGTGGTGAAAAGGTAACGCCCTCTTCGCTTTGAAGGCTTTGTGCGCCTAACCTCATGCCACGCAAACTGCGATCCGCCATCGTGTGGTCTCCTCTCGCGATGCAACTCTCAGGTATAAACCATCAAGCTGGACGTTATCTTTCCGTTACGCGACTTCTCGGGGAGAACTCTCAGGTTCGTGCGGCGATGAGCGCAACGGCAAGGTCGCAGCGGTCGGTGACGAGTCCGTCGATGCCCAGGTCCAGAAGCCGAATCATGGACTCCGGATCATTGATGGTCCAGACGTGCACCTCCACCGCGGCAGCGTGCATGCCACGGATGAAGCGCGGCGTGAGAATGCGAAGAAACCGAACCGACTCCGGAACCTGAACGGCGGCAAAACCTTTCAGAGCGTGCCGTATCGGTGCGGCCACGCCCAATTCAGCGGCCAGGACGGCGCGCATCAAGACCGAGGCGGATGCCGATGTGGCCACCCCGGGGAGCAGCCCTGCCGTGCGGCGCCGCCTGGTCTCGGAGAAGGAGGTGATCAGCACCCGGTCGACGGCGCCGGCGTCCCTGATCGCCGCTGCTGTCGCCTCGATGGCGGCCGTCGATTTGACGTCGATGTTGAACCGGGCCTCCGGGAAAGCATCAAGTCCCTCTCGCAAAGAGACGAAGGACTGACCCTTGCCGAGTCCGATCCGGCGCAGCTCGCCCATGGTGAGCTGGTCAAGGCGAACGCGCGTTCCGGCCACATCATGATCGGCGTCATGGCTGAGAACGGCGATTCCGTCGCCTGTGGCATGGACATCCGTCTCGATATGGGTCGCCCCGGCCGCCAGCGCGTGACAGAACGCCAGCAGGGTGTTCTCCGGTGCGGTGAGGGAGAGGCCGCGATGGGCGAAAACGCGCGGCCCGACCCCCTCGAGGAACATCGTTGCCTACGTCTCCGTGGTGGCGGGGGACTGACCGGTTGGTGCGGGGCCGGCTGCGCCGTTGGCGGCGTGGCCGAACGCCGCACCGATGCCGTTCATCGCCGCGGTGAGTTCGCTGGGTACGATCCACAACTTGTTTGCGCTGCCCTCCGCGAGCTTGGGGAGAGTCAGAAGATATTGGTACGCAAGGAGCTTCGGATCCGGATCGCCGTCGTGGATCGCCTTGAATACCGTGGTGATGGCCTCGGCCTCACCCTGGGCGCGCAGGACAGCCGCCTTCGCGTCGCCCTCCGCCGAAAGAATGGCTGCCTGCCGTGCTCCCTCGGCCGTCAGAATCGCGGACTGCTTTGTGCCCTCAGCGGTCAGGATGACGGCGCGACGGTCGCGCTCGGCTCGCATCTGCTTCTCCATCGAGTCCTGGATGGACAGGGGAGGGTCGATCGCTTTCAGTTCCACCCGGCCGACTCGGATGCCCCACTTGCCGGTCGCCTCGTCAAGAACGATCCGCAGTTGACCGTTGATGTTGTCGCGGCTGGTCAGCGCCTCTTCGAGGTTCAGACCACCCACCACGTTGCGCAGGGTCGTCGTCGTGAGTTGCTCGACAGCGCCCAGGTAGTTCGCGATCTCATAGGTGGCCGCGCGTGCATCCGTGACCTGGAAATAGACCACGGTGTCAATGGAAACCACGAGATTGTCTTCGGTGATCACCGGCTGCGGGGGGAACGAAACGACCTGCTCGCGCATATCGAGAAGAGGTCGCACCCGGTCAATGAAGGGGACCAGGATGTTCAGGCCCGGCTCGAGCGTCTTGTGATACTTGCCCAGGCGCTCGACGACGCCGGCATTGGCCTGCGGGATGATCTTGATGGCCCGCACGAGAACGACGACGACGAACACGCCGATCACTAATAGAAGGGCGGCAATGAAGATTTGCCCAATGAATTCACCGGTGGAGAGCATTATGTGATGTTCCTTTCCGAGGGAAGAACGACGGCGGTGGAGCCTTCGATTGCGGCCACGCGGACACTCTCCCCGGGTTCGGCGGTTTGAGAGTCGGTGTCGGGGGAGAGGCGGGCGGTCCAGGTTTCGCCGTTGGCCAGTTTGACGAGCCCACCCGAGTTCCCAACGGTGGACAGTACTCGAGCGCTCATACCGAGAAGCGCGGCCACGTTGCTCGGTGTAGCGTCGGCGCCTTTCCTCATCAGCCGCAGCAGAACCGGGCGGATAAGCAGGATGAGAAGCACCGAAACCACGGCGGCGGTTACGATCTGGAGCCACCAGACCGCTCCAAGCAGGTTTGCCCCCAGGCCGGCCAGGCTGCCGACGGCAATCATCAGAAAGGTGAATTCAAGGGACAACAACTCGATGATCACGCAGACGAGGATGAAGACGAGCCATACGATCCACAGGTAATCGGTCAGGTCAGCCATCAATTTTGGAACCTCTCATGTGACGTCTCACTTGTGAAGCTATCACCTGCTCGTCGGCCGGGGATGAGTCCGGGCCGCGGCAGAGTCCGGCCGATCATGTTGCTAGGCTTGCGTGTTGTGAGTATTGCACCTAAAAACCCCCTCGAAGCCGGCTCTCTCACCGGCAAACGCGCCCTCGTCACGGGGTCGTCCCGTGGTGTCGGAGCAGCCACCGTCGGTATCTTCGCCGAGGCGGGTGCCAGCGTTGCGATCAACTTCCGCAACAAGGAGGCTCGCGCGATCAAGGTCGCGAAGGCGATTGTCGCCGCGGACGGCACGGCCATCACTGTCGGCGCAGACCTGACGGATGCCGAATCCGTGGAGTCCATGTTCGAGACCATTCGTGCGGAGTTCGGCGGCCTCGACATCCTTGTCATGAATGCCTCCGGCGGTATGGAGAGCGGTATGGCCGAGGATTACGCCATGCAGCTGAACCGGGACGCCCAGATCAACCTACTGAACGCCGCACGGCCGTTGCTGGCTCCGGGTGCCCGCGTGGTGTTCGTCACCAGCCACCAGGCGCACTTCGTCGAGACCACGACCACTATGGCTGAATACGAGCCGGTCGCACGCAGTAAGCGCGCGGGAGAAGACGCACTGCGCGCCCTCATCCCCGAGCTCGCAGAGGCAGGAATCGGTTTCGTTGTTGTCTCCGGCGACATCATCGAGGGCACGGTCACCGCCGTTCTGCTCGAGCGCGCCAGCCCGGGCACCATGAACGCACGCAAGGATGCCGCCGGACGGCTTTATAACGTCAGCGAATTCGGCGCCGAAGTTGCGTTGGCGGCCGTCGAGGCCGTGCCGGAGAACAACACCCGGTACGTCGGGGATATCGCCGACTACGTCGGCGAGGCTGCCGGCCAGAGCTGACGTCGCCCGGTAGCTACGCCGTGTCGAGCGTGGCCTGGCGGCCTCGGCAGAAAATGAACGCCTGCACCAGCTGTAAAACCCCGGACAGAACGAGAAACACTCCGCCGATCACCACCAGAATGGTGACGGACTCGACGGAGGAGAAGAGCACCGCGACGCCGGCGACGATGGCGATGACTCCAAGGCCGTGACAACGCGTCTTGATTTGCGCGGGTCAACGCTGAAATACCGCGATCCGACGAGTTCTCTCATCAAATGAAATTGGTCCTAGTTCGTGACCGATAATGCACATTATGTCAGTTGGTAGTCGACAAGTGCTGTGAGCCTCGGTGTCTCCCGGGCTACGAGGGCGCCCGAGATTCATCCTGTGCGGTCGATTTCCTCGTTCGATCGCGCCGGTCCCCGCGTGCGCAGCACCATCCCGAATTCGTTCACAGACTCGAACGCGTCACGGTCCCACGCCCCCGGATGAGGCACTGGGCAGTTGAGGATCGTATCGTGGGCGCCGCGATCGATCGAATGTTCCCGCATCGTCTGCCCACAGACCGGACAATCCTTCAGATCGGTCGGCACGTCGGCATCCGTCGTTCGGAGCCTCGACTGCTGATCCACTCGGACGGAGCGACCAGTTTGGCTGCTCCCCCGCGGTTTCCTGTCGTTGACCATGCGCCCAGACTACGCCCGGAGTTGCAGATTTGGACAGGTGTGTGCTAGGCCGCCTATTCCTCTCCGAAGCCCGATTCCAGAAGGTTTCCCAGAGCGGCCACGGCTTCGGCCCCGTTCTCATCCGAGGAGGATATCTCCGCGGTCATTCCGCGGATGAGCCCGAGTGACATCACAGCGAGCAGACTGGACGCATCCTTGCCGTTCACGGTGACCCGGGCCTTGAACGTACTCGCGAGCTTCACGAAATCGGCAGCCGGTCGGGCGTGCAGGCCATCCTTGTTGACCAGGGTTACGGTACGCGTGACCTGCGGCGTCGTTGGTTCCGCCGCAGGTGCTGGAGCGGATCCGACGGCGACGTGCGCGGCGCGCACAACGGACTCGAGGTCTCCCCCGATCTCGGCGGCCACAGCCGCAGCGACACCCCCTTCGACCAGAGGCGCATCCACGATGCGAACGCGGGTACGCACCGCGTCCTCGAGAAAATCCAGCGCGGCTTCGGCGGTCAGGATCGCGGAGCCCAGATCGCACAAGAGCACGACACCGACACCGGCGTCGGCCTGTGCAATGGCGTTGACCACCTTCTCGAAGCTCGTGCCGATCCCCCCGTCGTCTCTCCCGCCGGCCGGGACCATCGTTGCGTGGGGTGCCATCTGGCGGGCCAGGTCGACAAGACCTTCAGCGATCTTCGTGCTGTGAGAGATGAAAACGAGGCCGACAAGCCTCTCGGCTGCGGACACCTCAGACCCGTGCCGCGGTATCGGCCGCTGCCCGCAAGAGCAAGGCGGAAGATTGAGCTCCCGGGTCGCGGTGGCCGATGGCCCGCTCGCCGAGGTAGCTCGCCCGTCCCTTGCGTGCGACCAGCGGTTCCGTCGCCTCGGCCCCGGCCTCGGCGGCAGCTGCCGCGGCCAGCAGGATCGCCAGGTTGTCCGCACCGTCGGCACGGGCAGCCTCGGCGGCGTCCACCGCCGGAGTCCAAGCGTCGACCATCGTTTTGTCCCCGGACTCCGCCTTGCCGCGCAGAACGATGCCGTCCCGGGCTGCAGTCAGAAGGGCGACGAGAGCAGTACCGTCAAGCTCAGGCAAGCCGGTGACGGCGACGGCCGCCTTGAGGAACGCCGTTCCATACAGCGGTCCCGCCGCACCGCCGACCGTTGAGATCAACGTGGTCGCGACGAACTTGAAAACATCACCGGGGTTCGACTCGGACGAGAGGTCATCAATCTTCAACAGCACCGCCTGAAATCCACGGTCCATGTTTTCACCGTGATCACCATCGCCGATTTCGCGGTCAAGATTGATCAGTTCCACGCGGTGCTCGTTCATCACGGCCGCACTGGTCCTGATCCACGCTTTCGCCCAGGTGACGCCTAAACTCATTGGATCTCCTTCTGCCGTTTACCGTCCCCACCGTAGCGCTGCCGTCTGAACCGGCGCATCCCACAGCGCCGTCATTTCGTCATCGAGTTTCAGCACGGTGATGGACGTCCCCTGCATCTCAAGGGACGTGGTGAAGTTCCCGACGAGGGTTCTGGTTACTTCGATCCCCTTTTCGGCCAGTACCTCGGCGGCCCGTCGAAAGACGATGTAGAGCTCGATTTGCGGTGTGCCGCCCATTCCGTTGACGAATAGAAGCACCTTGTCCCCGGCCACGAAGGGGATATCCTCAAGGATCGGGCCGAGGAGACGGTCGACGATGGCGTCGGCCGACTCGAGCTTGATGCGCGCGCGGCCCGGCTCGCCGTGGATACCAATTCCGATCTCGATCTCATCGTCGGCGAGCGTGAAACTTTCTTCCCCAGCGTGGGGAACGACGCAGGGAGTCAGCGCCACACCCATCGAGCGGACATTGGAGATCACCCGCTCTGCAATGGCGGCCACGGTTTCCAGGGCGTCTCCGCGCTCGGCGGCGGCTCCGGCAATCTTCTCGACCAGGACCGTTCCGGCCACGCCGCGTCGCCCGGCCGTGTAGAGCGAGTCCTTCACTGCGACATCGTCGTTGACGATCACTGAGCGAACCTCGATGCCGTCTGCGGCGGCGAGGTCGGCAGCGGTCTCAAAATTCAGAACGTCGCCGGTGTAGTTCTTGACGATATGGAGAACTCCCGCTCCCCCATCCACCGCCTTCGTTGCGGCGAGGATCGGATCCGGTGTCGGTGAGGTGAAGACTGCCCCGGGGACGGCTGCGTCCAGCATTCCGAACCCGACAAAACCACCGTGCAGAGGCTCGTGTCCGCTCCCGCCTCCGCTGACCAGACCTACCTTCCCAGAGACGGGGGCGTCGGTGCGCACGATGTAGATCGGTTCCGTCGAAATCCGGACGATGTCGGCGTGGGCCGCCCCAAACCCGGCCACGGCCTCGGTGACGACATTCTTGGGATCATTGACGAGTTTCTTCATGTCTCTTCCTTCGATCGGGGTGGTTGAACGACTCGTCGGCGAGCCGTTGCGGAGCAAGATGCATTCAAGGATCAACCTACGCGCAGCCCACGTTGCCGGTAAGGGGTCGGGATTTACGAGTCCACCGGCCCATTCCGCTGCGTGAAACGCCGCGCTATATTGTTGCCGATCGCTCACCGCGAAGGGTTGCTCCGGCATCTCCAGCCTCACCAAGGAAGGTCAACGTGGACAATATTGGAGTCGTATTCCTATCAGAAGTGCTGGGTACGGGGATGCTCGTCCTCCTCGGAACCGGTGTGGTCGCAAACGTCGCACTGGCCAAGAACAAGGGCCTTGGCGGGGGGTTCCTTATGGTCACCATTGGCTGGGCCTTTGCCGTCTACGCCGGAGTCATCGTGGCCTATAACTCCGGTGCTCACCTCAACCCGGCCGTCACACTCGGCCTGGTGACATCGGGTGCGACGGAATTCGGTTCGGGCGTACCCGTCAACTTCCTGTCGGTCCTTACCTACATCGCGGGCCAATTCCTCGGTGCCTTCATCGGCGCTGTGTTCTGCTGGCTCGCCTACAAACAGCACTTCGACGCTGAACCCAACTCCGCCAACAAACTGGGTGTCTTCTCAACCGGCCCGGCCATTCGGTCGTACGGCTGGAACCTGACGACCGAGATCATCGGGACGTTCGTACTCGTCTTCGTGGTGCTGGCCTTCGGCGGCGGACGACAGGGTGAAAATGGCGGACTGGCCGCCCTCGGCGCACTGCCGGTCGCGCTGCTCGTTCTCGTTATCGGTACCTCGCTCGGTGGGCCGACCGGATACGCCATCAACCCGGCACGTGATCTAGGGCCCCGCATCGCCCACTTCGTCCTGCCAATCAAGGGTAAGGGCACGTCCGATTGGGCGTACTCCTGGGTTCCCGTGATCGGTCCGGTCATTGGCGGCGCGCTCGCCGGATGGGCATCCCTCTTCCTCTTGCCCATCCTCACCTGATCCTTACCGTGGGCCGGTTCAGTCAATGAATCGGCCCACTTTTGTTGTGCCACGCACAGGCGCACACCGAACCGAACACCGATTTTCACAATTCAAGGAGGTATTCCATGGCCAAGTACGTCATTGCAATCGACCAGGGCACGACGAGTTCACGAGCGATCATTTTCGATAAGGCCGGCTCGGTGATCGCCATCGGACAGCTCGAGCACGAACAGATTTTTCCGCGTGCAGGCTGGGTCGAACACGACCCCATGGAAATTTGGGACAACACTCGTCAGGTGATCGGCCAGGCTCTGTCCAAGGCGAACCTGACTCGGCATGACATCGAGGCCGTGGGAATCACCAATCAGCGTGAAACCGCGGTGGTCTGGGACCGCCACACCGGGGTTCCCGTCTACAACGCGATCGTCTGGCAGGACACGCGCACCCAACCGATCGTGGACCGGCTCGCCGCCGACGGTGGAGTGGAACGATTCAAGGCCAAGGTGGGCCTCCCCCTGGCGACGTACTTCTCCGGCACGAAGATCGTGTGGATCCTCGAGAACGTCGAGGGGGCCCGAGCGAAGGCCGAGGCCGGAGATCTGATGTTCGGCACGACCGACTCGTGGGTGCTCTGGAACCTCACCGGGGGCCTCGAGGGTGGCGTGCACGCGACCGACGTCACCAACGCCAGCCGCACCATGTTCATGGATCTCGCCACTCTGCAGTGGGACGACGATATTCTTGCCGCGTTCGGGGTGCCCAAGTCGATGCTGCCCGAGATTCGCTCCTCGTCCGAGGTCTACGGCCATGTCAACGAGCACAGCCTGTTGCGCGAAGTTCCGATCGCGGGCATCCTGGGCGACCAACAGGCCGCCACCTTCGGACAGGCAGCATTCGACCAGGGTGAGGCGAAGAACACCTACGGCACAGGCAACTTCCTCATTTTCAACACGGGCACCGAGATCGTGCATTCCAAGAACGGTCTGCTCACCACCCTCGGCTACAAGCTTGGCGACGCGGAGCCGCACTATGCACTGGAGGGGTCGATTGCCGTTACAGGCGCCCTCGTGCAGTGGCTCCGAGACAACCTGGGGATGATCAGCACCTCAGAGGAAGTCGAGACGTTGGCGAAAACCGTCGATGACAATGGCGGCGCTTACTTCGTGCCTGCCTTCTCCGGACTCTTCGCTCCGTACTGGCGTTCGGATGCCCGTGGTGCCCTCGTCGGCCTGACCCGGTTCGTGAACAAGGGCCACATCGCGCGCGCCGCCCTCGAGGCGACCGCATTCCAGACTAGGGAGGTTCTGGACGCCGTCAACGCCGACTCGGGTGTGCCGCTGACCGAGCTGAAGGTTGACGGAGGCATGATCGCCAACAACACACTCATGCAGTTTCAGGCCGACATCATCGGAGTGCCGGTGGTGCGTCCGGTCGTTGCCGAGACGACGGCTCTCGGTGCCGCGTATGCCGCCGGTCTGGCAGTCGGCTTTTGGAGCGACCTCGGCGAGCTGCGGGCTAACTGGCAGGAGGATAGCCGGTGGACGCCGCAAATGAATGAGGAGGAGCGCGATCGCCAGCTGCGCAACTGGAAGAAGGCCGTCACCAAGACGTTCGGCTGGGTTGACGAGGACGTCGTCTAGAAGGCCACTTCGCGGCCGGACGGCTCACCCCCGGCTGGCCGCGACCCACTCGGCGAGCTTGGCCGTGGCCGCACCGGAGTCGACCGCCTCCGCGGCCACGGCCATCTTGTTGCGAAAGCGGTCGAGGATGTTCAGTTGAGCCTGAGCGGGGTCGTTTGCAAGGTCGAACGCAACCAGGCCGGCGGCGGCGTTCAGCAGGACGATGTCACGAACCGCACCGATCTCTCCGGCCAGCATCGAATGCACCACGGCAGCATTGTGTTCAGCATCTCCGCCCACAAGCTCACTGATCGAGGCCCGACGGATACCCAGATCGCGCGGATCAATGTCGTGCTCGGTCACCCGGCCTCGCGACACCTCCCAGACATGGCTGTGCCCCGTCGTGGTCAGTTCGTCCAGACCGTCGTCACCCCGAAAGACCAGGGCCGCCGCCCCTCGTGTTTGAAAGACACCCACGATAAGCGGAACGCGGTCCAAACTGGCGACTCCGACGGCCGACGCCTCAGGACGGGCGGGATTACACAACGGACCCAGATAGTTAAAGACGGTCGGGATGCCGAGCTCCTTACGCGCCAGGGCCGCGTGACGGAAACCCGGATGAAAAGCGGCGGCGAAGGCGAAGGTGATCCCGGCGGATTCAAGGATGGTCGCAACCTTGTCGGCCGATAGAGTCAGATCGAGGCCGAGGGCCGCGAGCACGTCCGATGAGCCGGATGCGGAGCTGGCGGCGCGGTTCCCATGTTTAATCACGGGAACTCCGACTCCGGCGCAGACGATGGAGGCCATCGTAGAAATGTTGACGGTGCCGAACCGGTCCCCGCCGGTGCCGACGATGTCCAGGGCCATCGGGTTCACTGCCAGCGGTACAGCATGGTCGAGGATCGCATCCCGAAACCCGACGATCTCGTCCACGGTCTCGCCCTTGGCGCGGAGGGCCACCAGGAAACCGGCCAGCTGCGCCGGGGTTGCAGCCCCGAGCATGACCTGTTCCATGCTCCAGGCGGCGTCGGAGACGCTGAGGTCCTCCCCCGAGAGCAGGGCGCTGAGGACGTTTGGCCACGACTGAATTTCAAGCATGAGACGATTTTAGCGAGCTCCACGGAGTGTGCAGAATTCGCTTCCGGAGGCGCGTTTGTTTCAATCAGGTAGTCATTCCGGCAAATGAGCGACCGGCCCGCTCAGATGACATTAACCGCTGCCGAAATCGGCCATAATGGAATGGTGACGAGCCCATCAAGTACTTATACGGTCAATGCGCCCGTTGTTAACCGGCCCAACAGCGTGGCTGTTGGCACTATCGTCTGGTTGGGCAGCGAAGTCATGTTCTTTGCCGGGCTCTTCGCCATCTACTTCACGCTGCGCTCGACGGCGCCTGAGTTGTGGTTGTTCGAGACGGAGAAGCACGGCTTCGGCTTCGCCTTGGTGAACACACTGATCCTGGTGTCGTCATCGGTGACCTGCCAGTTCGGAGTGTTTGCGGCGGAGCGCCTGCAGTCACGCTCAACTGGGTGGAAGCCAAGCCAATGGGGCATGGTCGAGTGGTTCTTCCTCACCTACGCCCTCGGGGCCATCTTCGTGTCCGGGCAGGTCTTCGAGTACGCGGTTCTCGTTTCCGAGGGCGTGTCGCTCACCAGCAATGCGTACGGTTCCGCGTTCTACCTCACCACCGGCTTCCACGGAATCCACGTGACTGCCGGCTTGATCGCGTTCCTCCTCGTCATCGGTCGTGCCTTCGCCGTGAAGAACTTCGGCCACAAGGAAGCCACCAGCGCCATCGTCGTGTCGTACTACTGGCACTTCGTCGACGTTGTCTGGATCGGTCTGTTCCTCGTCATTTACGTTCTTAAATAGAAAGTCGGAATGGACACCACGTATGACCACGATTAGCACACCCAAGCAGTCCGGTGGTCGCAAAGCCGGCCGTCGCAGCCCGCTTGCCAGCGTCGCCCTGATCGCGATCGGTCTCCTCTTCACTGGAGGCGCATACGCCGCGTTCAGCACCAGCACGGCCAGTGCGGAGACGAACGCCGCGTCACAGCAGACCGTCGGCGAAGGGCAGAAGCTCTTCGCTGCGAACTGCGCCACCTGTCACGGACTGGCTGCAGCAGGTACCGATGCCGGCCCGAGCCTGATCGGTGTTGGCGCGGCTTCGGTCGACTTCCAGGTCGGCACCGGACGTATGCCCATGCAGTTGAACGGACCGCAGGCCGAGAAGAAGGCCGTCCAGTTCACAGAAGAGCAGATCGTCTCTCTCGCTGCCTATGTGGCGTCACTCGCGCCGGGTCCGGCATTGCCTGCTGCGTCGCTCCTCGATGGCAAGGGCGATGCCGCCAACGGTGCCGAGCTGTTCCGAATCAACTGCGCGATGTGCCACAACGTCGCCGGTGCCGGTGGAGCGCTCACCCAGGGCAAGTACGCGCCGGCCCTGGCCGGCGTCACTGAGAAGCACATCTACGAGGCCATGGTCACCGGCCCGCAGAACATGCCCGTGTTCAATGACATGAACATCTCGCCGGAGAGCAAGCGGGACATCATCACGTACCTCAAATACCTGGACAACAACCCGTCTCCCGGTGGATTCGCCCTGGGTGCCCTTGGACCGGTCTCGGAGGGTCTCTTCCTCTGGATCTTCGGTCTCGGGTCCATCGTCGCCTTGACGGTGTGGATCACCGCGAAGTCGAACTGATCAACAACCAGGCCTGACGCAAACTGTTTTTACGAGAATTCCGATGAAGGAGAACAATGGCCAAGGACGATAACAGCGGGAAGGACTTGACCGCTGCTGACTCGTCGAGCGTCGGGCATGAGGGAGCTCCCGCAGGCACCGCCGTCGTCGTACGGGATGCCGTGGCCAATCCGGGTTTTCCCCCGCATCGCCCACGTGTCACCGACCTCAACCCGAGCGCGGAGCGTCGGGCAGAGCGAACCGTCTATACGCTCTTCTACCTGTCGATCGTGGGCAGCGTGTTCGCGATCGTGGCCTACATGGCTTTCCCGATCATTCCGGAAGAACCAGGTTCGGTTCGGCTGAACAACCTCTTCATCGGCCTCGGCCTGACTCTCGCCCTGATGGCAATCGGCATCGGTGCCGTGCACTGGGGCAAAGCGCTCATGTTCGACCACGAGGGCATCGACGAGCGCCACCCCGTGCGAGGGTCCGACGAGACCCGCGAACGGGCAGTGGAGATCTTCCACGAGGCCAATGTTGAATCCGGCATCGGTCGTCGCACCCTGATCCGCAACAGCCTCATCGGTGCCTTGATCGCCTTCCCGCTTCCTGCCGTCGTGCTGTTCCGCGGTCTGGGCCCGCAGGACACCAACCCCGCGGCACTTCTCGAACACACCATGTGGAAGAAGGGCACCAGGCTTGCGATCGACCCGACCGGCACACCGATCAAAGCCTCCGACGTCACCCTCGGCTCCGCCTTCCACGTGATTCCCGAAGGTCTCCAGGACCTCGATCACGGCAAACTTGAGGAGAAGGCCAAGGCCGCGGTTCTTTTGATGAGGCTGAAGCCGGAAGACATCAATGAGCCTGCCGACAAGAAGGATTGGTCGTACGACGGTATCGTCGCGTACTCGAAGATCTGCACGCACGTCGGGTGCCCGGTTGCTCTCTATGAGCAGCAGACCCACACGCTCCTGTGCCCGTGTCATCAGTCCCAGTTCGACGTGACAAACCAGTGCGAGGTCATCTTCGGTCCGGCCAAGCGCCCGCTGCCGCAGCTGCCCATCACGGTAGACTCCGAGGGGTATCTCATTGCACAGAGCGATTTCACTGAACCCGTCGGACCGAGCTTCTGGGAGCGGAATTGAGTACTGCAACTACGACCACTGAGCTGGTCGAAACGAAGAAGTCCGGTGGTCTCACCGGTGCCGCCGCGAATTACATCGACGAGCGCACCAGCATCTCGACCGCCGTCAAAGAGCTGGGTCGTAAAATCTTCCCCGACCACTGGTCCTTTCTGCTCGGTGAGGTTGCCCTCTATAGCTTCGTCATCATCCTGCTGTCCGGTTCGTTCCTGACCTTCTTCTTCAGCGCGTCGATGACGCCGGTGGAGTACGACGGTTCATACATGCCGCTCAAGGGCGTGGAGATGTCCGCAGCGATGGCGTCCTCACTCGATATCTCCTTCGATGTCCGTGGCGGACTGCTCATGCGCCAGGTGCACCACTGGGCGGCACTGCTCTTTGTGGCTGCTATTGGCCTGCACATGCTCCGCATCTACTTCACCGGCGCCTTCCGCAAGCCCCGTGAGCTGAACTGGGTCATCGGCTTTGTGCTGTTCATCCTTGCCATGGCCGAAGGTTTCACCGGCTACTCCCTCCCTGACGACCTGCTCTCCGGAAACGGACTGCGCATCATTGACGGAATGGTCAAGGGAATCCCGCTCGTCGGCACCTGGATCTCCTTCCTGCTCTTCGGCGGCGAGTTCCCCGGCGAGGCAATCGTCGGACGCCTGTACTCCCTCCACATCCTGTTGTTGCCGGCCATCATCGTGGCGTTGATCGCAATGCACCTGCTCTTCGTCGTTGTTCACAAGCACACTCAGTACCCCGGTGCCGGGCGCACCAACCAGAACGTGGTCGGCTACCCGGTTCTTCCGGTCTATGCGGCCAAGGCCGGTGGATTCTTCTTCATCGTCTTCGGCATCGTGATGCTGATGGCTTCGCTCTTCACGATCAACCCGATCTGGAACTACGGTCCCTACGATCCCTCCCCCGTTTCGGCCGGAACGCAGCCGGACTGGTACATCGGATTTGCCGACGGCGCCCTGCGCCTGATCCCGCCGGGACTCGAGATGGTCTGGCTCGATCGCACCTGGTCCTTCAACATCCTGATCCCGTTGGTGACTCTCGGCCTGTTCATCCTGGTTGTACTCATCTACCCGTTTATCGAGGCGTGGGTGACCGGAGACAAGCGCGAGCACCACATCCTGGATCGTCCCCGTAACGCTCCGACCCGAACTGCAATCGGTGCCGCCGGCGTCACGTTCTATGCGGTGCTGTGGGCCACTGCCTCCTCGGACATCATCGCCACGCACTTCAAGGTGACGATGGAAGGCGTGATCCACACCATGCAGTTCCTGGCCATCGTGGGTCCCTTCATCGCCTTCTTCGTAACCAAGCGGATTTGTCTGGCGTTGCAGAAGAAGGATCGCGAGATCGTCCTGCACGGCTACGAATCCGGACGTATCGTTCGCCTGCCTGGTGGCGAGTACATCGAGGTGCACCAGCCCGTCGACGAGTACGAGCGCTGGAAGCTGGTCAGCTACAACGACTACAAGCCGCTCATGATCCGCCCGAACGCCAAGGGCAAGATCTCCGTCGGGCAGAAGGCCCGAGCCGGGCTGTCACGCTGGTTCTTTGAGGACCGGATCGAACCGGTCTCCAGCACGGAACTGGAACGCGCGCACGGCGACCACCACTAGGCTGCGGCCGCAACTATAGAACGGGCATCGATGTCCCTCCAGACCCTGTCGGAGTGGCTTCGATGCCCGAACTGTTTTCGTCCACTCTCCCCCGCCGGCCCGCTGACTCTTCGCTGCGGTGCCGGGCACTCGTTCGATGTGAACAAGCGCGGATATGTATCGCTGGCGGGCGGTTCTCGTCGGCTGATCGGCGACAGTGCCGCGATGGTCGACGCGCGCGCCCTCTTCCTCGCGACCGGTTGGTATGAGCCGCTACGTGAGCGCCTTGCCGACCGGGTGGCGGCTGAGAATCCCACCCGGGTTCTGGACGTCGGTTGCGGAACCGGATACTACCTGAAGGCTGTGCTCGGGCTCTCACCGGGTGTCTCTGCCCTGGGTATGGATCTCTCTCCCGTGGCCGTCGGGCGCACTGTCAGCGGCCAGGACCAGATCGATGGGCTCGTGGCGGATGTCTGGTCCCCTTTGCCTGTACGGGACTCGTCAGCCGATGTGATTCTGAACGTCTTCGCACCACGGAACCCATTGGAATTTCACCGAGTGTTGCGTGAGCACGGCATGCTCGTTGTCGTTGTTCCGCAGGCGTCCCATCTCAAGGAGCTCAGGACATCCGGTCTGGTGCTGGACGTGCCTCCGAATAAGGGTGATCATCTGTCCGCGACGCTGTCCCCTGCCTTCGAACTGGAAACTCGAGACGAACTGTCGTACTCCCTGCACCTGGACCAAGCCCAGGCCGCAGCTCTCATCGGGATGGGGCCGGGGGCCCACCACACCGATTCCGACGCGCTGACGCTCCAGTTGAGTCGCATGCAGACCGTGACGGCGTCTTTCGAGCTGCTGGGGTACCGCCGGATTTCGATCTGACACGTAGCCGGCGCCGGGCCTGCAAGTCCGTGTTGACCTGACCGGGACAAGGATCATGCTAGTAGATCGTCCACCACGACAAAAGCGGCGTCCCGGACATGTGTCCCGGACGCCGCTCCACGTGCCGTAGCACGTTTTACACTTCAGATCAGCGGGCGAAGTTGCCGCGGTAGTACTCGTACACCCAGCCGACGAGGCAGATGACGCCAATACCCAAGGCGATGATCGAGATCCACACGCCCACGGCCAGTCCCATGAAGAGCAGAGCAGCGCTGGCAGCCAGCAGGATGGGCCACCAGCTCCACGGGCTGTAGAAACCCACCTCAGGGTCGCCGTCGTCGATATTCGCGTCCAGGCGGTCTTCGGGAAGCTCGCCGCCCTGCGCGACGTGCACTCGACTGAGGTAGAAGGCCACGAAGCTGACGAAGACGGCGGACAAGCCGAGTGCGAAGGTTCCGGCCCACTCAATCTTGTTCTGGTTCGGGTCGACGAGACCCCAGATGACATACGCCGCGGTGACGACGAGGAAGAACCCACTCAGAATCCAGAGCAGATTGACGTTGGCTCTCATTTACTTCGTCCTTTTCGACGCTACGTCATACGTGGGGGCATCGGGGGCGTCCTTCCCTGGCCCGATACCGACCGTCATGGCCGATTCCGGGTGGTTCAGGTCGAACGCGGGGCGCTCGGACCGAATCCGCGGGATGGAGGTGAAGTTATGACGCGGCGGCGGGCAGGACGTCGCCCACTCGAGCGAGCCTCCATAGCCCCACGGGTCGTTCACGGTCACCTGGGGTGCACTGCGCGCGGTGATGTACACGTTCAGGAAGAACGGGATCATCGAGATCGCGAGAATGACAGAGCCGATCGTCGACAACTGGTTCATCCAGGTGAAACCGTCTTCGGGCAGGTACGACGCGTAACGACGCGGCATGCCGACGACACCAAGCCAGTGCTGAACGAGGAAGGTCGTGTGGAAACCGATGAAGAGGATCCAGAAGTGCCACTTGCCGAGGCTTTCGTTGAGCATCTTGCCGGTCCACTTCGGCCACCAGAAATGGAACCCGCTGAACATTGCGAAGACCACTGTGCCGAAGATGACGTAATGGAAGTGCGCGACGACAAAGTAGGTGTCGGAGACGTGGAAGTCGAGCGGCGGTGATGCCAAGATCACGCCGGTCAGGCCACCGAAGGTGAAGGTGACGAGGAAGCCGAGAGCCCACAGCATGGGTGTCTCAAACGTAAGCGAACCGCGCCACATGGTGCCGATCCAGTTGAAGATCTTCACCCCGGTCGGCACAGCGATCAGCATGGTCATCAGAGAGAAGAACGGCAGCAGCACGGACCCGGTGACGTACATGTGGTGAGCCCAGACGGCCACGGACAGAGCCGCGATGGAGATGGTCGCGTAAATCAGGGTCTTGTAGCCGAAGATGGGCTTGCGGCTGAAGACCGGGAAGACCTCTGAAACGATGCCGAAGAACGGCAAAGCGATGATGTACACCTCAGGGTGACCGAAGAACCAGAACAAATGCTGCCACAGGATGGCTCCACCGTTGGCCGGATCGTAGATGTGCGAGAGGAAGATTCGGTCGGACGCTGCGGCCAAGAGGGCTGCGGCGAGGACAGGGAAGGCCATCAGGACGAGGAGCGAGGTGACCAGGGTGTTCCAGGTGAAGATGGGCATCCGGAACATTGTCATTCCGGGGGCACGCATCGTGATCACCGTGGTGATGAAGTTCACGGCACCGAGGATCGTACCGAAGCCGCTCAGCCCGAGTCCGACCATCCACAAGTTCCCGCCGACACCCGGAGAGAACGTCGTGCTGGCTAGAGGCTGGTATGCGAACCAGCCGAAGGATGCCGCCCCCTGCGGGGTGAGGAATCCGCCGACGGCAACGAGGCTTCCGAAGAAGAAGGCCCAGAAGGAGAAGGCGTTCAACCGGGGGAAGGCCACGTCGGGGGCGCCGATCTGCAGCGGCATGAGGGAGTTGGCGAACCCGAAGAACAGCGGAGTCGCGAACATCAGCAGCATGATCGTGCCATGCATGGTGAAGAGCTGGTTGTACTGCTCCTTCGTCTGGAGGACCTCGAGACCGGGGGCGAAGAGCTGTGCCCGGATCACCAGTGCCATGACACCGGCGAGACAGAAGTAGATGAAGGACGTGATCAGGTACATGTACCCAATCACCTTGTGATCGGTGGAGGTGATCCACCGGACGATGATATTGCCCTTGCGCTCGACACCGGTGGGCCGACGCGGAGCAGTGGGGGCTGGCGGCGTGGTGGGTGCCGAAGTGGTGGTAGTCATGGGCTAGTTGCCCTCCTGCTCGGTCGGGGCTGAGGTGCCCGGCAGATTTTGGTTGCGTTCGTACTCGAGGCCGAGCTGACCCTCGTTGCCTGCAGCACGCAGGGAGTCGATGTATGACTCGTAGTCCGCTTCGGACACGACCTCAACCTTGAAGAGCATCAAGGAGTGGTACTCGCCGCACAGCTCGGCGCACTTTCCGGAATACGTTCCGATGCGCTCCGGGATGATCGACATGTAGTTGGTCTTGCCGGGGATCATGTCTTTCTTGTAGAGGAAGTCGACCACCCAGAACGAGTGGATGACGTCGCGGGCATCGAGGGTCAGTTCGACCTTCTTGCCGACCGGCAGGACGAGCGTGGGAATCTCAGACTGAACCAGTGACCCGGCAGGGCCCTCGACATCGGGCTGGCCCTGGATTCCGGCGGTGTAGACGTCTTCGTCGATGTAGTTGAAGTCCCAGGCCCACTGCTTGCCGATGACCTGGACTTTCACCTCCGGCTCGTCAAAACGTGCCTCGATCTCGCTCTGGTCCCGCGCGGTGAACGCGAAGAAACCGACCACGAGAATGAGAGGAACGACCGTGTAGAAGATCTCGATCGGCATGTTGTATCGCAGCTGCACCGGGAGGCCGGTCTGGCCCTTGCGCCGACGGTAGACGACGACAGCCCAGATCGTGAGTCCCCAAGTGATGAGCCCCACGATCATGAGAACGATCCAAGACGTGGTCCACAGCCCGGAGATGCGCTCGGTCTGGTTGGTCACGGCCGGCTCACCCTCGATGAAGCCGGGGAGGTAGCCGTGAAGCTGGGCTTGTGAGCAACCTGCTAAAACAAGGACCAACGACGCTGCGATCGGAATTGCAGCCCATCGGAGACGATGGTTTTTGCGCACCAGTAACCTTTCGGTGAGTCTCGACGACACTTCACTGGAAGTGCTTCTATAGAATCCCAGCCTACTGGGAGTGGCACCTTCCCTTGTGCAAGAACAGGCCGACGGAGGTAACGAATTCGCCGCCAGTCACAGTATTCGCGGAGATATCGTCCCGAGGTACGGCATCCGTCGTCGGTGGATCAGCTGAAGGAATCTCCACACGCACAGCTTCCGCCGGCGTTGGGATTGTCGATCGTGAACCCCTGCTTCGCGATGGTGTCCTCGAAATCGATGGATGCCCCGTCCAGGTAGGGCACACTCATCTTGTCAACGACTACCTCGACCCCATCGAAATCGACAAGAGAGTCCCCTTCAAGCACTCGCTCATCAAAGTACAGCTGGTAGATGAGACCCGAACAGCCGCCCGGTTGGACGGCGACGCGCAAACGGAGGTCCTCGCGGCCCTCCTGGGCGAGCAGGCTGCGCACCTTGTCGGCGGCGGTGGCGCTCAGCCCCACGCCATGGGCGGCGGTGCTGGTGGCGACTGTGTCGGTCATGGTGCTCCTCAGTGTTCGTATTGTTCTCGCACGGGGTTTCGCTCGGACACTTGTCCGCTGGATTCCACGAAGATTCTACCGACCGAAACCCGGAATGGACCCTCTACATTCCCGGTTTTCGACGCTCATGGTTGAGTCAGCTCCCGGTGCGCTCGTTCAGACGCCCGAGCAGGAAGGCCTCGGTGAGAATGGCCCGCTTGAAAACGCCCAGATGCAGGGATTCGTTGGGGCTGTGGGCCCTGGAATCAGGATCCTCGACCCCGGTGACCAGGATCTGGGCATCGGGAAACACACGAACCAGGTCGGCGATGAAGGGAATGGACCCGCCGACGCCGATGTCCACGGGACGCATGCCCCACGCTTCGGCCATCGCGCTCCGTGTCTCGGTGACGGCCCAACCCCCCGTGTCCACCAGGAAGGCCTCCCCCGTGTCGACGTCGTCGATGTCGATCCGGGCGCCGAATGGAGCTTTGGCGTGCAGGTGTGTCTCGAGCGCACGGAAAGCTTCGTCAGCGGGTTGCCCGGGAGCAATCCGGGTGCTGATCCGCACAGTGACAGCCGGCGTGAGGGTGTTCGACGCGTTGGCGACGGACGGCGCATCGATCCCGGTGATCGTGATGGCCGGTTGGGACCAGATCCGGCTGAGGACAGAGCCGTGCCCAATCGGGCTGACACCGTCGGAGAGCCCGGTCTCCAAACGCAGCTGGCCCACTGAGTAGTCGGGAGTCGGAACGTCGATGCTTGTCAGACCGGCGACGGCGACGGAGCCGTCTTCGGCGTAGAGGCTATCGAGCAGGCGAACTGCGGCCATCATCGCATCGGGAACCGCTCCCCCGAACATGCCCGAGTGCGACGCGTGGTCAAGGGTGCGCACCGTCAGGCGGAAGGTGACATTGCCGCGCAGAGCCGTGGTGAGGGCAGGTGTGTCGATGTCCCAGTTATTCGAATCTGCCACGACGATGGCGTCCGCGCGCAGGGACTCACGGTTCTCCTCGAGGAAGGTGACGAAGGATCGACTGCCGAACTCTTCCTCCCCTTCGATGAAGAGCGCCAGGCCGAGATCGAAATCGGGTCCCTGGACTTCCACGAGGGCTCGGATCGACGCGATGTGGGTCAGGACACCTGCCTTGTCGTCCGCCGCGCCACGCCCGTAGAGGCGGTCGCCGCGCACGGTCGGTTCGAAGGGGTTGGAGTCCCAGTCGGCATCCTGGCCGGGAGGCTGCACATCATGGTGCGCGTAAAGAAGCACCGTCGGTCGCCCGTTGCGAGCGGCGCGCGTGGCCAGAACGGCCGGGTGGCCGAGTTCGGTTCCTCCCGGGATCCCGGCCCGCTTGATCTCGACCGATTCGAACACCCCGAGGTCGCGCACCAGGGCCGCGACGGCATCCGCGCTGGCCCCTACCTGAAGAGCGTCGAAGGCATCCCAGGAGACGGACGGAATCCGCACCAGGGAGCACAGGTCGGCGATGGTCGTGGGCAGGCCGCGTTCGACTGCCGCACGAAGGGCCGGGGCCGCCGGGGAGGTTGCCGTGGGCGCTGTTTCTCGAATATCGGTCATCGGGTAATCTTAAGGCAATCAATTGCGAGGAACTGATGTGGCTAAGCCTGTGAACCCAGACGTACAACCATCCATGGAGACCCCGGACGAGACCAAGTCTCGTCTCGCGGCCGGCCACCCCGTCGGCAAAGGGCAGGCGACGCCCAGCCGCAAACAACAGGAGGCTCTGAACCGGCGCCCGCTCGTTCCGGATGACCGCAAGCTCGCGGCCAAGCAGGCCAGAGGGAAAGCGTCCGAAGCTCGCGAGCGTGCCCGGGTCGGCATGGCTGCCGGAGATGAGAAGTACCTGCCTGTGCGCGACCGTGGTGCGCAAAAGCGCTTCGTGCGCGACTTCGTCGACGCTCGCTTCAACGTCGGTGAATTCATGATTCCGGTCATGTTCCTTGTCATCCTGCTGAGCGTCTTCCCTGACCCGTCGGTGCAGACCTACGGGTTCCTCGGCCTGTGGGCCTTTGTCATCGTCGCCGTCGTCGACTCGGTGATCCTGGGATTCATCGTCACGCGGAAGCTCACTGCCAAGTTCGGCGCCGAGAAGGCCGATCGGGTGCGCTGGTACGCGGCGATGCGAGCACTGCAGCTGCGCGTGCTGCGCCTGCCGAAGCCGCAGGTCAAGCGCGGCCACTACCCCTCCTGAGGCAGGAACTTCTCACGCACTCACTGGGAGAAGGCCCCTGACCGGATCAGAGGCACGCGCAGTTCTTCGTCGGTCAGTGATCCGTGCTGACCGACCATCGATCGCGCGGACTGGTTCGGCTCGCGGGAGTCGTAGTACGCGATGAGCTTGCGCGCGGCCACAAGGACATCACCGATTCGGGGCATTACCTCGGGCGCAACAGTGCCGAGGAGCCCTGATTCGACTGCTTCCGCGCGTGTGAATACCCAGGCGCGGTGGCCTTCTATTGCGCGCCACGTGTCAGCGAGAACCGCGCCCGCCTCGGCACCCAGTTCGGGTTCGAGGTACAGGTGCAGGCACCGCGGGTCCCCGCCGATGTGCCGCACTCCCCTGACAAGTTCCGGGACCGTGTCGAAGAGCACGTGCCTGGTCGACGGAACATCGATGATCCCGTGGTCGGCCGTCACCAGTAGGCCCTCATCCGGTTTCAGTTCGGTGGCGAAGCGGGCGGCCGCACCGTCGAGGATCTCCAGAGCGGCCAGCCACCGATCGGATTCCCAGCCGTGCGCGTGGGCGGCCACATCCAGCTCGGGGACGTAGAGGTAGACGAGGGCACGCGGCTCGGTATCGAGAAGGTATCGGGCGGCGGCGAACCGGTCAGACACGTTCTCCGCGGGCACGTAGCGTGCGCCGCGGAGGGCCGCCTGAGTGAATCCGGAATCCGTATAACGGCGGGGTCCGATGGCGAAACTGGGGACGCCGGCATCCGTCGCCCGTTCGAAGACGGTGCGCGCGCGCTGCCAGGTTTCCGGCCGCATCCCGGCGTCCCAGCCGGTCAGCTGGTTTACTACCCGGTCCCGATCCGCGTCTCGGACCCGGTAGCCGACGAGTCCATGCTGCCCGGGCGGGACTCCCGTGGTGAGGGTCGTGATCCCCGCGGCCGTCGTGGAGGGGAAGACCCCGTCGACCACGCTGGTCTTGGTCAGCAGTGAGTTCAGGAACCGAGCGTGCCCGGCCCGGGCGCGGAGGGAGCTGACGCCGAGTCCGTCCGCGAGCACCACGACCGTTTTGTTGGTGTGGCCAAGACCCAATGCGTTGGGAAGGCCCTCAATCGACGAGAGGGAACTTGGGAGAACGTCGGCAAGGCGCAGGGTGCTGAATTGGCGGGCCGGTAGCATGGAGGGCATCGTGCCAAGTCTGACATAGACGAGGCCGGATCGATCCAGCGCCTACCCGACAGCGCGTGTCCCGCAACGCACGCCTCAGCAGAATTCATCAATGAGCCGTTCAGATAGCACCACGCCCGCCACGTTCACCGAGCGCATCGAAGACGTCGATGTCTCCACCGAGATGCAGGGCTCGTTCCTGGAATACGCCTACTCGGTCATCTACTCCCGGGCGCTCCCGGACGCCCGGGACGGGCTCAAACCGGTGCAGCGGCGCATCCTTTATCAGATGAGCGAAATGGGACTTCGCCCTGATCGTGGCCACGTCAAGTCGGCCCGAGTCGTCGGCGAGGTCATGGGCAAGTTGCACCCCCATGGTGACACCGCGATTTATGACGCTCTCGTGCGCATGGCGCAGGCGTTCACGCTGCGGGTTCCCCTGATCGATGGCCACGGCAACTTCGGCTCGCTCGACGACGGACCGGCCGCCCCGCGGTACACCGAGGCCAGGCTGGCGGCGCCGGCCCTGGCCATGACAGAAAACCTCGACGAAGACGTCGTGGATTTCGTACCCAACTACGACAACCAGCTCACCCAGCCGGACGTTCTCCCGGCCGCCTACCCCAACCTGCTGGTCAATGGCGCCAGCGGTATCGCCGTGGGCATGGCCACCAACATGGCCCCGCACAACCTGATCGAGGTTGTCGGCGCGGCCCGTCACCTGCTTGCCCACCCGAACGCGACGCTCGACGACCTGATGGAGTTCGTCCCCGGTCCTGATCTGCCCACCGGCGGCACGATCGTGGGGTTGGCGGGAATCAAGGACGCGTACGCCACCGGCCGCGGCAGTTTCAAGACCCGAGCTCGGGTCTCCGTCGAAGCCATCACCGCTCGCAAGGCCGGACTCGTCGTCACCGAACTCCCGCACCTGGTTGGGCCCGAGCGCGTCATCGAGAAGATCAAGGACGGGGTGAATTCCAAGAAGCTCAGCGGCATCTCCGATGTCACCGATCTGACGGACCGCACCAAAGGACTTCGCCTCGTCATCGGGATCAAAACCGGTTTCAGCCCGGAGGCCGTGCTGGAGCAGCTGTACCGTGTGACCCCGCTCGAGGACTCGTTCAATATCAATGCGGTAGCCCTTGTAGATGGCGGTCCACAGACTCTCGGTCTGCGGGAACTGCTGCTCGTCTACATCGCACACCGCATCGAGGTCGTAACCCGACGTTCGGCCTACCGGCTGGCCCGACGCAAGGAGCGGCTGCACCTCGTCGAAGGTCTGTTGGTGGCGATCCTGGACATCGACGAGGTCATCCAGGTTATCCGCGCCAGCGACGACAGCGAGCAGGCTCGCACCAAACTGATCGATGTCTTCGACCTGAGTCAGATTCAAGCCGAGTACATCCTCGAGCTTCGCCTGCGACGCCTGACCCGCTTCTCCCGCATCGAACTCGAGACCGAGCGAGATCAGCTTCTGGCGGAGATTGCTGCGTTGGAGAAGCTCCTCGGCAGCAAAGCCTCCATCCGCACTCTGGTGTCTGACGAACTGGCCTCGGTGGCCGAACGTTTCGGTACCCCACGGCGAACCCTGTTGACCGAGGCGAAGCCGAGTATCGCCGGCGCCAACAGCGCCGCCGCCAAGCGGAAGGCCGCCATCCTCGAGGTGACGGACACCCCGACCAGGGTCTACCTCAGCGCGACGGGAAAAATTGCCCGGGTCGAGCTTCCGTCCGACAGTGCGGTTTTGCCGGAACGGATCGCCCCGGCACAGAGGCGCAGCAAGCATGACGCCGTGTTGTCGGTCCTGGACACAACCAGCCGCACCGAGATCGGAGCCGTCACCAGCTTGGGAAGGCTCATCCGGTTCTCCCCCGTCGACCTGCCCGTGCTGCCACCGACCTCGGTTCAGCTCGGTGCGGGCGTACGCGTGAGCGACTATCTGGCCCTGCCCAACAAAGCAGAAAAGATTCTGGCGCTGGTCGCGCTCGATTCCGAGCAGTCAATCGCTCTCGGGACCAGACAGGGCATCGTGAAGCGCGTCACCCTGGGCGACTGGGCGAACAAGCCTGACTTCGAGATAATCGGGTTGAAGCCCAAGGATGTGGTGGTCGGCGCGGTGCAGGGCTCGGAAGACGACGAACTCGTCTTCATCGCCTCCGACTCACAATTGTTGCGTTTTCCCGCCGGGTCTGTGCGCCCGCAGGGTCGCACTGCCGGAGGAATGGCCGGCATCAAGCTGGCCGCCGACGCCCACGTCGTGTACTTCACCAGCGTGGAAGCGCAGAGCACAGCCGCGTTCGTGGTGGCGACCGTCGCCACCGGCAGCCACACACTGCCCGGAACCGACCCTGGCAGCGCCAAGGTGTCAGACTTCGCCGAGTACCCGGCGAAAGGCCGAGGAACGGGCGGAGTGCGCTCCCAGCGGTTCCTGAAGGGCGAGGACACCGTCTCCGTGGCGTGGGTGGGGCCGCTTCCCGCCCGTGCCGTCGGGTCGGACGGCACGCCCCGCTCGCTGCCCGAATCAGGGTCACGGCGTGACGCGTCCGGGGCCATGCTCGACTCCGTGATCGGCGCCATCGGCGCCCGAATCGGCTGACACCAGAACGGTCCCCCGCAGTGTGCACCCGGTCGCCGGGTGATGTGCGGGACGGTGCGTTATGGTAGCGAAATGACACACCTCGACGGTTCTGCAATTCTCGTCCTCGGCGCTTCTGGGGGTCTGGGAAGCGAAATCGCCCGACTTCTCGCTGCCGGCGGCGCTCGACTCGTTCTCAGCGGCCGCGACCAGGCGAAACTCGAGGCACTTTCGATCCCCGGTACCGCGGTCACCGCCGATCTCACCGATCCGGACGCGATCACGGCCCTGGTAGCGGAGGCGATCAGGGTTAACGGACGGCTCGACGGCATCATCAACGCCTCGGGGGTCGTTGCCTTTGGACCGGCGACCGAGGTGAGCGATGAGACGCTCACCGAGTTGTTCGCCGTGAACACCCTGGCGCCGATCCGCCTGCTGCGAGCAGCACGGGCCGCGCTAGCCGAATCCGCCCAGCAGGGCAGAGACCCCTTTGTTGTCACTCTCAGCGGGGTCGTCAGCGAGAGCCCCACCGCCAACCTCGCCGCCTACTCGGCGTCGAAGGCCGCCCTCGCGGCGTTCGGACAGGCCGCCGGCCGGGAACTGCGGCGCGGCGGGATCCGCATCTTGGACGCCCGGCCCGGACACACCGAGACGGACCTCTCCACTCACCCGATATCCGGAACCGCCCCGCGCCTGCCGGCCGGCTATTCCCCGGCGGTCGTCGCCCAGCGAGTCGTCGATGCCATTATCAACGGCGAACGCGACTTGGCGAGCACGTCGTTTCGCGCCCAGGACGACTAGGCCCGGTCGTCACACATCGATCCGATCGCGACTCAGCTTGTCCGAGCTCTCGATGATGAACTCTTTACGCGGTGCGACGTCGTTTCCCATCAGGAGTTCAAAAACGTTCCCGGCCATCTCGGCATCGGCGACCCGCACACGGCGAAGCGTCCGGTGGGCCCGCTCCATTGTCGTGGTCGCGAGCTGGTCGGCATCCATCTCACCGAGGCCCTTGTAGCGCTGGATCGGATCCTGGTACCTCTTACCGCTCTTCTTGAGGCCGGTGAGCACGGCCTGCAGCTCGACCTCCGAGTACGTGTAAATGGTCTCGTTGGGCTTTGTGCCTGGGTTCATCACCACGACCCGGTGGAGCGGGGGGACAGCCGCAAAAACGCGTCCTTCCGTGATCATCGGGCGCATGTAGCGGAAGAACAGGGTGAGTAACAGCGTACGGATGTGGGCGCCGTCGACATCCGCGTCGCTCATGATGATGACCTTTCCGTAGCGCGCGGCGGACAAGTCGAAACTTCGGCCGGAACCGGCGCCGATCACCTGGATGATCGAGGCACACTCGACGTTTGACAGCATGTCGGCCACGGACGCCTTCTGAACGTTCAGGATCTTCCCGCGAATGGGGAGGAGCGCCTGATGCTCACTGTCCCGGGCGAGCTTCGCCGTGCCGAGCGCGGAATCTCCTTCGACGATGAAAAGCTCGCTCGTCGACACATCGTTGCTGCGGCAGTCGACCAGTTTCGCAGGCAGGGACGAGCTCTCCAGGGCGTTCTTTCTGCGCTGGGTCTCCTTGTGGGCACGTGCGGAGATTCGTGATTTCATCTCGGCCACGATCTTGTCCAGAACGACTGCGGCCTGGGTCTTGTCGTCGCGCTTGGTCGACATGTAACGCTCGGTCATCGCCTGCGCGACGACGTTGGCCACGATGGCACGAACCGCGGGGGTGCCGAGCACCTCTTTCGTCTGTCCCTCGAATTGCGGCTCAGGAAGCCGCACGGTGAGCACCGCCGTGAGGCCAGCCATCACATCGTCTTTTTCCAGCTTGTCGGACCCCATTTTGAGCCGGCGGGCGTTGAGCTCGACCTGGGCACGGAGAAACTTGAGCAGGCCCGCGTCGAATCCAGCCAGGTGCGTTCCGCCCTTCGGCGTGGCGATGATGTTCACGAAGCTACGGACGACGGTGTCGTAGCCTGTCCCCCAGCGCAGGGCGATGTCCACGGCACACTCACGGACCAACTCGGTGGGCACCATGGCGCCCGTCGGTGTCAGCACCGGTACCGTTTCCCGGAACGTCCCGTTGCCGGTCAGGCGCCAGGTGTCTGTAATCGGGCTATCGGTGGCGAGATGCTCGACGAACTCCGAAATACCGCCCTCAAACTTGAAGGACTCGAGCATGTGCACGTCGGTACGCTGATCCGCGATTTCGATCGCCAGGCCCGGAACAAGGAAGGCCGTTTGGCGCGCCCGCTCGAGCAATTCCTCTGTCTGGAAAGCAGCGCCCTTCGTGAAAATCTGACGGTCGGCCCAGTACCGCACCCGCGTCCCCGTGACGCCACGCTTGACCTTGCCGATGACGCGCAGCTCACTCCGGTTCTCGAAGGGCGTGAAGGGCGCGTCGGGACTTTTCTCCCCTGAGTCCGCGAAAATTCCCGGTTCACCGCGGTGGAACGACATGGCCCAGGTCTTCCCGTCGCGGTCGACCTCGACGTCGAGACGCTCAGACAAGGCGTTGACGACGGATGCGCCCACACCGTGCAGTCCACCGGACGCGGCGTACGATCCGCTGCCGAACTTACCGCCGGCGTGAAGTTTGGTGAAGACGACCTCGACGCCGGTCAATCCTGTCTTCGGCTCGATGTCAACCGGAACGCCCCGGGCAGTGTCGCGCACTTCGACGCTCTCGTCAGAGTGAAGCACAATGTCGATACTGGTTCCGAAACCGCCGAGCGCCTCATCAACCGAGTTGTCGATGATCTCCCAGAGGCAGTGCATGAGACCGCGCGAGTCGGTGGATCCGATGTACATGCCCGGGCGCTTGCGAACCGCTTCCAGCCCTTCGAGGACGGACAGGTGGCGGGCAGAATAATCAGAAGAACTCACAGCAATCAAGAATACCGAACCCAAGCCCTCCCCCACTCATCAACACCCGATCGAAGTGCGCTACGCGGTGAGCGAAATAGCGGTCATCCGACTCGATAACCGCGCCGGACCGTGTTTTCATAGAGGACAGGTTAAATTGGTATCAATTGGTATCAGTCTGGAGGAGGAAACCATGTCCCAGATCGGAACCGAAAATGGTGCCATCGACCAAGAGAAGACTCCACACCAGCTCACCGCGGCGGACCGCTGCGATGCGTGTGGAGCCCAGGCCTACATTCGTGTGGTCGTGAACAACAGCGAGCTGCTATTCTGCGCACACCACGGTCGTAAGCACCAGGAGAAGCTCGCCGCCATCGCTGAGAGCTGGCACGACGAGTCGAGCCGTCTCCTCGAGGACCAGCGCTCCTAACGGAATCGGCGGGCGCAGGACAGCTTCCGCTGCATTGTGCCCGCCGCGAATCTCTACTCTGAGGAGAGTCCAAGCCGCACAGCAATCTGATTGCGTGCGGCTTCTGCCATGTCGTCTACGGCCAACGATCGCTCACCGGGCAGATACTCGTGTCCGATGCGGGCCAGGGCCGAATGCAGCATGTGGTCGGCCAGACCAGGGTTCCGGGCGAGCACGGGCCCGTGCAAATGGGTGCCGACGACGCTGCCCATGACCAGACCCTCCGTGCCCGCGCCATTACCTGTTCCGGAGAGAACCCGGCCAAGCGCAGACGCTTCGGCGCCGACATAGCTTCGCGAATGGTTCTCGAAACCGATCAGACGGCCGTGCCTGGACGCGACCACAATGTCATCCGTGGCCCGGGCGGGCATCGGAACAGCGCGACCGGCAACAATACCCAATCCCTCGATGACGGATCCGTCGTCACGTTCGATACCCCAGCTCAGTAGTTCCCAGCCGGTTCCGACGAGAAGGATCGGCACACTTGCAGTGGCCCAGGTGCGCAGCTGCGTCGTCATTGTCGCCAGGATATCTCTGGCGCGCACGAGGTCGGAGTCGGAGCCCGATCCGACGACGACGGCGTCGACCTGGTCAGGCAGATCAGCCAAGGAATGGACCTCCACGACCGTGGCGTCGGCGCCGGCCCACCGGGCTCGCTGGGCGAGAACGCGTGCATTTGCGGCATCCCCGTTGGTGTCGAGGAGTTCGGGCAGCAGCGACACGATCGTGAGCGGACGGTTCATTCCTGCTCCTCCTTGTTGGTTGCGAGCCCCAGGTGCGCCCTGGTGCGTCGCATGGAGTCTGCGGAGAAGATGATTGTTTTCAAACCCGTTAGCGGTTGAGGCAGAGCGAGGAAATCGTCCAGGGCCAGGCCCAGGTCCGGCTCGACGCGGTCGACGAGGACGTCGTCGTATGCCAGCTGGAGCGCGATGTCGTGCGCCTTTGACCCCGATGCGATGCGCACCCTGCCCAGCCCCGAGGTGTTGACGGGCCAGAAGTAGGACGGGTCACGCACGTCCGACCCGATGGCTACGAGGATCTGCTCGGTGCCTTCTTCAAGGCTGTCCAGGTTGAGCTGGAAACTGGCCGGATTTTGCACCAACACGAATTCAACCTGGTGACCGCGTACGGTGACGATCTCACCACGACCGAACACCGGTGGGATGGCCGAGATGGCGGCGATGGCCAGCACCGGATCGAAGCGGTCGCCCAGTGCGGCCTGGGCCGTGCACAGCGCGGTTAGTGCGTCAACGGCATAGTGCGTGCCGCGGGCAGGAAGCCCCAGCGGGTACTCGACCCCCGCGATGCTCACAGTGGCATGGCGGCCCTGAACCGAGGTGAGGAGCATCCCCTCCCCCACGTTCAGTCTGGTGTCAGTGGTCGCGGTATAGCCCAGGCCCCGGGGATTGTCGGCGAGGACCTCCGCGGAGACGCCGTAGCGGGCGACTGCCAAGGCACCGTCAAGGCGTCCGGCGAGGTCGGTCAGGTACTGGTCGTCCGCGTTGACCACGACGGTTCCTGTGGCTCTGGCCGCGATCTTGGCGAGCATCGCCGCGACCATGTCCGAGTCATGGAAACGGTCGATCTGGTCCACCATCACGTTCGTCAGCGCGACCACGCGCGGCGTGAGCGAACTGGAGATCAGGGCACCGTGGCCCTCATCCATCTCCAGCACCGCGATATCGCCCTTGATCAGACCACTCAAACTGGCTTGCTCGAGCAGCGCGGAGGTCAGACCCTGGCTGATGTTGGCCGTGGACTGGTTGGTGAAGACGACCGTGCCGTGAGCGCGGAGCGCAGCGACCAGCATCTTGGTCGTGGTCGATTTGCCGCTGGACCCGGTGACAATGATGAGTCCGCCGGGAAAGCTGTTGAGGGTGCGCGGGAGGAAACCGGGTGCGATCCTGTTGACCACAAGACCGGGGATCGCAGATCCACCGCCCGGCTTCCGCCAACGGGCCAGTTTCCGTACGACGCGTCCAAGGAGAATCGCCGGTGCGTAAAGCAAAACGCTCTCTATTCGAGGTAGTCGCGTAGGGACTGCGACCGTGAGGGATGACGCAGTTTGGCCATGGTCTTGGACTCGATCTGGCGGATACGCTCACGCGTCACACCGAACGTGTCACCGATCTGGTCGAGAGTCTTCGGCATACCGTCTCCAAGGCCGAATCGCATGCGGATGACGCCTGCTTCGCGCTCGGACAAAGAGTCGAGCAGGCTCTCCAGCTGCTTCTGCAGCATCGTGAATCCGACGGCGTCCGCGGGGACGACGGCTTCCGTGTCCTCGATCAGGTCGCCGAACTCGCTGTCGCCGTCCTCGCCGAGCGGGGTGTGCAGGGAGATGGGTTCGCGGCCGTACTTCTGGACCTCGACGACTTTCTCCGGGGTCATATCCAGTTCGCGGCTCAGCTCCTCCGGTGTGGGCTCCCGGCCGAGGTCCTGAAGCATCTGGCGCTGCACGCGGGCGAGCTTGTTGATGACCTCGACCATGTGTACCGGGATGCGGATCGTGCGGGCCTGGTCGGCCATGGCTCGGGTAATCGCCTGGCGGATCCACCAGGTGGCGTAGGTGGAGAACTTGAAGCCCTTGGTGTAGTCAAATTTCTCGACGGCACGGATGAGGCCCAGGTTGCCTTCCTGGATCAGGTCAAGGAACTGCATTCCGCGACCCGTGTAACGCTTGGCGAGCGAGACGACCAGACGGAGGTTCGCGCCCAGGAGGTGGCTCTTGGCGCGAGCACCGTCTTTGGCGACCCACATGAGCTCGCGTCCCAGGGCGCTCTTCTTCTCGGCGTCGGTCATTTGGGACATCTTGTCCTCGGCGAAGAGCCCTGCTTCGATTCGCATCGCGAGCTCGACCTCTTCGGCGGCGTTCAGCAGGGCAACCTTGCCGATCTGCTTCAGGTAGTCCTTGACCGGGTCGGCCGTCGCACCGGTGATGGCGCTGGAGTACACCGGCACCTCGTCGTCGTCGTCGACCAGCGACAGCACCAGTGCGCCGCTCGGAAGTGCCTCGGCGGATGCTGCACGCTTCTTCTTGGCCTCATCGGAGTCGTCATCGGCATCCGTATCGTCGCCGTGCGCGGCCTCATCGTGCTCATCGGACGCCGGCTTGGCCTTCGCCTTCGTGCTGGCGGCGCGCTTGCGCGGGGCAGGCTTCTCCTCACCGTTTGCAGCGGCAGCGGCAGCAGCAGC
>Ga0136639_10000026_pt1 | contig 47146 bp, 45 predicted proteins | sample AntDrymUQ8592106_2_FD_113739 | JGI IMG/M metagenome (GOLD analysis project Ga0136639, IMG submission 113739) | Polar desert sand microbial communities from Dry Valleys, Antarctica - metaG UQ859 (21.06) | ecosystem: Environmental > Terrestrial > Soil > Desert | place: Antarctica: Dry Valley...
AGGAGCGGCGATCTCCGAATCGCCCGCCATGAAATGTGAACGAATCCGCTCTTTATCATCCGTCGATGAGATGCCCATGCCGAGAAATCCGCTCTTCATTGTCCGCGCACGGACGGGCGATTCGGAGATCGCCGCTCCTTGAGGCGATGCGGAGATCGCCGCTCCTTGTTCCCAACCGCAACGCGGTCCCGCGCGATGCCCGGACGGAACCGCGTTGCGGTTCTATTTCCCGTGGTCGCCGGTTCCCAGGGTAGGCCTCATTCCATTCGGCCAACCCTGGGCTGGAGGGCGTATGCCCGTTGGGCTTGGCCTACATCTTCTCCGGCACGCGGATGCCTAGCAGGCCGAGGCCGCGCTCAAGCACTCGGCTGGTGAGCTCGCAGAGCGCCAGGCGGCTGCGCCGCGTCTCGCCCTCGCTCTTGAGGACCGGACAGGCTTCGAAGAACGAGTGGAACGCCTTGGCCAGCTCCAGCAGATAGTTGGCCAGAATGTTGGGCCGGAAGTCCTCGAGCACGCTGGGCAGCACCTCGCCAAAGCGGGTGAGCATGCGGGCAAGGTGGATTTCGCCGTCGGCGGCAATGGTCAGTTCGCCGTCAAGGGCGACGACCTCGTCAAGCTTGCGGAAGATCGAGCGGGTCCGCACATAGCTGTATTGGAGGTACGGCGCGGTGTCACCCTGCAGGGCGAGCATCCGGTCCCAGGAGAACACATAGTCAGTTAGACGGTGCTGTGAGAGTTCGGCGAACTTGACGGCGCCGAGCCCAACAATTTCGGCCACCTCTGCGCGCTCCTCCTGGGTGAGAGCCGGATTTTTCTCCTCGATGACCCTGCGAGCGCGCTCGACGGCCTCATCGAGGACATCGGCGAGTTGGACATTTTCGCCGTCGCGGGTCTTCATGACCTTGCGGTCCTCGCCGAGGATGGAGCCAAAGGCGATGTGGCGGAAGTCCGCCTGCATGCCCCAGCGCGCGGCGGCGTCAAAGATCTGGCGGAAATGAAGTTGCTGCGGGCTTCCGACGACATACCAGACATGGTCCGCCTGCCACCCCTTGACCCGGTGCTCAATGGTGGCCAAGTCGGTGGTGGCGTAAAGGAAGCCGCCGTCGGCCTTGCGGATGATGGCCGGGTTATCCTTCCATTCGCCATCCCGTTGCACCTTGAAGGGATCCTCAGTCTCCTCGCGGTTGCCGGCGGCAAAAATGCAGATCGCCCCGTCGCTCTTGCGCGCCAAGCCCTCGTCCAACAATTCCGAGACCAGCCCGGGGAGCCGCTCGTTGTAGTAGCTCTCGCCAAGCCAGTGGTCGAAGTGGACATCGAGCTTGGCGTAGATTTTCTCCAACCCGGCCTTGGAGAGCTCAATGCACTGGCGCCAGATCGCGAGATTCTCCTCGTCGCCGGCCTGCAGCTTGACCAACTCCGCCTTGCAGGTCTGCAACACGGCGGGCTCCTCTTTGCACTGCGCGTTGACCTTCTTGTAAACTCCAACAAGCTCGGTGATCGGGTCGGCCTCAAGGGCGGCCCGGTCTAACATCGTTTTCCAACCGTGCAGGATCATGCCAAACTGGGTGCCCCAGTCGCCGATGTGGTTGTCGGTGATGACGTCAAAGCCAAGCAGCCGTGCGATGCGTGCCAGCGCGTCGCCGAGGATGGTCGAGCGGATGTGGCCGACGTGCATGGGCTTGGCGACGTTGGGCGCGGAGAAGTCGATGACCACGCGGCGGCCGGCGCCAATGTTAGGCACGCCCAAGCGCGGATCGGCTAGAAGCGTTGCAACCCTGCGTGCCCACGCCTGTGGGATGACGCGGAAGTTGATGAAGCCCGGGCCAGCGATCTCTACGGAGGCGAGGTCATCGACCTGGAGGGCGGCGGCCACTTGTTCGGCAAGGGCGCGCGGATTGCAGCGCTGGGCCTTGGCTAAGACCATGGCGGCATTGCTTTGATAGTCGCCGAAACGCAGATCGGCAGAGGCCGCGATGCTGGTGGCCGGCATCTCGGCCTCGGGCATCACCGCGCTGAGGGCGGTGGCGAGCCGCTGCTCAAGCTCTTCATGCAATGTCATGGCGTTTGGCTCCATAATGGGTGGTTCCGAGGGGGAAGTGCTCGCTGAGCAGTGAGGCGTGGAGGGCTGGATGGCTCCCAAGCCGACCGCTTCTTCCTGCGTCCGGAGGCCGCCGGGAAGGGGAGCGGAATAACGGCGGAACCCAGTAAACGCAAGCAGTTTCCCGCCTGCGCCGGGCTCGGCAAGCGCGCCTCAATGGCCCTTGCGGCGGACCTGCTTGAGGAAGGTCGGGAGCAATTCGGCTTCAATCCACTTGAATGCGGGCTCCAAGCCGCCATCGGTGAAAATCCGCCCGATCCTTGCCTCAACGCTGGTCGGATTGCCAAACGCGCTGAGAAACCCGTTGGAGGTGAAGTGGACAAAGGTTTCCCCATCCATCAGGCCTTTTTCACGCAAAACCCATTGGCGCGCATACAGGGCGAGGACGGCGTCACCAATCCATGCGCATTCCCGTTCAGCGCGGATCTCGCTGCTGCTCCCCTTGAGTGGCCTCATGGTGCGGAAACTTCTTTGACGGCCGGAACGGCAAGAGGATCCACCACGGCACCAGTCGCCGGCGGCGCTGGCACCCCCTCCGCTGGCGCTGCCGGCGGCGGACCATGCAGCGGCTGGGGCGGCGGCGACGGCTTGAGTTTGCCCCGCAACATCATTTCCGCCTCCCCATCCCAATACCCGTGTTGCAATTCAAGAAACACGCTTGTGTAGGGCAGCGCCGTGCGCGTCTTGATGACCAGCACGTCGAACGTGCGGGTGGCATCCTCCAGCAGCGTCATCAGCGATTCCTGCTCCAGCTCGGTGGCAATGCGCCCGTGCAGCGAGGCCTCGAGCTTGGGCCGGAACTCCTCGATTCCCGGGGCATACTGGTTTTCAATCTGGCGCATTTCCCGCGGCACATAGACGCGCGGCTGGAGAGTCTCGGTTTCCTCAAGAATCTGCAAAACAGTATCGACCACCTCGGGGATCTCGGCGTCCAGAAAGGTGACGCGCACGCCGCGGCGGCTGTGGGCGGGGAAGGAGGCGTCTGCCACCACGATCCAGTTGCGGTACCCAAGGGTGTGGATGTTTTTCCGCAGCGGCGCCTTCCAAGCCGGCTCGACCGGTGCGGCGGGCCCAGCACAGGTGGCTAAAACGAGCCCCGCAAGCGCGCAGGAGATGACCGTGAGTGATGACATATTGGTTCTCTCCGCATAATGCGGTCTCTCGGGGCTGTCAACGGATGTGCGCGCCTACATTAATTGCGCGCCGGCTTCCGCCAAGGCACTGCGCTCGCCCTTGCTGAGCGAGATGTGCGCCGTGAATGGCTGACCCTTAAGGCGATTGCGGGTGTAGACCAGGCCGTTGCTGCGGCTGTCCACGTAGGGGTTATCGATCTGGGCCGGGTCGCCGACCATGATGAGCTTGGATCCCGCCGACATGCGCGTTACCACCGTCTTGGCCTCTTGCGGAGTAAGCTGCTGAGCTTCATCGAGAACAAAAAACCGGTTGGGGATCGAGCGCCCGCGAATATAGCAAAGTGCCTCCACCTCAATGATCCCCTGCTCAAGCAGCGCCTCGTACGGCTTCTGCGGCGCGTCCGAGCCATCCTTGCGCGGCTGCTTGCGCCGCGGCCCGAGCGGCTGGCTTGGCCGCATCAACAGGTCCAGGGAATCGTAAATCGGCTGCAACCACGGGCGCATCTTTTCGTTGAGCGACCCGGGCAAAAATCCCAACTGTTCGCCCATGGCCACCACCGGGCGACTCACCGTCAGCCCGGTATAGCGGCGATTGAACATTTCATGCAGGCCAGCGGCCACAGCGACGAGGGTCTTGCCGGTGCCAGCGTGGCCATAGCAAGTGACCAGCGAAATATCCGGGTTGAGCAAGGCGTCAATGAGGCACTTCTGCCCCAGATTGAGCGGCTTAAGGTGATGGCCGTCAGGGATCCGCAGCACTTCGGGGATCTGCAGCCGGACAAATCGGCCACTCGCATCCAAGCGCGCCGGAATCGTCTGCTTTTCCCCCGCATGCAGCAGCACGTATTGGTTGAGCACCACCTCGCGCCGACGATCACCCTCCAGCGCAATCTCACCGGAGCTGGCAAACCGCTGTAAATCAGCAGCATCCATCTCAATCCGGCGCATCTCGTAGCTCGCCACCTCACTTGGCTCCACCTTGTCGTTGAGGTAGTCCTCGCACTCGATCCCCACCGCCCGGCCCTTGAGCTGCATGTTCAAGTCCTTGGTCACCAAGACTACCTGCTCGTTGAACTGCATCAGCAACATCGCGCAGGCCAAGATCCGGTGGTCCATCCGCTCCCGGTCGGCAAAGATCCGGTGAAAGCGCTCAAGCTGCTCCGAGTTTTTCGGGCAACTCATTGGATCATAAATCACCAGCCGCACTGTCCCGCCTCCGTCAGTGGGCACCCCGTGAGTCACCTCGTCCGCCGTGGAAAAAAGCGCCGTGAATTTCCGGTGCACGCTACGCGCATTGGCCCCGCGCTCGGTTTGCTCGCCCTTGAACTTGTCGAGCTCCACCAAAACATCGGCCGGGATGCAGATGTGGTTTTCCTTAAACCTCCCAAGGCAGCCAGGATCATGCAGCAACACATTGGTGTCCAAAACGAAGGTTTTCACCCCCGCCTGCCCCTTAGGCGTCAGGAGCCCAAACTCCCCCGGGCTGAGCTCCACCCGAGCCCCCTTCTTCTTCCTCCTGTCCAGGTCCTTGGTCTCTTCAAACAGCCGAACTTGCGAATCCTCGGAACGATGAATCATGACAATTCTTCAGGGTTGGGGTGCGTTGGGTGCCGACCACCGATCCTCCGGCTCATGCCTCCGGATTCGGTCATGCCACAACCGCGTGGCAGAATTAATGCCAAATTAGTCAACCTAAGTTAATAAGTCGCGATTTCCCCCGCAGCGCAATTCAATTCCACTCATCCGCGCAACGCTCGCCCGCAATTCTCTTCCACGCAACTCAGGCTGGGGGCCACTGGGGGGGTGGGTTGCAGCAGGCCGGGTGACTTGCTGTGGCATGCCGCAGCCGTGGACTGCTGTAGCTTGCTACCGCTGTGATGCTCGCAGCTGGCTGCGGCATGCCCGGGGGGAGATTTCCGCCTGCTCACCCGCGCGCGTCCTCCTGCCGGTTGACCTGCTGCGGCATGCCGCAGCACTGGAGTTTGGCCCACAGCCTTCGGCGTCCTTCAATACGCAGTTCTCCTGTTGAACGGCCGGTCGAGACAACTCAAGGAGTAGCGACTTCAGTCGCTTCTTCCTGCTTAAAACGCGACTTCAGTCGCGCCTCCTTGCTCAGCCATAACCCGCAACTCGGCCATTTGCAGCTTGCCGAGTTCCCCGCGTGGAAATGCCGCCACCACGGCGGTGCCGGCCATGCGCGCGGGACCCGAGGCTTGAGCTTGATAGGCGACAAGGGCCGCCTGCAAGGCGGCGCTAGGAGGGGCCGATTCACTCACAAGCACCAAGCGACACCCGCGCCGAGCATCTGGCAGATCCATTATCTTCCAGACGTCGGGCAGAGGCAGCGCGGTTTTGGCGATCTCACGCTCAATCTCGTCCAAATCGACAAGTTCGCCAAGCACCTTGACCCGCCGGTCGGCTCGGCCCAGCGGCGTGAGCCCCTCGTCGCTGAGCGCCACCCGGTCGCTGCTTGCAAACCACTCGCCCACCCGCGAAAGAAATTCCCAGCCACCTCCGCGGCTAACCACATAGCCGGAAAACAGCCCGCCGCCGCGCAGCTCCAAGCAGCCGCTCGGACCCACCCGCGCATCCCAACCCGAGAGCAACGGAAGCGGCGCGGGACAAAACCCCTCGTCTAGCTGTTGGAGCGGCGCGGTGGCGATTTGCGACCCCGCCTCGGTCATCCCAAAACTCGCCAGAACCGGCCATCCAAGCGCCCGCGCCGCTTCACCCAGCTCGCCGCTCACCGCTCCGCCGCCGGCTATCACCGCGCGCAGCCGCCGCGGCGCGGTGAGCCCGGCCGCCACTAGATCTACCAGTTGAGTCGGGACCAGCGAGACGAGCGAGACATCGGCTGCCTCTAACCAGCCACGGAAACCCATCGGCTGCCACTTCCCAACATAGCGGGCCACCCCGACCCCCGCAAAGAACCCGCGCGCCAGAACCCCGAAGCCGCCGACATGGCGCTCCGGCAGCGCCAGCCCCCAGACATCATCCGCTCTCACCCGCAGGTGCGCGTTGACCGCCTCCGCCGAGCAGCGCAGCGCCCCGCGCGAAAGCGCAACCCACTTCGCCGCGCAGCTTGACCCGGATGTTAGAAACAATACGTGCGCTGCTAGCTCCGCCTGGTCCCCCGCCCACTGCGCCAGCCCGCCCGCCCCGGGCTCCAGCAGCCGCGGCTCGTCGCCCAGCCAGAAGCTCGCATCCGTCACCCGAGGCGTCTCCATGGCAGCTCTTCTAACAGGTCATTGAACCCCAGGCCGCTTCCGTCCGGCGCTTGGAACTCCGGCTTCCAAGCGCCGAGGCGCTCGCTGAAGGGGGTTTTCTCAAACAGGTGGTGGGTTTGCAGTCCGCAAATGTCGGTGATGCCGGGGAAGAACAGCCCTAACCGGCCTGCCTCCCAAGCCGCGAATGTTTGGCCAAACGGATGGTCCATCGCACTGGTAACCACCACGCGCTGGCCGCGGTCGTTGGCCGCGTCGCCTAACAAGAATGGCTCATCCACGGCGGGCTTGATGACCACGATGTCGGCCGCATCGCTCAGGGGGCTGGCCTCACGGTCGATGGCGAGGCGCAGGCCGCGGTTGTTGCGGCGCAAGTCATTCCAGACGCCTTCGACAAAAGGGCAGGGATCCTCGAAGAAATCCACCTGCCGCTGAAGCGCCGGGGCGAGCCCCTGCCAAAATCCTTCGACTGCGGCGGCCTCGCGCGCTTCATTGAAGTCCAGGCGCCAGCGCAGATCCGGGAAGGCCGCGTGCATCTGGGTGAGGAAGGCCGCCTCGGCGGCCAGGTCGCTGCCGGCCTTGAGTTTAACGTGGGTGAACCCGAGCGCCGCGGCGCTTTCGACCACCCCGGGCTCGGCGCGCACCACCGTGGCGTGGCTGGGTGGCACCTCAAGTTCCTCAAACATCCAGTCGTCATGCTCGCGCGCCGCGGCATCCATCTCCGCGCAGCGCAGGGCGCGGCGCACGACCGGCCAGCGCCGCACGCCTGCTAGGTCTTCCAAACATTTTGTTAGCGGCGGATCGCCCAGTTCGGGCCATGGATGGATGCAGCCAAACCCGCCGCCGGTGCGGATGAGCACGCCGTCAAACTCGCGGCGCGCAGTGAGCGCATTCAAGCGCGCCACGCTGCGCATGCGATAATGCCAATACCAGACCGGTTCACGCCCCTCCTCCATGCCGCTATCCTCCGCGAATCCGCTCAGCGTGCAAGCACCGCGGCTAGCGTAAAGCCAAGGGCAAAAACCACCAACTGCAGGGCACCGAAGGCCAAAAACCGGTTATACGCAGGCCCGGGCTCGGTCCGCCAGACCCGCAGCACCTTAGCGCTAAACAACAGAGCAGGCAAACCGCCAAGCGCCAGCGCCACCCCGTGGGCACCTCCAACAAGCAGCCAGCCCACCGCCAGCACCTGCGGCAGCACGCAAAAAACCGTGATCATCACCCGCGCCGCGCGCTTGCCACCGCGCACCGCCAGCGTCCGCTTGCCGCTCCGGCGGTCCTCGTCGATATCCCGCAGGTTGTTCACCCCGATCAATACCGCGGACAACAAGCCGACCTGCAGGCCTAACAACCATGCCCCGCCCGGCCACTCGCCGGTCTGCACAAAGACGGTGCCCATCACTGCCACGAGGCCGAAAAACAAAATCACGAAAATCTCGCCAAGCCCGCGATAGGCCAGCGGCAGCGGACCGCCGGTGTAGCCAAAGGCAAAATAAAGCGATGGAATCCCAATGGCCACCATCGGCCAGCCGCGCGCCTGGAACAACGGGACCCCGCAGCCTGCCGCCAATGCCAAACAGCCGACGGCTAACAGGTAGACCGTGCGCCGCGAAAGCAGCCCGGAGGCGCTTGCACGCCGCGGACCAAGCCGCGCGGCGGTGTCCGCTCCCTTGGCGTGGTCAATCGCGTCGTTGAAAAAATTTGTCCCGATCTGGATCCACACCGCACCTAACACCGTCCACAGCGCCAGCGGCCAGTTGACCCCCCCGGTCTGCCACCACGCCAGCACGCAGCCAAGCCACACCGGCACCACCGCAGCGGGCAAGGTTTTGGGCCGCGAGGCTAACAAGATTGCCAGAGCCGCGGGCACCGCGGCCACCTCCGCGGCGTCGGGCATGCTCCTGTTATCCAAGGTGGCCAAGGTGGATCGGGAAGTTAGGGCACCCGCGGGAACTTGGAGAAGTCCGGCTTGCGCTTCTCGACGAAGGCCTGTTTGCCCTCCTTGGCCTCCTCGCTCATGTAGTAGAGCAAGGTTGCGTTGCCGGCCAGATCTAGCAGGCCCATCTGGCCGTCGCAGTCCGCGTTGAGGGCTGACTTCAGGCAGCGCAGGGCCAGCGGCGAATGGTCGAGCATCTCCCGGCACCAGGTAAGGGTCTCCTCCTCTAGCTGCTCGAGCGGCACGACGGTGTTGACCAGGCCCATGTCCAAGGCCTGTTGGGCATCGTACTGGCGGCACAGAAACCAGATCTCGCGGGCCTTCTTCTGGCCCACGATGCGGGCGAGGTAGCTGCTGCCAAGCCCGCCGTCAAAGCTGCCGACCTTCGGGCCGGTCTGGCCGAAGCGGGCATTGTCCGCCGCTATTGTTAGGTCGCAGACAATGTGCAGGACATGGCCGCCACCGATGGCGTAGCCGGCCACCATGGCGACAACCGGCTTGGGCAGGGAGCGGATTTTCTTTTGGAGTTCGAGCACATTGAGGCGCGGCACGCCATCGCCGCCGATGTAGCCGGCGTGGCCGCGGACCTTCTGGTCGCCGCCGGAGCAGAAGGCGTGGGGCCCCTCGCCAGTTAGAATGACCACGCCGACCTCGGCGTCCTCGTGGGCCATCTCGAAGGCCTGGAGCATTTCGGTGACCGTTAGGGGGCGGAAGGCATTGCGCACCTCCGGGCGGTTGATGGTGATCTTGGCGATCTTCCCACCGTCGGTGGTTTCGTAGCGGATATCTTCAAATTCGGCAGCGCGCGTCCACATGCTCCGCATCATTCCCAGCCAGCGGGCACACGCAACCGTGAAAACCCACTTCGACAAGCCGTCATGGATGGTCGCCGCGCCACGCGCGCGAGTCCGCCTCGCCGTACACAGCCCATTGATGCCGGGCTTTGCGCGCCACCGCCGCGGCCAACAATTAGCTACGCAAAGCGCCCGCGCCACGCTAGTTTGCCCGTGATGGCGCTGCGACCGCGCGGGGGCGCGAAATTTCTCCCAAGGATTTTGCGGCCCCGGTGTCTGGTTAGAAGCAATCGATCCAACAACTATGAAACGCACCCAATCCGCTAACAACACCCGCAGCGCCGCGCTGCTGGCTTGCTCGCTTATTACGTTAGGCATGGCCGGAGCGGCCCATGCGCAGGCACCTGGCGAGCCCGCCGCACCTGCCGCGGGGGCGCAGGCGCCGGCAGTCAAGCAAGCGGAGCTGCCGGTCCAGCGGGTGACGCTGTTTTCCAGCGGGGTGGGGTACTTTCAGCATGGCGGGAAGGTAAGCGGCAACGCCGGGGCCGAGCTGAAGTTCACCACCAAGCAGATCAACGATGTTCTCAAGAGCTTGGTGTTGCAGGACTTGGATGGCGGCCTGGTGAGCGCGGTGACCTACCCGTCGCTTGATCCTCTGGCCAAGACCTTGGGCTCGTTCCAGATCAACATCTCGGAGAACCCGCCGATGGCCGACCTCCTCAACCAGATCCGCGGCGCGCAGGTGACGGTTTCCGTGGAAGCCCAGGAGATTACCGGCACGGTGGTGGGCGTTGAAAAACGCAAGCGCCACCTCGTCGAGAGCAAGGAAATGGTCGAGGAGTTCTTCCTTAACCTGCTCGCCGGCGGCTCGATCCGCTCGGTGCCCTTGGCCAGCGTGCGCGACATCCGCATCCACGACGCGCAACTCCAGGAGGAGCTCAACAAGGCGCTCGCCGCGGTGGCCAAAGCCCGCGACCAGGACAAGAAACCCGTCTCGCTGCACTTCAACGGTGCCGGCGATCGCCGCGTCGTGGCTGGCTACGTGGTCGAAACCCCCGTCTGGAAAACCAGCTACCGCCTGCTGCTCAACGCAGACAAGCCCTCCCTCCAGGGCTGGGCCATCATCGAGAACCAGACCGATAATGACTGGAACAACATCGAGCTGAGCCTCATTTCCGGCCGCCCGATCTCCTTTACCCAGGACCTCTATCAGCCGCTCTACCTGCCGCGCCCCGAGGTCAAGCCGGAGCTCTACAGCTCGCTGCGCCCGCAAATGTATCAGGAAGGCATGGCACCGGCTCCTCCAGCACTGGCCCCCCAGGCGATGCGCGCGGCCGGCGGCGGACGCAGAGAGATGAGCAAGGCCATGGCGATGGAATCCGATGCCATGGCATCCGAATCCTTCGCTGCCGACGAGGCCATGGCCGCGGCCGCGCCGATGGACCCGTCGGCGAGCATCACCTCGATGGCCAACGCGGAAAACCTCGGCGAGCTCTTCCAGTACACCGTGCCCAACGTTTCCCTGCCGCGCCAGCAGTCATCCCTTATCCCTATCATCACCGACGCGGTCCAGGCCAAGCGCCTATCCATCTATAACAGCGAGGTGTTGGACAAGCACCCGCTCAACGGGGTGCGCCTAACCAACAAGGGCGCCGACGCCAAGCACCTGCTGCAGGGACCGGTGACGGTGTTTGACGGCAACCAGTACGCCGGCGACGCGCGGCTCAACGACACGCCTCCCGGCCAGGAGCGGCTGCTGAGCTACGGGGTGGATCTGAACGTGCTGGTTGACTCGAAGAAAAACACCCAGGATTCCGTGATCGAGTCCGCCAGCATCAACCGCGGCGTGCTCAACGTGCAGCGCAAGCTTGTCCTGACCCGCGAATACGTCGCCGACAACAAGGGTGACGCGGAAAAAATCCTGCTCATCGAGCACCCGTTCCGCCAGGGATGGAAGCTCGTCAAGACCGCCGAGCCGGTGGAAACCACCAACAGCCTGTACCGCTTTGAGTTGACCCTGCCCGCCGGCAAGCAGGCTACCCTTCCGGTCAAGGAGGAGTTTGTCCAACTTGAGACCATCGGCATCCTGCCAATCGACTTCGGCACCCTCGACATCTATCAGAAGAATGGTGCCATCTCCAAGGAGGTGCGCGCGGCCCTCTCCACGGCCATCGTCATGAAGCAACGCATGGTCGAACTGCAGCGCCAAATCAACGAGCGCGAGCAGAACGTCGCGCGCATCAGCCAAGAACAGGAGCGCCTGCGCGAAAACCTCAAAACCGTTCAGCAGCAGGGAGACTACCGGACCCGCCTGCTCAAGAAACTCGACGAGCAGGAATCCTCGATTGAAAAGCTCAATGCCGAGCGCGACGACCTGCGGGAGAAGTTAGAACAGCACCGCAAGGAGCTGGAGGACTACCTCAGCAACCTGACGGTTAGCTAACGCCCGACACCTCATCCCAAAGCCCGGGGCCCGCGCCCCGGGCTTTTTTGTGGCTCTCACGAATCTACCATGGCGGTAGGGCCCCGCCGAGCGCGGCTGTGCCATTGGGTGACTGCGGAGCGCCCCCCAATTGTCAACCCGCCCCATTGCCGCGCCAAATCATGGCGGGCGTGACATTGGAAAGAGCTTCGCGCCTACCAATGGCCATTCCGCGCGGGGCGGGGCCAGAGGCCCAGCCCTACCGCCAATGCCGCGCGCCAATCAGGAAGGTCGGAAGGTCTCAAAAATCGGAGACGCGGCACATCAGGTAAAGGGTAATGAACAAAAGTCCGGGAGAGCCTTTTTTGTTGGCCGCGGGTGCCCTCGTGGCCAGGCTGCGGTTGCATCTTGGCAATCGGGCTGCATCTTCTAGCAGTAGAAACCGCCGATGTCGGCCGCGTGCTTGTGAAATTCAGAGATTACTATGAGGTTCTGGGGGTTGGCCGCAGTGCCAGCCAAGACGAGGTTCGCACGGCCTTTCGCAAGCTCGCGCGCAAGTACCACCCGGATGTGGCGGCGGACAAAACGACGGCTGAGGAGAAGTTCAAGGAGATCAACGAGGCCTACGAGGTGCTCAGCGACCCTGAAAAGCGCAAGAAGTACGATGCGCTTGGCAAGGACTGGCAGCACACGCCGGGCGCACCTGGCTACGGCGCCGGCGGGTTTGACTTTGGGGACGCGGGCCAGCACGGGTATCACTTTGAAGGGACTGGCTTCAGCGACTTCTTTGAGAATTTTTTTGGCAGCCAGGGCGGCGGATTTGGAGGCGGCGCAACGCGGCGCGGTGCCTATCCCGGAGCCAGCCAGCGGGCGGGGCGGGATATTGAATCGGAAATCCTCGTCACTCTCGAGGAAGTCATGCACGGCTCGGAGCGCACGCTGGCGCTGAGCGAGCCGAACGCGCCCGCCGCCCGGCGCACGGTGCGCATCCGCATCCCCAAGGGGGTGAGCGAGGGCCAGTTGATCCGCGCGGCGGGCCTCGGACAGCCCGGCAGCCACGGCGGGCCGCGCGGCGACCTGTTTCTGCGCGTCCGCTTGGAACGCCATCCGGATTTCCGCATCGACGGCCAGGACGTCATCTTTGACCTCCCGCTTGCCCCTTGGGAGGCAGTTCTGGGAGCCACCGTCGCGGTGCGCACCCCGCACGGATCGTCCAAGGTGAAAATCCCCGCAGGAACCGCCTCGGGCACCCAGCTGCGCCTCTCCGGCAAAGGCTTACCCATCCCCGGCAGTTCCGCTTTTGGCGATTTCTTCGCCTGTGTGGACATTCTCACCCCTACCGAGGTCAGCCCGGCGGAACGACGCCAGTGGGAAGCCCTCGCTGAGATCTCAAGCTTCAATCCCCGATGAGCCATGCACGAGATTTCCCCCCTCACCGAATCACGCCAGCACGATGGGTTTGATCTGGCCGCCGCAGCCGAGCTCTCCGGCATGCACCCGGAGATGATCCTCGAGTTCACCCGCGCGCGCCTTATCCGGTTCTCGCCCCACGGCCCAAGCGGCTCACTGCGCTTCGATAACCACGCCATCTTCCGCCTGCGCCAAATCCAGTCTCTGCGCCAAGAACGCGCCATGAGCCTGCGCTCAATCCGCTTGGTCGTCGAGCTCCTCGACCGGTTAGACGCCGCCGAGGCCCAGGTCCGCTCCCTGCGCGAACGCCTGCCATGACTAACGGTTGGTGCCAACAGCGGGGCCCAACAACCGCGTCCTTGCATAGTTAGCCTTTCTTAAGTAATCAGGCCGTCCCCGCCCGATGGCCCGCCCGCGCAAAACACTCCAGATCGACCGGCCGCGGCGCAACCGCCGGTCGCGTCCGCCCCTCGGCCAAGCCTTGCGCGAGGCCAACGAGCGCGCCCATCAGCGGGCCAACCGGCGGCTGGGCCAGCGCACCGGCCGGACCTCAATCCACGCGGCGATTGCCGATTTCAGCGCCCAGGACCTTGAGATCCCCACTCTCGGCCAGAGGCTGCTGCGCTGGATGGCCGCCCTTTGCCTGCTCCCCTTCGCGCTGCTGACCACGGTCACTTTCTTCCAAGGCCTCAACCTGGCGGTCCAGAACAACAAGTTCTTCACCGGCGTGCCGTTCTACTTCTTCACCCTCGGCTTCATCCTGATGGCCATCGCCTTCTTTTCCAAGGCCACCCGCTCGTTCTGCCTCTACCTCTATGTGCTTGGCCATGAGCTCACCCACGCGCTCTTCATCGTCCTCTGCCTTGGCCGCGTCTCGGGTTTCAAGGTCGGCCTGAACGGCGGCCATGTGCTAACTAACAAGACCAACCTGCTGATTGCCCTTTCGCCGTACTTTGTGCCGTTCTGGTCCCTGCTCTTCCTGTTGGTCTATACCGTCACGCGGCAATTTGTGGCCATCCCCTACGCCGAGCAGCTCTTATACGGCGGGGTCGGGCTCACCTGGGGCTTCCACATCCTCTGGACGCTTTGGATGATCCCGCGCGACCAGCCCGACCTGAAGGAGAACGGCACTTTCCTTTCCCTGGTCATCATCTATCTGGTTAATCTAACTCTGCTGGCGGTCTTCCTCTGCCTGGCCTCCGAGGATCTCACCTGGCTCCACTTTCTCTCAGAATCCACCAACCGCGGCCACCGCTGGCTGCAGCTAGGCCTCGGGCTGGCCAAGCAGGTGCTGGGTGGCTAGCGGCAGATCCCGGCGCATTCGCTGGCTTGACACGTCGCGCGGATGGTGCAATCTCCGCGTCCCGCCGCGTTGGAACGCGGTGCCAATCCATCCGCATCATGAAATCTGACCTGCATCCCAAATACAACCCGGTCGTCTTTGTTGACATGACTACCGGCGCACGCTTCCGCACACGCTCGACGAAGAGCTCGGAAAAAATCGAGAACATCGATGGGGTTGACCACTTCCTCATCTCCTCGGGCGTCACCTCCGACTCCCACCCGTTCTTCACCGGCCAAAAGCAATTCGTCGACACCGAAGGACGCATCGACAAATTTCAAAAGCGCTTCGGCTCCGTCCGCCGCGTCGGCAAGCCGAAACTCGACGCCTAACCCGCGTCACCGAGCGCTTCCTCTTCAGCCGCTCATTTTTCCGAAAAAATCCGTCCGGGCCACCCCGGGCGGATTTTTTTTGCCCCGCGCCGAGCGCGAAAGCTCCCGCATCCGACAAAAAAACGGCCGCCCCCGGAATACATCCCGGGGCGGCCATCGTGGTTAGTTTCTGCTAGAAGTTGTAGCGCAGGCCGAATTCAACGAGTCCGTCGCTCTCAAGGCTGAGTGGCGAAGCGATGTCAGCGAGGGAATCCGGCTCGTCGTCCAGATGGATCCAGCGCAGGCCGGCAAAGACCTCGAGGGAACTCGTGGCATGATAGACGATGCCGCCAAATGCCTGAGCGGCAAACACCTCGTCATTTCCACTGATGTCGCCAGTAAGGCCCGAGAAGCCGGAATAATCGACGAAGGCCACCCCAAGGCCGGCACCAAGGAAGGCGCTAACCCGCTGGCACAGCGCGCGCTCAAACTTCACGTTGAATGTCAGCGGGACCACCTCAATTTCCTGCGCCACGTCAACGACTTGGTTGCTCGACACCTACTTGTATGCCTCCTCCTTCTCCGTGTAGCCAAGCTCGCCAAACAACGCCACCTGCCACCTGCCATGGCGTGTCCGCTCCCACCTGCAAGTGGTACATCGGCTCGTCAAACTCAAAGAGATCTCCCACCGAACCGGCGGCAAACCCATTCCACCCACCCGGCTCGGCCGCGACAATGACCTGCGTGGAGGAAACATCGGCCGCCTGGCCGCCAAGGACCGGCGCCGCCAGCGCGATTGTTAGGAGAAGCTGTAATTTCATGCTCCGTTATTGTTAGGTAATACGGCCCCTGCTGTCAAAACCCTTCCCCTGCATCCAGGACGCAAAAAACCGCCCGTGGCTTAGCCCCGGACGGTTGCTGGATGGGTTGAGTTGGTCAGCCTAGAACTTGATGCGCATGCCGATTTCGGCCAGGAAATCGTCATCGTCGAACTGCAGCTCGTTGATGCCGAGGTTGGTTGGGGTCTGGTAGTCGATGTAGATCCAGCGCAGGCCGGCGAAGAGCTCGAACTTAGGGGTGAAGTGATACCCCAGGCCACCGAAGACCTGGCCGGTGAAAACCTCATCCTCTTCGCTGGCGCTGCCGCCAGCGCCATAACTCGCGCCGTAGTCAACAAAGGCCACTCCGCCGCCAAGGCCAAGATAAGCGTGGAAGCCACCGAAGATTGACCGGCTGAACTTCAAATTGAGCGTCACGGGAATGAACTCCAACTCCTGGTTGGCTCTCTCCAAGGCGGTGCCAAATGCCCTGCTGTCGTCCGCCTCGGTCCAGCCCACTTCCAGAAACAAAGCCGTGCTCCAGCCGTACATGACGTTCCCGGTCTCGTAGCCGAGTTGCACGTGGTACATCTCCTCCTCAAATTCATCAAGATAGCCAGCAGAGGCGCCAAAAAACCAGAGCTGCTGGCTTGGCTCGGCCATCATCGGCGCCGGCGTGACTTGATAGGAAGGCTCCACAACTTTCGTCCCGGCGAAAACCGGCGCAGCCATTGCTAGGGTAAGAATGAGGGGTAATTGCATGCGCGCTTTTGTTAGGCCAAGCACCGGGACCTGTCAAGAGACCCGCTGGGGAGGAGAGCTGTAACCCTTGATCCAGCAGCGGAAAAAGCCCCCGCGGAGGTGGGGGGCCGCGGCCAAAAAATTTCAGCTCAGCCGTAACAACATTCCAATTCGCTCGCGGCGGAGAGCCTGTTATTACTTAAAGAAGGTTCCTCACAGGCATAAAAAAGCCGTGCGTGAAGAACCCGCACGGCTTAGGGAAATTTCAATTCAGCTCAAGCAGAATCAGAAATTGTAACGGGCGCCGATTTCGAAGAGGAAGTCGTCACCCAGGTCGAGGTTGGCGCTTTCGCCGCCATAGCTGAGTTCAGCTTCATCGAAAGTCAGCCAACGAACGCCGCCATAGATTTCCACGTTGGCGTTGACGTTGTAGTTCAAGCCCGCAAAGGCTTGAGCAACGAAAACCCAGTCGTTGTCGGAGTAGTTGCCGAACTGGCCAGCATTGATGTCGAGGTCCACGCGGGCCAAGCCAAGTCCGGCACCCAGGTAGGCGTTCAGGTTGCCGGTCAGAGGACGTTCAAATTTCACGTTGAAGGTCACCGGGATGACATTCAGGTCAAAGCCGGTGGGCGCTCCGGTCGCATCGGCAAGCCCTTGCAAGGCGGATGCCATCGAATCGACGTCGAAGTTGTTCGTAGTCGGTGCCGGCGCGAAGGTGGCGTTCCGGTCGTAGGATTCTTCCTTCTCGGTGTAGCCAACTTCACCAAACAAGGCGACATTCCAGCCCGCCACGCTCCACGGGGTGTCCACACCCGCGTGCAGGTGGTACATTTCTTCTTCAAAATCGTTCAGGTAGCCAACCGAAGCGCCGGCGAACCAGCTCCAGACGGCTGGCTGTTGCGGCTCGGGATGGATGACTTGTTTGGAGCTGGTCACTTGCGTGCCAGCAAACAGGGGTGCCGCGAGGGCAAGGGTGAATAGGAGCGGTAATTTCATTGCAAGGGCTTGTTAGAACGGCCTTCGCCCCCGTGTCAAGACCCTGATTACCAGCAATTGTTAATAAAACCGGGGCATTTGGCGGATTGTGGGGCGATTTTTTTTGCAGCCCCCGTGGAGCGGGTGGGGCGGGGGCCGTCTAGAAACTTGGCCTTCACCCGGCAATGAAAAGGGCCGCACGGAAAGAAATCCGCACGGCCCATCAAGTTCAAACGCCGTCGCGGCGGAGGTCAGAAATTGTAGCGCAAGCCGACTTCGCCAAGAATGTCGTCGCCAAACTCCGGGGCGCTGATGCCCACGACCTGAGGAGTGTCGTAGTCAACGTAGATCCAGCGCGCGCCGGCGAAGACTTCCAAGTGAGCGGTCGCATTGAAGACCACGCCAGCGAAGACCTGGGCGGCGAGCACCTCGTCGTTCGCGTTGACCTCGCTCTCAAAAGCGCGGTTCAGATGGTAATCGACCAAAGCCACACCGGCGCCTGCACCCATGTACACCGAGAAGCGATCCGTGATCGGGCGCTCAAGCTTTACGTTGAAGGTCATTGGAATGATCTCAAACTCCTGGGTGTCGCGGCCAACCGTCGACCCAATTCCGACTGCAGGGCTGCTCGCGTCCGTCTCGGTCCAGCCGACTTCGGCAAACAGCGCCACATTCCAGCCCGCAACCTGCCATGGCGTGTCCATGCCCACGTGCACGTGGAACATATCCTCCTCAAAATCATTCAAATAGCCTGCCGAGGCACCGGCAAACCAGTTCCACACAGCTGGCTCGGACATCTGCGGCGCTGGTGCCACTTCGTTGCGCGTATAAACTTCGGTGCCGGCAATCGCCGGGGCCGCTAAGGCCAGGGTGAGAAAAATTGGTAGTTTCATGTTAGGCACTGTTAGGACGGTTTTCCAGACAGTCAAGGGGCGCACCGCTACTTTCTTCAGATTTCCGCCGGATTTTGCGACATTGCCGCGCAAATCCTGCGAGTGGCAGCGCTAATGTCGTTTGCTTGGAGCAATGCGGAGACGACCACGACGCGAGTGGCGCCGGCGGCGAGGACCGCGGCCAGGGTGGCGGGGACGATGCCGCCGATGGCAAAGATGGGGATGGAATCTCCAAGCTCTGCCTCAACCGCGGCGAGGGAGTCCAGACCGATGGCCGGGCGCCCGAGCTTGGTTGGGGTCGGGAAAAGCGGGCCAAAGCCGATGTAGTCAAACCCTTCCGCCAGAGCGGCGCGTGCCTGCTCGCGGGAATGGGTTGAGCGGCCAAAGATGAGATCCGGGCCACAGATGTCTCTGGCCGCGGCAAGTGAGCCATCGTCTTGGCCAAGATGCACGCCGTCGGCCCCAACAGCGGCGGCGAGGTGAGGAAAGTCATTCAAGACAAAGGGCACATTTGCCGCCCGGCACTGCCCGACGAGCTTGCGGGCCAGTCCCTCGATGAGCCCATGCCCATGCCCCTTGGCCCGCAGCTGCAGCACGCCGGCCCCGCCGTCTAACAACGCCGCGGCCGCTTTCTCCGCCTCCTCCGGCGCGACGTAGCCGAGATCGACGATGGCGTACAAGCGGCGGCCGGCCCAATCGGTGAAGCGCGGGTGAGGCATTGGCTAACAGTTAATCGCGCAAGCGGCCGGCATGCTCAGTTTGCCTCGCGTTCCTCGAGATACTTCGCGACCCAGCCGATGTCGTAGGTGCCGTTGATGAAGTCCGGGTGGCGCAGGATTTCCTGCTGGAAGGGGATGGTCGTCTTGATGCCGCGGATCATGAATTCGCCCAGGGCGCGGCTCATGCGGGCGATGGCGATCTCACGGGTGGCGCCGGTGACGATGAGCTTGGCGATGAGCGAGTCATAATACGGCGGCACGGTGTAGCCGGAGTAGGCGTGGGAGTCCACGCGAACGCCCTTGCCACCAGGGGCATACCAAAGATCGATGGTGCCCGGGCTGGGCATGAAATTGTTGAACGGATCCTCGGCGTTGATCCGGCACTCGATCGAGTGGCCGCGCGGGGTGGCATTGAGCACATGCTCGGAGAGCGGCTCGCCGGCGGCAATCCGGATCTGCTCCTTGATGAGCTCGCACCCCATGACCTCCTCGGTGATCGGATGCTCGACCTGGATCCGGGTGTTCATCTCCATGAAGTAAAAATTCTCCGCCGCATGGTCGACGAGGTACTCGATGGTGCCGGCGTTCTGGTAGCCGATAGATTTGATGAGATCCACCGACGCCTTGCCCATCCGCTCGCGCAGGATCGGCGTAACTAACGGTGAGGGGCATTCCTCGATGATCTTCTGGTTGCGCCGCTGCATCGAACAGTCGCGCTCGCCAAGGTGCAGCGCGTTGCCGTGGCTGTCGGCGATGACCTGGAACTCGACGTGGTGCGGGTTGAGCACCAACTTCTCCAAATAACAATCCCCGTTGCCGAAGCAGGCCTGAGCCTCCGCGCTGGCCGCGCGATATTGCGCGATGACCTCGCCCTTCTCGAAAGCCGGACGCATGCCACGCCCGCCGCCACCCGCCGTGGCCTTAATCATGACCGGCAGACCGATCCGCAGCGCCTCTTCCAAGGCATGCTTCTCGTCGCGCAAAATTCCGTCCGACCCCGGGGTGATCGGCACGCCGTAAGCCACGGCCGTGGCCCGCGCCGTGTTCTTGTCGCCCATCATGCGGATGAGTTCCGGACTTGGGCCAATGAACTTGATGTTGCAGCTCTGGCAGATCTCGGCAAAACGCGCGTTTTCGGAAAGAAACCCGTAGCCCGGATGAATCGCTTCAGCCTCGGTGATCTCCGCCGCGGCGATGATCCGGTCGGCCTTCAGGTAGCTGTCCTTGCTCGCCGGGGGCCCAATGCATACCGCCTCATCGGCCAGTTGCACGTGCATCGAGTCGACATCCGCCTCGGAATAAACCGCGATGGACTCCACCCCCAGCTCACGGCAGGCACGGATGATCCGCAGGGCAATCTCCCCACGGTTGGCGACTAAAACTCGTTTGAACATGTGCTATCTAGCAGTTAAACCCCGGCCCTCACTTCAAACGGAACAGGACGTCGCCGTATTGCACGGGCGTCGTGTCGTCTGCTAGAACCGCGATGATCGTGCCGGATTTCTCGGCCTTGATCTCGTTCATCACTTTCATCGCCTCAATGATGCAGAGGGTTTGACCCTGGCTAACCGAGTCACCGACGTTGACAAAAGCATCCGCATCGGGCGACGAGCGGCGGTAGAAGGTGCCAACCATCGGGGAGGTAATGTCCTCACCTTCCTGGACAGGCACCACCGGTCCGGCGGCCGCCGCGGCCACGGCGGCGGTGGCAGGCGCGGCGGGCGCGGGCGAATGCATCACCTGGCTGGCCATGGCCCCGCGCAAAGCTTCAAGATCCGGCCCCTTTTTCAGGCGGATGTTGAAATCGGGCTTCTCGAGGTGGAAGTAGGTGAGCTCGTGCTCGTTCATCAACTCCACGATCTTGCGAATGTCAGTAAGGTCCACGGCGGGATGGGTGGCTGGTTGGCTGGGCACCAGCGCCAAGTGCGCCGTGCAATGCTCAGACCGTAGGAAGCCGGGCCTCGCACGGTCAAGCGCCAACCGGAAAACTCCTAACCAACCCGGAAAGTTGACCTCCCTGCAAAAACCGTGCATCCCTTCCACGATGCCCGCCATCGCCAAACCCCTCCACCGTCCGCCCCAAGCGTGGGAATTCGCCCCCCAGGACTACTTTGCGCGTCTGGCAAACGATGCCATCTTCCCCGCCGGCAGCCCGCTGGAGGTCGATCTGGGCTGCGGTGACGGGTCGTTCCTGCTGGCCATGGCCGAACACTTCCCGCAGCGCAGCTTCCTGGGCGTCGAGCGCCTGCTCGGCCGCGCACGCAAGGTGTGCCGCCGCGCCGCACGCGCCAACCTGGTAAACATCAAGGTGCTACGCCTGGAGAGCCGCTACACCGTCGAGTGGTTGTTAGCCCCAGAGTCGGTCAGCCGGCTGCACCTGCTTTGTCCGGACCCGTGGCCCAAAGTGCGCCACCACCGGCGCCGCCTGGTCCAACAGGAGTTTCTAACAGCGGTTGAGCGGGTTCTTGTCCCCGGCGGTGAGTTCCTGTTCAAGACCGACCATGCTGAGTATTTCGAGTGGGTACGCGCCGAGGTTGCCAGCCATGGCGTGCTAAGCGAGGTGGCATGGCCTGAGGAGGCGTTTTTCTATCCGAAGACGGATTTCCAGGAGTACTGGGAAAGCCAGGGCAAGCCGATCTATCAGGCCCGCTACCGCCGCCCGGGGTGAGGCCCCCCTCACCCTCACCCTCACCGCTGAGGCTGCTTGGCGAGCACGAGCGCGTGTCCGCTGGCGAAGCCGCGCAGGACCAGCTCGTTAGACTTAAAGGCGATGCTCACCGCGCCGGTCTGGTCCTGGCGCAGCAGGGTGATTCCCGATTGCCGGACCCAGTCGGCCCAGACATCCGGAATCCCCGCAGTCCGGGGGAATTCCGCGTGGCTGGCCACGATGACCCGTGGTGCCACGGCGTCGATGAACTCGTCAGTGCCTGAAACCCCGGACCAGTGCCGGCCCATCACCAGCACGTCGGCCCGCAGGTTGATGCCGCTGTCCAACAGCCGCCTCTCCAACAACGCCCCGGCATCGCTGGTGAAGAGAATCCGCCAGCCGTCATGCACCAGCGCGAGGACCATCACCCGGTCGTCGGCCACCGCGTTGCGCTCGTCAGCGGGGGCGATGTACAGGACTTCTAACACCGCGCCGTCACCTAATGGATAGTGCGCGCCGGCCCGCGGCGGGGCAGTGGCGGCGGGGAAAGCGGCGAGGAGGCGGCGGAAGCCCGGACTGCGCGCCCGGACCACCGGCAGGAGCACCTGGCGCGGGGCAAAAGCCTCGACCGCGGCAGCCATGCCGCCCACGTGGCCGCCATCGGGATGGGTAAGGACCAGCGAGTCGAGCGTCAAGTTGAGCCGCTTGAGGGCGGGATGGACGATCCATTGAAAGTCGCCCGCGGAGCCTGAGTCAAGCAGGGTGCCGCCGCCAAAGTTGAGGTGGCAGGCGGCTGATCCGCGCGGCAGGTCGAAGATGAGAAGCTCGGCAGGCGGTTCCGGGCTCCAGCGGAAATGACTGCCCGGCAGATTGGCAAAGCCGGCGGCGACTTTCACAGTTAGGCCGGCCACCGCGGCATTGCAGCGGTTGAAGGGCACCGTGGCGGGTGCCCAGGCGAGGGCAAGAATGCTAGAGAAGAGAGCCAGGGCAATGACGAGCCAGACAAGGCCGATCATCGGCAGCCCGGCAAGGATGGCCAAGGGCGACACGAGGGAGAAATGCACCGCCGTGAGCGGCGAGGAGCCAGCAGAGGCGGCCGCGGACATCCCCAACAGTCCGGCCAACTTGCGCCGCCAGCGCAGTGAGCGCTGCTGCCACGGGGACATCAACACCCGCGGCAAATACAGTTCCGGCCGCGCCATGAAGCCAAGCCCGCGACTCGCCCAAGCGCCAAGAACCGCCATCGAGGCTAACACGCCGTAGGACAGCTGGAAGCCGGCGGTGAAAAGCTGATGGGTGTCCCAAACAAGCACCCCCAGTAAGGAGGCGGCCAGCGTGTTGAGCAGCTGTGGCTGGCGCCGCAGCAGGAAGCCACTGAGGAAGATTGCCGCCATCAAGGCCGCGCGCAGCGCCGGCGGGTTGAGCCCGGTGATTCCCGCGTAGAAGAACATTCCTCCGATCAAAACCAGAATCGCCGCCCGGCGCGGCACCCGGCAGGCGCGCAGCACCAGCCATAACAGCCCGCCAACCATCCCGACATGCATTCCGCTAACCGAAAAAACGTGGAGCGTCCCGCTGTGGCGAAACATCTCCACCACATCCTCGTCACCATGCGGCGTCTCACCCAGCGTCATTGCCCGGATCACTTTCGACTCCCGGCTCTGCGGATCCAAGCCCCGGGTCATTGCTTGGCCCATTGCCCCGCGCAACCACTCCAGCCAACCGGTGAGCCTGCCACCCACCGTGCGCTCCCCGACCGCCACGGGCCCAAGCACCTCCAACAAGCCTGCCGTGCCCTGCCGGTGGAGCCAGCCAGCCACGTCAAACTCCCCCGGATTGCGCGCCGCGGGCACCGCCGCCAAAAATCCATGCAGCCGCACCTGGGTGCCAACCTCCAACGGTTCGGAAAGCCCCTGCAGGCGCAACGCCGTGCCTAACAGCACGCGCCGCCCATCGACACTCTTCAGGCCCAGCTGGCACTGCAGGCCACCGCGACCGGCAGTCGGAGTCTCCAACACGGTGCCGGTCACCTCCACATCCGTGCCAATCATGCCGGCAATGCGGCTCTGGGAGGCGAGCCTGGCGGCATGCAGGCAGCCGAGGGAGATTGCCACGGCTAACAAGATTCCCGCGCCCCGGCAGCGCAGCCTGGATGTTAGTCCGCCCGCGGCCAGCAAAAGAACCACGGCCGCCGGCCAAAAGGCGCGGTTAGCCGCGAGGGCATCGGCCACGGCCACCGCGGCGCTGGCCGCGAGGGCCGCAGGGACAAGCGGTCCACGGGCTAGCAACCGTGACAGCCGCGTGCCGCTCATGTGGAGGCAAGCGCGCGGCCCCATTGCTGGAGGCGGTGACGGGCATTGGCGGAGTGGCGGGTTTGGGGGAAGTTTTGGATGAGTTGGGCAAGAATCTCCGCGGCAGCGTCCTCGTCGTTGAAGGCATCGGCATAGATGTCGGCGAGCCGGAACATGAGGAAGCCCGCATCGTCCTCGCTCCATTGGTGGCCTTCAAGCGCCTCGCGCAGAGTGGCCGCAGCCCCACGGCTGTCATCCAGATGTTCGCGCTGCAGTCTGGCGATTTCCAGCCACGGAAGCCGGTTGCCCTCCTCCTTGGCGGCCACCCGCCGAAAGGCCTCAACGGCCGCCGTGTAATTGCCTTGGGCGACGAGCGCGCGTGCATGGCGCATCGCGTCGGGCTCGACGAACTCGCCGGATTCGAACATGGCATGGGTGATCTTGTTAGCCAGGACGGGCAGAAGATAGGCGACAAAGACGATCCCAACATAACCGGCGGATAGGAATGCGAGCATGATGCCGGTTAGGGCCATGCGGCCTTCCTGGGCATCGGCGACTTTGGCAAGGCGGTCGGAGGTTTCAAAGTTGCCGACCATGGAGGCGGCCTCGGCATTTCCCAAGGTTTCCGCGATCTGGCTGCGTAACTGCAGGAAGTGCCCCCAAGCGAAGGTGAGGATGACGAGCAGGACGAGGTGCAGGGCGATTTTCATGGGCTTGGCGGCGGCAGGAACAACCACCCGCCAGCGTACGGCATGAGTCGCGCAGTTGGAAAGGAAATCAGAGGCGGCGGGCGTTGCGGCCCTCGTCGATGAGGTTCCAGAAGTGTTTTGACTTAGCCAGTTCCTCGTCCTCACCGACGGGGAGTTTGGAGCGGAAGGCGAAGTCGGAGAAAGTTCCCTTGTGGAGGACGCGGTGGACGATGACCGTTGCGCCGGAAACCTCGAAGTAGAAGCGATAGTCCTTGGCGCGGAAGCGGTACAATTTTTTCCCGTTCCGCTCGAGGCGGCCAAAGCGGTGGCCATCGAGTTGTTCGAGGTCGGCCTGGGTGACGCGGAACTCATCGACGAGGGTCAGCTGGTCGAGGATATCCATGCGCGAGAGTTCGGCGGCACTGATTTCGTTAAAGACGATTTGCAACACGCCCGCCTTGGTAGCAGCGGGCCAGCGTGGATGCAAGCGCCCGGAGGCGAGGAAGGGGTGCTAGGATCCCAGCGAGTTGATGAATTATGCGGTAGCAGGGTGGCAGTCGAGCCTGTCCGTGCGGTGAGATTTTTGCTTTTATTCGTGAGTGGCGGGCGGCTAAGGTTGCGGGGTGATCGCATTGCTCGACGGGTATCTTGGACTTCTGCCGCTCCTTACGGGGCTGGCCAAGCGCTGAGGAGCTTTTTTTCCTGCGCGTTCCGGCCCCGCATCCAAGCTGCTGGCACTCCAGCGTTTCGGGCCACGCCACTTTCCCTGTTGCCGCCATTTTCCCATGAAATCCGAATCAATCGCCAAATACCGTGCATTTCCGCCGGTGAGCCTGCCGGACCGCACGTGGCCGGACCGGACCCTGACGCACGCCCCGATGTGGGCCTCGGTGGATCTGCGGGATGGCAACCAGGCGCTGCCGGTGCCGATGGGGATTGAGGAGAAGCTGGAGTTTTTCGACCTGCTGTGCGGGATTGGATTCAAGGAGATCGAGGTTGGCTTCCCCTCGGCGGCGGACACGGAGTTCAATTTCCTGAGGCGCCTCATCGATGAGGACCGGATTCCGCCGGATGTGACCGTCCAGGTTCTGGTGCAAACCCGTGAGCACCTGATCCGCAGAACTTTCGACGCGATTGCCGGAGCTCGCCGGGCGATTGTCCACATCTACAACTCGACCTCGCCGCTGCAGCGCCGGGTGACCTTCGCGGACGCATCGCGCGAACAAATCCGTGATTTGGCGATTGCTGGCGCGCAGTTGGTCAAGGACTTGGTGCCAACCATCCCACAGACCGAGGTTCTCCTGCAGTACTCGCCGGAAAGCTTCAACGACACCGAGTTGGATTTCGCCCTCGAGTGCTGTCACGCGGTGATGGACATCTGGCAGCCGACGCCTGAGAAGAAGATCATTCTCAACCTGCCAGCCACTGTTGAGTGGACCACTCCGAACGTCCACGCCGACCAAATCGAGTGGATGGGCCGCGAGTTGCGCAACCGCGAGTCGATCATCCTATCCCTGCACACCCACAATGATCGCGGGACGGGCGTGGCAGCCACCGAGCTGGGGCTGCTGGCCGGAGCGGACCGCGTCGAGGGCACCTTGTTTGGCAATGGCGAACGCACAGGGAATCTGGACATCGTCAACGTGGCGTTGAACCTCAACAGCCATGGCATCCCATCCGGGCTGGATTTTAGCGACCTGCCGACCATCCGCGCGCTTTACGAGCGGGTGACGCGCATGACCGTCTCCGAGCGCCACCCGTACGCCGGCGAGCTGGTGTTCACCGCCTTTTCCGGATCCCACCAAGATGCCATCAAAAAGGGCCTCGACCGCCGCGACCGCGAGGCAGCCGCCGATCCGACCATTCCCTGGGGAGTGCCCTACCTGACCATTGACCCGCAGGACATCGGCCGCTCGTACGAGGCGATCATCCGCATCAACTCGCAGTCAGGCAAAGGCGGCGTGGCCTACATCCTCGAACGCGAGCATGGCTTTGACTTGCCTAAATCCATGCATCCGCAAGTCGGCAAACGCATCTACGACCTCGCCGACGAACTCGGCCGCGAGCTGACCGGCGACGAAATCCGCGACACGTTTTTCACCCAGTTCACCAATCTTGAGTCACCGCTGGCGGTCATTGATTATGAATTGGTCCACCAAACCGACGAGCGCGGCCAAGTCGAGTGCACCGCGACGGCGACCTTGGCGAACGAGAAAATCAACATTTGCGGCCGCGGCAACGGGCCGATCAACGCCTTTGTTCATGCTCTGCAAAACCATGGCCTTAAAGATTTCAAGGTAACCGACTACCGCTCCCACGCCGTGCGCGGCGGGTCGGATGCCGCCGCGGCCGCCTACGTCCAGCTCCAGCACGACGACGGCCGCCTGCTGTGGGGCTGCGGGATTGACTCGTCGATTGAAATGGCCGGCCTCAAAGCCCTGGTGACGGCATGGAACCTTTTGCGCTAAAACTCTGACGAGAATTTTTCCGGATTGCTTCTTTTTCATCCCAGACCGCGGTTCTAGCCTCTGATTCGTGAAACGTGTTTCAATCACCGCCTTGATCCTGCTCGCCGCTCTGGGCGGGCTGGCCACCAAGCTGGTGTTCAAGCAAATCGAAGCCGGCAACCAATCGGAGCGTTTCAGCCAATACGTGGAGGCGATGCCAGAGCGGGCGCGGCCGTTCATCATGCAGGAGTTCAAGGAAATCCACCCGGATGCTTTCCGCGAAGCCTACAGCCTCTGGGTCTGGTGGCCCCTCGCTGAACTCCGTCTCTCAGCCAACTTCGATCAAAGACGCTACTTCCGGCAGGTCCATGACCACATTGTCGGCACCGCCACCCGTGAGGGCGAGACCCGCGCCATCCCCGCCATCAGCTCGCTGGCACCCTACTACGGCATCCCAGCCACTCCCGCTGCCCCTACCGAGGTTTCTCGGCCGAGTACTTCCCAGAATCTAAGCGAAGCTGCCGGCACTCCCAACTGACCGGGAGAAATCCTTCTCCCTACCCGGGCCAGACGCCTTGTTCAACGAGTTGCCGGGTCGCCACCTCGGCCCATCCCCGGTTGGCCGCCGGCGAGGCGGGCGAGGGATGCAGGATGCGCCCGAGGACAAAATCCCCCTCCGCCACCTGCACCGCGGCCGCTGCGAGCTTCCCCTCCGCATAGGCTCCCACACCGATGAGAAACTCAGGCTCCAACACCCTGAGCACTTCTACCAGATGTGCTTGGCACGCCCGGTCGACAGCCGCCATTTCGTTGCCAGGGAGCTTGTCGGGCGTCAGGTTGCGGCCACTCGCAGCCATCCAAACCAAGGGGCAATAGTTGACCACGAGGTGGTCGGCAAAGAAGTTTTCGGGTGCTCCGAAGCGTTCGGCAAATAATCCCCAGAGGCGTCGACCGCTGACCTCGGAGCGTTGGCAGGCGAAGCCCTCGACCGGGCGCTGCGGATGGGCGGGATCCGGCTGGCCCACGGCCGTGGAAATACCCATCCAGTCCCTGACAATGGCCACCTCCCCAAATGGCACGCCGGTCTGGGTCATGCCGAACGGCCCCGGGTTCATGCCGAGAAACAACACCCGCTTCGGTGTGTCGGCAAAGCGCTGGAGATAGGCGACATGCCCCGCCCGGGCATAGACCAGGGGATTGTAAACACAGGCAACCTCACCGCCAAATCGAAGCGGCGCGAGGTCATCCACCAGCACGCCGGCCGCCTGGACAAGCCGCTCGGCCAGGCCTTTACGGGCGGCGCACATCAACCCGAAAATCCGACCCTTAGTTGGTTGGCTTGTCGCTCGGCTTTGGCTCAGCCTTGTACTTGAGCAAAAGCGTGTACTCGGCCGGCAAGGCGCGGCCCGCGGACAGGCGCTTCGGGTAGGCTTCAGCCACCTTGCATGCTTCCAGCAGACGCAGGTGGCCGGCGGACGCGGGGGCCTCATGTTCGGTTCCAAACAAGGTCATGGCGGTCTTCACCAATGGGTCGTTCACATAAGTGCGCAGCGAAGCCAAGGCGGACTCGCGAATGACGGTTTCATCTTCGCCGCCACTTGCCGTCATGCCAATCCCGTACGCAATGAGGGCCTCATCGACATTGTCCAGGTTCTCATGGGCCATCCCTAGGCAGTACCCTGCCTGGGCACGCTGCGGGCCGGAGACGTCCTTGCGTTCCAGCCACTGCTTGGCCTGATTCTCAACCCGGTCCCACGAGCGCTTGGAGACCCCATCCCAAAGAAGATACAGGTCAAACTGAACCCGGTCCGCCTCGCGCGACAGGCGCTCCTTGGCAAAGCCCTCACGCACCTTGATCATCCCCTCAAGGTTGCCAAGCTTGCGCTGGCATTCCATCGCGTAAAACCGCGACACCGCCGAGTAATTGCCCGGCACATCGAGGGTGCTCTTGTACGCCGCCGCACAAGCCTCGAACTTCAGCAACGCCTCCGCATACTTGCGCCCCTTGTAGAGGGACATCGCCTCAGTGTACTCGGCCGGTTCATAGAAAAACAGCGAGGTGAGACCGTCAATCCGCTGGTCAATCTTGAGGGTCGAGTCGGGCCGGTCCTTATAGCGGATCGCCACCCCGGTGGCGACTTCCACCCAGGCATCCTGGGCGCGCTTGCCATCGGGAAAGGTTAGATGCACCGGTGCGTCGGCGGCTTTGCCACTGCCCACCGCCGCTCCCGCCGCGATCAGCGCCGTGGATAAAACGAGTTTGAAATTGTTTTTCATAAGCTGAAGTCTCCGGTTAAGGCACCTTATCTTTTTGCCTCATCTAGCTTGATCTGCTCCATGGACCTGATCTCGGCATTGCCCTCGTAACTGGTCACGAGTGCTTCGACCTTTTTCCAGGCAGCCTGCTCTTCGGCCGTCATCTTCTCAAGGTGGCGCCGGGTCAAATCGAGGTAGCGCCAGCCGCTCTCATAGGCATTCTGACGATCGCCTTTGGCCTTTGGAGTCATCGCCTGATTGCGCTGCCACATCAGCTTGAGCCATGCTTCAATCGCTGGAGCGGAGACGCCGATGTTGCCGGTTTTGGAGCTCCAGACTTGCAGGTAGATCGAGAGCGCGTCCTCCGGCTTGCTCCGCGCTTCCAACGCCTGGCCGCGCAGCAGTCCCACTTGGCCGGACCACTTCACGAAGCCGTTAGCCCCGGGCTTGGAATCGAGGTATTCGAAGGTGAGCTTTTCGACCTTTTCGAAGTCCTTCTTCTTGGTTTGGAGTTCGATTTGGCGATAGAGAGCGGACTCCTTCTGGGACTTTTCGGTGGCATTTTGATAGACGGTGGCGAGGTCGGCGGAAGCCTCGTCAAGATCGGCGCCCACCCCGCGTCCCTTCACGTCTGCGCGTCCAAACAAGGCCGCGAATTGATAGGCCGGATCGTTGCGCTTGATCGCCTCGTCATAATAAGGGAGTGACTCAGCAGGAGTCTGGGTCTTAAGCCGGAGGTAATCGCCAAGGCGCACCAGGATGAAGGGGGAGAGATCGGCAGGTGCAAAGTCGGCCCGCAACTCGCGGAACAACACGATGATTTGGGCCTCGGCTTTGCGGATGGCATCAGGGTCGTCACCCGCCTTCTTGAGTTCCTTTTCAAAAACGCCGATGATGGCAATCCGCAGCAGTGCCAAAGCCGCCTTGTTGCCGCGCTTCACGCCAGGGAAGTCGTAGTAGTGAGCCTTGAGCTCCTCGGGCGTGTGATCTTCAAGATAGAAATCGGTGTAGGAATTAATCGCCTCCTCCATGCCTGCTGCGTTTTCACGGCCAGCCAGCTCGGCAATCCCGTCGCGCAACCGGCCAAGCCCTTCATCTCCCTTGCCAACTGACCGGTAGGGACGCACGCCGGCAACCGCAACCTGAATCTTGTAGGGCGAGGTGCTCGCGTAGTCAGCCCAGAACCGGTCAGCCAGCTCGGCGGCCGCTTTCATGCTCTCCTCGGGTGCTTTCTCCATGCCAAGCAGGCCAATAAGATAGGAGAGCGCCTCACCGGCAACGATTTTGTTGGCGGCAGCGTCGGCCAGCTGCAAGGCACTGCGGAATGCCGCTTCGGCACCTGCGAAGTCCTCTTTGCTTTGGAGGATGTTGCCGCGCAAATTGTAGCCGTTGGCCATGATTGGCGATGTGCTGAAGTCCTTCTCCAGCAGCGCAATCTTGGTGAGGGCCTCATCCGGGAGGTCCAGATAGAAGTAGGCCGTGGCCCGGTCATACAGCGCAAACGGCAGGTACGGATTGTTGGCGGCATCAGGGAACTTGGTCAAAAAGGCATCCAGCTTGGCGGCCGCTTCCTGCCAGCGCTGCAGGCGGATTTGGTTGGAGGCCTCAAAGTACTGCGACGCCTGGGCAAAGCTGCTTTTTTCGTACATCTGCACGTGCTTCTCAAGGAGCGGAGCCGCCGTCTCATATTGCCCGGTATAGTAATAGCTTCCTCCCAGAACGTGGAGGCAGATGTCGTGCTGGGGAGTGTTATCCGTCAGCTTGTCGATCATCGCGCCGGCAATCGTGATCACCTTGTCATACTCGCCATCATAAAAGAGGGAAGTGAGCATCAACTGCTCGACGGCCGGAATATGCGCGCTGGTCGGAAAATCCTTGCGGAAGATCTCCCCGTATTTTTCGGTCGAAAGCACCGCGCCAATCACCGAGGAAGTCCGCACCAGGTGGTAGAGATGCTCCTCACGCTTCTTGTTGGTCGGGAAGCGATGCTCGATCTCCAGGTAGGCCGCGTGGGCCGCGTGCTGCATCTCGGAGCGCTCATGCAGAATGGCCAGCCCTTCGAGGACATAGATGTCCATCAGCTCGCCTTTCTTCACCAACTCTTCAATCCGCGCCAAGTCCGCCTTCATCTTCGAGACATCCAGCGTGTAGACGCCGTCAACAATGCCACGGCGGGGTTCAACTTCGGCAATCCGGCCCTTCAGGTCAGCGATTGCCACGCGCGTGTCGGGGATCATCCCGTACATCTCCAGCGCGGCGAATTCCATGTCCGCCCCGAAGGCGTCCACCGCCAGCTTCAAGAACAACGGCGAGTAGTTGACCATCTCGTATGGCCGCATGGCCACGTGCGCCCGGTTGCGACCAATAAAGTCAACCAGAGCCTGTTCGTTCTTCGCCTCGATGGCCGCCTCAACCAAGGCTTGATAGGCGGCAATGATGCCAGGGGGCGGAGTCTTGAACTTGACCTTGTTATCTATCGCGATCTCCAGATTCTCAATCCCCTCGGGAATTTTCTTAATCTTGAAATGGCAGATGGCCATGTTGACAAAGAAAACCCCCTGAGGATACGTGTCGTTGATCTTGTCGCGCTCGGCGACAAACTTCTTATAGAGGTCGATGGCCTCCTTGTATTGTTCGTCCGCCTGGGCCGATTCGCCCCACTTGAGCAGCGCGCGCTTGTTGAAAACATTGCCGCCAGGCTTCCCCGCCGGGTCGGGCTGGAATGGAAAATCCTTGTAGCAAATTTCAAACGAGCCCATCGCCACCTTGAACATGCCCAGCTTCATCTCGCAAATCCCCTTGCGGTAATAGATCACCCCGGCCTGCGCGCCAAAGACGATGATTGGGTTCTTGCCGAGCTTCGTCACCGCAGCGCTCAACATCTTGTGGGCTTCCTCCCACTTCTCCTCGTTCATCGCCTTGAGCGACTGGTCGACCAGACCGCCGACACCCACATCATCCTGCGCGCGCACGCTCACAGGCACCGCTGCCAGCAGCCAGCCGCATAACACCATCAAGCTCGTGAAAGAAATTTTGAATCTCATCGGTAGTAAATTGTTGGATAAATTTCCTCCCTCGGAGGCAATGACGGGGCCGATCTCGCCCCCAAGAAGTTCCGGGCAGCCACGGCATCAGCGCCGCGCCAACCCGAACAGGCTCACTTCACCAGGTCAGTGAAGGTGATTGATTTGATCCCTGTTGCAGCGAGGGCATTGATCACATCGATGACGCGCTGTTGCCGCGCTTCGTCCTCCACGTAGACTTGTACCAAGGGCGTGGATTGCGTCGCCGCCGAGGCATCCTTATAAAGCTGCAACTGGCTCTTGAGGTTGGGCAAATCACGCACATTAATATCCGAGTCCATCAATTGCTCGGCCGCTCCGGTGCCGACATAAACCGCGCCGGCATTGTTCAGCTTGATGAACATCGGCGGGATATCCAGCTGCGTTTCCACCGGCGCCTTGCCCGGCAAGTTCATGTTCAAATCCGTTTCCTTCTTCTGCAGCGTCGTTGTGACGATGAAGTAAATCAGCAACAGAAAGGTGACGTCGATCAGCGAGGAAATATCCAACGCCGGTTCGTCTTCTTCCGGCGCTTCAGTTCTTTTGCGGCGGGCCATGGTGTGATTGGGTTATGAGGGTTGAAGTCGAAGCTTATTTCACCTTGTAGACGGAAAACACCACGTTGATGACACCTTCGGCCGCCGCGGCTCGGATCGCCTTGCGGGAATCCGCAAAAATCGCCTCCTTGTCACCGCGAAGGTGCAGCTTGGGGGTCTTGCCGAGCAGGTCGACCTTGGCCTTCTCCAAGCGCACCCACTCTTTGATGTCATCCTCGCCCGACAGAACCTTGCCGTTCAGGTCGGTGAAGATCCCGCCCTCGCGCACATTGACCACGATGCGGCCATTGCCGTCCTTGGCAATCTCGGAGGCCGACGCATCCGCAGGGGTTACTTTATTATCAATCTTGACGACGATCAACGTGGCGCTGACCAGGAAGAAGATCAACAACAGGAAGACCATGTCGATCATCGGCGATAGGTCGAGCTTGCACTCTTCGCCGCCGTCAGCCTGGACCGAACGTAGTTTTGCAGATTTTGCCATGGCCTTTGATCGCTATGGTTGAGGTTTGACCAAGAACTGGAGGCCGGAATGAGCCGGCGGGCGCATTCCCATTCCTCCAGAGACTACTTAAACGGCAATGCCTTCCGGGATCTTAGCCAGATACGCGTCTTGGTTGACGGTCTGGATCGAGGCGTTGAGCATTTCCTCCACCGAGTGCTGCGCGTCGGAGGTCAAGTTGCCCAGGCGGGCCTTGAAGAAGTAGTAGGCCAAAAGCGCCGGGATGGCGGTGATCAGACCCCACATGGTGGTCAAAAGTGCCACGGAGATGTCGCCGGCGAGCGCGGTCGGCTCAGCCTGGCCGGTAACCGCCAAAGTTTCGAAGGCCGACACCATGCCGATGACCGTTCCAAGCAGCCCGAGCATCGGCGCGGCCTGCGCCACGAGCGAAATGTAGTTGATCCACATCATGTTCTTGCGCTGCTCGTTGATCGAGAAGTCCGCCATGGCGTCCTCGACGTGCTCGCGGCCAAGGTCCTCGGGGCGGGTGGCGTCGATGTTTGGCAGGGCGTAGGCGACCATGCGGCCCAGGTAGCTCGGGTGGCCGGCAGCCAACTCGATGGCCGATCGCACCCGGCAGTTGATCATGTGGTCCATCAAGGCCATCCGCAGGTCATCGGGGACAAACTTCGGCTTGCTCAAGGCGATGTAGTTGTAAACCGACAAGGCAAGCAGCGCCAAAGTGGCCAAGCCGATGAAGATCATCGTCGGGCCCCCTTTGATCACATAGGTCGTCAGGGCGCTGTCCGATGAGGCGGCTTGGGCGGCTTCCTGCGCGAACGCGGCGGGTGCCGCGAGCAGCAGGGTGGCGAGTGAAACCAGAGCGACGCGATTTCTTGGGGTGGCAAGTTTTTTGATCATAAAATTACTCGTGTAGACAGCGGGCGATTCTCTGGATCTATCGCCGGATCACAAGAAAGATTTTGGGAAAACCTGCGTTCTTTTTGCACCGCCCTTTTGGCGCTTCGAGACAGGAAATCATTCGCTTCCTAACATTCCCGGCCCATCACCCCCGCCCAGCGGTCGCGCGGGTGCAAAAAGCTCGCGACAAATCATGCATTTTGTCCCGTCGCATCCGCGTGCGCTGCAGTGCTCGCGACCATAAAAAATGATCCGCAGGTGGAGTTGGTTCCAGCTTGAGCGGGGGAAGAGCGCCTTGAGATCTTTTTCCGTCCTCACCACGTTGCGCCCGCTGCTCAAGCGCCACCGTTGCGCGAGCCGGTGGATGTGCGTGTCAACCGGAAAGGCAGGCACCCCAAATGCCTGAGCCATGACCACCGAGGCGGTCTTGTGGCCCACTCCGGGCAGCGCCTCAAGCGCCGCAAAATCAGCCGGCACCTCGCCCCCGTGGCGCTCCACGAGAAGGCGCGAAAGCTCGACAATCGCCGCCGCCTTGCGCGGTGCCAACCCGCAGCTGCGGATCAATTCCCGCACCTCGCCAACCGGCACCCGCATCATCGCCTCAGGCGCGTCCGCCCGCGCAAACAGGCCCGGCGTCACCAAGTTGACCCGCACGTCGGTGCACTGCGCGGAGAGCAGCACCGCAATCAACAGGGTATACGCATCCTTGTGGTCCAGCGGCACCGGTGTTTCCGGGTATAGCGCCTCCAGCCGCTCCATCACCACCCGGGCACGCTCCTTCCGGGTCATCTGCTTGTTACAAAAAAAATGGCCGCAGCGCACAAGGCGCTCGCGGCCATCAGTAAAATCCTTAGCGCGACACCACCTGGGCTCCGCCCGTACGCATGATCGAGGTGAACATCTGGTTGCAGTGGGGATACTGCCGACGCTTGGAAAGCAGCGCCACGCTGCGCTCAAACGATCCCCACTGGATCACCGTGATCTCCACCTTGCGCGTCCCCCACGCATTCATCAGCTCCAGCGACGGGTTGTAAATGTCGATCGTGTCCCCGCCCACCAAGCCCGAGCCGTAGTCGTCCACCATGTACGTGTACGGCAGCCCCTTGATCTTGAACTTCGTTCCCAATGGATAGCGCGACCAGTCCGCCGCGGCGCTGCGGATCCCGCTGGTGTAGCGCAGCTCCGTGCCCGCCGCGTTGAGGTTGCCGCACGCACCCACTTCATTCTCCTTGCACGAAAACGCCGTCGTGCGCACCAACCGGCTGCGCTCAGCCATCGCATACCGCGGCATCCCGTGACGGTCACGCGCCAGCCCCGCCGCCGCCGCTTCTAAACCCTTCGAGGGCTCCGCCGGATAAAACGCACCCCCTGGCGCCACACTCGCAAACATCCCCGCCGTGCCGCCAGCCTCACCCTTGGACATCACTCGCACACTGCCCGACCCCGTCGAACTGCAGGAACAAACAAACGCGCCTCCGAGGAGAACCGCTAACAAAGAAATCGACCGTAGCATGATAATTGTTGGGAGTGGAAGTTGGAATTAAAAACTAACTGTGCTTCGAAAGTTGGACCCGCGGGCCCGCCCCACGCTCAAAATGAAAATGACTCATAGTCAATACCGACCCCGCCGCCCCGCGGCAAACCTTTTTTTCCCTGTTGGAGCGCGCCTGCTCTAACAGCAGGGCCTAACACGCGTGCACGCAGCGTTCCAACCCCCGCCCAAACAACGATCCCGCGGCACCGGCCGGCGGGTGGAAAAAACTCCGGGGAGGGTGCGCCTGGCACCCTCCCCGGAAGGAAATCACGACTGGAACTTGACCGGCTACTTGAGCTCGACGCTGACTTCCTTCTGGGTTTCAAGCTCGACACCCTTCAAGCTCTTGACCGCCTCGGCGAGGGCCGCGCGGTCGTCGGTCTCGAGCTTCTTCATGGCCTTGATGCCGCCCTCGTTGGTCATCAGTTCGCCGAAGCGCACGTCCATGAGCGTGATGGTGTTGTCCTTCACGTAGGTGGCATTGGTCTGGGCAATGCCGGGCTCAACGACGAGGCGCGCAGCCATCCGCATGTCCTTCAACATCTCCGTCATCTGCGGGTCCACCTCGTCAGGCATCTCGTCGCCGGCTTCCGGCTTCTTTGGATCCGGCAACTTGATCGCCAGCTTCCCGCCGCTGTAGGCAAAGGTGATCGGCTCCTCCTTTGGCTTGGCGTCCGCCTCGTTGGCATCACCCATGTTCTTAAGCGACTCTCCAGGAGTGAGCTTCACCTTGTTGATGTCGGCAAACTTGTAGGTCACCTTCACGCCCTTGCCGCCATCCCGCGCAAGCTTCTCGCTGCTCACATACTCAACCCCTTCCCCATAACCGGCCGCCGCCCCCTGGTGCTTCTTCTCGTCGTAAAGATCCTTGAGCGGATCCGGCCCGGCTTCTCCCTCCCCACCGCCCATGGCTCCCATCTGCTCAAGCATCGCCACGATCTGCGCCCCCATCACCGTCTCCTCAACAATCGTCCCGCTGCCGTCCTTCTTCAGGGTCAGCGTCGTCTCGTTCTGCAGGCACGAGTTCAATCCAAAAAGCGCCAGCGACGCGGTTAACAGGCTGAGGAGTTTCAAGTTCATGGTTGTTAGAGGTCGCGCCACCCTTCCCGCTTCGCGCCGACTTGGCAAGCCAGTAAAGCTTGGGCCGCCTGGATCGCCTGGACCGTGGACGCTGTGCATTCTGCTCCTAACAGCCAGGCGGCGCTTGCGGAATGCCGCGCCGCGGGCGCGGCGCGGGTCGGGGAGGGTGCCGGACGAGGTTCCCGCGCGGATGGCTTGACCGGTCAGATCCCGCTGCCGGCCCGTGAGTGGCAGACGCCGCAGGGCGCCGCCTCGGGAGTTAGAACCGGCGCTTGGCATGGCCGCTGCGGCACCTGTGAGCAGGAACCCGGTTGCGCGCGGTCCGGATTCTCCGGCCGCGTGGCGCCCCCCCTCCGTACCCGTGCGCATCCAGACGCATCCAGAAAACCCCCATTATGAACATGAAAAACATTCCCTTGCTCATTTCCTCCTCGCCGCGTGCCCCGCGCGCCTTTCTCACCCTGTTCACCGCCGGGGTGGCCCTGAGTTTCGCCGCCCCTGCCGAGGCCCAGCGCTCGGCGGCATCCTCGTCGGCTTCCCCTTCGGCCCAGCAGTCCGCTCAGGAGCGCTCGTCGCTTGGCCAGGAGCACCAAGCACCCGCCCAGCAACAAGCACAACGCCAGCAACAGGCGCGCCAGCAGCCGCAGCAACAGCAACAGCCCGGCGCGCAAAGCTCCTCCCAGTGGCACTCAGGCGATGAGTGGTTCAACCAGGAGACCCGCGGCAGCGCCAGCAACGAAAACTGGCTGGGTACCCGGCCAAGCAGCGCGGCACCGTTCCACGTCTGGGATCCGCAGACTCAAACTTGGGTGATCATCGATCGGGAAGCCGTGGCGGAGGAATTCCAAGGTCAACAAGGTCAACAAGGTCAACAAGGTCAACAAGGTCAACAGGGTCAACAGGACCCGCAGGATCAGCAGACCCAAGCCGCCCAGCAGGCCAAGAGGGAGCTCAAACAGCAGGCCAAACAAGCGCGGGATGCCGCCAAGCTGCAACAGGCCCAGCAACAGCCCAAGCGCCAGCAGCCACAGGACCTCCAGCCGGCGGCCTTGCAAGGGCGCATCGAGGGATTCCGCGAAGTGGGCATCAAGGACGATTCCGGCCTATGGCAGGACCATACCCTGGTGCGCATCCGCCTGGACAACGGGACGGAGTCAATCGTCGACATCGGCCGCCGCATGGATCTGGAAGACATTGACCTTCAGCAGGGTCAGCAGATCCAGATCAACGGCCACCAAGGCCAGGTGGACAACCAGCAGATTGTGGTGGCCGATCAAATCCAGTCCGGACAGCGCTCCTTCAACATTGCTCGCAACGACCAGCGGCAGGAAATTTCCGGGCGCATCACCGACGTGAGCAAGATCGACCTCAACAAGCAGGGCGAAGACAGCCTGCTGGTGCGCCTCAAGATGGATGACGGCTCTGCGGTCGTGGTCGACTTGGGCAAGGACACCAACCTTGAGGATCTGGATATTGAGAGGAACTCTCAGGTGCGCGTGCGCGGCGAGCGCGAGTTCATCGACGGGAAGTCAATCCTCGTTGCCCAGCAGATCAACGTCGACGGTGAGCCAACCGAGCTGCCACCACCACACCACAACCCACAACTCCAACAACAACGCCAGCAACAGCAACAGCTCCAACGACAACTCCAACAGCAACTCCAGCAGCAACTCCAGCAGCAGCGTCCCGAGCAACAACAGCAACCACAGCAGCCCCAAGGGCCGCAAAGCCAGAGCCAGCGCGGCTACTGAAGGCCGACCGGACAAACCTCCAAGCTCGCCCGCCCCTGCCGGAAGAATCCGGCGGGGGTATTTTTGAACCGCAACGCGGTTGCGCCCGCGCGATGTCCGGACGGAACCGCGTTGCGGTTCTATTTCCCGGTCGCCGGTTCCTAGGGTAGGCCTCACCGGCCAACCCTGGGCTGGTGGGCGTAAGCCCGTTGGGCTTGGGACCCTATCAGGAGGCAATCCAAGCCTCGCTTTACGCCAACGGCGTTGCGCCCTTCAGCCCAGGGTTGCGCGGTCACGCGCTACTTCATTGTCCGCGCCCAAGGAGCGGCGATCTCCGAATCGCCCGCCATGAAATGCAAACGAATCGCTCTTTATCATCCGTCGATGAAATGCCCATCCCGAGAAACCCGCTACTTCATTGTCCGCGCCCAAGGAGAGGCGATCTCCGAATCGCCCGCCATGAAATGTAAACGAATCCGCTCTTTATCATCCGTCGATGAAATGCCCATCCCGAGAAACCCGCTACTTCATTGTCCCCGCACAAGGAGAGGCGATCTCCGCATCGCCTCAAGGAGCGGCGATCTCCGAATCGCCCGCTATGAAATGTGAACGAATCCGCTCTTTATCATCCGTCCATGAAATGCCCATGCCGAGAAATCCGCTACTTCATTGTCCGCGCACAAGGAGAGGCGATCTCCGCATCGCCTCAAGGAGCGGCGATCTCCGAATCGCCCGCCATGAAATGTGAATGAATCCGCTCTTTATCATCCGTCGATGAAATGCCCATCCCGAGAAATCCGCCACTTCATTGTCCGCGCCCAAGGAGAGGCGATCTCCGCATCGCCCAAGGAGCGGCGATCTCCGCATCGCCCGCCATGAAATGTAAACGAATCCGCACTTTATCATCCGTCGATGAAATGCCCATGCCGAGAAATCCGCTCTTCATTGTCCGCGCACGGACGGGCGGTTCGGAGATCGCCGCTCCTTGTTCCCAACCGCAACGCGGTTGCGCCCGCGCGATGTCCGGACGGAACCGCGTTGCGGTTCTAACGGAACCCATCCCGCCGATCCGGACCTTTTTTCGATGTCCGCTTCATTGAGGCAACCCGCATTCGCGTGGCGGCGCCAAAACCCATGGACGTTGGCGCACTGGACGCTATGCTGGCGCTCGCCAAACACCCATGCCCGCAGAGTCCGCCGTCAAAATCGAGAACCTCGTCAAGGACTTCAAAACGTCCCGTGAACCGCTGCGGGCAGTGGACGGGGTCAGCTTGGAGATCGCAGCCGGCGAGGTCTATGGCCTCATCGGTCCCAACGGATCGGGAAAATCCACCACCATGAAGGCGCTGCTTGGCTTGGTTGCGCCGACGTCCGGGAGTTGCTCGATTTTTGGCCGCGACTCGATGAAGGTCGATTCGCGCAACGACGTCGGGTTCCTGCCGGAAAACCCCTACTTCTATAAACACCTCACCGGCGCGGAAACCATCCGCTTTTACGGCCGGCTCTGCGGACTGCGCGGCAAGGCGCTCGTCCAACGCATTGAGGAACTGCTTGTTCTGGTTGGCTTGGAGGATGCCCGCGATCGCCGCCTCGGTGGCTATTCCAAGGGGATGCTACAACGCATCGGGCTGGCCCAGGCCTTGGTCCAGGAGCCGCGGCTGGTTATTCTCGACGAGCCAACCGCCGGTGTGGATCCGCTCGGGTCGCGCCAGATCCGGGACCTGATTTTTTCCCTGCGCGCGAGGGGCATCACGGTTTTCCTTTGCTCCCACCTGCTTGAACAGGTTCAAGAGGTCTGCGACCGAGTCGGCATCATCTTCCGCGGAAAGATGGTCAAGGAAGGGCCGCTTGAGGAACTCATTTCCATCGAAAACCAAACCGAGATCATTCTGGAAAACGCGCCGCCCGAGCTGATTGCACGCCTCTCGGCAATGATCGCGGCCGAACCGGCGGCCACCCTGGTTAAGACCGGGCGGCCACGCACCACCCTTGAGCGGCTTTTCCTGCGTGAGGCAGCCCACCAGCGCGACTCCGAAACACGATGAGCATCAAGCGCCCGCCTCTCTTCTCCCCGTCCCGCACGGTGGTCATTGCCAGCCACACCTTCACCCAGCTGGTGAGGATGAAGGTTTTCTACTTTCTGGCGTTTTTCGCCGTCGTCATCATCGCCAGCAACTTCCTCATCCTGCCCCAGTTTGCACCTCCGGAAACCGGAGCTACGGCTGTCACTGAGAACCAGTTGCGCATGCTCAAGAGCGCCGCGATGGGGACCATGAAGTTGTTTTCCATCATCTTTGCGATTGTTTCCACCGCCTTGTTGCTGCCCAAGGATGTCGAGGACCGCACCCTCTACACCATTCTGGCCAAACCGGTGCCCCGGCTTGACTACCTGCTGGGCAAGCTGCTCGGCGTGCTGGCCCTGATCTTCGTCTCGCTTGCCCTGATGGACCTGCTCATGTCCGGCATGCTCGCCGTACGCGCCAACATGGTGCTTGCCAGCCAGATGCAGCTTGCCGACCAGCTTGGCTGGTCGGACTCGGTGCGCGAGTCAATCCGCTCAAGCGTTGCCATGCACGGGGTCACCGGGAGCCTGCAAGCGGGCGTTTTTGCTATCTTCCTGCAAAGCGCGGTGGTCGCCTCGATGGCCCTTTTCATCTCCACCTTCGCCACCAGCACCCTCTTCACCACCATCACCGCCACCCTAGTCTACTTCATCGGCAACTTCCAGGCCGAGGCCCGCGACTACTGGTTGGCCAGTCCCGACGGCGGCCAGACCGCCCTGGCTCACTTCGGCGCCTTGGCCATGGCCCTGGTTTTCCCTGACTTCGGGCTCTTCAACGTCATCGACACCGCCATCGAAGGACTCGTCATCCCGTTTAGCGCCATTGCCAGCCTCACCGGCATCGCCGTCCTGTACACGGCCATCTACACCGTCTTCTCGTGGTTCGTCTTCTCCAACAAAGAGTTCTGATGAAACGTCTGCCCCGGTTGCCGCTCCTTGTCCTCGCCGTCCTAGCCACAGGTGCGCTGCGCATCCCGCTTGAATCCGCCCTCACCGCCGATTTCCGGTCCCGCAACCTCCTCCTCAAGCCGCTGGACGTCAGCACCCAAGCGAAACTTGGCCAAACCAGCGCGGCGGTTGCCCTCGGTGGCCTGCGCACGATCGTCGCCGTCTTCCAGAACATCCGCGCCAACAACGCCTTCCAGCAGCAGGACTGGCCACGCGTCGCCGCCTCGTTCGAAACCGTCACCACCCTGGCCCCTCGCACCCTCTACTACTGGCAAACCGGCGGTTGGCACATGGCCACCAACGCCGCCTCCTTTTACCGCGACGACCAAACACTTCCCGCACCTCGCCGCGCCGAACTGCGCCGCGACTTCATCCGCCAAGGCACCGGCTTCCTACAACGCGGCGCACGCAACAACCCCCAAAGCTGGGAACTGCCCTATCAGATCGCCCTGCTCTTCGACGATCCAGCAAAAATCCCCAACATCGACGAAGCCGTCCGCTGGATGGACCTCGCCGTTAGCCGCGGCGACGGCGTCCCCGCGGCAGTCCAGCGCCAGCGGCTCTATCTGTTGGCACGCCACCCGCAGCGCCGCCAGCAGGCCCTCGCCCTGGCACGCGAACTCTACGCCGAGCCCGGCGGCATCCACCGGGTCTCCGGCGTTCTGTCCTATCTTTTCGCCCTTGAGCACCATCCGGACGTCCCGCCGGCCCAGCGCCGGACCCTGGCAGAACTCCACCCCAACTCCGCCCGCGCCTATCAAAGCCTCTCAGCCTACTGGCAGCACCGCCACAGCGGCGCCCCGATGGACGGCGTGCGCGAGGCCCTCGCAGAACTCGAGCTGTCCCTCGGAATCCCTGATGACCAGAGCATCTTTACTAACCAGCCCTAACATCAACGCGGCTTCCCAGTTCCTAGTTGTTTCACTCGACAGCCAGCGGGGTGGTCTCTAATGCTTCCCCACCTTTCCCCAACGGTTCCCCATGCGAGTTGCGCTTTTCGGTGATATCCACGCTAATTTAGAGGCCCTTGAAGTGGTCCTTGCTGATGCGTCGGCGCAAATGTGCAGCGACTACGTCTGCCTGGGCGATATCGTCGGCTACAATGCGGACCCGTCGGCCTGCTTGGAGATCGTCCGCGAGATGGGCTGTCCAGTGGTCAAAGGCAACCATGACGAGGACGCCGCGGGCGACCACTCGCTGGACCTGATGAACCCGGTGGCCGCCCAGGCGCTGCGCTGGACCCGTGAGCAACTCACCGAGGAACAGCGCGTCTGGCTGTCGAAAATCCGCATGGTCCGCCAGGTGGCCGACTTCACCATCGTCCACTCCACCTTGGACCAGCCGCAAAGCTGGAACTATGTGACCAACAAATTCGACGCGATGTCGAATTTCTCCTACCAGTTCACCCAGGTCTGCTTCCACGGCCACACCCACGTCCCACGGGTTTTCATCAAGGGCCAGAAGGTCCAACAGGTTCCCGCCGACCCGGTGACCATCCAGGACGGCTCAAAGTACTTCATCAACGTCGGCTCGGTTGGCCAGCCGCGCGATGGCGACTGGCGTGCATGCTACGCAATCTACGACGTGCCGACGCGCACCATCACCTTCCGCCGCCTCGAGTACGACGTGGCAAAGGCCCAGGAGAAAATCCTCGCCGCGGGCCTGCCGGAAATGCTGGCCCTGCGCCTGGCCGACGGGTTCTAGCAGGTGTTAGCGCGTCGCGGCAGCCATTAGCGTTGGAGACCGCACCACTCGCGCCAGACCGGCACATCGGCCGGCGCCCAGTTCAGGGCATCGCCGTCTTGCGGGTCGATCCAGCGTAGTTCTTCGTGCTCCCGGGCTTCGAGGGTCCCGCCTGTTAGCAAACAGCGCCATGGCAGCAGGCGGATGTGGAGGTGGTCGTAGCGGTGCTCCACGGCAGTTAGCTGCTGGACCAGGCGGACCTCGCAGCCGAGTTCCTCTAGCAGCTCACGCCGCAGTGCGGATTCGGGTGCTTCGCGGTGCTCGAGTTTGCCGCCCGGGAACTCCCAGAAGCCGGCAAGTGCGCGGCCGGGCCCGCGGCGGCAGGCGAGCACCCTGCCGGGGTTATTTTCAATGAGCGCGCAGACGACCTCGATCACGCTGGCATCCAAGCGGGGCATGGGGTGGTCGGCACGCAAAAACCAGTTGCGGATTCCGGCGTGCCAAAGTGACGGGAGCGGGTTATCCTGCGGGCGTGTCCACCCCGCTGCCCGCCCTGACCGGCCTCACCGCCGACGAAGTTGCCGCCATCCTCGCCGAGGAAGGCCAACCTGCCTATCGCGCCACCCAGGTGCTTGACTGGGTTTATCAACGCCGCGCGTCGACCTTCGCGGAGATGAGTAATTTGCCCGCGGCTCTGCGCGAGTCGCTCAGCCGGCGGTTTCGCCTGCAAACGCTCATTCCTGCGGGCGAGACGGGCTCGAAGGACACGACCTTCAAATACCTGTTTCGCCTGCATGACGGTCGCTACGTCGAGGCGGTGCTCATTCCGGCCAACCCTGCGCTGTATGGCGAGAGCGCGGACCGGCGCACCCTGTGTGTTTCCTCGCAGGTTGGCTGCGCTTACGGGTGTAAGTTCTGCGCCTCCGGGCTGGCCGGTTTTGCCCGCAACCTGACCGTGGACGAGATCACCAACCAGATTTTGATGGCCGAGAAGCTCTCCGGGGAAAAGGTCAACAACCTCGTCTTCATGGGCATGGGCGAGCCGCTCGCCAACCTGCCCAACCTTCTGAAGGCCATTGAGATCATCACCTCGCCGTGGGGCTTCAACATCGGCTCGCGCCACCTCACGGTGTCCACCTCCGGCCTGGTCCCGCAAATCCGCGAGCTGGCCCTCAACCCGCGCCAAATCCGCCTGGCCATCTCGCTCCACGGCGCCACCGACGAGGTGCGCAACCGGATCATGCCGATCAACAAGAAGTGGCCCGTCGCCGAGCTCATGGAGGCGCTCCACTACTGGACGTCGAAGAAAAAGCAGAAGATCACCTTTGAATACATCCTCATCGAGGGCGTCAACGACTCGCTTGACCAGGCCCGGATCCTCTCCCGCCTCGCCCGCTCGTTGAAAGCCAAGGTCAACCTGATCCCCTACAACACCGTCGAGGGACTGGAATGGAAACGCCCCTCGGCCGCCCACTGCCGCGCCTTCGCCGACATCGTCCGCGGCTCGGGCAACTTCGCCTCCCTGCGCCTCGAAAAAGGCCACGACATCGCCGCCGCCTGTGGCCAACTCCGCCTCAAGCAAGAAACCGCGGACGGCATCATCGAAGCGCCCATCAAGGTGCGCGGGTGAGGCTCTGTGGGATGAATGATTGACCGGGGTGACGGGATTGACGGGATTGACGGGATTGACGGGATTGACGGGATTGACGGGATTGACGGGATTGACGGGATTGACGGGATTGACGGGATTGACCGGGTTGACCGGGTTGACCGGGTTGACCGGGTTGACCGGATTGACCGGATTGACCGGATTGACCGGATTGACCGGATTGACCAGCCGGTCAACCCCGTCGGTCAACCCGTCTCGCGGGAGGGTTGACGGATTCGTTAGATTTGGGAATCCTGCGGCACATGAAAATCGGTATCAACACGTTCCTGTTCGCCTCCCCGTTTACCAATGAGAGCACGGCGCTTTTCCCGCAATTCAAGGAATGGGGGTTTGATTCGGTGGAAATTGCCCTTGAGGACCCGAGCCACATTGATCCTGCCTTCGTGAAGGCTGAGCTTGAGCGCAGCGGCCTGGTCTGCGGCTCGATCTGCGGGGCCTTTGGCCCGGACCGCGACCTGCGCGGGACCGAGGAACAACAGCAAATCTCCATCACCTACCAGAAGGGCCTGATCGACGCCGCGGTCATCCTCGGCTGCCCAAGCATCATCGGCCCGGTCTACTCGGCCGTTGGCCGCGCTGAGTATGTCCCAGACGAGGAACGCCCAGCCCAGTGGGCCAGCGTGGTGAAAAACCTCAAAACCGTCTGCGCCTACGCCCAGGAAAAGGGCATCCAAATCTGCCTTGAGCCGCTCAACCGCTTCGAGACCGACTTCATCAACACCTGCGATCAGGCCCTGCAGATGGTGGCCGATGTCGATAGTCCCGCCCTCAGCGTCCACCTCGACACCTTCCACATGAACATCGAGGAAAAGCACTCGGCCGCTGCCATCCGCCGTGCCGGCAAGCACCTCAAGCACTTCCACGCCTGCGGCAGCGACCGTGGCACCCCCGGCGGCGACCACACCGACTGGGTCTCCATCGCCGCCGCCCTCAAGGAGGTTGGCTTTGACGGCCATGTCGTCATCGAGTCGTTCACCCCGGACGTCCTCGTCATCGCCAAGGCCGCCTCGATCTGGCGCATGATGGAACCCCGCCGCGAGGACATCGCCATCAACGGCGTGAAATTCCTCCGCCAGGCTCTGGCGTAAGGGCGGGCTGAATGGTGGGTTCTTCGCAAGGCGTTACCCCCCGAAGAGGCGGGAAGTCCTCTGCGCGTCCGGACGCAACGTAGCGAAGCTCGTGAGAGCTTCGGCGGGGCGAGGCGGGAAGTCCTTTACGCGTCCGAGCGTTCTGGCGGCAGGCGGTTTACCCCGCCGAACTTCTCACGAAGTTCGCTACGGAGAGCTCGCTACGGGGAAAAGTGCCTAATCGGGCTTGTCCAGAAACACGAAATCCCGATTGCGTTCCTGCAGCAGGTTGATGAGCCACTGGTCGGGCAGGAAGACGACGTATTGGCGGGCGCGGACTTGCGCCCGACCCAGCGGATGACATTTTTCCACGGCGAGCTCTCGATCCGGCACGGCTCGCCGTACTCGTCTTCCAGCCGGTACTTGAGGACTTCAAACTGCAGCGGTCCAACAGCTCCTAACAACGGCACGCGTATCAGCGAGCCGGCCGCCCCGATGGGGCCGAAAAGCAGGAGGGAGGCGACGAAGCGGACAAACCGGCTCCCGGCAGCGGCTTCTGCGCTGTCTGGCGGCAGCGAGATCACCACCGCAAGTTCGGGCATTCTGGCGGCAGGTGGTTCACCCCGCCGAACTTCTCACGACGTTTGCTACGGTAAGGCTCACTTTCCTTTCTTCATCAATCTCCCCCTCCACTTCCCAGTTCTCCGCTTCGCACCAGTCCCTGGAACTCGGAGCAGTGACTCAGCCTCCCAGGCGGCGCTTTCCTTTCGGTGCTGCAAAACCGCATAAAGGACGCCCACGGAGATCGAATAGAAAAGCATCCAGCCCGAGGAGAAGATCTGGATCGCTACCGCCCGGGAATGGAGTTCATCCTTTGGTTTGATGGTCCCGCGGAAAATCCCTGCCCAACCGATGGTCAAAACCGCATAGACTAACAAGACCAGCCAGGCTCCGTGCAACCAGGGTGGAGCGTACTTTCGCCAGAATTCCTTGATGTTGCTACGATATCCGTAAGCCGGCTCTTGGATAAGGATCGCGGAGATGAGCCCCATGAGTAGCATTCCAACGTGCAGAGCAATCACCCCTGTCTCTCTAATGACGGGGATCCCGAGAAGGGACATGCCATGAATGAGGAGGCTAGCCCCGAAAAGCAGGAAGGAGGCAACGAACAATAGCATCTTCATTTCTATAGGCGCACGCTGAAGGATCGCTATTTCAGCTCTTCCCCGATCGGCAGGAAGCACG